>Ga0182027_10009699_pt1 | contig 13783 bp, 8 predicted proteins | sample 712E1DmetaG_FD_121300 | JGI IMG/M metagenome (GOLD analysis project Ga0182027, IMG submission 121300) | Permafrost microbial communities from Stordalen Mire, Sweden - 712E1D metaG (Illumina Assembly) | ecosystem: Environmental > Terrestrial > Soil > Wetlands > Permafrost | place: Sweden...
GAACAAGGTGTTTATCGACGGCCGGGCGGATGTTTACGAGCGGTCGGGAGTACTTGCTGACTCACTGACGATCTCGCATCTAGGGCCCACCGCACCCTTCCTCTTGGATGCATACGGCATTCAGTCCTGTCTGATCGCACGTGACGAAGCGCTGGGAACACTGCTCGCCGCCTCGCCGCAATGGCAGAAAGTGTACAGTGACAGCGTGAGCGTGCTGTTCGTTCGCCGGGACAAGCAGCCCAACAATGCTGTGGCGCAGTATGTTGGAACGGCACTAGAATGAATGGCTATCTTGCCGGCCGCGCTAACTCTGGGGTGAATGGATTGCGGGAGCTTGAAATTGAATTCTGATGCGTTGCTGACTTCCTCCAATTTGGAACCCACTCCGCCTCAGCCCTTGGGGAAGATGATTATTTCCTTTCCCGCCCTGCTGGGAGTTTTGCTGGCGGGAGGCATGTTCGTGCCGCTGCGCAATTTTTGGGTGGACCCCGACGTTTGGTGGCACATCAAGGTGGGCGCCACGATTCTCTCCACCCGCCACTGGCCCACGACGGATACTTATTCCTGCACCGTCTATGGCGCTCACTGGATCGCCTACCAGTGGTTGGGTGAAGTGTTGATTGCCCTTTTCTCGAACCACTGGGGGCTGCGGGGGCTGATGGCGCTTGACATGATTCTGGCCACCGCCATCCTGTTCGCGCTCTACGCAATGGTCAGCATGCGCTGCCGGAATTCCAAGGCGGCATTTATGGCGTGCGTCATCTTTCTGCCCTTGGTTTACACTTCGTTAAGCCTGCGCCCACAAATGCTCGCCTACCTGTTCCTGTTGCTCACCCTCATTATTCTTGAGCGTTTTCGCCAGGGGCACACCGGCGCGCTTTGGCTCCTGCCGCCCCTGTTTCTGGTGTGGGTCAACACACACGGCATCTTTACGATTGGCCTTTTTGCCCTGGGAGTTTATGGGGCCTGTGGCTTGGTGGAGATTCACTGGGCCGGGGTGGAATCCCGGCGCTGGTCCACCCGCGAGCGCGTGCGCCTGGAACTGGTGGGACTTTTGATCCTCATTGCCTTGATCATCACACCTTACGGCACCGAGCTTTTGCTCTACCCCCTGGACCTGGCTTTTTCCCAGCAGATCATGATGGCGAACATCATCGAATGGCAGCCCGTGATGACGGACCCGACGGCGGGGATGATCTTCCTGATCCTCGTCATCGCCTTCTTGTTTGCGCAAGTGACGCTAAGGCTCCGTTGGCGGCTGGAAGAACTGGTGTTGCTTCTCGCCGGGATCGCCGGGGCCTCCTTGCACTTGCGTCTGATATTGATTTTCGTGTCCTTCACCGCGCCCTTGTTCGGAGTGATTCTGGCGCGCTGGGTTGAGCCTTATGAGCCCGCCAAGGATAAGTACGCATTGAATGTTGTCTTGATGACACTCGTGGTGGGTACGGTCATGGGCTTTTTCCCCTCGCGGACTGATCTGGAAAGCATCATGGAACAGAAATGGCCGGTGCGCGCGGTCAAGTACCTGCGGCAGTACCCGACGCCCAAGCCCATGCTGAACAGCTACGGATATGGCGGGTATTTGATCTGGCCGATGTCGGATATCAACAAGGTGTTTATCGGCGGGCGGGCGGATATTTACGTGCGGACTGGTGTTTTCGCCGATTATCTTAAGATCGCCCGGCTCGAACTCCCCGCGCTTTTTCTCTTGAATGCGTATAACGTCCAGTCGATTCTTCTCGAACGCGATGAAACGCTGGCGACATTGCTGGATGCTTCCCCGGATTGGCAGAAGATTTATGGCGACCAACTCAGTGTGCTGTATGTGAGAAGGCCGCATCCGGTGCCAGCCGTTAACTCTGGCCACGATGCCAACGCCGAGCCTTTGAATCGGCAGGGGAGTTCGCGTGGCCCGAGGCGCTGACACCACGGTCCGAGTGTGGGCGCGAAGAGTGTTCTCCTTCCCCGTGTTTCTTGGCGCTCTACTGGTGACGGCCGTATTCCTGAATCTGTCCCTGCGTCTCGATAATGTCGCCGCGCTCCCCGCGGGACACTGGCACGCCACGTTCGTCGAGGGCGACACCTACTGGCACATCGCGGCCGGCCAGCGAATTCTCCATACCCACCAGTGGCCCACCACCAACGACTATTCGTTCACGGCCCCCCACAGCGAATGGCTTGCTTACGAATGGCTGGGCGAAGTGCTGATGGCGGCCGCCTCGCGCCTGGGCGGCCCCCGCGCGCTCATGGCGCTGCTCACCGCGCTGGTCTCGACGATCGTGCTGCTGGTTTATTATTCCGCCAGCCTCGCGAGCGGCAATCCCAAAAGCGCTTTTGCTGCGACCGCCCTCACCCTGCCCTTGCTGGGCAGTTGCTTCAGCGTGCGGCCTCAGCTTCTGGGGTACATTTTCTTGCTCATCACTTTGATCTGCCTGGAGCGTTATCGCCAGGGCAGGCAAATGAACCTTTGGATTCTCCCCCTGGTGTTTGTGGTTTGGGTGAACACGCACGGCACGTTTACGCTTGGCCTGGCGGCCATCGCAATATACGGCTTGGCGGGGGTGAGAGATTTCCACCTGGGCCTTCTTGAGGGTAAAGCATGGCCATCGCGCGCGCGATGGCACCTGGCATTGGGCTTCTTTCTCTGCGTGGCAGCGCTTCTGGTGAATCCGTACGGGCCGCACCTGCTCCGGTATGAGATGGGAATTACCACGCAGCGCCTGAACATGACTTACTTCCAGGAATGGCAACCGCTCGCCTTCAACGAGTTTTTCGGGATATGGGTCCTGATTTTGCTCCTGGCTTTGGCGGTGGGTTGGTTGGTTCTGCGCCGGATCCAGCGTGCCGAGGTGGTGGCCCTGGTGTTGCTTGCCGCGTTTCTGGCGTGCCGGCATCAACGCTTCGTTGTTTTTTTCGCCATGGTCGTGGCGCCCGTCATTGCTGGCCTGTTGGCGGACGTGTTCCCCGCCTATGAGCCGGACAAGAACGTGCCGATGCTGAATGCCGCCCTCATCGCCCTTTTCGCGGCGGGCGCGGCGGCGTTTTTTCCGTCTTCGGCACGCTTGCAACGCCTTATCGATCACAATCAACCGCGCCGGGCGGTGGATTACCTGCGCTCGCATCCGGTGCCCGGGCCCATGTTCAATGACGATTTCTGGGGTGGTTATCTGATTTGGGCTTCGCGAGGACAGCAAAAAGTGTTCATCGATGGCCGCTCCGACGCTTATGAGCCCTCCGGAGTGCTCGCCGATTACATCAAGATCATTCAGCCCGCCCCCGAAGCGTTGGCTCTGCTGGAAAAGTACGGGGTGCGCTCCTGCTTGGTTGAGCGCAGCGGTTCTCTTGGCGCCCTGCTCGATGCGCAGCCGGGCTGGGGCCGAGTTTACGAGGATGATCTTTGTATATTATTCGTTCGCAAGGAGCGGTAACGCTGCGGGCTCAGGATGACAGCGCAGGGGGTGGTGATTCTAAATGAATTCCGGGTCGAGTTTCTGCAGAGCGAAGCGAAGGACCCCTGTATTTGAATTTTCAAGCAAATGCAGAGGTCCTTGGTCGGCTTCGCCTCCTTAGGATGACAGTGTGAGGTGTTTTTCCGCAGCCTGCACAGCCCCGCCCCGGCAAATACGAGGTGGGGAATCCGGATGAGGATAAACTCTTGAAGACCGCATGGACTCGGCACTGGCCCCTGGTGGTAGCGCTGGGGGTTCTGTGCACCCTGGTGGCAGGCGTTTTCGTCCTGTGTCTGCGGGCCGATGGGGGCCGGTTCGTTTACGCCATCGATGACATCTACATCGCCATGGCCGTGGCCAGGAACTTCACTGCGCACGGGGTGTGGGGAGTTACCCCCTACGAGTTCAGTTCCTGCGAGTCCACATTTCTCTGGCCCCTTCTGCTCGCTTTAAGCTGCGCCCTGGGAGGAACCAGCGAGTTGGCGCCGTTGCTCCTGAACGTGGTATTTGCCGGAGCCACCCTCCTGGTGGTTTATGTGATCCTGGGGAAAATGGGACTGCCGCAAGGACTTCAGGCTGCGGCGCTGCTGGGATTCGTATTCCTGGCCCCGCTTCCCGCCATGGTTTTCATCGGTATGGAACACACTCTTCAGATGGCCAGTTCCATCCTCTTCGTGTACCTCGTGGCGCGTGAGTTGGCGGGGGAAAAAGGTGCGCAAGCAGGAGCCTCTCCCTGGGTGTGGGTGCTAGCTGTGGTCCTGCCCCTGATTCGCTATGAAGGGCTGTTTCTGGTTTTTGCCGCCTGCCTGCTCTTTCTTGCGCGCAAGCGATGGGTGGAGGCTTTCGGCCTGGGCGTGGTTGCCGCAGTTCCCCCATTAATTTACGGAGCAATCTCTGCGTACCACGGTTGGTATTGGCTTCCCAACTCGGTTTGCCTGAAAGCGAACCTGCCCCATGGGGTCGGGAATATGCGAATCCTGCCCTTCATGGGAAATTGGGACGGATGGATGGTGGCCACCGACGTCTGGGCACCGGTGCTTTCCCTTCTTATGCTGTTGGTACTTCTCCTCTATCGCCAGAGAACGATATGGAGGGAAGGTACCATCATGCTGGTGATGGTGATCGTCACGGCGGGATTGCATCTGAGATTTGCCAGGTTAGGTTGGTTTTTCAGGTACGAAGCTTATGTCATCGCTCTCAGCCTGGTGGTTTTAGCCGCCGGTGCTTTCCAGTACCTGTCCGACCGTCGTGGGCGCACCAGTGGCCGGGGGGAAACGGCGCTTGCGGGCGTGTGGCTGGGATATTCGCTCCTTCTTCCCCTCGCGGTGCTGGGCTCGCGCGGATACATCTCGCTCAGCCACATTCCCCAGGCTTCTCATAACATTTACGAACAACAGTACCAAATGGGGTTGTTTGTGCGGCAGTTCTACCGTGGCGCGTCCGTTGCCGCCAACGACATCGGAGCGCTGAGTTACCTGGGAGAGCCGCGCCTGGAGGACTTGTGGGGACTCGCCAGCCTCGATGTGGCGAGACTGAGGATGGAAGGTGAGTTCACCTCCCAACAAATCGACAAGATAACCCGGTCCAAGGGCACTAAAATAGCCATTGTCTTCGACGCCCTATTCAACGATGGTCGCGTTACGAGCGGCGGCCTTCCGGCCCAGTGGATTCGCGTGGGAAGCTGGAGGTTGTTCGATAATTACATCTGCGCTGAGGACACGGTTTCGTTTTATGCGGTCGATCGCTCGGAGGAGCGGGCACTCATCGCGCACCTCCGGCAATTTGCCTCCCGCCTGCCACCCGAGATTGGGCAAAGCGGTAAGTACATGCAATCAGATTGAGGAGGGATTGGGCGATCGGGTGATCGACTACATCTTGTGCAGGCGTGCGGAGCTGGAGTGCGGCAGCTTGCTGCCGCACTCCAAAGCCTCGCATCCATGCCCGATGACAGCACCCGCTTCCTTCCATGAGAAACTGCGCGTGCGACCGACCATGAATGATCCTTATGTATCAGCTAACTCGCAGTTGAACCCGCGTCCGCAAGCCACGGGCGCATGGCGAAAATACTTCTCCTTTCCCGTATTCCTCGGAGCGTTGCTAGTTGCCGCGACCTTCATCGCCATCCGCGGCAATCTCGACGCGGTGCGGGCGGCGCCGGCTGCAAGCTCTCCGCAATTTTTCCTGGAGGGGGACCTTTGGTGGCACATCACCACGGGAAAGCAAATCCTGGCCACGCACACTTGGCCGACTTCCGACACCTACTCTTTTACCGCCGCGGGGACGGCGTGGATTGCCTATGAATGGCTGAGTGAGATTGCTTTGGCCTTGGTGGACCGCCTGGGCGGCCTGCGCGGACTTGCGACCCTCTACATCGCGCTTCAGTCTGCCATCGTGCTGCTGATTTACTTCTATGCACACTTGCGGTGTCGCAATGTACGGTCGGCATTCTTTGCCGCGGCGGGGATGTTGCCTCTGGCGTCGCAGTTTTCCCTCCTGCGTCCCCAGGAATTCGGTTACGTGTTCTGGTTGATCACGCTGATTTGCCTGGAGCGCTTTCGCCAGGGGCATCGGCGCGCGCTATGGACCCTGCCCATCGTGCTTGCGGCGTGGGTGAATACCCATGGTTCATTTGTTCTGGGATATGTGGCGCTGGCCGTTTATGCGGTATGCGGGCTGGTGGAGGGGCGGCGCGGGGGCGTGGAAGCACGGCGTTGGAGCAGCAATCAAAGACGGCAATTGGAGATTATTTCTCTCCTCTCAGCTTTGGCCCTTACCCTTACGCCCTACGGCACTCGCCTGGCATTTTACCCCTTCCGAATGGCCCATTCACAACACACCGTGGTCGCGGTCCTGCACGAATGGCGGCCCTTGGAATGGGGTCAGTGGTACGGAATCATGTTTCTGCTCCTGCTGCTTTCTTTCCTGGTGGCGCAAATCCTTTATCGCCCGGCTTGCCGTTTGGAAGACCTTGTCCTGTTGTTCCTGGCGGTCTATGCGACGGCTGCGCACCAGCGCTTTCTGCTGTTTTTCGTTCCGGTCTTCGCGCCGATGCTCGCCGTGGTGCTCGCCCGCTGGGTGCCTCCTCTCGCGGAGACCCGCGACCGATACGTATTGAATGCCGTCCTCATCCTGGGGATCGGCGCCGGTGTCGTGGCGTTCCTCCCTCGAACGCCTGAACTAGCGAGCGCCTTGCAGCGCCGCGCTCCTGAGGGCGCGGTCGAGTACCTGCGCTCCCACGAGGTTCCAGGGCCTATGTTTAATGATTCCGATTGGGGGGGCTACCTCATCGCCGCGCGATGGCCGGCGCATAAGGTGTTTATCGATGGCCGCTTCGACGTGTACGAATACTCCGGCGTCCTGCCGGACTACTTGCGTATAATGCAACCGAGCCCCCAAGCCCTTCGGTTATTGGCGAAGTACAACGTCCAGTCGTGCCTGCTCAAAAGGGACTCCGCGTTGGCCGGTCTGATCGAGACTCAGCCCGAATGGAAGAGGGTTTACACCGACGATGTCAGCGTGCTGCTGGTTCGCAAGAAACATTAACGCGGCGTCCGGGGGAAGGCCGGGCAACGCGTCAAGCCATTTAAGAATGTAACTTTCGGACAATTGTATTCGGCGCGGGCCCGGTGTATGTTATCGCTCAGGACGGAGGTCGATAGTTGTAGAAACCATTTAACGAGCTGAAAAAGCGGTAAAATGCACACCCTTCACGTATGGATTCAAATCAGCCCGATTCTGCTTCTCCTGCTGGCATTTTTCTTGCGGCGGGACGACCGGCGACGTATCGATGATTTGGTAACGCTCGCGTTAATTTTAGCCTATGGGCGGGTGGGCAGCGTCCTGCTGAAGTTTCTCACTCAGCCCTATGTCCCAACTTACGACGCGGCATTTTTGAAGATGGACAGGGCAGTCGGTATTGACCCGCTGGCGGCATTTCAGTGGACCTCGAACCACTTTTGGGCGCTGCAAAGCCTGGTATTCATTTACAAGCTGTTGCTCATTATGATTACCCTGGCTTGGATTGTCGAGCAGGATCGGAAAATGCGCCGGGCGTTGCTGGTGGGCGGCATCGCGAGCTTCATCTTTTTTGCGCTGTTTCCAGCAGTCGGCCCCGCCTATTTTGACAGGAGCCACGGGGTCGCATCGGCGCTGGTTCCTTGCAATTGCATGCCTTCCATGCATATGGTATGGGCGTTGTTGATTGCTGTGAACGCCAGGAGCCGGGCCTTGAAGCTGATTTTGTGGTCCTTTGCCGCGTTAACGGCGGTGGCGACCATTGGGCTGGGTCAGCACTATGTTGTCGACCTTTTGGCAGCGATTCCTTACGCGGCGGCCAGCCAAGTCGTGGCGCGGCTGATTCCAAGGTGGGCAGAGCACTGGACTCCATGGGGAGTTGCGCCAGGCCAGAGTGGACGGCCGCCGGCCATCGCTAATCGCCAGCCACAGGGCTACTCATCTAGCGGAACGACCAGTTCTCGAATCCAATATGATGATGTGGATTGAAGCCGGCCTCGCCTTGATTTTGGTGGTGATGGCCTTTGCGTGCCCCCGCCTGGGCGCGAGCTGGTTTGATTCCGTCGAGCGCCGCTTTGTGGGGCTGGCCAACCGGCAACGGCTGTCCATCATCACGGTGGCGCTCGTGACGCTTGCTCTGCGCGCGGCGGCGCTGCCGGTTCTGCCTGAGCCGGAACCGTATGTTAACGATGAATTCAGTTTTCTTCTGGCTGCGGACACGTTTGCGCATGGCCGCCTGGCCAACCCTCCTCACCCCATGTGGATTCACTTTGAGACGTTCCACGTGATTCAACAACCGACTTATGCCTCGATGTATCCTCCGGCTCAGGGTTTAATGCTGGCGCTGGGGCAAGTCACAACCGGCCATCCGTTTGTGGGAGTCTGGCTGAGTGTGGCGCTCTTGTGCGCGGCCCTCTGCTGGATGTTGCAAGGATGGCTGCCGCCTCCCTGGGCGCTACTCGGTGGGCTGCTCTCCGCGATGCATTTCGGCGTGTTCAGTTATTGGGCGGATAGCTATTGGGGCGGGGCCATGGCGGCCATCGGCGGGGCCTTGGTTCTGGGAGTGTTGCCCCGCATCAAAAGGTCCGAGCGCGTGGGCAACGCTCTACTGATGGGATTGGGGGCGGTGATTCTGGCCAACAGCCGTCCGTATGAGGGATTTGTTTTCTGCCTGCCCGTGGCCGCAGCGTTGATCGTGTGGTTCGTGCGCGGGCAGAGGCCGCCGCTGGGGGTGGTGGCGAGGCGCGTGGTGGCGCCTTTGAGCATCGTGCTGAGCCTTGGGGCACTTGCCACGTGCTTCTACTTTTGGCGCGTTACCGGCAGCCCGTTCCGTATGCCCTACCAGGTGGACCGCAGCACTTACGCCGTGGCCCCTTACTTCATGTGGCAATCGCCCCGGCCAGAGCCCGTCTATCACCACCAGGCGATGCACGACTTCTATACCCACAATGAGCTGGGTTTCTACCAGCAAACGCGCACGGCCAAGGGTATGGTGAGTGTCATCGCGGCCAAATTCGTGAACCTTTGGATATTCTATCTTGGTCCGTTGCTCACGCTCCCCTTGGTAATGGCGATCGCCACGCTGCCCATAGGTTTTTCGTGGCAGTCGATCTCCCGGGAAACACGTTTTCTGCTGGCGGTGGCGGGAACATATTCCGCGGGCCTCGCCATCGAAGTATTTTTCTTCGCGCACTACGCCGCGCCCCTTACGTGCGTGGTTGTCGCCCTGCTGCTGGTTGCTTTGCGGCGCCTGCGCCAGTGGCAGTGGCATAGCCAGCCGTCCGGGCGGTTCCTCACGCGGGCCCTCCCGCTGGGTTGCGCCTTTCTATTGATCGTACGGGCGGGTGCCGGTCCGCTGCACTTGCCCATCACTCCCGATTGGCCGCCCACTTGGTACAACGCCCAGGTGGTTAAGACGGACCGCGAGCGGATGTTGGCCCAGTTGCAAGCATTGCCAAAAAAGCAACTCGTCTTCGTGAGATTCGCGCAGCGCTCGAAGTCATTGTACGACTGGGTTTACAACCTCGCCGATATCGACAGCGCCCAAGTGGTTTGGGCCATGGATATGGGCCGAGACCGCAATCAGGAACTAATTGATTACTACAGGGACCGGCAGGTTTGGTTGGCGGAACCCGACCAGGACTTGGTGAAGTGGGAGGCCTATGCTAAGGATTGCCCGGGCCAGTCTGATTCATCCGTTATCCCCCGGTAAAAGCCATGTTGAATTGGCCGTACCCAATGCCCATGCTTTGATCAGCAGAATGAGGAATATCATTGCCATGCCGGCAACGGCAAGAGTTGCAGCCTTTCTCGCGGTGTCGGGTGGGGAGAGTGCCAGCAAATCCGGCCGGGCCGCTTGCCTCAATTGGACGATGAACAGGACCCCGACCGAGATCTGGCTGCTGAGCATCGTGAGGTAATAGAGCCTGTTGAATGGTAAACAGAAGATTCCTCCCGGGGAAGTGAACAAGGCAATTATTGCCGTGCTGGTCAAGGCCCACACCGGCCAGCATGGGTAGAGAATCGCGCATGCGAGCATGGGCAAAGCAAAATAGTAATCATTCAGTGCCGGCGAGAAGGCGAACATCACGAGAAGATACATGGGGAAAAGTTCGGTTTCGCCGCGCGCCACTTTAATGCCCGCCGCCATTAGCACGGCTATCCAGATCAACGCGAGGAGAGACGTCTCCCTGGGGGAAACTATCCAAAAGTGGCCCGAAGCTGCAAGGAGATGAAGGACGGACAAGTGAAACCTGGAGCGATAAAGGAAGACGTGCTGGTAAATCCCCGCGCGCGATACCGGATCGGTTGCCCACGGCAGGAACGACAAGGCGAAGAGTCCATAGGCGATTGCCACGTACGCCAGACGTTTTCGTAAGCTTCCCAGCTTGGACCAGAAGAGCAGCCACAGCGGAAACAGGAAGAAGACGTGTTTGATGGTGAGCGATAGGCCGAGCAATGCGGCGGAGGGCAGCACGCGGCGCCACCGGGCGGTCCCCTTGCGAACCAGCAGCCACGCCGCGAGCCCGGCGAGCAGGGCGAAGTTATCGAATTGAGAATAAGCGCCGGTTAAGAGCACGGTGACCGGGCAGCAAAGAAAGAAGATTCCCGCGCCGTAACGGTATTTCGTGGCCAGAAGTGCGGCCAGGGCTACATCCACGATGGCCAGGAAGGCGGTGACGCAGAAGTGAAGGGCCTGGCCTCGCATGGCCGGGAGCAGGGTGGAAATCTGCTTGAGGCCGGCAAGGGACAATGCCCAAAGCGGAGCGTAATTGTACCGCGCCGTGTTCGCGTAGACGCTTTTTCCGTCCAGTACAAGCGAGGACACAATTCTGTAAGAGTCCAAATCATAATCGCTCCAATGACTTGCTAGGACCAACTTCAGTGCCATTGAGGTGAGCGCCGCCACCGCAAACAGCGTTTTCTTCCGCCGCTCGATCTTCGCCTGAGCCAGGAGATACACCGAGCCGCCGGCGTTCAAAAGGAGGCAGCAGCATACGAGGGTCATATACACAATGGCATTATACTTGACGTAAGGCGAGTCAGGGAATGTGGAGGCTTAAGGTTTTTGATGAATTCCTTTGCCTCCTCCTTCCGCGTCATCCCCAAGCTTCTTCTGTGAAATGGAGTAATCCCCGAAATTTCGGACGCGGCGATAGCGCCCTCGCAGGTAGTCGTCCAGGATTGTCGCTCCACTGTCGGGTGGAACTTCATTGCCATGACCGGAAAGAGCGGCGCTCGCACACATAACAATGTATGCAACGTGGTTATTCTCAAGTTCAGCGATGACCCGTTGCTGTATAGGAGCGGTGGTGATGATGCCCGGTATAAATTCATAATAGCGAGTCCCCGCATCACGCTCAGCCAGGAAGTAGAAGAGGACGTTGCTGACAAACACCTGATGATGCTGCGAATTGCCCACAAAAATTTCCTGGCCCTCGGGCACGGTGATTTGCACAAACCGCACTGCATCTTCCATATCAGGGTCCAGATGGAAATAATGTGCTCGCCGCAGCGTGGATGTGGCCTTCCATGGTGCGCACGTATAAAGGTGTCCACACCAGAGAACGATGGAAAATAAGAGATAGGATACTGCAAGTAACATCACACTTACCGCCACAGGGTCGATGTTCAAAGGCCATCGCTTTTGACGGGGCCGATCAACAAGCAAAAGGATAATTAAAATGCAGGCAGGGAGAGTCGGCGCCAGGCAGTGGGTTAGGTCAGCCCGCGACAGAGCTGGTAAATAGAGCAGGAGGCCGAACACGGTCAGAAGAAGGCGGCCTCGCTGCCCGAGTCTGAACGCATGCTCCGGTGCTTTCCAGGCCGAGCGGAACAAGCCAATGGTACTTATCAGATAGATCGCCAGCGGACTATAAAACAAGAACCAGATATCGCCCAGAGCCCAGCTCGACAATAGATAAGAGGAGCTTGGAATCAGGGGTGGGAGCGGCAAAGACCTGAATTTCGCTTGCACGGGCAGGAATCTCAGGAAGTCCGCCTGCAAATCATTGCGGGGAACGGTTACAAGGAAATAGCACACAACGGGAATTAAGAGGCTGCCGGCGCCGATCCCGTAACGAATTAGCGCATCGAAGCGCTGTCTCGCTCTTTCTTTATTTGCCACTTTGAACTGGGAGCTTATGAGCGGGGAAACCATCAGGGTGAATGCGATGCTGAAGAATGCGAACGCTCCGATATCCTGTCGAAAGAGGACCGTCGCTCCGGTGGCCGCTCCTGCCAGAAACAACAGCGGCGCGCGTGGTTCCGAAAAGAAGCGCAGTGCTAAAAGGATGGAGAGAAGACTGAAGAACATCGCGGGGATCACGGGATAGGCATAGTTTCCACACCATGCCAGAAGGAGCAGCGAAATCAAGGGAGCAAATAAGGCGGCTTTCTTCGGAACCAACCGTTGGCTGATGAGGAGCGTCAGGATACAAATCCCGAATCGAACCAATGTATCCCACGCTCTCTCCGCCAGGATCGAGCCGCCAAAGAGACGAAATATTCCCGCCAGAGTATAAAACTGGCCGGGGGCGTAATAAGCGGCGAAGTCCCGATACGGGATCTGGCCTTGCATTACCTTTTGCGCGCCATAAATGATCAAGCCCTCGTCGTAAATTCCGAGGGGCTGGAAAATTCCCAGGAGCAAATATACCAATCCCAGCAAAAGGATGATGGCCCAAACGGCGGTGAAACTTAAACGCTCGGTCATCCCATCCGCTTCCGCTCGATGCTCCGTGGGATTCATCATTTCTCCATCAATGGTGGTACCGGATTTGCCTAATGTAACAAAAATGACTTGACCAGCAAGACGACCAGGACTAGCGCGATGCTGCCGAAGGCCAGGGTCAACGCCTTTTGCACGGCCACGTGCGTGGTAATGGGAGCCGTCCGCGAGGCGCTTGCGGACCGGAGTTGAACCAGCAACAAGGCCACCGCGCAGATTTGGGTGCTGACCATGGCGATGTAGAACACCATATTAAATGGGAATCGAAGTATATCGGCCGGGGAACTGATTAGACCCACTGTCGCCGTGCCCACCAAGGCCCAAACGGGCCAACTCGTGTAGAGAATCGCGCCGGCGAGCAGCGGCACTGCCAGGTATTGGTCTACTAGCGCTGGTGAGAACGCGAACACGGCCAGAAGATAGGCCGGGAAAAGGTCGCGTTTTTGGCGCCCCACCACAATCCCGACGGCGATCACTGCCGTTGTCCAGCCCAATGTGAGGATGGCCGATGCCGCCGGGGAGACCAGGGCAAAAGGGCGGAGCGAGACGATGAGCCAGCTTAAGGAGAGGATGAACACCGAGCGATATTGAAACACGTTGTGATAAATGCCCGCGCGCGAGGGCGGATCAAGCATCCAGGGCAAGAACGAAAGGCCGAAGATTCCGTAGGTGATGGCGACGTATGCCACCCGCCTCCGCCAGCTCCCCAATTGCGGCCAGAACAGCACCCACAATGGAAACAGGAAAAGAATGTGTTTGATGGTCAGCGAGGCGCCTTGTAATCCCGCGGCGAGGACCAACCGGCGCGTTGTGGCGGAACCGCTTCGAATCAGCAGCCACGAGGCGAGACCGGCGAGCAGGGCAAAATTCTCAAATTGCGAATGAAACCCTGTCAACAGTATGGTTGCCGGGCAGGAAAGGAAAAAGATCCCTGCGCCGTACCGGTACTTTGCGGACAACAATGCCGCCAGCGCCACATCCGCAACTCCCAGGAACGCGGCGACCGCTACGTGGAAGGCCTCTCCCCCCATTGCGGGCAGCAAGGTGGAAAGCTGTTTGAGACCTGCCAGAATGATGGGCCAAACCGGCC
>Ga0182027_10009701_pt1 | contig 13781 bp, 16 predicted proteins | sample 712E1DmetaG_FD_121300 | JGI IMG/M metagenome (GOLD analysis project Ga0182027, IMG submission 121300) | Permafrost microbial communities from Stordalen Mire, Sweden - 712E1D metaG (Illumina Assembly) | ecosystem: Environmental > Terrestrial > Soil > Wetlands > Permafrost | place: Sweden...
AATGATGGAGAAACTGTTTTCGCCCGTTGAACCTCCTCTTCATCCCTTATAATAAAGAAGTGGTAAATTAACTGGAGAAAAATGTCTGAGAAAACCCTCGCCGAAAAACTATTCCTCAAACCGGGTCGCAATTTGTTGTTCTTGAATGCGCCTGCCGGTTTTATCGAAAAAATGGGGCCACTGCCGGATTTTGCTAAAGTAGTCGAGGGTTCTGAACCCGCCGATGTCATCCTGTTCTTTGTTCGTTCATTTGCTGAACTGCAGGCCTCCCTGCCGGATGCCCGGAAGCTCCTCAAAGAGGGTACGGTCTTTTGGGTCTGTTATCCAAAACGCTCTGGGGCGATTAAATCCGACCTGAATCGTGACTTGATTGTCACCTATGTGTCTTTGATTCACCTTCGCGGAGTTTTTATGATCTCTTTGGATGGCGATTGGTCGGCGCTGAGGTTGATGCCTGAATGACACCTCGCATCCTTTCTTTGGCGCAGGGCCCCATCCCCTCCCCCGTCTATCTGCCGGATGCCACCTATGGTGTCGTCCGTTCCGTGGATGCCCAGGATCTGGAAGCTGTGGGCATTGATGCTCTGGTGATGAATACCTTTCATCTTATGCTCAAACCCGGTTCCTCCACTATCCAATCCCTCGGCGGTTTGCACAAGATGACCGGCTGGCGAAGGTCCATCGTTACCGATTCGGGCGGCTTTCAGGCCTACTCGCTGATCCGCCAAAACCCCAAATTTGGCACCCTGCACGAAAAAGGCATTACCTTTCAACCCGAAGGCAGTGACCGCAAATATCAGCTCACACCAGAAAAATCCATTCAACTGCAGATGAGTTTTGGCAGCGATGTGATGATCTGTCTGGATGATTGTACCCACGTGGATGAAGCTTATGCGGAGCAAGAAATCTCCGTTGCACGCACCATCAAGTGGGCCAAATTGTGCAAAAAAGAATTCACCCACCTCGTAGAAGGCAAGAAGATGACCGAAGCCACCCGTCCCAGGCTGTACGCGGTCGTGCAGGGCGGCGGATATAAAGACCTGCGCCTGCGTTGTGCCGAGGCTCTCCTGGAGATTGGTTTCGATGGCTATGGTTTTGGCGGCTGGCCGTTGGATAAGAACGGCTCTTTATTGGCTGAGATCATCGGTTATACCCGCGAGATCATCCCCGAAGAGTTCCCGATGCACGCCCTTGGCATTGGTCACCCCGAAAACGTGCTGGCTTGTTATGACCTTGGTTACGACATTTTCGATTGTGCCATGCCCACCCGGGATGCCCGCCACGGTCGCTTGTTTACCTTTACCAACCCGCTGGCTGCTGCCCTTTCCGGTGATTGGATGAAATATCTGTATATCAACGATGAAGAACACATCCATGATGGCGGTCCCATTTCTGAATTTTGTGATTGCCCCTGTTGCCGCTATTACTCAGTCGGTTACCTGCATCATCTCTTTAAGATGGGTGATGCCCTCTTTTTGCGTCTGGCTACTCTGCATAATTTGCGTTTTATGGTGCAGCTTTGTGATCGCATCCGCGCCAGGGAGCAATGATGCAGGCCGATTCGGTGACTTTGGATGAACTGGTCGAACAGGTGCGCGAGAATGAAAAATATACCGCTATCGATCTGCAACTGATTCGCAGTCTCGGCGCAACAGAACTGCAAAAACGGGGCTCACTGAAAGAAGCAGTTAAATCTACGCGCAATAAACTCCATCAGGTCGGTTCATCCTACCAGGAAAAACCCATTCCGTACCCTGCCTGGCAAAATGAATTGTCCGCTTTGCCCGCTGAACTGGCTTCTGAATCTGTCCGGGCAGGCTTGTGTCGCTGGATGCAAATGCACGCTTCCACTCAGGAACGTCTGGCCATCCACGAGACCTTTTTCAAGCAAACCCTATCTGGTCTTGGTCCCATCCATTCGATCTTGGATTTGGCCTGCGGGTTGAATCCGCTCAATCTGCCCTGGATGCCCTTCGCCTCTGATTTTTCCTACTCCGCCTGCGATATCTATACCGACATGGTGGCCTTTCTGGATACCTTTTTTGCCCATTTTCACCTGCATGGCAGTGCCTTTACCTGTGACCTGACCCGAACCATACCGCCGCAGCCCGTGCAATTGGCGTTGTTGCTCAAGACCATCCCCTGTCTGGAACAGATCGATAAAGGGGCTGGCCTGCGTCTGCTCGAAGGTCTCCAGGCCGAGAATATTCTCGTTACCTTCCCAACGCACAGCCTAGGAGGGCGGTCCAAGGGCATGGTGCACAATTATTCTGACCATTTCGCTCAACTCGTCTCCGGTAAACCCTGGCAGATTACCCGTTTTGATTTTCCCGGCGAGTTGGCTTTTTTGATTCGCAAATGACATGAGCAAATCTCCTCGCAATTCCCCCGATCCCGCCTTCACAGAGGAACTGGTCACTGATCTGTTGGCCTCACGGAAGTACCGCAGTCTTGGCCTGCCTCGTGAGACTTTATTCGACCTGGTCCAACAGGCTGGCCAGCAAACGGCAGACCCGCGTGAGCTGGATCATATCGTGCGTGAAAAGCTGCATCACCTCGTCGCTCCTTACCTCGGCGACCCCGATTACCCTGCCTGCTGCCACGACCTGGACGTCGCTTTCCTGACCCATGATGAGGCCCAAATACAGGCTGCCTGCCGGAAGATTCTCGCCGCCCACGCTTCCACCCGCGAACGCCTGCCCATTTTGCCTGAATTTTACGCACGCCTGTTCGCGTTTACCGGTCGACCGCACGTGCTTCTCGACCTCGCCTGCGGTTTGAATCCCTTTGCCCTGCCCTGGATGGGGCTGCCAGCGGATACCCACTATTATGCCTACGACCTGCATCAACCCCGCCTGGATGCCATCAATCACTTTTTCGAATTGAATAAAATGGCTCCTTTGGCCATCCATCAGGACATTTTGGTGAACCCTCCTGCCATCGATGCGGACGTGGCTTTCTTCTTCAAAGAGGCACATCGCTTTGAGCAGCGCCGTCACGGTTGCAACCGCCAGTTCTGGCAGCAGATTCATGCCCGCTATTTACTGGTTTCCCTGCCCACTCGTAATCTGACCGGTAGTCACCCCAAGACCGAACAGCACCGCCGCCTCGTCATGGAGTCGATAGCTGGCCTGCCCTGGCATGTGCAGGAAATCGAATTCAAAAATGAAATCGTGTTCTGCATAGAGAAGGGTGTATGAAAAGAAAGAATAAAAATAAGCGCGCTGAACTTTCCCCAACCGAAACCCTTCAGGCATCCCTGCAGTTTTTTCAACCCCTGCTCTCTGCCGAAGAGTTTGCTTTGCTCGTAGCGGAAGTTCAACGACCCCTGCTGCCCGCGATTCGCTATAATCCCCTGAAAGCCAAAGCCGCTGCCATTGAAGAGTTGGGCCTACGTTACGGTTGGCAGCTTTATCCGATTCCCTTCTGTGATCAGGGATTCCGCGTCGATGATTCTCAGGGCACACCCGTTAGTCAGACCGCTGAACATCACCTGGGCCAGTATTACATTCAGGAAGCCGCATCGATGCTGCCTGCTGAGTTGTTTTCCGTCGATCCGGTTAACCCCGGGCTCACTCTGGATCTGGCAGCCTCGCCCGGCGGCAAAACCACCCATCTGGTCAGTCGCACACTGGACGAGGGGTTCATCCTGGCCAATGATTCCAGCCAGGGACGCATCCCGGCACTCCGCATCGTACTGCAAAAATGGGGTGCCGTGAATACAGCCATCAGCCAGTTTCCCGGCGAAAAGTTGGGTGCTTGGTTTCCCGAAGTCTTTGATCGCGCCTTGATCGATGCACCCTGCAGTATGCAGGGTCTGCGTACGGCTGAATCGCATTCCAGCCGGCCGGTGACCGAAAAAGAGAGCGCTTCGCTTTCCCGGCGCCAGGGATCCTTGCTCATCAGTGCACTGCAGGCCGTCAAGGTCGGCGGTCAGGTAGTCTACTCCACCTGCACCCTGCTACCGGACGAGGATGAAGGCGTGGTTGATGCAGTCCTTCGTCGTCTGGGATCATCTGTTCGTCTGGTGGATGTGCAGCCCTCTCTGCCCCAACCTGCCCCGGGACTTACACGCAACGGGGATCGCGAATATACCGCTGAACTTTCCCGCTCGCTTCGCCTGTGGCCCCATCGTCTGGGCACGGCCGGTTTTTTTGCCTGCTTGCTCGAAAAGACAAGCTCTATCGACCTTCCCACCCAAACTCCGCCTTCCCGCCCTCTCGATCGCACCGGGTTCCTCGTCTGCATGCGCGCCGAAGAACGGGATATTTTGGCCTCATTCATCGCTGATTTTGGCTTTGATCTGGAAGCCATTTTGCAGAAATATCACTTGAGGTTGGTGAAACGTTTCGAAAAGCTCTTTGTCTTCCCCGCGGCTGTCTTGGAGCAATTTGCGACCTTGCCCCTCGAATCCGCGGGCATGACGCTGGCTGAATCCTCGCCCGAAGGCTGGATTCCCTCCCACGAATGGGTCTCACGCTTTGGTGATGCCTTCACTCAGAAGAAGCTTGCTCTCGACGATGCCCGATCACAGTCCTGGTTGCGCGGCGAGGATCTGCTTGATTTTCCGGTCACTGATTTTCCCAAAGGGTCGGTTTTAGTTCTGACCAACCCGCGCGGTCTTGTCATTGGTCGCGCCAGAGTATCGCAAGACCGCCTGAAGAATTTACTCCCCCGCCGCTTGATCTGACCGGCAATTCATATCCCCCCGTTCGTACAACACCAGCGCACTGGCCACCACCGCTGCCGTTTCCATTCGCAGGATACGCTCGCCCAGGGTCACCGAAAGGAAGTTCGCAGCTCGTGCCAGCGCTACTTCCTCCTGGCTGAAACCGCCCTCTGGCCCGATCAACAGGATCACTTCCTTACTCGGGCGCATTTGTAGTGCCTGTTGCAGCGAAAGGGTTTTTTCTTCTTCCCATGGGATCAGGCAGCAGGCCCCGGTTTGGGTTGCCTGTTTCAATGCCTGGTCCAGGTGAAGTGGAGATTCCAACATGGGCACTTTTCCCCGGTACGATTGTTCGGCGGCTTCCTGCAAGATTCGCTGCCAGCGCTCATACTTGCTTACCACGTCTTTGGTATCCTGTACCAGGCTGCGACTGGATATCACCGGTACGAACCGGCTAGCGCCGACCTCAGTGCATTTCTGCAGCATCCATTCGAATTTTTCTCGCTGTGTCAAACATAGGTAAAGCGTCAACTCTGTACATGGCTCCCCCACAGAGCTGTGTGAGTTTTCGATCTCTCCCTCGCTGGACTGCATCGACAGGTGGGTCAGACGCACCAGATATTCCTTCCCTGAACCATCCAGTACGGTCACTCGTTCGTCCGGCTTCAAGCGCAGCACTTGCACCATCTGCCGTGAAATGGCCTCGCTGAAGACGACTCGACCGGACTGGATATTACTGGCGGGAAGGAAAAATCGCTGCATAATGATTCGTAATAATGACTCCAATCCAATTATAATGGGTTTTATGAATGTAAAAGAAATCCTCTCCCCCTTTACCAATCCGGACGAAAAACCCAGGGTCTACCACTATTTCGATCTGGTCATGGCTTTGTTTGTTACCGTTCTCATTATCTCGAACATTGCTTCTTCAGCCAAGATCATTGATTGGGGCATTTCCATTTTTGGTCTGCGCCTCGCCTTTGACGGCGGTACCATCCTCTTTCCGGTGAGCTATATCTTTGGCGATGTTCTCACCGAAGTTTATGGCTTCAAGCGCTCCCGCCGTGTCATCTGGACCGGCTTCGCTTGTCTGGTGCTCAGTGCAGTGGTTCTCTGGCTCGTACGCATCATGCCTGCTGAAGCCACCTGGCAGGCCCAGACAGGGCAGGCTGCCTTCAATAACGTCCTGGGGGGCATGAGTACCGGCGGCATCGTCATCGCCAGCCTTACCGCTTACCTGGCCGGTGAGTTTGCCAACTCGGTGGTTTTAGCAAAGATGAAGGTGCTTACCCGCGGAAAATGGCTCTGGACGCGTACCATCGGCAGTACCCTGGTCGGTGAAGCGCTCGATTCAATGATCTTTATTGCAGTGGCTTGTGTTTTCTCTGTTTTCCCCTGGAGTTTGTTCTGGACATTGGTGGTGACGAATTACATCTTCAAGGTTAGCATCGAAGTAATTTTCACTCCCTTTACTTACTGGGTGGTGGCTAAATTGAAACATTCCGAAAATGAAGATTATTACGACTACAACACGCGCTTCAATATCCTGCCCACTCGTTAATCTTCGTCCGTTACAGTAGCAACTGGATTAATTCGAGTTTCGTCCCCCGCACTGGCAATGACCACCGTATACTCGCCCCGCGGGGGTTCTTTTTTAAGCCTCTCGATCAACTCGCTGAGCGTGCCTCGCAAGACCGTCTCGAATTTCTTGGTCAGGTCATTGGCCACGGCTGCCGGTCGGTCGCCGAAGACCGCCAGCGCATCTTCCAGAAAGGCTTGCAGGCGATAGGGGCTTTCATAGAAGATCAGGGTATGCGGGGAGTTGGCGTCCACCGCTAGCCACCGTTTGCGCGCCCCTGATTTACGTGGTCCAAACCCGCGGAAGGTGAAACTGTGCACCGGTAATCCAGAGAGGACTACCGCCATGATCAAAGCCGTGGGCCCAGGTACCGCGTTAATTGGAATTCCTTGGGCCAGCGCTGCTCGCACTAAAACGAACCCCGGATCCGAAATTGCCGGCGTGCCTGCATCGGTGACCAATGCGATTGTTTTCCCCGTTGCCAGTTCATCCATCAATTTTGCTAAAACGCGTTGCTCATTATCTTCACGAAAGGAGAGTTGTGGTTTCTTGATGCCAAAATGGTTGAGCAGGAAACCCGTCTTTCGCGTATCTTCGCTCACCACCAGGTCAGCACTCTGTAATGTATCCAACGCGCGTTGCGAAATATCTCCTAAATTTCCGATGGGCGTCGAAACTAAAATGAGCATTTCCTCTCTCCTTTTGGATGACACTTGCAGTATATCATGTCCGTTTTCATCCACAAACACTCCTTGCGACTTTACCTTTTTGCTTGATTTCTCTAAAAGAATTGATATAATTCATTTACGCGATAATTTTCCAAAATTGACACAAAGTTTACAATAATATAACTTAAGGCGGAAATGATACGACCTTATCCATTTGGAAATATTTTCTTTGGAGAAAAAGGGTATGGCGAAACAAAATTTGACGATAAAGTCGAATACGCTTTCAGGAAGTGGTGTTGATCTCGACTCCTTGAAGCAAGTTGAGCGTAACACCGTTATGGTCATTGATGACGAGCCGGATACCATTACATTGTTGAAACATATTTTTATTAATAACGGGTTTAACGTTTCCGGTGCGACCAGTGGCAGGGAAGCGCTCAATAAATTGGCCGATGTGAATCCCTCGATAATCATTTTGGACATGCTCATGCCCGAAATGGATGGTTTGGAAACACTTGCAGAGATTCATAAAATGAGCAATATCCCGGTGATCATCCTGTCAGCCGTGGACCGAAAAGAAGAGATTGTCCGTGCGTTGCGTGCCGGTACGGATGATTATTTGACCAAGCCTTTTAATAACGACGAATTGGTCGCCCGAGTCCATAGCGTATTACGCCGCGCCGAGAAAACCACCGCTGTTTCCTCTTTGGTTTTTCCTGGGGTCGATCTCGCAGTCGATTTGAAAACTTACGAGGTTACCTATAAGGAGAAGAAAATTCAACTGACCGGCAAGATGTTCGAAGTACTGACGATCCTCGCCAAAAATGCTCCCAAGGTGGTGAATTATCAGGAATTGACCGAAAGCGTTTGGGGTGAAAACAGTACATCGGTGCGCAACCGCCTCAAATATCTGGTCTATCTGCTGCGCAAAGAATTCCTTGAGATTGATGAGGATTTCGACATTATCCAAAATATTGACCGTTTGGGATATAAATTGGTCGTTAATAAAGAATAATGGCAATTTCTTTTTATTAGTTTATAATATACAATCATATTACTGGAAGCGATGACCTGATCACCTGAATTGGTCGCTTTCTCCTTGCAATGGAGAGGGTGTTCAGAGAGCGAAGAGCGAAACCGGCCCATATTAGGCTGGTTTTTTTTATTTAGGAGGATGGCATGACTCAGGTCGCTATTCAAGAATTGACCGTTCCGTACCTGAACAAAATCGCCGACGTCAAAGATATTCGTAAGAGAGTGCTTAATAAACTGCTCGTAATTGATGATGAGCCGGATACTATTTTATTGTTAAAAGGAATCCTCGAGCGTGAAGGGTACGAGGTCACCGGAGCATCGAACGGACTGGAAGCGCTCCAGAAGATCAAGCTCGTCCAACCAGCTCTTGTGATTACCGATATGATGATGCCGCAGATGGACGGCTGGCAAACCATTCAAAAGTTGCACGAAATCTCGGATGTACCCATTATCATCCTCTCGGTACTCAACCAGACCGAGAGCATTGTTCGTGCCCTTGAGTTGGGTGCTGACGACTATATCACTAAACCCTTTGATCAGATCGAGATCATCGCCCGTGTCGAATCGGTGTTACGTCGCTGCACCGCCAATTCCAAGATTTCTCGTATCGGTATCGAAAGCATCGGCCTGGTTTTGGACTTGGATACCCATGAGGCTTTCTATCAGGGGAAATGTTTTCAGCTCACCGGAAAAATGTTTGATGTCCTCAATATTCTGATTCAGAATGCGCCTAAATTGGTCACCTATGAGGAATTGACCAAATCCATCTGGGGTGAAGACTCGGTTGCCATTCGTAATCGCCTTAAATATCTTGTTTACCTCCTCCGCCAGCAATTTCTCGAGGGCAACACAGAGCCTGATTTCATCAACAATATTGGCCGGCTGGGATATAAAATTTCCACTAATTAAATTCGCTTTCTCTTTCGAGCTCAGTTATAATTCCTGCCAGGAGCGGAAAGCACTCCAGGAGATTTTATGACAATTCAAACCCCTACCCGAGATCGCCTCGATGGCGATGCTCTTGCTCCCCGACCTGTTCGTCGCCCGGAGTGGATCAAAGTAACGACCCTTACTGGTGATTCTTACACCCATTTACAAACCCTGATGCGCAGTAAAGACCTGCATACTGTGTGTGAAGAAGCCGCCTGCCCGAATATGGGCGAGTGCTGGAATAGCGGCACGGCTACTTTTTTGATGCTCGGTAATGTCTGTACCCGTACCTGCCGCTTTTGTGATATCAAACATGGCCTGCCGGGTCCGCTTGATTGGTCTGAACCCGAAAGGGTGGCTCAAGCCGTCAAATCCATGCAGTTGCAGCATGCCGTCATCACCAGCGTCAACCGTGATGAACGCAAGGACGGTGGTGCCCCCATCTTCGTAGCTGTCATTCGCCGCATCCGTGAATTGTTGCCCGGTTGCTCCGTTGAAGTGCTCATCCCCGATTTCAAAGGCAGTCTCGAAGCCTTGAAGATCGTGATGGACGCCCGTCCGGAGATTCTCAACCACAACGTCGAGACTGTGCCCTCTCTCTTCAAGGTCGTCCAGCCCCAGGACCATCTCGAATGGTCAGAAGCCACTTTGCGCAATGCCAAGCGCCTGGATGCCGAGGTTCTCACTAAATCCGGCATCATGGTCGGACTGGGCGAAACCATCGAAGAGATTCACGACATCATGCGCATCTTGCGCAGTTGGGATGTGGATATTCTGACCATCGGCCAGTACCTGCAGCCCAGCCGCCAGCACCTGCCGATCGTGCGTTACTACACACCCGAAGAGTTTGCTGATCTGAAAGCCTTCGGCCTGAGCCTCGGCTTCAAATGGGTCGAAAGCGCCCCTCTGGTACGTTCTTCATACCATGCCGCCGAGCAGGTTCGCGTTCTTAGTGCAATTCATAAACAACTATATCAATGATCGATCGCTTGAATCGTAAGCGCGTAGCAGAAGCTACACTCTTTTTAATTAATTCAAATCACCCCCGGTTAATCAGCTAGCGATCGCGCCGCCTTCACTGACAGTTCGAATAACAGCCGCCGGTCATCGCTGCGCTTGTGCCAGCCTCGTTTGTTCCACCCTTCCGGCACTACCAGATCCCCGCCGTAGACCACTTCACCCAGCATCACCTCGCGAAATTTCGCCACCGCAAATAAAGCCGCTGCTTCCATCTCCACCACCGAGCAGCCTTCAGCAATTCTGGCCGCTCGTTTTCCCTTCGTCTCACGATACAAGCCGTCTGTCGTCCAGGCCATGGCCAACCGGTAATCCAACCCGGCTTCCTTGAACACGTTGATTAGCGCCTGTACCACCCGTGGATGCGGATCCACTTCGCGCGAGGGCGGCAAATAATGATAGGAAGTCCCTTCATCGCGTATTGCTCCGTTCAGAATGACCGGGTGGCCCACTGCGATCTCCGGGTCCAAAACCCCGCAGCCCCCGCATACGACAAAGCGGGTGACTCCCAGAGCGATTAACTCTTCTAGAAATCCCGCTGCCAGTGGTGCCCCTACTCCCGGATGCATGATCGTCACCGGTTTGCCCCCACTGGTATATAGATAGACCGGATTCTCGCCAATTTCCGAAACCAGATGATGCACTACCACCAATTCCCCTTGCGCCGCCAATGCTTGTAAGACGTCCTGAAAAAAACACAATACGGCGATATTGGGCAATCCCCCGCCGTTTTGGAGGTTGAAAACTTGCGGGGATAGAATGGCTCCCCGGTCACTATCGAATTCCAGGATGGGTGCGTCTTTGTTCATAGCCTATTCCTTGATCGAGGCGACGTACTCCGCTCCAAATTTGGTTTCAAATTCTCTGATGGCATCTTTGGCAATTTTGCGTGCTGCCGCGGTATCCCTGGCTAAAATGCGTTTCGCGCAGGCAACCGCTTCGTCTCTTAACTCCGGCCGGAACTTGGCGATGTTCCGGAGAGCCCAGTTGACCGCCTTCCACACGAAGTTGCGATTGTCATCCGCGGCAACTTCGATCAGGTCAAAGAAGGGCCGTATTGCCTCATCTGGAATGTCCTTACGGTGGATGACCAACGCGGCGATCATCGCAAACGCCGCCCGGCGGACGAATTCCTCTTCTCGCGCTGCCCATTCCGGGATCACTTGCATGACGAACGGAGTATGGATGAACAATTCATCGGTCACCTCATCACACACGTCCCAACTTGTGAATTGACCTGCCCACTCTTCTAACTGATTAAGCGTCACTTGCGCCGGGTCTTCCACCAGCCCGGCCATGATGCGCCCCTCATGGATTCCCGAAGCCCACAGTTGCGCGGCCAGGCTGTGGTCACGGATTCCCTTGGCAAGTTTGCGCAGGTCGGTCACCGACACGCCCAGTTGAATTCCACCTGTGATGGCAAAATGTTGCTGCCCGGCCACGTTCTCCGGCGTGCCCAAAGCTTTCATTTGATCGATGAGCTGTTCATAGGTGGGTGTGGTTTGCGTCATTTGCCCTCCCTTTGTTCTCTTCTTATCCTGGGATAACTCAATTAGCGCTTAAAAAGGATGTACAAATAATATTCCCTCAGATTAACATAGATTGAAGTAAAGCAACTTCCCTCTTCCCTCTGTCACTAGGAATAGATTTTTTTTTACTCTTCCTTCTTCTCTTTCTTGTCGTCTTCTTCATTTTTGGGCTTTTCTTTATCCCCATTCATCGCGTCGCGGAAATTGCGGATCCCCTGTCCGATCTCGGAACCGACCTTTCCGATCCGGCCAACGCCAAATAGCAAAACTACGATAACCAGCACGATCAGTATTTCCGGCCATCCGAAATTCATTTCAGTCGCTCCTTCTGATATTTGAGACCATATCCATTTTAATTCATAAATTCAAATTGGTGGGCTTGGTTGCCGGTGTTTGCGGGTAGTGGATGCTATTACGATCAAGATCACACAGGTACTGGCATGTTGGAATTGATCTTTTGAACTCATCCCGTTGTATGATTAACGAGCAGGTATCGATTGTTCATAAGAACGCTCGCCTGAACTACATGTTTGATTGGGGACAGTTTTTACCGTTGCGAAAAAGGAGCAAAAATGACCACCGTCCGTGATTTATTGAAGATCAAAGGGGATCAGGTTTGGTCGATTTCCCCGGCTACCTCCGTACTGGATACTCTGCAACTGATGGCGGAAAAGGATGTCGGTGCGCTTCTGGTTCTCGAAGGAGATCAGATCGCAGGCATTATATCTGAACGTGATTTTGTCCGCTCCATTGCCAAAACCGGACGCTGTTTGGTGCAAACGACGGTTCCGGAATATATGACCAAAAAGGTGATCACCATAAACCCGGACCAGTCGTTGGAAGAATGTATGCAATTGATGACCAAAGAACACATTCGTCACTTGCCGGTGATTGAGAACGGGAAACTCGTTGGCATCATTTCCATCGGGGATGTGGTCAAGGAATTGATTTCCAACAAGGAATCCACGATCAATAATCTCCAGAATTATATTGAAGGCCGTGGTTACGGTAATTAGCACCAGAACTGATTTCCCGTGATACAAAACATGATAAAGACGAGTGCTTTTCTAAGGCACTCGTCTTTTCTTTGTATCATCGACTCAGGCCTCAAATTCTGATGGATCCCGGTTCATCCATTGGGGTGAGTGGGATCGTAGCCGATCCACTCGATGGAGTCGTTCCCGGCAAAGCGTTCGGCCATCGTCGCCAGCGCTTGCGGATTGTTGTCGACCAAAATAAATCGCCGTCCTGATTCGAGGCACGCCGCTCCCGTTGTGCCGCTACCGGCGAAGAAATCCATCACCAGTTCACCCGGGTTGGATGAGGCCAGCACGATCCGCCGCAACACCCCCAGTGGTTTTTGCGTCGGGTAACCGGTCTTCTCTTTGCCGTTTGTCGCCACGATAGTGTGCCACCACGTATCCGTGGGCAGCTTGCCGCGCGCCGCTTTCTCTGGCCCCACTAACCCCGGAGCCATGTAGGGGATGCGCTCGATGGCCTCGTAATTGAATGTGTACGCTTCCGGGTTCTTGGCGTACCACAGGATGTTATCATGCTTCGCAGGCCACTTCTTCTTCGTCCGCGCCCCGTAATCGTACGCCCAGATGATTTCGTTGAGGAAGCTCTCTCGCCCGAAGATCTGGTCCAGCAGCACCTTACAGTAGTGCACCTCGCGGTAATCGATGTGGAAGTACACGCTGCCATTGGGGCTGAGCACCCGGTAGGCCTCTCTCATCCGTGGCTCGATGAACCCCAGAAAGTCATCGAAGAGATCGCTGTAAGCCATCGCTCCTACCTTCACCGTCTGGTAACGCTTACCCGCAAAGCCCACCCTGTCCCCGTCCTCGGCCTGCTCTGTGCGGATCTGCGTGCGTGCCTGTGTGTGCCCCGTATTGAACGGCGGGTCGATGTAGATGAGATCAACCGATCCGGAAGGAAGTGATTGTAGTGTGATTAAGTTGTCAGCAAAGTAGATGCGGTTTTTAGCCATGGCATAATTTTACCAGAGGATTTTCTTAATCTCTAAAAAATCAGACTGCCCTTTCGGACAGCCCGGTTAACTACTTCTGAAACTCCAATTGCATCGTCATCCCCCACATCAGCTTTGGGTCGTTCCCATTCAACTTGACCTTGGCCGTATATAGGATGTCGCTGTTCTTATCTGTGTAATTCTGCACCACGTGGTCCACCGTCCCGTTAAAAGTCTGTCCGGGCAGCGCGTCTGCTGTGATCGTTACCGGTTTACTGATATCGATCTCTGCCTCTCCGATTTCGTCCAGGTCATCGGTCTCAACCATCCATTGTGAGAAATCCGCCACCAGCGCCGCCTGCGTCCCTGCCGAGACGAATTGTCC
>Ga0182027_10009702_pt1 | contig 13781 bp, 8 predicted proteins | sample 712E1DmetaG_FD_121300 | JGI IMG/M metagenome (GOLD analysis project Ga0182027, IMG submission 121300) | Permafrost microbial communities from Stordalen Mire, Sweden - 712E1D metaG (Illumina Assembly) | ecosystem: Environmental > Terrestrial > Soil > Wetlands > Permafrost | place: Sweden...
CTGGCTGGCGTGCATCGGCACGCGACCCGGTAGATTGGCGATGCCGACGATTTTTACACCGTTGCGATCGGTCACCTTGTCCAGAACCGCGCCTTCGACGTTGCCGCCGGTCTCAATCGCCAGGTCCACGACCACGCTGCCGGGTTTCATCGCGTTGAGCATTTCGGCGGTGACAAGAATCGGTGCGCGCCGGCCAAATACCTGCGCGGTGGTGATGACGACGTCGGAATCGCCGCAAATCTTTTTCATCGCATCGCGTTGTTTCTGGATTTGCTCCTCGGTCAGCGCCTTGGCGTAGCCTTCCTTGGTCTGGCCGGTCTCGCCGACATCAATTTTAAGAAATTGCGCGCCGAGCGATTTGACCTGTTCCTCCACAACGGGGCGCGTGTCATAGGCGGTGACCTTCGCGCCAAGCCGTTTGGCGGTCGCAATGGCCTGTAAACCGGCAACGCCAACGCCGATGATGAAAACTTTTGACGGCAGGATTGTTCCAGCCGCCGTGGTCATCATCGGGAAAATTTTATTGGAATAACGCGCGGCGAGGATGACCGCCTCGTAACCGCCGAGATTGGCCTGCGACGATAACACGTCCATTTTTTGAGCGCGGGTCGTGCGCGGGATGAATTCCATGCTGATGGCGCTTACGCCGCGTTCGGCCAGTTTTTGAACCAATTCCTTCTCGTTGAACGGATCCAGCAGGCTTGCATGAATGCAGCCGGATTTGAGCAGCGCGATTTCATCCACCGGCGGTTTGCGCACACGCAATACCATGTCGCCGGAGCCGAGCAATGCCTTGCGGTCGGTGGTAATGGCAGCGCCGGCGGCGGTATAGTCCGCATCGGCAAAACCGCTGGCGAGGCCGAGGCCCGCTTCAACTTCCACCTGTGCGCCGAGTTTGACCAGCTTGGCGGTGCTGGCCGGAGTCAACGGCGCTCTGGTTTCGCCCGGATACGTTTCTTTTGGAACGGCGATTTTCATTTATTAAAAAAGCGGCGCACACACTATCACATCCTTTTTCCGGCGATAACTCAAATTTTGCCATTTTTTGTGCGTTTATAGGCAAACTTCAACGACGGGAAAATCACCTTTGCAGTGTCAGCTCGCTGCGGTTTTGGCGGCTTTGATGAACGCGCGCACTTTTGCGTGGTCTTTTTTGCCCGGTGAAGATTCCACACCACTCGAAACGTCCACGCCAAAAGGCCGCACTTTGCGGACGGCCCCAGCGACGTTTTCCGGTGTCAATCCGCCGGCGAGAAAAATCAGCCGGCCGGTTTTTTGCGCTTCGACGGCCAAATCCCAGTTAAAAACCTCGCCCGTGCCACCGAAAGTGTCGGATGAATAAGCGTCCAGCAGCCATGCGTCGGTTTTGTATTTCGGCAAGTCGTTCAACGAAGCGGCATCGCGAACACGAAAGGCCTTCATGCTCATCAGATCGAATTGCGCGCAAAATTCCGGCGGTTCGGTACCGTGAAATTGGAGCAGGTTCAAACCGCATTCAGCAATGGCCTTGAGAACGAACTCCTTCGCCGGGTTCACAAAAACACCCACGCGGATGATGAACGGCGGCAATGCACGGGAAATTTCCGACGCGGTTTTCATTGAAACAAACCGCGGACTTTTTTCGTAAAAAACAAAGCCCAGTGCGTCGGCACCCGCTTCAGCGGCTGCTTGCGCGTCGGCGAGGTTCGTAATGCCGCAAATTTTGACCCGTACACTCATTTTTGTAGGAGTCGAGGTAACGAGACTCAAATTCTTTTTTGTGGAATTTCAGAGCCTCCTTACGTCGGCTCCTACTTTTGCCCTTCTCTTTAACCTCAAAATGCCACGGAGGCGAATTTTTTCAATCAGGCGCATTTCAGGCATGGCCGAGGTGGCGGAAAATTTGATACGCAATGAGAGCGGCAACATAAGCGAGGCCGGTCATGTAGGCAATTTGGAATAAGGGCCATTTCAGGCTGTTCGTTTCACGGCGAACAACGACAGAAGTGGACAAACACTGTGCCGCAAGGATGTAAAAGACAAGCAGACTGATACAGGTGGCGGTCGTGAACACAGGCGTGCCGTCGGTGCGGGTCGCACGACGCAGCGCGTCATAAAGTGACGTGCGATTCTGACCGGGGACATCCTCGCCAACGCCATAAACGACAGCCAGCGTGGAAACGATGACCTCGCGTGCGGCGAAGGAACTGATGATGCCGATGCCGATTTGCCAATCGAAGCCCAGCGGTTTGAGTGCAGGTTCAATGACGCGGCCAACCTGGCCGGCATAGGAGTGTTCCAACGAACTTTGCGCCGTCAGGCGGCCGGCTGCGAGATGGAGTTCACCGGCCTGTTTCGCGTCGCCGGATTGCGCGACTTGCGCGGCTTGCGCGGTCAGGGCAACAGCGGCATCGGGTGGAGCGGATTTTGGATAATGCGCCAGTGTCCAAAGGAGCAATGAAATCACCAAAATGATGGTGCCGGCCTGTTTCACAAAAATTTTGGCGCGGTCGAACGTGTGCAGAAGCGCAGTGCGCAAACCGGGCAGACGATAGGGTGGCAGTTCGATTACCAGCGGTTTGCTGCCACCGGGCAGAATCGTGTGCTGGAAAAACAGGGCTGCGATCATGGCGAAAATAATGCCGGTCGCATAGGCGCCGGTGAAAATCAGCGCGGCCTTGAAAGGCGACTGGGGAAACAGCAGTGCCGTGACCATCGCATAAACAGGGATGCGTGCGGAACAAGTCATCAGCGGCGCGATGAGGATGGTGACCAGCCGGTCGCGCGGGTTTTCGATCACGCGGGCGGACATGATGGCGGGGATGGCGCAGGCATGGGCGGAAAGCAACGGCATGAACGCCTTGCCGGGCAGACCGAGCCGGCGCATGAGTTTGTCCATCACAAACGCGGCGCGCGCCAGATAACCGGTGTCTTCCAACAACGAAAGCACACAAAACAAAATGCAAATCTGCGGCAGGAACACGAGCACACCGCCAACGCCGCCAATGACGCCATTGACCAGCAAACTCTGCAAATCGCCTCCTGAAACATGCGCTGTCACCCACGTGCCGACATTGGTAAAAAGATGGTCAATGAGATCCATCGGGATTTTTGCGACCCAAAAGATCAGAACAAAGAGCGACAGCATGACGCCGGCAAAAATGGCCATGCCGACAATCGGATGCGTCAGAATTTCATCCAATTTCTCGGTGTGCTGCGAACGGCGCACAACGTTGGTGTTCATCACCTTGGCTGAAATGGATTCAGTCCACTCGTAACGAGCCTGATAAGGACATCCGCTGCATGCACCGCAATTGGGCTTACAGTGGATGGCGGCCTCCGGCAACGCGCCGCTGGCAAGACGTCCGATTTCACGCCGAAGTTCATCAACGCCCTTTCCAGTCCGCGCAGCAACCGGCACAACGGCACAACCGAGTTCGGCACGAAGTTTTTCGACATTGATGCGGATGCCCTCGCGCTCGGCCGTGTCCATCATGTTCAACGCGACAATGACCGGGCAGTTCAGTTCGAGGACCTGGCTGACAAGAAAGAGGTTTCGTTCAAGATTTGTCGCGTCCACGACAATTAGCGCGGCGTCCGGAGCGGAATGTTTCGCAAGACGACCGCGCAACGCGTCGCTTGCCAGTTTTTCCTCCGGCGAAAGGCTTTCCAAACTGTAAAGTCCGGGCAAATCCACAATGATCATCGGCCGCTGCCCAATCTGCACCCTGCCGACCCTGCGTTCGATGGTGGTGCCGGGGAAATTGGCGGTTTTGGCACGCAATCCCGTCAGCGCGTTGAAAAGCGTGGTCTTGCCCGCATTGGGATTTCCAACCAGCGCAAGCGTGAAGACACGGCGTGGGTTTTGTACCGGCGAAGGCAGTGGTTCGACTTTGATTCCCGCAACGTCGTTCATTTGAGAGTCTGTTTCTGCATGGCGCAATGTCCCGGAGTGCAAACTTCAAGCCACACATGCGCCGCAAGCGAAGCTGACATGCCCAAACGCGAGCTGAAAACCCGGATGATCAATGGATCACCCTGTTTGATGACTTCAACCTGACGTCCGATACACACACCTAGCGTCTTAAGTCGTTGAATATCTTCACCATCGGTTTCAATTCGACTAACAACAGCACAAGTCCGCAGCTTTAGCTCGCTAAGCTGGACCTCTGTCGGGGTTATGTTCACATTTGCTTCCATTACTAATAAATATGGGATGTTTTAGTCTGGATAGCCAACCTTTTTTTGACATTCAATGGTTAATATCGGGTGAAATGACTTTCTTTAGGTTTGTGAATTCCGATGGCTTTTGTTCATTTCTCTTAAGTTTTTCCTTGAGAGAGGAGAATCCTCTTATTTTAAATCTTTTTTATTCACAATAACTAGACCAATAAGTCTCCATTTCTTTGTGAAGTCTCTGTGAAATTTGTGAACTTCTCCTACTCTTTCCAAATTCTCGAAATCTCTTCCAACTTCTCCGTCTCTTTTTTCCTTTGCAATTCCCTGTGGTAGCCTTGACACTTGCGGTTGTTTGCTTTATTCACAGCCCTTAATAATAAGATTACTTTGTAGAAAAGAAGATATAATAAACCGCCTATGAATCTGACCATTTCCAAGGAACAAATTCTTAACGGTCTGCAATCAGTTCAAAATGTGGTCAGCACCCGGAGCACACTTCCCATCCTCTCAAATGTTCTTTTGCGCGCCGAAAGTGACCGGCTTGAATTCATGGCGACGGATTTGGATGTGACAATTGTTTGTTCCGTTGAGGCAAAAGTAAAAAAAGCAGGGGCATCCACAGTTCCTGTGAAAAAACTCTTCGGAATTGTCCGGGAATTGAACGGTGGAGAGATTGAAATCGAGGTGGACGAGAAAAACACCTGCATTATCCGTTGCGGTGCGTCATTTTACAAAATCCACGGGTTAAGCGCGGACGAATTCCCGCCGCTACCCAAGTTTAAGGACGACAAGAAAATTACAATATCCCAGGAAACCGCCAAAGCAATGCTGGGCAGGACATCTTTTGCCATTTCCACGGATGAATCCCGTTATGTGCTCAACGGAGTCTTTGTCAGCCTCAAAGATCATAAAATGACCGTCGTCGCGACGGACGGACGCCGGCTGGCGCTTGCAGATGAAGAGGTGGATGTTTCAGAAAAGAGCCAGGGCGAATTCATTGTACCGGCCAAAGCGGTGAATGAACTGAACCGTCTCCTACAGGAAAAAGGCGACTTGGAGGTTAAATTCAGCGAAAATCAGGCTGCATTTAAGCTGAAGGACGACAAGGGGTTTTCCATCCTCATCATCACCAAGCTGATTGAAGGGAACTATCCGAATTATCGCCAGGTTATCCCGGCTGAAACCAAGGAACGCGTTCCGCTGGCGCGTGAAGAATTTCTGCATGCCCTGCGCCGCGCGGAAATCATGACCAGCGAGAAGGCCAATTCCGTCAAGCTGACCTTCAGTAAGAACAACCTCGCCATCACGGCGAATTCCCCGGAAGTCGGTGAAGCGCGCGAAAGCCTCGCGGTGAACTACAAAGGCAAGGAAATTGCCATCGCCTTCAATCCCAAATATCTCATTGATCCGCTCAATGCGCTGACGGAAGACGAAGTTTTCTTTGAATTGATTGATGAATTGAGTCCGGGAGTCCTTAAAATCAACGGTCCATTCCTCTACGTCGTCATGCCGATGCGGTTGAGTTAAATCTTCGCCGTAAAGCCGTGGAAATCAAACTTCTTTGAAGAGGAATCCATCTTGCCGTAGGAAGGGCTTAAGGAACCGGATCGCTCATGGCAGTGGCGATACTAACGGAGTGCTGATTTTCCAATAAACCGCATATCGCTCATGATGCAGGCGGTAAAAAGGGATCAGGGAAATCTCGGGCGCATCTTTTGTCGGTTTCAGACGGAAAGCGATAGTGTCGCCTTTCGCAGGTTTGATCCGTGCCAGTATTTTTCCTGGTTTGTCTGACAAAACGGGCACCAGCGGGACCGGAATTTTTGCGAAGTCCAACTGATTCGGCGCCAATTAACCATTGGCGGGCAGACCGTTGGTGCCCAGCTCACCTGCCAGCACCAATGGACCATACAGAAACGCCACGATGTTCGAATCGCCCGGCAGCATTTCCAAATGCAGATGCATGGGCAAACGCACCTCGACTTTATCACCTTTCTGCCAGGTGCGTGCGATGGCGAAATACGATCCCGGCAGGCTTGTGACTTTTTGTTTCTTCCCATTTACCCGCACCGTCATTCCCTTGGCCCAGGCGGGATACCGGATATTGAGTGTAAACATCGCTGGCGAAGCACAATCGAACGTCAGTGTCGTCGTATCCTGTTCGGGAAATTTCGTTTCCTGCCGCACTGTCACCCCGGCTTCGCTCCAACGAAGTTCCGATGGAATGAACAGGTTGACGTAAAGCGCGTTGGTGCCATGGAAATAAATGGTGTCGCCGTATTTCGCATGGTTTTCCATTCCGGTGCCCACGCAACACCAGAACGATTGCTCCGGCATCGAATAAGTCTTGAAACGCCCGGCTTGTAGCGGAACAAAATAAGTCATCATGCCGCTGTCGGGGTCTTGCGAGGCGAGGATCTGGTTGTAAAGTCCGCGTTCGTAGAAATCCATCAGCGTCGCCGAGGGTTCCCATTCGAACAAATGCCGCGTCAACTTGAGCATGTTGTAGGTATTGCAGGTCTCCGCCGTCTCGGGTGACAGGTGCTTTGAGAATTGGTTGGTCGGGAAGAAATGCTCGTTGTCGCTGTCCCCGCCGATGACGTAAGACCGATGCAATGCCACGCGCCGCCAGAAAAATTCGGCGATGTCATGAAGCTGCGGGTCACCTGTGAGTTCGTATTCGCGCGCCGCGCCGGTGATTTTCGGGATTTGCGTGTTGGCGTGCAGACCGTTCAGTTTGTCCTGACCGGCGGCCAGAGGCGCGAACACAGCCTCATGATTGAACACCTGTGCCAGCTTGAGGTGATCGGGATTGCCAGTGACGGCGTAAAGATTGGCGAGCACCTCGTTCATGCCGCCGTGCTCGGTGCCCAACGCGCGCTGCATTTGTTCCAGCGACAGCCGGTCTACGCGAAACTTCAACCAGTCCGCCATGCGCGTGAGCACTTCAAGCGCCTGCGGGTTGTCGCAGTATTGATACACATCCAGCAGGCCCGCCATGATTTTGTGTAGCGTGTAATACGGGGCCCAGACCTTTTCCATGCGATCCACCCGGTCGAACAAGGATTCTGGATAGGCCGAAAGAAAGTTCGTGTTGTATCCTTTGGACGGCATGGCTTCCTGGCATTTCGCCAGTTCAGTAACGATGTAATCAGCCCGCTTTTTCAACTCCGGATCACCGGTGCTGGCGTACATCAGCGCGCATGCCGAAAGATAATGGCCGACACAGTGCCCACGCAGTTCGCAATCCGGCGATTCCCAGCCGCCCAGCGGTTTTGCGGACGAAGACAATCCCGCCGTCACGCGAAAATTGTGGAGCAACCGGTCGGCGTCAAGGCTCAACAAATAGGCCTTGTCGCGCAGCATCGCGTCGCGAAACGGGCTGTCGAGCAAACGCACAGTCTCCAGCGGGAACGGTTCGGCTTTCAGCGGAATGACCAGAGAAACCGTCGGAGCCGGCAAAGCTGCCGCCTCGCGCAGACCCGCAAAAAGAATCAATCCCGTTGAAACCAAGAGGCAAACTGAACGGATGGGAAAACGGGAATTATTCATACCTCCGACTCTTTATTTGTTTATGTGTTTCATCTGGTGAAAACGGATGCTAGACTTGGAGCAGTTGGGAATGCAAGTTTGGAAGCGGAAGTCTTCAATTCACACGGCTGTTTTATGAAAAAAAATCTGATTTTATCCAAATCTTTATGTGTTTTAGTGGTGGTGGTAGCGACGGCTATTGTCGGGTGGCTGCCTGCGCTGGCGGCGACGACCGGAGAAACACCGGCGGCGGAACCGGGTGCGCATGTCCGGATGATCGCCGCGGATGTGAACGCAGTCCAAGGGCCGCTGAACACTTCATTCAAGGAGTGCATTGGTGCCGGTCGTGCCAACGAAGGCCTGCGCGCGGATTGGCAGGATCAGTTGCGCGAGGCGAGGCGCGAATGCGGCTTCAAATACATCCGCATGCACGGATTGCTCACCGATGACATGGGTGTTTACAAGGAAGACGCGCACGGCAATCCCATCTACAACTGGCAATACATTGACCGGCTTTATGACTTCCTGTTGAGCATTGGCATCAAACCGTTTGTCGAACTTTCGTTCATGCCGCAGAGTCTGGCCAGCGGCAGCAGAACTATTTTCTGGTGGAAGGGCAACGTTACGCCGCCAAAATCGTATGACAAATGGGCCGACTTGATTCGCCATCTGGTGACCCATTTTCAGGAACGCTATGGGCAGGACGAGGTCAAGACCTGGTACTTTGAAGTTTGGAACGAACCCGACTTGTATGACGGTTTCTTTACCGGCACACGGGAGGATTATTTCAAGTTATATGCCGTCACGGCCAGGGCCATCAAAAGCGTCTCGCCGGATTTTCGCGTGGGCGGCCCGGCCACGGCCATGGGCCAGTGGGATTCGTCGTTCATCAGCTATTGTTACAGCAACAACGTGCCGCTCGACTTCGTTTCCACCCACGCCTATGGCGTCAGGGAGGGGTATTTGGATGAAACCGGCCAGCACGGAACAGTGATTGATTCCAATCCCAATTCGGTCATTGGCCGGATGGTTGGCGAGCGGCAGATGATGGATCATTCTTCGATGCCCAAGCTGCCGCTGCATTTCACCGAATGGAGTTCGGCCTACACGCCCACCGATTTCATGCACGACACCTACCAGCAGGCGGCCTTTATCCTGAGCAAGGTCAAGGGCGCTTACCGTTCCGTGGACTCGATGTCTTACTGGGTGTTCACCGATATTTTTGAGGAAAACGGGCCACGAATGACTCCGTTTCACGGCGGCTTCGGCCTGATCAATTACCAGGATTTGAAAAAGCCCGCCTTTTACGCGTTCAAGTTCCTCAATGAACTGGGGCCGTCCGAACTGGCCAATACCGATCCGGCTTCCTGGGTGTGCAAAGGCCGTGACAATTCCGTGCAGGCGCTGTTTTGGGACTACACTCCCATCGTGCCGCCGGCGGGAACGAACGACCAGCAGTTCTATCAACATGAAATTCCGGCTAGTGAAATCGGCCAGGTGACGTTGAGCATAACCAACCTTCCCACCGGAGCCTACACCATGGAGATTTATCAAACCGGCTATCGCGCCAACGATGTTTTCACCGGTTATATTGACCTCGGCTCGCCATCACAGTTGACACCGGCTCAAGTCGGGATTCTGCGTGAACAAAGCAAGGGCGACCCTCAATTGGCGGAAACCATCCAGATTGAAACCGGCAAACCCTTTATTCGCACGTTCTCGCTGCGGCAGAATGACATTTATTTTGTCAAAATCCTGCCGTTAGGGGTCAAGTAAACCGCTCTTTAATCACCTGTAAAATACCGGCAATGGCTTCTACTTTCGGCTTGGCGCCGGGATTGCCTTTGTCGTGCAAGCGTGCGCAGATATTGCAGATCTGCATTATCTGGGAGGTTTTTTATTTTTGAAAACAACAGCCAGCCATTTTTCCCCGGTCGGGATGACAAACCCGCTTGGAACCGTCCATTGACATTCGGTCCGTCCATCAGGGAGAATTTTGAACCATCCGACAAGCTGGAGATTCTGCTGATAGTTGTCGAACCAATCCAGAATTGATAAGTCCGAATTCCGCTGTTCCGTCCAGGAACCCATGAAATTAATCAGCACCACGTAATCAGGCCGGGCATTCTCCAAATCCCGGATCATTTCCTCCTGCATTGATTTGGCGCGCGGCTGCGACTCGGTCAAAGGATACATGTAAATGAACCCGGTGGCGGAACGCCGATGACTGTAGAAATATATCTGCGGTTCGGATCCGAGCACCACAATCCGGGCATCAGGCGGGCAATGAGCGGCTAGATACCGGCTGATTTCCACGGATTCGGGAAACGGATTCATCTCGTAAATGGCGCGCGATGCTTCCGGTGGCGCAAGCTGAAAGAATATTGCGCGGGATTTCCAAAGTGACCAGGAGGACGCGATGGTGAAAATCAGGAGGAGCGACATTGCCGGGTGAAAGGAAAATCGCAAACGGGCCATCCATTGCAAAGCGGCCTGCGCCGCCACACCGGCGAGCAGTCCCGCTGCCGGAAGCAGGAGAATAAAATAATGTCCACGAAAATATTCCCCCGGACAGACTGCAAGAAAAGAAAAGAGAGAGAACGCAAAGACGAAAAACCAAAAACGCCGCACTGATCGTTCACAGAACAGCAACAAAAGACCGAGCGCTGCCACGCTCCACAGCCCGGGTGCCGCTTTGAACAGTGCGCCAGCCCGCTCCAGCAGCAACTTCGTTCCTGCCGCTGGAGTCGAGAGCGAGACGTAATCGTAAGCGTAGGCGACTGTCCACAGCCAGAACCGATCGAATGTCCCTGAAAATATGAGCAGCGCACACATCACGAAAAATGGAACCAAACCACCCAGCGACAGATAGGCCAGATGCAACACCAGACGACTCCAGTCCCTGCCGGGTTGCGAAAGCTCGCGCCATACCAACCAGACCGCTGCAAAGAGGCAGAAAACAATCCCCGGCTGCTTCATCAATACCGAAATCCCGAGCAATAAACCTGCGAAGAAGATGCGTGTACGCGATGTCCGGTACGTGAGGTTTAGCAGCAAAAGAATTCCACCAACGGCAGGCAGCACCACGAAATGGGTTGCGTGGGCCGCGAGACCGTAGATCGGCGGGCTGATTGAGAGCAAGGCATACGTTCCCGCAGCCACAACCCCTGCGATATCGCCAAGCAAACGCTTCGCCATGAAGAAAACCAAAACGGCAGTCGCCAGATTAATCAAAATCAACCCTGCATGAATCACCCCGGCTGTTTCTCCGAACAGGCCCATGAAAAGAGCGTACATTGCCGCCGTTCCCGGCCATTTCATGGTGTAAGCTTCCTGGTAGGGAGGCACTCCTTGTAACATCAGTTGCCCCACATAGGCGTACTCGCCCTCGTCCCGTTCCAATGGCATATCCAGCAGCCGAACCCGAACCGCCGTTACAACCATCAGGATGACCAGAAGCAAAGCAACCGCCCATGCCCGGTTGAATGATGGAGTGCGAAAACCAGATTCCTTTGACTTTTTACCCCGATTCACTGAAGGCAGTTGCATGGCTGCAAAACACTCACGACCGTCGCTCTTTAATCGCCGCGAGAATATCCGTCACTACTTCACCCTTCGGCTTTGCGCCGAGATTGCCCTTGCCGTGGACACGAACTGAAACAGCATTCGCCTCCATGTCGCGACCGCCGATCACGAGCATGGTGTGCACCTTCGCTTCTTCGGCGCGCTGAATCTTTCCGTTGATTTTGTCCGTGCCGTAATCGCCTTCGGCGCGGACCATGTTCGCACGCAGCTCGGCCACGATTTTCTTCGCGTATTCCACCAACGGAGCTTCTTCGCCGATGGTCAACACGCGCACCTGTTCGGGCGCGAGCCAGAGCGGAAAGTTACCGGCGTAATGCTCGATGAGAAAACCGATGAACCGTTCATGTGTGCCCAGTGGCGCGCGATGGATGCACAATGGCGTCTTGTCCGTGTTGTCCTTGTCGCGATAAACAAGGCCGAAGCGTTTTGGCACGGCAAAATCCACCTGATTGGTTGCCAGCGTGAATTCGCGGCCGATCACGCTCCAGACCTGCACATCAATCTTCGGGCCGTAAAACGCCGCTTCATTCGGCACTTCGACGAAATTAATTTTCGATTCCACGAGCACGCGCCGCACCATGTCTTCGGTCTGTTTCCACAGCGCGGGTTCATTGACGTATTTCTGGCCCATGCCTTCCGGCGCGGACGTGCTGAAACGCATCTGATACTTCTCAATGCCAAAAATCTTGAAATATTTCAGATACATCTCGTTGACCTCGTTGAACTCGGACGCGAACTGCTCCGGCGTGCAATAGATGTGCGCGTCGTTCATGTTGAGCGACCGGACACGCATCAGACCGAATAACTCGCCCGATTGCTCGTAGCGATAGCAAGTGCCGTATTCGGCGAGGCGCAACGGCAAATCGCGATAACTGCGCGGTTCCGCCGCAAAAATACGGTGATGATGCGGGCAGTTCATGGCTTTCAGATAGTAGCGGTGTTGATTTAACAAATCTCCGGTTTCTTCACGCAACCGCTGCAAACGCTTCTGTCTCTTTTCCGACTTGCCGGTGGCAGTTTCAATGTCCAAAGCAAGTGCCGCAGTATTTGGCTCGTTTTTTATCACTTCGTAACGTTTCCGCAGTTCTGCAATTTCAGCTTCAACCTTTTTCTCTTCAAGTTCGTCACTTTGTATCTCGCGCTGAAGCTGAAGCAATCTTACTTCTGCCTCTGGATCTAATTTCATTTGCATCGGTGGAAACATCGACTCTGCGTAATAAGGCAAATGGCCGGAGGTTTTATACATTTTTTCCTTGGCGATGTGCGGCGTTTTCACCTGCACATAACCGGCGGCAAATTCCGTTTCCTTGGCCAGTTTTTCCAGTTGTTCGGCAATCGCCGCGCCTTTTGGCAGCCAGAGCGGCAGGCCGGGCCCGACATATTCCGTGTCGATCGCAAACAGCCCCATTTCCTGACCGATCTTGCGATGATCGCGTTTCTTGGCTTCATCGAGCATTTTGAAATATTCGTCGAGCTGGGTTCTGTTCTTGAACGCTGTACCGTAGATACGCTGGAGCTGCGGGTTCTTTTCGTCGCCTTTGTAATACGCGCTGGCCACGGTGGTGAGCTTGAACGCGCCGATGTTGCCGGTGCGCATCACGTGCTGCGGGCTCCATTCGCAAAGATCAATGAAGTCGCCGTTCTTGCAGTAGGTGATCCGTTCACCTTCGGGAATGCTTTCGAGATTGCCGATCTTAAATTTACTCGGATTACCCGGTCGCTCAACGAGACCGCCCAAGCGTCCGCTCTGTGCGTCCTTCATCGCTTGTTCGCGTGTGACAACGACTTTCTCGAACGTGTGGTTCGCTTTGATTTCCTTTTTCATCTCGGCCTCGATTGCCGGGAAATCTTCGGGTGAGATGCGATGCGACAGCTCGACGTCGTAGTAGAAACCGTTTTCGACCGCCGGGCCGCCGGCGAATTGGGCGTCGGGCCAGAGCCGCAGGATGGCGGTGGCCAACACATGGGCGCAGGAATGCCGGATGCGCTCCAGTTCACTCATTTTCGTGCTTTCATTCATAAATAACCGCAGAGACGCCGAGGCGCGGAGGATAAAATCCTTTTTAAAAATTTGAAACCACAAAGATACGACGCCAATGGAACGAATTTGCTTTTAAATCCCTTGTTTTCTCGGCGTCTCCGCGCCTCTGCGGTTCAAATCACCGGGCGGTTTTCCAAATCGTCAGCAGCGCTCCAAAACCAAGCACCAACAACCCGGTTACGGCAATGGCGCCGCTGTTGGCGTATTGCGGCATGAACTGCAACGATGCCGCGCCCAGTGCCGGACCGACGAAGTTGCCGACACCGATGGCGGCTTCGTGGATGCCGCCGTGTTCGCCCTTGGCCTCGCTCGCGTCCATCGAATTAAACAGCGACGAGTAATCAATCAGCCCGATCGCGATCCCAAAAAAGATTTGTGCCGCCAACATTGCAATGAGGTTCGGCACAATCAGAATCGCCGCGAACGAGACGATGAGCGTTGCGAACGCCATCACCAGCCAGCGGAA
>Ga0182027_10009705_pt1 | contig 13780 bp, 9 predicted proteins | sample 712E1DmetaG_FD_121300 | JGI IMG/M metagenome (GOLD analysis project Ga0182027, IMG submission 121300) | Permafrost microbial communities from Stordalen Mire, Sweden - 712E1D metaG (Illumina Assembly) | ecosystem: Environmental > Terrestrial > Soil > Wetlands > Permafrost | place: Sweden...
ATCTTATCCTATCCATATTGAAATCATTCAAGTTTTTTATATACCACTCAGGGATCAATGCCTGCGAAATCTCAGGGCTATCTACCTTATTCATCACTAGACTGCCATATGGCTTTTCTTGGGCGCTTATCCTTCCCTTATACCTTCCCCATTTTCCTTTTGCGTGAAAATCAAGAGCATTATAAGGATCCCTGTAAATGAATACGTCAACTAATTTCAAATCAATGTACTCGCAATCCTTGATCTTCTTTTTTACGCCGCTGCCCAGCATAAATCCTTTTTGCATGTTGAAAAACAAGTAGAGGTTATCACCATCTGACTTAAAAATCTCTGCCAACTCCGCAGATGGAATTATGGGCGTAGCGCTAAAACTATTATGCCTCTTCAGTATAGCGCCATGCTTTTGTGATCTAATACTTATATCGCCGAAATATATTGGATTCATGACCAGTTCAACCATACCATAGCTGTCTAGCGCCATGATGTCGGGATCAATATGCAATTTATCTCCCAAAGTATTTATTTTAGACGCCATATCTGAATTGAGACACTGCACAAGTGCTTCATGAGCATCCATCAGATTGCGCTCATGGATAGTATTGAATAATGTCATCTCAGCCTCACTCAACACGACATGATCCAATGTCTTCGCAGATAGATTGTCCACTTCAGTATCGATACCAATCATCTTATTCTCCCAGACCTCTTCTTTATCTTTACTGTAATTTCCTCAGACCGTCTAAATAAAATCTTGCCATCACTGCAGACAAAAGCTCGTCAGCAGGTTGATTTCGCTTCATGAATGCTAATCCTTGTTCTGAAGATCTCGAATAGGTGCCTTCAAAGCCATTTTCATGCTTTTTAAGAGCATAACGGATGGGCTCATCTGAGGCAATAAGATTAAAATTTCTAGGAATATATTGTTTATCAAAAGTCAGCAGTTGCGCCTCATGGTCAAAAGCCTTTTCTGATTCCCAAATAGCAAACCCTAAAGCATCAAGTATTATCCCTTTGCCAGGTTGCAGTGAGAGCACGCTCAAACCATAAACGCTTAGTCCGTTTGGCGAAAACCAAGTCCCGACATAATCTGGAGCGATTAAGCACTGACGAAGCTCTATCGGCTGAATCTCATTAAGTCTAGAAATGCTCAACGCATTTATCATAGTCACAAGATCGAACTCCTGACTGCTGTCAGATCGATCCATCATTTTTTCTAACCGCGCACTATATCCCATCGCATATATCATCTTATTCTCCCAGACCTCTTTGATAATAAATTAATATCCTTAACATGTAAAATAAACTGTAAAATTAAAATTCGTGTATTCTTCTGCTGTCTCGCTCACGCACCTGACGCAATGTCTCATCAAAAGTCTCATCAAGATGCGGGTTTGCAAATTGGTGATATCCGTCGAGCAGCAGATCCAAGACTTCTCGCTTCAATTCAGTAGGGTCGGCAACAGCAATCTCATGCTCTATCTTTGCTATATCGTCTGCCATCTGATAAAACTTCTTAGGCAATAATGATGATGTTTCCTGAATTGAAAATTGCGATATGCAATAAATATCTTGTTCAGTCATGCTTATCCCTCATAATCCTTTTATCTTCCCAGATATCGTCTTTATCTTCTGATCGACCGTCATTATGCCAATGAATCCTGTGGCCATCATCACAATCGACACGATGAACAATGAAAAATTATAGCTATAGATATTATAGACGTACAGTATGACTCCTAATATCGTCAATGTGAGCCATCCTATGATGAACACGATCTGTTTCTGGTATGCAAGCTTCAGCCTTGTCAATTCGAATATTTTCCTGTCATCCATTGCTACTCCCACATCCCTAAACAGCATCTCTTAATCTCTTTACACTTTTTTGACCCTTCATATATCGCCTTACTACATGATCTAGTGTGGCATTTTCCGGGTACTCATCTAACATCACAAGATGAGTCATGCCATCTTCATAATATCCTATATATCTTGAAGTGGACGGATCCTCTTTCCGGAATTTCTTGTCGGATTTTTGCAATATCCATTCCCTTCTCATGGATGATTTCTCATCTTCTCTTGTAAGATATTGTATTGTGAGCAATAATTGATTACCTTTCTTCTTTGCTCCGTATAATGCCAAGCCATCGATATCCTCAAGGACTCCCATCGACGGCATCATATGAGGACTGAATACCCTGAGATCATTTATATCTGTCATCAGGAACAGGCTTTCATCCTCTGCAGGGTTTTGATACTGCCCTTTCATAATCCTCCCTAAATGCGTAGGATTTTTCAAAAGATCATTTGCTAGAACTATCTCTACAGGACCGATCTTTACAGATTGTGCCTCATATATCATATCACGAATTATTTCCTGCAGATAATTTTGCATCTCAAAGCTTACATGATTAGAATCGCAGATAATTCCTAGATCCTTCCATTTCTCTGACACATCGCCCATCTTATTCTCCCAAACCTCTTTTGAGTATATATTATTATTTCAGTCTCCTTAATCCTTCCAAATAAAATCTAATAAACATTGCATTAGTAGTATAATCCACTCCTTCTGATCTCTTCATAAATGCATATCCATTTCCTGATGCTGCTGTCCAATTTCCTGCATATTCACCGTCAAGATTTTCTAGCAGATAATGTATTGGTCTATGTACGGAGTTATGTAAATCCATATCATCAGGAAAGTATTTTTTGTCAAACTTGAAGAGCTTTACGCCTTTGTCTGGATCGAAAGGTTTTTCTGATTTCCAAATAGCAAATCCGTCAGCATCAAGTATGACTCCTTTGCCTCTAGGATTTTGTTCAAAGACACATATAGAATAAGGAGTCACTTCTGTCCTAGATGACGAGTATCCAGTAAAATCTGGTTCTAGCAATGAATGACGAAGATCTCTCCAAGATATTATATTTGGTGCTGTAAGCAGCAATTCATTTATGGCCGACACAATATCTTGTTCAGTCACTTCATCATTCGCATTCATAAGATCCACAAGTTGAGCATGTGTCCTTATTAAAGTTTCAACCATTCTGTTCTCCCAAGCCTCTTTTTTTACACGCCAATATTTTTTATGACGCCAATCGGTTAGCATCTGTTTCGCTCGCCGATGTTTTGTTTGATGACGAGCCACCCCATAAGGGACAACCCCTGTCTCGTGTATAATGTTTAATTGATTTATCGCTCCACCTGAGGATGCTAACCTCACTGCGGCTGCAGCAGCCATTTCTTCATCGAGCGCAATTGCTTTATATCATTCCTGTTTATGTCTCGCAAGTCTGCGATATTGTAATATGGGACTGTGATCCTTCCAAAGCCTAGGCCCCATGCAAGTACAGGGCATTCAAATCCCATCAACGTCTTTGTGACCTCTGGCCTGAATATCCCTGCCCCTCCTAGTTCAATCCATTCTTTTCTCTCTTCATTATAGACTTCTACTTCTACACTCGGCTCAGTATATGGAAAATGTCCTGGCCTCATCCTTATCTTGTGATATCCCATTTTTGTGAAAAACTCCTTAAGATACGCTTTCAGGTCGTCAAAATTTGCGTCAGGATCAACGACTATGCCTTCTGTCTGGTAGAATTCGAACAGATGCTTCCAGTCTGCAGCCTCGTTGCGGAACACCTTCCCTACAGAAAAGAATTTCAATGGCAGATCTTCTTTTCTCAATTTAGATATTGTCTGCGCAGATAATACTGTCGTATGAGTCCTTAGCAATAATTCTTTTGATAATTCTTCATTCCATGCATTTCCCCATCCTCTTGATCCAGTATCTGCCCCATTCTCATGGACTGCCTTGACCTTTTTCTTAAGATCGTCTGGTATTGTGCCTTTTGATGGATGCTTTAGATAGAATGTATCCTGCTCTTCTCTTGCTGGATGGTCTTGGGGCACAAACAATGAATCCAGATCCCAGAATGCTGTCTGCACTATAGTGCCTGTCATCTCCTTGAATCCTAGATTGAGCCAGATCGAGCGGACATAATCTATCGCTTCATTCTCAAAATGCTTTTTGCCATAATTCGCCTTGGGCACCTGGGCGTTCATGTCATAGCCGCGGAATTCCTTATTGGCCCACGACCTGCTCTTCATTATGTCTGGAGTGAGATTATCTATGATCTCTTTGTTCAATGATGTTGAGCTGGACAATATTTCTTGGCCTAATGCCGTGAGCGTTGCCGTCTTTGTCTTCTGTACATCGACCTTTATTATGCTTTTTCTTTTCCCTAACTCTTGGAATGCAAAATTCTCTTCTGGACTCAGTGATTTTGGGTCCAGGGGGAATGATTTTTTTAAAAATATCTCTTCAAGCATCTCTTTTTTCAAAATATTCCTTCCCACATCAGTGAGTGAGACAAGGATATCATTGCCTTTTTTTGAGATGTTAATGGCTGTTTTTCTTTTCAACAATCCCAGGCATAGGCTCACCTCTTCTTTTGATAGCTTAGAAGCCTTTTCAACATCTTTCAAAGACATCTCCCTATTCAATGAGTTGAGAAATCTTCTTTCAGGAAGACCGGATTTTTGATATATTATGCCGTTTTTGTCAAGCAAAACCACTTGTTTTAGATCTTCTTTCAGGTTTATTAGCTCTTTGTTTCTCAGCCATTGAAGCGCTCTGATGACTTCAACATCTTTTAGGCCAGAATTATCTACTAATTCAGAGATAGAGTTAAATTTAGCCAGTAAAGGCAAAATCTTCCTTTCTAAAGGATGCAAACTGTTGCTGATCTTTATTAAATCTGCCATCATAACCCCCAAATTTATTGACTAAATACATAACAAATATATAAACATATTGGAAATTTATTTATAACTATGAGACGGCAAATTCCCAATATGTCAAGAACTGCGAGCTAAAGCATAAAGCGTGCTCGAAAGCGAATTCTGACATGCCAATAAACTTACAATACAATAAAACACCTTATCCAAAAAAATATAATATTCAGAAAAATATAAAAAATATCAAAAAAATAAAAAACTTTCATCAGCATGAAAATACAAAAGAGCTGTTCGAAAAAATATGCTGATGAAATCCGAGGATATATGCTGCCTGCATTGCAGCAGCACATCACATTATATCGTTCTCCCTCGGTGACAATTAATATCTGAGACTATTCTCCAAAAGTAAAAAACCGTAACATATTTAAAGTAGTATTCATATTCTTTTTTAATTATCGTGAAATAACAAAAATATGTTACATTTTTTGAAAAGGAAATTGAAAATCTCCTGCTCAAAAATGCTTTGCATTTTTCAGATTAGAAAAATATTTTAGATTAGAAAGATAAATTATATGGTAAAAAAGGGGTGGATTGCCTGACGAGGTAATTGGAGGATTAAAATGATTGTTAAAGATGAGTTTCTAAGCAAATTACGAAGATATTTCAACCTGAACCTATACGAGGTAAAGATATGGACAGCACTTCTGAGCAGAGGAGTCTCGACAGCAGGAGAGCTATCAGACATAGCAAATGTCCCAAGGAGCAGGAGCTACGACATACTTGAATCTCTTGAGAAGAAAGGCTTTGTCGTGATGAAGATCGGAAAGCCGATAAAATATATCGCAGTCTCCCCAAAAGAGATTGTAGAGCGCGTGAAAAAGAATGTAAGGATAGAATCTGATGAGAAAATAAAAAGACTTGAAGAGCTGAAAAGCACAGATGTGGTCGATGAATTGAACAATCTCCACACGCAAGGCATCGAGCTTGTCGAGCCTTCTGACTTATCAGGATCGCTCAAAGGACGGCACAACCTATACAATCATCTGGAATTGACCATCAGGAATGCTGAAGAGACAGTCACGATAATGACGACAACACAAGGCTTGCTAAGGAAGATAGAAGGCCTGAAGCCAGTATTTGAGCAGGTGAAGAAGCGCGGGGTAAAGATAAGGATATGCGCTCCTCTCACAAAAGAGGCGATACCTGCAATAAAAGACCTTGGCAGCGTCGCAGAGCTCAGACACACCGACAGCAAAGCAAGATTCACCATAGTGGACAAAAAAGAGATATTGTTCATGATAAATGATGATACTGAAGTGCATCCGACATATGATGTCGGCATCTGGGTCAACACCCCATTCTTTGCATCAGCACTCGAGGAACTCTTCGAACTTGCATGGAAAGAGATGAAGCCTGCCAAGAATGTATTGAAGATATAAAATTTGTTTTTTTCTATTTTTTTTCTATTATATTGTGAACTAAATGGTGCTTTAATTATATATCTCATTGACAGAGAAATATCCTGAGCCAGAGAACCAGATATATTTCAGGCAGTACCGCGAGAATGGGCCTCTGACATTATGCGTCTCCCTGAACGATCATTATAAAAACTTGAGCGTGCAGCTCGTCGGTGCAGAGGACATCGGAGCCATCGCAAGAGAAATCTTCAAAGAAAGGAATCTCAAGATTTTCAATAGTGAAGCAAAAATGGTAGTGTTCTATTCTAGGCAATTCATTGTCACATTGCCACGACTTAATCCTGCCGACATAGAGATACATACCGGCTTGCCCGAATGCATAGAGATAAGGGATGAGAATAGGGAAGAATATATGAGATTCATCGATAGCATAGAGAAATTAATGGAAAAAAAGGCCAAGCTACACAGAATGCCTTATAGCGTCCCATCACAGACAACATTAGACCTTCTTAAAAACGTAAAATAAAAAAATAATTTATATCACCTTCGTTTTTACCTCCTAATTTTTTTTATTCTCATGTCAAGAAGAACCATTCAAAAAAATGGTTTTAGGATTCTTTATATTAGTTAGCGTTCGACGTTGCTACGCAAACTACCTTGGATGAACTTATCAAATGAACGCTGCAATCATTAGGCAATCTGCCGGGTTCATTATGCTGCCAATCTGCTGTCTGACACTTTAGCATTCCTGATATATCCACCATGTTTTTAATAATTATATTACCACAATAAGTTGCCGCTGTGCAAGGGGACTCATCAATTTTACCATTGCAATTATTATCCTTATCGTCACAGATCTCTGTTGTCGCTCCTGCAAATGCATTGCAAGTATTTCCTCCCCATGTCCCTGCTATGCAAGTCTCTTTTCCTGTATTGCTTGAGCATATGCCTAACCCGCAATGGGTAGTTCTTGTTAAGCCATCATCAACAAGACCGTTGCAGTTGTTGTCTTTGTTATCACATATTTCAGCTGTCGGCTTGTAGTTTGTAGAGGTATCTTTCCATATCCCTGCTTTGCACGTTTGTGTATTTCCTGAACACAGTCCCTGGATATTACTTGCAGACTTTGTTAGCCCATCGTCTATTAATCCGTTGCAATTGTCATCAATTCCATTACAGACTTCTGCTGCACCTGGATGAATTGCTGCATTCGCATCATTGCAGTCGGTTTTGCTTGCCACATATCCTGACGGTGCGGAACATGCCTGAATCTTAACTGTCGGGTTCCCATATCCGTCACTATCTGCGTCTCTATAGAATGTGGTTTTGACTCCATTATCTATTACGCTGTTGCAGTCATCATCTATTCCGTTGCAGGTTTCTATTCCTGGTGTTCCTGCTATTGCTGAACAAGCTCCCCAATTGCTCCAACCATTTACTCTATTACAGGTCTTGATCTGAGTGCCAGTATTCATGCAAGCTCCGACGCCGACAGAACAAGATTGAGTAGGCGCTGTCAAGCCATCATCGACTACGCCATTACAATCATCATCCAAACCATTGCAAGTCTCTGCTGTCGGGCTTCCTGGTTTGCATGTGTCTTGTACGCTACCACTTACACATGATGTTGTTCCTGTTGCTGCACATGCTCCAGTTCCACAAGTGGTTGATGCCGGGACATAGGCATTGTCTGCTGTTCCATCACAGTTCTCATCGACACCATTACAATTATTGTCAGTGCCTGTTGGAGCTCCAACTACGCAAGTATCAGTCTTTACTCCTAACTGACAAACATAATTTCCTGTTGCTGCGCAAACACCTAGACCGCAGGTTGTTGCTTGATTGTACCACGATTCAGCGCTCCCATCGGCAGTTGCAGCGGTGCAATCATCATCTACACCATTGCAAACATCTTTCGCGCCAGGATGGACTGCGGCATTCGCATCATTGCAGTCAGTATTATCGACAACATATCCTGCCGGCACTGTGCAAGCTAACGATGATACAACATTATTGCCGTAGCCATCGCCGTCAGAGTCTCTATAGGACGCTATCAGGTTGCATGCCCCTTCTACTTTTATGGAATCGATTGCTATCTGCCCCCAATCATTACAGCTTGACCAAGCACTATCAGTAGCTTTTAACGTCACTGTATGGATCCCTGGCGTTACAGTGACTGGAAATGATGTTGTGACCCAATCCTCTATAGAAAGTCCCGAGTCAGTATAATGTCCTGCCTTGACATTATCTACCAACACATCAAAACTGTCTTTGTCGCTCATTCCGTCTAAATGCTCAATTGTTATTAATTCATTAGGTACTCCTGAAAACTCCATGTTTACAGATGCAGACTCTGTACCTGCAGCGCATGTCGGCTCCCACACAAGACAGAAATCAGTATATGGTTTTCCTCCATAAGTTCCTCCAGGTATTGCCGGGACTCCCCAAGTAGCAGGGCATGTATCTCCTATCTTGAAGTCCACATCAGTTGGTGCAGGTGCTGTTTCAAATGTTATGCTGTTGATAGCGACCTGGCCATAAGTATCGCACTGTGTCCAAGGACTTGTTGCCGTCGGATGAATGGTTAAAGTTTTTACACCGATCAAATTCACATCGCATGTCAATGTCTTCCAGATTTCAGTTCCTGGCAATGTGCCTACATAAGAACATAAGACAGTATCACCATCCTTGACTTCAAATCCGTCGCCAGTATCAGCAATACCATCGAGGTGATCTATAACAATCTTTGTTGTGAGCAGCCCATCTGTTCCTACGGTGAACGTGGCGTCCCTATTAAGTTCAGTGCATGGCTTATTCACTCCATCCCATGCTACCCTGCAACAGCTCAAGCCAATATCTCCATAATTATTTCCAGAAACTGCGCAATTAGCCCAACCATCTTTGAATAAGGTTGCTGCACAGTCAGGATTAGCGATACCATCATCTATTTTTCCATTACAATCATCATCCAAACCATTCCATACTTCTGGCTTCGATATTCCTGGTGTACATGTATCCTGGGTTGCTCCGTTTGAACATATCAATTGTCCTGATGAAGCACAAGCTCCAACTCCACAAGATGTAGATGTTGATACATAGTTATCATCTGGTACACCATTACAGTTTTCATCAATGCCGTTACAATTATCATCAGATCCTGTAGAACTTCCTTGTGTACAACTGTTTTGCTCAGCTCCAGCAACGCAAGTTTTTATTCCTGTTGCTGCACATGCTCCAACGCCACAAGTTGTTGGTAGACTTACATACTCATCGTCTATTTTTCCATTACAATCATCATCTAATCCGTTGCAAGTAAGATCGCTTGCTGCAGGTGTTCCTTCTTTGCATGTATTAGTCTTTAATCCTGCTTGACATACATAATTTCCTGTCGATGCACAAACACCAACTCCACAAGCTGTCGACTGATCAATCCATGATTCTCCACTACCATCAGCAGTTGCAGCGTTACAATCATCATCTACACCATTGCAAACATCTATCGCTCCAGGATGGACTGCGGCATTCGCATCATTGCAGTCAGTATTATCGACAACATATCCTGCCGGCACTGTGCAAGTCTGTGTTGAAACCAAAGCAGTACCATAGCCATCGCTATCAGCATCCCGATAGTAAGTTGATAGTGTGCATTCTTCTACTTTTATGTAGTTGATTGCTAGTTGTCCCCAATCATTACAGCCTGACCAGGCATTATCTGTAGCTTTTAATGTTACTATATGTATTCCTGCTCCTACTTTTACTGGGAAAGATGTAACAACCCATTCTTCTTTCGGATTTTTCGAGTCTGCATAATGTCCTATAACAACATTATCAACTAAGACATCAAAGCTGTCAAGATCACTCATGCCATCCAAATGATTAATAGTTATTACTTCATCAACTGCTCCAGTAAACGCCATATTTACAAATGCAGATTCTGTATTAGCAGCACATGTCGGCTCCCACACAAGACAGAAATCAGAATATGGTTTTCCTCCATAAACTCCTCCAGCCAGAGCAGGGACTCCCCAAGTAGGAGGACATACTCCATTGAAGTCTACTTCTTTTGGAGCAGGCGCTGTTTCAAATGTTATGCTGCTGACAGCGACCTGACCATAAGCATCACATTGTGTCCATGGACCAGTCGCTAATGGATGTATAGTCAATGTCTTCACACCGATCAAATTCACATCACATTCAAGATTCATCCAAGTCTCGACACCAGGCGGGGTTGAGTCAGTGTATCTGCAGAGCTCTGTTGAGCCATCCATTACTGCAAATGAATCGCCAGTATCAGAAATTCCATCAAGATGATTAATTATAATCTTTGTTGTGAGCAGCCCATCTGTTCCGACGGTGAACGTGGCGTCCCTATTAAGTTCAGTACATGGCTGATTCACTCCATCCCATGCTACCCTGCAACAGCTCAAGCCAATATCTCCATAATTATTTCCAGAAACTGCGCAATTAGCCCAACCATCTTTGAATAAGGTTGCTGCGCATGCAGGATTAGCGATACCATCATCTATTTTTCCATTACAATCATCGTCAATACCATTCCATACTTCTGTAGATGGAGTACCTGCCACTGCTGAACAAGTTCCCCAATTGCTCCAACCAATTACTCCATTACAACTCTTAGTCTGAGTACCAGTAGCTTTACAAGCTCCTACACCGACAGAACAAGATTGGACAGGAGCAGTCAAACCATCATCGACGAGACCATTGCAATTATCATCCAAACCATTACAAGTTTCTGTTGTTGGTGTTCCTGGAGTGCAAGCAGTTTCATGACCAGCAACACAACTTGATGCTACATTTCCTGCTGCACAAGCTCCGGATAAGAAACAACTTGTGACTGGCACATAACCTTCATCTATCTGGCCATTACAATTATCATCTATACCGTTACACGTATTATCATTTGCGGCCGGTGTACCTGGTGTGCAACTGTTTTTCTCAACGCCAGCAACGCAGGTTTTTGTTCCTGTTGCTGCGCAAGCTCCAACTCCACAAGTTGTTACTGTCGGAACATAACCTTCGTCTATTAATCCGTTGCAGTTGTCATCAATTCCATTACAGACTTCTGTTGCTCCAGGATGAACTGCTGCCTTGGCATCATTGCAGTCAGTATCGTCAGATATATAACCTGATGGTGCAGTTGTCGCTTTTATCGTAACTAAAGGATCGCCATAACCATCTCCATCAGCATCACGATAAAATGTTGATTCTATCTGACAGGTTGCAGAACAACCATCACCAGAGATAGTATTATGATCATCACATTGCTCTGTTCCCTCAACAATTCCATTACCACAGACTGGCGCAGGGTACCCGTCTAGTTGCACCCAGTTGAACATGACCTGACCCCAACCCAGTGAACACCAAGGGGTATTTGTGTCAGTAGCAACCATCTTAAAATGTATATCTCCTGTCATTCCTGATGGCAAGGCGTATGATGTTGTGAACCATTGCTCAGGAGGGTTTTTGTTTGCCACAGCGGAGTAATGTCCTATTGATTCCCAAATGTTATTGTGCCAGACGAATATGTCAAAGCTATCACCCGCAGAGCCATCAAGATGCCTTAGCTCTATTTGCGTGGGCGTATTGCTTCCAGCATGCATTGTTAATGTTGCCGAAGCATTTGAAGGATCACATCCTGTTGGCGGACCCATTAAACCTCTGAAATTAGCTGATCCACCGTCGTAACCACCGTATCCTCCGCTCGCTAGATATCCTCCTCCGTTATGAACTGAGTCCCCTATGTAGCTCCAGTCATCAGTTGTCATATCCAGATGTCCTATCTCACTTGTCGTATCTCCTATATCAACATAGTCAAGTGATTGTACGGCAGGAATAACTGAGTCTGTTATTTCGAATGTTATATCTTTCTGTAATACTGTTGCCCAGTCTCCTTGGTGGAAGCTTTCTTCTGTTAAAGCAATCAATGTATTATATGTATTAGGAGCTAGAACTAATGAACCACAGCTTCCTCGTTGAATTTCACCTGAAACATCGGCTGGGGCGCATAATCCGTTAACATTTAGGTTGGAATTGCTTGCTAAACCACAAGTTCCTCCATTACACCATAAGACATGATAACTTGAATCTGACGTTAAGGTCTTTGCTAACAAAGCTCCACTACTGTCGGTGGTGAAAAAACCGAATACTAAATATCCTTGAATGCATTCTTTTGTCGGATCGGTGTCTAATTTCGCCTTATTAGCAACATACTGCGCATCGTCTCTATTTTTTGAAAGTGCCGTTCCTGTGCAGCTTGCGCAAGTCCATCTTCCGGCATAACCTATATATTCATTAGCCTCATCATCTCCACTAGACCCATAAATGCATTTCGGCTTGCCCTCTAGCTTAACTTGATAAGTGAAGTCTGATTTAAGGCCGGTAGCACTCAGTATACCAGTTAATTGATGGGGATTGCTATAAGGATAATCAAATGTTACATGCGAGGTATTATAATCTAAGGTTCCCTTATAAGTATTAGCATCCGGTCCTGCTTGGTCAATTGTTGTTATCGGATTCGCTGCCAGTGCAATTGATAAACAAATTAACAAACAAAATGTACTGATTACTATTATTTGTGTCGCTTTCATTTTATTTTCCCCCATTTGCTGAATAGAATTTTTTTATTATTATGAGTAAAAAATGCAGAAATAACAGAAATACGACTAACATTAATGCTCTGCCGCATTCGCTAACCCCCTCTCAACTATCAAATAGGAAACTAGGTATATTTATATAATATATAAATCTTACCATTTTATAGGGGATTAAGAAAAAAAGTGTTTCTATTTCAGGATCATACATATCGCGCAAGCAATAAGTTCTGAAGACACGCCCTTATGATCTCTTAAAAACGTAAAATAATTCGTTGGAAATATTGAACTTCTCAAACTTCCATCCTAATCTATCCAGCAATTTCTCGAACCATCCTCTTTTCGACACATCGATGATGTTCTTTCCGCTGATAGAGACAGTGGGGAATGAAACGACAATTATCTCTGCGTCCACTGCCTTGAGCAATTTTTCTGAGATGTTCCTCTTGACTCTCTCGAGCTGGTCGAGGGTCTTGAATATCAGGCAGATGTCTGCCTTCATATTTTTGAGCTTGCCGTATTCTTTCTCTTCTGTCAAGTCTATCGTGAATACTTCTGAAGCAATTCGCATCTTCTTGAGATATTCTCTTATGAATCTGCAATCCTGCTCAGAAACATCAGACGCAAAATATTTCTTTATTCTCTTGCGATAGAATATGCTGCTGACAGGATTCATCCCGCATCCGAGATCCAAGATGATGTATTTTTCTTTTTCATGGCCAAAATCCCTTACTATCGAGAATATATTGTCGAAAATCTCTTCATATCCTTCGAGCCTTTCTTTTGTCGACTTATGGAGCGAGAGCAACTTCTTATGAAGCTCAAGATCGCATAGCTCGTCGCCTTCGCAATATTTTATGGAATCTAATATCTCATTCCTTTTACCATAATCCTCTAGGATGAACACTCCATAGAGCTTTCGCAACTCTGCGCGCATATTTTTCATCAGGAATTCATGCTCTCTACTTTTTGCGAACTGCTTATATGTCTTTGATGCATCAAGCTTATGCAATGCC
>Ga0182027_10009706_pt1 | contig 13778 bp, 7 predicted proteins | sample 712E1DmetaG_FD_121300 | JGI IMG/M metagenome (GOLD analysis project Ga0182027, IMG submission 121300) | Permafrost microbial communities from Stordalen Mire, Sweden - 712E1D metaG (Illumina Assembly) | ecosystem: Environmental > Terrestrial > Soil > Wetlands > Permafrost | place: Sweden...
AGCAGCAGGAGCCGAAGTTGCGCGACTGACCGAGCGCGTTGCCAGCCTGACGAAGCAAACCGAAGAACAGACGAACCAAACCACCGCACTTGAGGTTCAGCGCGAGGCAGCCGCGAACGAGGCCAAGGCGGCAGTAGCCGAAGCCGCACGCCTCACCGAGCGGGAGACTGCTCTCACCGATAAAATCGAAACGCTGGCGGCGCAGCTTGCCGACCAGCAGAAGCAACTGACGGCCGAATTCGAGAACATCGCAAACCGCATCCTCAAAGCCAATGCCACCGAGCTTTCATCGAATTCACAAAAAGAATTGTCCGCTATTCTCGAACCGCTACGCCAACGAATTCAAGACTTTCAGACGAAGGTGGAAACCACGTACACGGCAGAAAACCGCGAAGTTCTCTCGCTCAAAGAGCAGATCAAGCTCATTCTCGAAACCAGCCATACGATTGGCAACCAAGCGGACGGACTCGCAAAGGCGCTGAGAGGCGATTCTCAACTCCTCGGCCGCTGGGGCGAGCTCGCCTTGGAGCGCATTCTCGAAGCAGCGGGCCTTACCGAGGGCAGGGAATACATCTCCCAAGGGCGCGGATTGGGCCTCAAGAGCGAATCCGGCGGAGCCCAAAGACCTGACATCATCGTGATGCTCCCAGAACAACGGACAATGGTCATTGATTCAAAGGTTCCACTCGCGTCCTACGAGCGACTGATTGCAGCGAGCGACGAAGCGGAAAGGGGCATTTGCGCTGACCAGTTCGTAAAGGACATGAAAGGTCATATCGATGACCTCGCCGGCAAGCGCTACCAGGAGAATGAAAAGCTACAAGCACACGACTGCGTTTTGATGTTCATCCCGATCGAGGGCGCGCTGGCCGCCGCACTAACCAGAGAGCCGGAGCTTTTCGTCTATGCATGGGACCGCCACGTCGTGATTGTTGGTCCCCCCACACTGCTTATGACGATGCGGACTGTCGCCTCGATTTGGCGCTATGAATTGCAGGGTCAAAACGCGCAGGAGATTGCGCGTCTTGCCGGCGACTTGTGCGACAAAGTGACCATGAGCCTCCTTGATCTGAACGGCGTCGCTGAGAAGATCACAGATGCGTTGAACGCTCACCACGAGGCGGTGAAACGGCTCTCGACAGGGAAAGGCAATGCGCTCTCGGTCGGAGAACGTATTCGGAGTTTGGGGGTGAAAACCAAAAGACCGATGCCATCGATGCTCGTTGAGGGTGTTTCGCTCGCGGCGCCGACCGAAGATTCCGAAGAACATGGTTCTTCGGAATCTGATGCGAAACTATAGCAAGGCACGAGGGGACCGGGTTTTCGAGCAAGCGGCATTTTTGAGGAGGAAGACGGATGGATGCGGGCGAACGACAAAGATCGACACGACAGAATCAACGAAATAGTGCATCGAATGAATGATTTTCACGGCTTAGTCCTGTCCAAGCTTGCCCTTCTTCGGAATTATGTTTCCGACCGAGTGGGAACTGTAATCAGTCACTGCACCCACTGCCACACTAAGGATGAATAATTGCATGCAGATCAGATCGGTTGCCGAAGTACTCGCTTCCGCAGACCTTGGCCCGCCGGTGCTGAATGCTTTGGTCCCGAACGAAAGCAACTACACCGTGCTCCTGATGCAGCCGCACGGTGAGGTAGAGGCCAGTGCCGCCGGCGTTCGGAATCGGGATCGCAATCTCGCTCGAAGAAGGTTCGGCCGGTTTCTTGCCGACGCCCAACAAGCTTCCGCTGATCTGGTCATCACGCCTGAATACGCGATGCCCTGGGAGACTCTCGTCGCGGCCATCAAAGAGGGCACCATTCCTGCGCCAGCGAAACTCTGGGTACTCGGCTGCGAGAGCATCAAGTACAGTGACCTCGAAGCGGTGAAGCAGGATCTTTCTCAATTCGCGGTGGTGCTCTATGAACCGCTTCAGCCAGACACCGGTCGATTCATTGACCCGCTTGCGTACGTGTTCGTTGCCCCACCAATCGCGGGTCGGGAGGCCGCAAAAATTGTCATACTCGTGCAGTTCAAGACGTACCCAATGGGCGACAACGACCATTTCGAGATCAACGGTCTTCAGCGGGGTACTCTGATCTATCAATTCGGAGAAATTGGGCAAAGCGTAAGGCTCGTCTCGTTGATCTGTTCCGATGTCTTCGCGTTCACAGACGCGCATGCCTTGGCCATTTACGACCGTGCTTTGGTTGTCCACATACAACTCAACGCAAAACCACGACAGGAACAGTATCGCCAATACCGAGACCGTCTTTTGCATTATCAAGGGGATGCTACAGAACTCATCTGCTTGAACTGGGCTAGAGATGTGAATGAGTGGTCTGGGGAGCAGGCGAAGCCTTGGAACAACATCGGCGGGTCTGCTTGGTATTTGAGACCGACGCAGTTTGACGAGCGGGACGCGACGCTCTGCGTTAACCACCGGCGCGGCCTGTACTACACTTGGCTTAAGCCGCTCCGTGCGCACGCCTTGTTTTTCAACTACGAACCTGCGACCTATCTGCTCGAAGCAACCAAGGTCGCCCATATTGCCGTCCCGGCCTGCATCTCCAGGCGGCGCGGACCACAACTCACAAGGACGTGCATCTGGAATGATGCAGTCACGGCTTGGGTCGAGCAAGTGGTCGCGGAGGATGGTTTCTCCGCCGTTGCGAGCGAAAGCGGTGATGCCAAGGACGAGATCAAACGGATTGCGGATACCAATCCGTTCGAGGCGGAGCGGGTTCTTGCGCTTTGTGCCGGCAAGATTGAGGATGGCTATAACTGGCACGATGTTCGCCAGTTGGACTCGTGCGTCATTGATGCGTCCGAGGTCATCCGTCGAATTACGTTTTGCCAAGATACAGATAACCGAGCGTGCGGGTTTCGTGTCGCGCGTCTAAAACGCTGTGGGCATCTGTGGGATATTCTGAAAACAAATGATTCGTTGCCGCCTGCGCTTGCGGATCTTAAGGAAGGTTTTCGCCTCGAATGGTCCCCGGACTACCCACATCAGAATGCTATAGCGGTCACAACAGGGAGGCGCGCGACTGTGATTTATATGGGCGACGAAGCCAACCATACGCAGATTGAGGCCACTGCCAAGAGGGTTGCTGAATTCCTTCATAGGGGATGTACTGATCCGAGGATGAGTCGGGCAGCAAGGCAACGGCTAGCTGTTTGGTTTCGTGAGAACGAAGAGATCGTTCCTTTAGACCCCAATCGCTATGTCAAGTTTGATGAGGCGGGTGATACTTCAGAGTTCGACATAGGGAGGGAGAAATGACGCTAAACCTCGCGCAACTCCGCGAGCGCGTTGCGGCGCGGTTCCCCCACGTTGAGCAAGTGGATGATTCGGTTATCCGTTTCACGAGGGATGCTGGGAAGGAGCCCTTCGCAGTCTACTACTTCGATATCGCGCAAGACTTGCCCCAAACTCAAGAGACTCTGACGAAGTACCAGGATCGGGTAATCGGCACTCACTACTTCGAAGGCAAGACGAGTTTACAATGGAGCAATTATCTGTACTTTGTCACTAGCGGAGAGCGGTTGGCCAGCAGCGAAGTACGGCGAGCCAAAGAGCTGATTGAGCGCGACCGGAGCTATGCGCGCAAGTTCGTCATCACTGAAGAAGAGCTCGATTCGGTACTCGCGCCGCCGGTAATCGCACCTGCGGATGCTGGTCCGCGCACCAATATTCTCTCCCTGTGGATAGATCACCTCGTAGAAGCGGGGCTTGAGACAGCCATCTTGAGCAATGACGATCTCCCCAGGCGGCTAGCGCTGATCGAGTCTTCGTCTCCCGAGGCTGGTGCCAAACCGAAGTCACCAGGGCGAAGCGTACAGGTCAGTGCTGCGCAATCTATTCGTTCGCTGGAGCTGAGGGCTTTTCGGAGATTTCCCCTTCGCCGGAGCTACGAGTTCGGGGCGGTGAACCTCATATTCGGGCCTAATGGTTCGGGTAAGACGTCGCTCCTTGAGGCCATCGAGCTTTTCTATTGCGGTCGGAACAAGAGGAATCCCACGCCGCCGGGGGCTTACGAACTGGTCGTAGGTCTTGATGATGGACGTACCGAGAAAGCGACTGGCAGTCGCGACCTTCAAGTATTCAGAGATCGCAACCTGACCTGGTATGGGCAGGCTGAGGTCAAGACGAATAATCTGTACCTGAGTTTTGCTCAGTTCAATTTTCTAGATACGGATGCGGCAGTGCACTTGGCAGAGTCCAGTTCTTCTCGAATCGAGGACGACCTTTCGAAGCTACTCGTGGGACAGGAAGCCTCCAAGACGTGGCGTGACATAGAGCGGGTGCACGAAGCCTTGGACGAGAAGCTCAAAGACCTTCGGCCGCTCGAAGTACGAATAACAGAGGAACTAGCCACTCTTGAGAATCAGCTTAAGGCAGCAAGTGGCATGAAGCAGGAATCAGATTCGATTCGCACCCGCCTTGACGAGATGATCCACAGACTTGGGTGGAGCGGTAGCCAAGATGAAAAACAAGGAATCGCGGGCAAGATCGTGGAAGCGCTCTCCGAACTTGTGCCATTGGCGCAGCAAGCTGCGGCCCTTAATTGGACCGAGGCGCCTGTCTCGATCGATGGGCTGGTGAAGTATTGTCGCGAGGCGAAGATTACCGGCGAGAAAGTCGAGCCGGACCTTGCGCGTCTCGAAGAGCTAAGAAAGAACCAGAAGCGTCTCACAGATGCGATTGAAAGCGCCCACAAAGCATTGGATCTTGCCGAGGAAGCCAAACGCCTGATCGATGCTGGTGTCACCAAGCAAACGGAGGACCGCGGGAAAGCACAGAGCGTCGTGGCTACCTATTCCGGCTGGCTGGCTGGTATTGACGCGGACGCCTTACGTGTACTTTCGCCCGCCGATCTCGACATGAACATGGAGGTCTGCCAAAAGGCCGCTACTTCAAAGCATTCCACCGCAGAGGCACTTCGGCGAGCTGGAAAAATCAAATACGCGGACTTTACCAAGCTACGCGATCAATCCCTCAGCCTTGCGCAGGAACTCCGCGAGGTTGCTGCCAAAATCCTCGAGAGCAGTATGAAACCCGACGAATGCCCACTTTGCCACACACAGTTTGGGCCGGGCGACCTAGCAAAGCACATGAATGTGGGCGTCGACCAACAGGCCGAAGCGCTCGGCCAGACACTTCTCAACCAGATGCGGGAACAAGAGGCTGCGGTGCGCGATGCCACTTCCGTGGAGACTGCTGCCGCTTCGCTTAAGAAATTCTGTGAACGGGCAAGTCTTCCCTCCGACATCACAATTCGTTCTGCGCTCGACAAAGTAGAAGACGCAAGACGGACGCTAGCACAGGCTACAGACCAGCTTGGGGCATTGAACAAAGATCTCCTTATGCTTGAGTCCCAAGGCCTTTCGATGGGGAAAATGGAGGAGGTTTCGGCGCGCTTGCGCGAGTTGGGATTTCCCCTTGCTGAATTATCGCCAGAGGCGACGGAGCGACTGATCTCGACCATCACTCAGACTTCGGTAAGTTCATCGCAGACCCTTGAAGCCGAAAGAATACAGGTTGCCGCCCTCCAACAAGCCCTTGAAGCGAGTCTGGGCTCTGCAGGGTCTGGTATTCGGGATCTTCAGGCGGCGGTATCGCAACTAAAAGAAAGGCTCGCCGCGACAGACATCCTTCGAGAGAAGTTGGACAAGTTTTCCTCATCGTTTCCTTGGTCCGGAACAAGGCCGCTTGCGGAGCTCGTGGTCGAGGCTGACTCGCTGCGTAAGGTCGCCGGTGAACTCCAAGCAGCTCTCGGCAGGGAAAAGCAAGCGCAGGCCAGTTACGCGGAATCGATCAAGCGGCAAGAGAGTCTAAAAGGAGAGCTTGGCAAGTTGAGTCCGCGAATAAAACGCCTGAGCCAGGCGCATGCATCACTCGGCAGCCTTCGAAAGGAATATTCCCTAGAAAAGGCAATGGACTCTGCTCTCCAGCAGAATCGTGTTGCTGTCGAATCGATTTTCTCGCGCATTCATTCGCCTGCGGAGTTCCGGGGACTCGGCTCGACTTGGACCAAGCTCGTTCGCAAGACGGATGACATCGAGGCGAAGTTGACTGAGATCAGTGCTGGACAGCGGGCGGCGTTTGCGCTGTCCGTCTTCCTAGCCCAAAACGCTCAGCTTACAGTGGCACCCCCCGTCATTTTGATTGATGATCCGATAGCGCATGTGGATGACTTGAACTCGTTGTCCTTTCTAGACTACCTGCGCGAGCTGGCGTTGACCGGCCGAAGACAAATCTATTTCGCTACGGCCAATGACAAATTAGCGACACTATTTGAACGGAAGTTCGATTTTCTAGGGGAGGAGCGCTTCCGCAGGTTCGATCTCCGGCGGGAGACACATCCGGTGCCGGCTTCGGAGTAAGGTGACGGTTCATGGCAAGGTCGATTGCCATGCCTTCCGTAGCGCAGCGAAGGTGTTCGCTCAATCATCGACGGACCGGGTGAAGTCGAGGAATCTCAGCGCCATTCCTATCGCACCACTTTAGTCCCGCTCCTCTGAAATAGCCGCAGCAGAAACATTCATAAGTTGGCTCGCAATCCTTCCGCTGGTGCTTCGCAACGGACGGCCTGCCGCACGCGGGGCAGGTTTCGACGGTTCCGTCGTCCGACATCAGTTCAGCAAACTCCCGGACAGCGATCCCTTGACCGCAAAACAGGCATTGCACCTCATCGTCGATGATGATTGCGGCATCCTGCAGGCAGTGTGAACATTCATCGGTGTGGCGGGTCCGGGGACGGACGGCTGAATGAAGCCGCTCGGACAAAGAGGAGAGCCGTTCTTTCACAAAATCGTCGTACTTGTGAAGGTCCACAACAAGTTCGGGCATTGTCCTTGCTCCGTACCGGTCCTCATCCCGAAATTCCGCGTTGTTGATTTCGATAAAGAGATTCAGGCCAGCGGCGGCGGCCGCCTTGAGTGCGGGGGTGTCGGCGCTTGGATCGATGTAATGCGCGACTCGGTTCCGCAGGTTCCGCAATGTCGTGATCACCTGGCGCTGATGGTTGTTCAACGAAAAGCCACAAGTGCGGTCCAGCCTTTCAATGCACTCCTCGATGCCGACGCTCTTAAAATCTCCCTCGTCGAATTGGCGCGCGGTGATTTGGGCTTTCCCGGCTACAAGCAGCTTGTGATCCGCGATCGCCAGCCTTGCCTTCAGCAACAATTCGAGAGCTGTCGTCAAGTGGAGGATGGCAAATTTCCATTGGTGCCGGTAGTCCTGCCGCGCATAGTCAACGGCAGACTCGACGAATACCTGCGCGTTGCGGAGCAAGCTAAACGCGTACTTGTAGTCGGGCTTTCCTGTGCTCGGAGTCAAATCGAAATCCTCTCGACAATATTCCGCGTCACGCGACGGCGTCTGCGATCGTAAATCTGCGTGGTGCGTGGGTTGGAGTGCCCGGCGAGGTACTGAACGTCCTCAAGGGGCACGTTTTGATTGAGGAGATCGGTCACGACCGTGACCCGGAAGCTGTGCGGGGAGAGGCGAAGCGGGATGAGTCGGATTATTCAGGAGAAAACGCCACACAAAAGTGTTGCCCGAAACCTTGCCCAAAACTCTGCCGACTGCGCCCGAATGATGCCGTTTCACCCTACGGATGCCGCCGTAAATCGCTGAAAACACTCGAACCCGAACCATGACGAGACGATTATGAGTCCGCTGCTCTAACCAACTGAGCTATGGGCCCGTACATGTATTTTCAATAACTTAGGAATGGAATTTTTCCCATACTTCTCATTTTGGTGCCCAAAAACTCGCGATCACGCCTACAAGTCCTCACAAGCCACATCCAGTATCGTATTGATTTCACTTATTGGCAAGAGGTGGAAATCCGGGATTTCGTTATTGACATGCGGACTTAAAACCGATGCTCACTGGCCATATTCGACCCTCCTTGCCCCCGCTGGGCATGCGACCGGCGCTACCACTACGGAAAGGTCGAGTTGAGCAAGCGACACCGACTACACAGCCAAGTCGATTCTTGCCGCTGGCTGGCGCAGAGCGCAGCTCTGCGCTTCAGCGTGCTATATTATCGATGGTCATGCCAACCCACAGACGGCATTTTGTGCGCGGACGCCTCCAACCTCAGACCAGCAGCGCCTATCGCCGCACCAAGAATTTTGAGGGTGGTCGGCGCGCCTGATATCAGTCTTGTTCGTGGGTCGCAGAGCTGCGCTCTGCGCCAGCCCGCGAATAAGCAGCACCACTGGAGACTTGAGGTGGCTTGTGTTGAGAGAGGACGGAGGGTATTAAGTTCGAATTGGGACACTACCTAACTTGCTTGGGATCTTGCAAGGTCCGTTTCCTAAAGAGAAGACCATAGTAGCGTTTGTCGCAAGCATTGCAACGAAAAGGCCTCAGCAAGAGCAAGGGGAGTACCACATGTTCCAGCGTTCCGCGCCGATGTGAACGCCTAACATCCTTACTCTCGCAACGAGGGCAACGACGGATTAGCATACTCCTTCAACCAGCATCAAGAAAGAAATGGCGCAGCCCCGCATCGCCAAGTCTGCGAGAAAGGGGGCGTGAACAAGACAAGATGCGCAGTGACCGCGTCATAACCGTTAGTCGCCGCAGCTACTTCCTCGAAAGCTCGCGTTCGAAACGCCCTTCGACCCCCTCACGACTCAGCTTAGTTTCGGCTTTGTTCAATAGGATCGAATAAACGACTTCATTGCCTTCGATCTGAGCGGTGATGAACGTGGTGTCCATCAGTTCGTCGTGACTGAATTTCACCTTTCTGCCGTCTGCAAGTGTTCTAATCCACGCGTCGCTTGGCATTTTCATTAACCCGCAAACATCAAGTGTAGGAGACGCCTCCAGATTCTCGGTGAAAGGGGCTGAGCGAGCACAGTCCGCTCCGATCAGCCACAGACGCGACAACGCCAAGAGTGCTTAGGGCAGTATAGCTACCCGTCCCGATCAATTCAATCTTCGGTAGCGGGTCAGTTTCCTGAATGGGCGTTTTTCATTCCGAATCCGGCTAAAGTCATGGTTTGGGCTGCTACGGCCGGAAATTCATGCGGCGCAGGAGGTCCTTGAAGCGCGGGTCCGAGCGCAGCGGGTCGGAGTCTGAGTGCGGTTTTAGAGAGATGCCCTAACACGGCTTGCGCAAATTTGTCCTTGCCTCACGACTGCCTTCGCACACCCCATCTACCAGCGGAAATTCTCTACCAGCATGATGTTGCTGGTGCTCCACTCCTCGCACCAGAGGATCGAGCGGCCATCCGGCGAGACCGCAAAGTTCAGCATATCACCCGGTCTCGCCTTGGGCTTTAGAACCTCCGTCACATGGTGCGTGGCAAAGCCGAGGAGTTCGATAGCCTTCGTGCGGCGGTTGTAGTAATAGATGCCCTCCTTAGCCACGCCCCAGTTACCCCAATCTGCCACGTCGAGCTGTTCAAGAACCAGCCTTTCTTCCCCGCCTTCGACCGGAACCATCCAAAGACCCGGAACGTCCCAGCCCCTGGCGTAGTAGAGGGTCTTGCCGTCGGGAGACTCGAAGGCTGCCTGGCCGCCCTTCCTCGTCACCTGCACCGCCTGACCTCCCTCGGCGGGCATCTTCCATACCTGCAAGGCGCCGGTCCTATCGGAAGCGAAATAAATCCATTTGCTATCCCTCGACCACCTGGGAAGTGCATCGACTGAGGGTCCCGTCGTCAGGCGACGCGGCTGGCCGCCTTCCGCGCTCACCACAAAGACGGCTTGATGGCCCTCCGGGCTGCTCTCAAAGGCAAGCTGTTGGCCGTCAGGAGACCACTGCGGGTTGGCAGCCCGAGTATCAAGGTGAGTCAACTGCCTGGCGCTTAAGCCGTCGCTGTCACAAACCCAGATCTCCGGGTTTCCAGTCCGCGAGGAGTGAAAGGCGATCTTCTTTCCATCTGGCGAGAATTGCGGGCTCCCGTTCCCGCCCGTCGAGGCGATCAACTTCGTGGGTGGTGCGCTCCGGCCCGTCGTCCGGGAAACTTCATACCGCCAGATATCTACGCTATCGAACCGTTGTGTGTACGCCAGACGGTGTCCGTCGCGGGAAAGTGAAGGTTGGTAAGCGCCCCCTTGGCCTACCGGTAATGGCTCCGGTTGGCCGCCGGAGGCGGAAACTTTCCATAGGCGGCCCGCACCGCTGAGGCGATCTGAGGAGAAAACAATGTAGGCTCCGTCCGGCGTCCAATCCAAGCCACTTATAGAGGTATTATCAAAGGTGAGGCGCTTCGGCTGTCCGCCCGCAGTGCCCACCACGTAGATGTCATTGGCAGTTCGGGCGCCTGACATGCGGCAGAAGGCAACGGTCTGCCCGTCGGGTGAGAAACGAGGTTCATTTTCCTCTGACTGGCCGGCGGACGTGGTCAAGGGTCGTCGGTTCTGGGGGTTATCCACGGGGAGTAAGAAGAGGGTGGGAGACGTCTGGTCGGTTAGACGGTCAACATAGGCGAGGTATTTCCCGTCTGGCGACCAGTCGAGAGACTCCATATACCAGAGCGCGCCCAGGCTCATTGTGAGCAGCTTACGCTCTGGCCCGCCCAGTGCGGCAATCTCGTAGACTCTGTCCTCACCATCCACCATGCGCCAAAAGGCGATGTAGCGGCCGTCCGGCGACCAGGACGGGTTGCAGTTTCCTCTTGGACCGGTGGTGAGCCGTAGCAGTCCCTCCCCGCCTACCTGTTTCACGTAGATATCCCAGTTGTCTTCCTTCTCTCCGTCCCACTCGAACGCGACCTGATTGCCGTCCGGGGAAAACCGAGCGTCGTCCTGGCGGCCGGGGAAGCTGGTGAAAGGAACGATGCGCATGGGCGGCCCGGCGGCTTTCGAGCCGGGGCGGGAAAAGTGAAACCAGACTGCCCCGGCAACCACCGCGATGAGGGCAACGCCGGCCAGGGCAAGCGCCGCCCAGCGCCTCCGTAGCGTCGGCGTCTCGCCGGCTCTTGTTTCCTGCCGCCGGGACGGCGGCGCTACCGCTACAGCCGCCGATCTCCCTGAATCCGTGTCGCGCTTAAGGCGCTTCAGGCCGGTGCGGAGATCGGCGGCGTGCTGGTAGCGCAAGTCGCGGTCCTTCTCCAGCGCCTTTTTGATGATCCGTTCCAGTTCCGGCGGCAGTTCGGGATTGAGGCGCAGCGGCGGGATGGGGGCACGATTGAGGATGGCATCGAAGATCGTGCCCGGCGAGTCGCCCGCGAAGGCGCGGCGGCCCGTGGCCATCTCGTAAAGCACGCTGCCGAAACTGAAGAGGTCGGTGCGCGCGTCGAGCTTTTCGCCCCGTGCTTGCTCCGGCGACATGTAGGCCGCCGTCCCCATCGCGGCGCCGGCGACGCTGATATCATCCGGTTCCATGGAGAGGGAGCGAGGGTTGCGCGGCTGTACCCCCTCACCCGCCTCGCTCCCCTCAGCTCCCTCTCGCTTTGGGGGGCGAGAGCTGTCCTCCACTGACGGAGTGTTTCCCGGCCCCTGACGCCCAGTCCCTGACCCCTGCAGTTTCGCCAGCCCGAAATCCAGGATCTTGGCTTCCCCGCGCTTCGTCACAAAAATGTTCGCCGGCTTAATATCGCGATGAACGATGCCCTCGGCGTGCGCGGCTTCCAGCGCCTCGGCAATCTCCATCCCCAGATCGAGAAGCCGGCGCTCCGGCAGCGGTTTGCCGGTAATGAGGTCCTTAAGGGTGCAGCCCTCCATCAGCTCCATTGCCAGGAAGGGTTGTCCCTCCACCTCGTCGATCTCATAGACCGTGCAGATGTGGGGATGATTGAGTGCCGACGCGGCACGCGCCTCCCGCCGGAATCGCGCCATCGCCGTGGGATTTCCCGCCAGGCCGGTGGGTAGGAATTTCAGCGCTACCTTCCGGCCCAAGCGGATGTCTTCCGCCTTATACACGACCCCCATGCCGCCCCCGCCGAGCTTCTCGAGGATGCGGTAATGGGCAATCGTCTTCCCGATGATGTCGGAATTCGCTTCGGCTGACCGGGGCGACAGGGCCTGCTCCTGAGCCAGCAGCTTCACCGCCGCCTCGAGCGGCGCCGCTTCCATGAAGTGCTCGGCTCGCTTATCGTAAGTCAGCAGAGATCCAACTTCGTCCCGCAAGGCGGGATCGCCGGCACAAGCCGTGTCGAGAAAAGCGGCCCGCTCGCTCTCCTCCCGCGCGAGGACTGCGTGATACAAGTGCTCCACTTGTCGCCAACGCTTAGGCTCCATCGCGCTTCCCCTCGCTCATTTCGCGCAGGAGCCAGGCTTTGGCCAGCCTCCAATCCCGCAGGATGGTCTCCTCAGAGACGCTCAGCACCTCGGCGGTTTCCTCCACGCTCAACCCGCCAAAGAAGCGCAGTTCCACCACCCGGCTTTTTCTCGGCTCGAGTTCGGCCAGGGCGTTGAGGGCTTCGTCCAGCGCCAACAAGTTAGTAGGTGCTTCCCGAGACACAACCAGGGCTTCGTCCAAAGAAACTTGAGGGGCCTCGCCGCCACGCTTCAGGCGCCGGCGCGAGCGGGCGAAATCGACCAGGATTTGCCTCATGAGCCTCGCGCAAACCCCAAAGAAGTAGGCGCGATTCTGCCAACTGATCTCCCGGAAATCGACCAGCCGCAGGTAGACTTCATGCACCAGCGCCGTGGTCTGTAGGATGTGGCCAGACGCTTCGCCAGCCATGTAACGCCGCGCAAGCTGGTGAAGTTCGCCGTACACCAAGGGCGTCAACTTCTCCAGCGCACGCTCGTCCCCGTCGCCCCAGGCCTGGAGCAGTTGCGTGACCTCGTGAGAGGAGTGCCCCGCCATAACCACCTGCCTTATGTGTGGCTTCAAGGTTACCACAGCCCCGCCGCACATTCCACGGGCTCAATCATCGATAGTGACTCAGGAGGTGGCACGGCCATCTTGGCCGTGACCGCTCACGGGCGGGACGCCCGTGCCACATGAAAATGAGCCATTACCCCTCATCCCAAAATATTTATGGGAGACATTACAGTTTTCGAACTCATCTGTCGCCATGACTACTAGAGAGGGCCAGAAACAAGTGTTTTGGCCAAATCTGTGGGTAGGGCAAACGAGAGACAGGCGAGTTGGTGGCCGCAGCTCGGGCGGCTAGGCGCAATGTCAGGCGTCCATCGCCAGGACGGAATGTGTGGCGCCTTCTCAAGAATCGGATCGTCATGTCCTAACCAATTTCGGAAAAAAGGAAAACCATTATGACAAAATTGAGTCCATTCAAAGTCCTCGGCCTCGCTCTCGGATGCGCGATCCTCGTCCTCGGCGCCATTTACGCGAGCGCGGACCCGAAGCCTTCGGAGTCGAAGCATTTTTACGCCAACGCGGGGACGACCTTCGTCCTGCTCCCGGCCAGCACTCCCGGGGGGCCGCGTTCGCACAACATTGACGGCGTCGTCCGGGTTTCGTCCATGGGCGACTGCGCGTTCCATGGCACGGCCAATTTGGTGGAAACGACCACACCCGGTTCTTACCTGATAACGGACGGTATCTTCCTCTTCACTTCGGCCGATGGGAGTAGCACTTTGACGGCCTCGGCCGCGGGCACTCTCGTAGTGAAGCCGGCGAATCAGGCCATGGGCGACATCGAGTACGATGTGACGTTCACGGGCGGCACAGGCTCGCAGGCGGGCGCGCACGGCACTGGCAAGCTTCAGGGGTTCGTCATGTTCACGACCATTGATCTTGTCCAGCCTGACGACACCACAGTGCCGCCTGAACCTGCTGCACCTCCAGCAGGGTCCAGCACCGGCAAAGCATGTTGGTTACTGGATGGTGATCTG
>Ga0182027_10009707_pt1 | contig 13777 bp, 12 predicted proteins | sample 712E1DmetaG_FD_121300 | JGI IMG/M metagenome (GOLD analysis project Ga0182027, IMG submission 121300) | Permafrost microbial communities from Stordalen Mire, Sweden - 712E1D metaG (Illumina Assembly) | ecosystem: Environmental > Terrestrial > Soil > Wetlands > Permafrost | place: Sweden...
ACTTTTGTCACCGACCTGCCCTTTGGGCATCGTTTATGGCAATACGAAATGTTCCTGCCCATCACCACGATCGGTAAGGTCAATAATCTTGATGAGGCGATGGATATCGCCAATAATGTAAACTATGGCTTGACAGCCGGCTTTTACGGCTCGCTTGCCGAAACCGATTGGTTTTTCGATAAGATCGAAGCCGGCACGACTTACTCCAACCGGCCGCAGGGAGCAACCACCGGTGCCTGGCCGGGTTTCCAACCCTTCGGCGGCTGGAAAGGTTCAGGCGCCACCGGTAAGAATGGCGGCGGTCTATATTACGTCCAACTCTATATGCACGAGCAGATTCGCACGCTTATAGAACCCGCAAAGAAGAGCAAATCGGCCCTGAAAAAAAAGGTAACAGCTTCCTCGTCGAAAGCAAAGAAAGCCGCGCCCAAAAAGATCGCCAAGAAAACAGAAAAAAAGCCAATAAGGAAGATCGCTCGCCGCAAATGAGATTCTCATATCCCCGCCCTTCCCCGCTGAGGGGAAGGGTTTTTTGCCACTATGGTTGAAGAATTTATCGTTCGTATCGGAACTTTTTTTATACTCATCGGAGTTGGCATATTCATCTTATTTGTAGCTTCGGATTATGCCAACCAGACGAATTTTGATTATCTTTTCTGGGCGGTACTCTCGGTTACCATCGGCATTATGCTGCGCAGGCGAAAACCATCGCCGCCTCCCAGTGGGCGCTTTTCCTATCTCCACAAAATGCGGGGAGACCGAAACGATCATAAAGAAGAAAAGAAGTGAATTTCAGTACAAGCTTTAACTTGTCTACTCTTAAATTCTAGGAGGAATCACTTTTGAGGGTGCGCAGCTTCGCTGCGCACCCTCAAAAAGCAATTTGCTCCATTTTACGGATAAGGTACAGATCATTAAGGCAAGGAGCATTCATGTCGAAACTTTCTGCGCTTTCAGATGCAATAGCAAACTACGTACACGATGGCGATATTATCTATGCAGCCGGGTTCACGCACTTGATCCCGTTTGCAGCAGGGCACGAGATCATACGCCAAAAAAAACGCAACCTCGTGCTGGCGCGCGCAACGCCGGACTTGATCTATGACCAGATGGTCGCGGCGGGCTGCGCAAGCAAAGTGATTTTCTCATATATGGGCAATCCCGGCGTCGGATCGTTACGCATTGTGCGCAGCGCAATCGAACAGGGCAGGCTTGAATGGGAAGAATATTCCCATTTTGGAATGATCACTCGCCTACAGGCTGGCGCTTCAGGCCTGCCATTCCTGCCTATGAATCAAACAGCTGCATCGGACCTCGAAAGAGTAAACCCGAAAATCAAGCGAATCGTTGATCCGTATGGCGGCAAAGAGGTGATCGTCGTACCCGCGCTGGTTCCGGATGTAGCCATTGTCCACGTCCAACGTGCAGATGTAAATGGCAACGCCCATTTGTGGGGCATCATCGGCGAACAGAAGGAAGCGGCTTTCGCCGCTAAAAAGGTCATCCTGACTGCCGAAGAAATCGTAGACGAATCTGTGATCCGGTCTGATCCAAACCGGACTCTGATTCCCCAAATCGTCGTAGACACCGTCTGCCATGTCCCGTATGCCTGCCATCCATCCTATGCGCAGGGCTATTACGACCGCGACAATGAATTTTATTTAAAGTGGGACAAGATCAGCGAGTCGCCGGAAAGCGTAAAGGATTGGCTTGATGAATGGGTTTGGGGTGTAAAAGACCGTGATGAGTACTGGCAAAAACTCGGAGAGAAATGTCATGAACGCTTAAAGATCACGCCGCGCATGAGCGAGCCGATCGATTACGGAAATTATTAGAAATAAAAAGCCGGGTCAAATATTTTCAATGAGTATTCCCTTCCTTGATTTTGGCGGTATCGGTTCTCCACTACATTTCCTCCACGCCAACGGTTATCCGCCTGCCTGTTATGGGCCGCTGCTCAAGCTATTATCATCTCAATATCACACCTTTGGTATGCTATTGCGTCCGTTGTGGTTTGACTCAAATCCCGCCGAGATCAAAGATTGGACTCCATTCAGCAATGACCTTCTCAAATTTCTTGATGAACAAAAAATTGACCGTCCAATCGCAATGGGTCATTCCATCGGTGCTACAGTTTCAATGCGCGCTGCGCTCAAGGAGCCACATCGTTTCCAGGCGCTCGTTCTGATCGAGCCAGTGCTTTTTCCGTTCAATTTCATGTTGAAGTGGAATATGGTCCGGGCATTTGGCTTAGGTCATCGTCTTCACCCCAAAATTCAGGCCGCCCTTAAACGTCGTCGGAATTTCGACGACCTGGACCAGGTTTTTGCCGGTTATCGGCGTCGACCTATATTCCGGTATATGTCTGACGAGTATCTCCGGATATTCATACAAGGCATGACACAGCCCAAAAACTTAACCGATCCTGTAGCGCCTTCACAGAGAGGCTTTGTGCTGTTTTACAGCCCAGAATGGGAAGCCCAAATTTACTATACTGGCCTCTGGAATGACTGGGATCTATGGATGGGCCTTCCTCGGCTGGATATTCCAACTTTAATCCTACGAGGCTCGGAGACGGATACCTTTTGGGAATCCACTGCCCGATCGGTCGGGAAGAGGAACCCAAAAATCAAGATCGTTACATTGGACAAATCCACTCATCTCCTCCCGCTTGAAAAACCGCAGGAAATTTTCAATATCACACAATCCTTCCTGGAGGATGTCCTGCAATAAATCTTTGCATTAGCTTGGTATTATTTTAAAGGAGCAGAATGACCGATATGGAATATTCAAGTGCCGAACTGATGATCATAAATGCCGCGCGTTTGCTGCGTGATAATGACGTGGTCTTTGTTGGGGTGGGACAGCCCAACTTGTCCTGCAACCTGGCTAAACGGACTCATGCGCCAAACCTGGTCATGATCTACGAAGCCGGCGTGATCGGTGCAGAACCGGAACGTTTGCCGCTTTCCATAGGCGACCCAACATTGGTTTGCGGTTCGCTGGCGGTAGTCAGTATGTATGATATCTTCACGCTCTATCTCCAGCGCGGCAATGTGGACGTTGGCTTCATGGGCGGTGCACAAATTGATAAATACGGTAACATCAATGCCACCGTGATCGGCAGCGATTACGCTCATCCCAAAACTCGCCTACCCGGCTCCGGCGGCTCGCAAGAGATCGCAGCCTGGGCGAACCGCTGCTACATCATGACACCTCACCAAAAACGACGCTTTCCCGAAAAAGTGGACTTCATGACTTCAGCAGGTTTCCTGAATGGCCGCCAGCAACGCACAGCGACCGGCGTGCGAGGCGATGGGATGGTCTGTGTTGTAACTGATCTTGGTTTTCTGGAGCCTGATGAAAATGGCGAGTTGATCCTGACCGCTTTACATCCCGGTAAAACAGCAGATCAAGCCAGGGAGAACACCGGCTGGGATCTGAAAATAGCAGCGAATCTGAAGAGGACGGAGCCGGTTACTGAAAACGAATTAAGGATCCTTCGCGAAGAACTTGATCCAACGAAAATTTACCTGAAAAGTTGATGAAAATTGTCGGGAGTTATAGATAAGCTCCAAATAAAAGCACGATCAATTATGACTCAAACTCAAAATTCAGTGAATCGCTCCTTCCTCTCCAACATCTTCTTCTCGCCATCCGAGCCTCGCTTGCGGGCAGGTTGGAGATTGTTAATTCAGGTGATACTCCAGATTGGACTAACCGCGATTGCCGGCCTGATTATTTTCCTTCCATACGGCCTGATTTCAGGAGGAACGGCCCTAAGTGGTCTCCCATTCTTAACAATCGACGAAGGAATTGAATTCCTTACGATCGTGGTGTCGATCCTTCTTGTCCGTCATTACATCGACAAACGCTCCTTTGTAAGCCTCGGCTTGCAAATGGATAAAAAAACGACCTTTGACATCCTTACCGGCATCGGGATCACTTTTGTAATGATGGGGCTGATTTTCTTTTCCGAATGGCGGCTTGGCTGGGTTTCCATCGTCTCATTTGCATGGAATATTGATCCCGTCCAAAATGTAATAGCGCAGGTCGTGTTGTTTTTCCTCGTTTTTATACTGGTGGCCTGGAATGAAGAATTGATGAGCCGCGGTTATCATTTACAGACTATCGCCAGCGGATCGAATCTGTTTTGGGGACTTGTCATTTCATCGGTAATCTTTGGCGCCTTGCATCTCGCCAATCCTAACGCAACCTGGGTCGGCGCCCTGGGCATTTTCTTCGCCGGTCTTTTCCTTGGATATGCTTACCTTCGAACGAAAAAGCTTTGGCTTTCCATAGGACTGCACATCGGTTGGAACTTCTTTGAAGGCGTGGTGTTCGGGTTTCCCGTTTCAGGGCTTGATATATACCACGTGACCCATTTAAACGTTTCGGGTCCCGACCTCTGGACCGGAGGAAACTTTGGCCCCGAAGCGGGGTTAATAATACTTCCAACGATTGCACTGGGCGCAGGCTTGGTATATCTATATACCCGCCCCAAAAAATTCCATGAAGAATGATATTAAAGTAGTTCTCTTTGATCTGGGCAATACACTCATCCGTGACGAACCTGCCTCCTGGGCAGACGTCTACGTCCTTGCAGACCGCTCGTTATGGAGTTCTCTGCGTAAATTTGGCGTTAACACGTCAACGCATGAGCTATTTGGAGATCACAAGACTTTACTCGATTATTATTACAAACTGCGCGAAGGGGACCTGGAGGAACCGGGTATCGGGACGGTTTTAAGAGATCTGTTGAACGAGCACAAAATACAGCTCTCCGATGAAAAATTGCAATCAGCGTTGCGTTCCATGTATGCGGTTACCCAGACAAACTGGTTCATAGAAGACGACGCCATCCCTACGCTTCAAGTTTTGTTGAAAAGCAGCTACCGCCTGGGGATCATATCCAATGGTTCCGATGACTCGAATACGTATGAATTACTGGAAAAAACAAGGCTCCAGACCTATTTTGAATTCATCTTATCCTCGGCCGCATTTGGCAAACGGAAACCGCATCCGGGTATTTTCCGCGCCGCCCTCGATCATTTTCAAGTATCACCTGAGCAAACAGTGATGGTCGGCGATAATTACGAAGCAGATATTTTAGGCGCCCGCCAGCTTGGAATGAACACGATCTGGATTACTCGACGCCTTTCCTCTTTATCAGGCGATCCAAGGCTACCAGAAGAGACAGTTACTTCCAGATTGAGTGAAATCCCGGTTTTGCTTTCATCACGATAAAATCGGGCGTGGGGCAAAGTGTGAGTAGCTACGCTTTGAGATGCTCCGGGATGGATCAATTTACCTGCATGGTAGAATCAAGAAGTGACCGACCTGTTTGATCATGCCCTGCAGGAACGCATGAAGAGCGAAGCCCCACTGGCTGCGCGCATGCGTCCACGCGACCTGAGTGAATATATCGGGCAGGAGCATATTGTTGGCGAAGGCAAGCTATTACGCCGAGCCATCGAATCAGACCGGCTTTTCTCTTCCATCATTTTGTGGGGACCGCCTGGAACAGGAAAGACCACGTTAGCGCAGGTTATCGCCAATACCACCAAGAGCCACTTTGAAACCATTTCGGCCATCCTGGCGGGCAAGTCGGAGCTGCGTGACATCATTGAAGTTGCCCTCGAACGCAGGCGTCTGCAAAACGAGCGCACCATACTTTTTGTGGATGAAGTCCATCGCTGGAACAAGGCCCAGCAGGATGCGCTCCTGCCGCATGTCGAAAACGGGACCGTTACGCTGATCGGCGCAACGACCGAAAACCCCTACTTTGAAGTCATCAAGGCGCTTATTTCACGCTCACGCGTATTTCAACTGCGAAATTTAAATCACGAAGAAACAGGGATACTGATTGATCGCGCCTTGACGGACAAAGAACGCGGCTACGGAAACAAACGGATAATTCTTGATCCTGACGCGCGCAGCCATTTAATTGAAGTAGCGAGCGGCGACGCACGCAACGCCCTCAACGCGCTCGAACTCTCGGTTGAATCAACTCCATTCGACAAAGATGGTGTGATCCACATCACCCTGGACGTGGCGCAGGAATCGATCCAGCGTCGCGCCGTGCTGTATGACAAAGATGGCGATGCACATTACGATACGATCAGCGCGTTCATAAAATCAGTGCGCGGTTCCGACCCCGATGCAGCTTTATACTGGCTCGCCAAAATGCTCTACGCCGGGGAAGATCCCCGGTTCATTCTGCGCCGCTTGATCATTCTGGCAGGCGAAGATATCGGGCTGGGTGATCCCATGGGGATCGTAGTGGCAGCCTCGGCCGCCCAGGCTTACGATTACATCGGCCTGCCGGAAGGCGTCTATCCCATCGTCGAGGCAACCTTATATCTTGCGACCGCGCCCAAGTCTAACAGTGCTGTTGCCTACTTCAAGGCCATGCAGAAACTCGAAGAGGAAGGCCAGGTCTCGGTTCCGCGGCACCTGATGGACGATAGCCGGGATGCTGAGGCAATGGGACATGGAAAGGGATACATCTATCCTCACGACCACGATGGGCATTTTGTGCCCCAGCAATATCTTCCCAAGCGTCTGCTCGGCACATATTTTTATCAACCGGGCCGCGAAGGTTATGAGGCGCAGGTTGTTTCCCGATTAGAGCAATGGCGTGAAGCCCAGCGAAAGGCATTGGGCATCATAGACGTTGAGACCATGCCTGATTTAACCGAAGAAAAGATCAAAGAGATGAAACGGAAAATTAAATAAAATGCCTCTTTTACTCTTCATCCGTCATGGCGAAAATGATTACAGCAAGAAGGGCCGCCTAGCAGGCCGGCTGCCGGGGATACATCTCAACGACCGTGGTAAAGAGCAAGCCGCCGAATTGGGGAAAGCACTGGCGGATACCCCTCTCAAAGCCATTTATTCCAGTCCACTCGAACGCGCCATGGAAACTGCTGAACCCATCGCACAGGCTCATGGATTGAAAATAATCCAGGAACCGGGGTTACTCGAATCAAACGTAGGGAACTGGCAGGGACAATCCATCCGAAGATTAGCCATTACAAAATATTGGAGGGTTATTCAACATGCACCTTCCCGGGCCGGGCATCCTGGCGGCGAGACTTTTCTGCAAACCCAGACACGGGTCGTATCCGCATTGGATGAAATCTGTAAAAAATATAAGCCGCAAGATATCATTGCCTGCGTCTTTCACGCCGACCCGATCAAGCTGGCAGTGGCCCACTACATGGGTTTGCCGCTCGACCATTTTCAGCGGCTGGCCTGTGATACGGCATCCGCGACCCTGCTGGCGGTCAGCGAATCCGGCGCACAGGTGATATGGCTTAATCATCGCCCTCCATTTGAATTGAAATTTACTAAAAAGAAAAAATAGTGGCGGGCCGAAACTGGGGCGAAGAATTCCGAAAAAAAATGGTTCGAATGTACCGCCTTTCCCGTAAATTACGGGTAATTATGGATTGAAAAGCGAGAGGTTCGACTGAGGTTCGAATATGTTCATTTTTCGGTGAAACCATCAACGGGGCCGTGAACAATTACTAATCAATATATCTCACAAGGACCCCACCCCAGCCACCCTCCGGGATCCCCTTAAAGCAAGAACGGGGACGATGTGCTCCGCGATCCCCTAAAGGGGAGGGAGAGAATTCTGAATTTTTGGATATGGGCTGGAGAACACTGCCCATATCCAAAAATTCGGGGATCTTACAGAAGGTGTGAGTAGACACTAATCAATAGTAGAACATATATTCTAATATGTCAAGAGTTTAGTTGAACTCAAACAGGTCATCAGACACGCGTTGAGTAACATCCACCGCAGGAAAAGCGCGCATATATTCTTCGTGTTCGCCAAACAGCCGGGAAACGAACCCCATCAAGCCGCGTCTCATCTGAATGCCTCCCTGTGAAGCGTGACATGCTCCCGCATCCGCTTTGACCTGAGAGACAGAGGCAATGTTGATCCTGGCATGCACGGGAAAATCGAACTCGACCAATGCTTTAAGATCAACATCTTTGTTGCGACCAAACTTGCGAGGGTCCATCCCAATGATCGGCATGATACGTGTTGCCAGGCGAAGCATCTTGTGGGGAAAAACATGAAAGTACAACGCCTTAGGTTTAAAGGGCGAGCCGGATTCAGGGTGGAACAAGGCGTCATCGGCTTTGTTGAAGGCCAGCACCGTTGCCTGATGGATATGGATATGATCCGGATGCCGATATCCGCCAATCGGGTCGAAGGTCAGTACGACATCGGGCTTTAATTCGCGGATATATTTCACAACACGGCCTGCCACTTCATCAACCGAATGGGCAACTTGCGCATTCGGATGCTGGTTATCCGGTGATCCCGGCATTCCCGAATCCCTGTAGTCAAGGAAGAAAACATCCTTCAAACCAAGGTGTTCGGCGGCACAGCGGAGTTCCGACTCGCGCAAGTCAGCAATGGAACTAAAGCCCTGCATGTATTCGGCATCCACCGTGCCAACTTCGCCGCGCGTCGCGCAGACCAAATACACGTTGTATCCCTTGTGTGCATAAAGAGCCAGGGTGCCACCCATACCAAATGATTCGTCGTCGGGATGGGCAAGTACAGAGAGTATCGTGGGGGTTGATTGATCCATTTGATTCTCCTAATCTATTAACACGACAATGATACTCGAAAAGCATGGGATATATTTTATAATTGGTCGCGAGAACCCTGCTGATGCACTGGCAAATTACTTCCCCGGCCTTAATTTTATCGTTCACTGCAGTGCTTGTAGCAGGAACCACGCTCCTGATCTGGCACCGCCGAACCGCGATGGGCGGAATGGCAATTTTCTGGTTAATGATTGCCACCTTAATTTTCACGATCACTATCGCGCTGGAGGCTGCCAGTATTGGATTCGATCAAAAACTGTTTTGGGCAAAGCTTTCGTTCTTCGGTATCGCACCAGGTGGACCTTTGCTGCTGATATTTAGTCTGGTATTTACCCGTAATAAAAATTGGATAACACCTCGCAGACTCACAATTTTATGGATAATCCCCGTCATTATCATCCTTCTTGCCACCACAAATGTATTTCAAAAGTTGATTTGGACAAAGATAGGCTTAAATGAAAATTTGAATCTGCTCACCTTTCAGTACGGAGCTGCCTTCTGGGTTAATGCAATATATGCATATCTGTGTGTAGCCCTGGCAGACATTGTACTGATCAGGGAATACCGGCAAGCAACCGGTTTATACAAACACCAGATCTTGGCCATTGTAGCAAGTACTGTTTTCCCAATAGTTGGAAATATCATTTATTTATTCGGCCCTAATCCGATCCCCGGCCTCGACCTAACCATCCTATCCTTTTCCATAACCAGTATATTAATCACGATCGCCATTACACAATCCCGTCTCTTCGACCTCATCCCCATTGCCCATAATCTGCTCCTACAGAATATGCAAGACGGGGTTATAGTGATCGACCCCTATGACCGTGTTGTAGAAACGAATCCTTCTGCAGCTTATCTCCTGGATAAACTGGCGTTACCGCGCGGCGGTGAAGTCCTGTCAACCTTCAAACAATGGCCCGAGTTGGCATCGGTTCTTTCCAAGAAATCAAGACTTCCGGTGGAGATCTTTTTACCCGGAAGCCTTCCACGCTATTTGGAAATCCGCATTTCAGCGATTACAGACGTACATAGCAACAAAAACGATGGTTACCTGGCCGTCATGCGCGATGTCACTGATCGCAAGCGGGCGGAAGCCATTATTGAAGCCAAGAATCGTGAGTTGGAACGACTATCTGTTACAGACGACTTAACCGGTTTATACAATCGCCGTGAGGCTAATAAGTTTCTGGCGCACGAATTTCAAATATGTGAACGTTATGGCCGCCCACTTTCCATAGTTCTTCTCGATATCGATTACTTTAAACGAATAAATGATGGTTTGGGGCATCTTGCCGGTGATGAAGTCATTCGTTCTGTAGCGAACATATTGCGTAATAATATCCGGACCATGGATCTCGCCGCTCGCATGGGAGGAGACGAATTCTTGATGGTCATGCCTGATACCGACATGGATGAAGCATGGCCTGTCGTTGAACGCATCCGGGCTTCCGTACAGTCTGATTTACCTTTGATAACCCAGGACCCTATTTCGGTCAGCGCCGGGATCACCTGTTGGTTTCGTGGCGATGCGCCAGATAAAGCCCTCGAACGCGTCGATCGCCTGCTCTACCAGGCAAAAAATCAGGGCAAAAATCAAATCGTAAAAGACGGCTGATCTGGATTGCACAATCAGATTCATCAAGCTATACTGGCGTCGTTCAATCACCCAACCAATTAATTCATCCATAAGCAGGAGAATAAATGGAATTTGAAACTCTGGCCATTCATGCAGGACAGGATCCCGATCGAAATACCGGTGCCGTTATGACACCCATCTACCAAACCTCGACCTACATGCAAGACGGTGTGGGTAAAGCCCGTGATGGTTATGAATATTCGCGCACCAAGAATCCAACACGCGTGGCCCATGAACATTGTCTGGCCGCACTGGAAGGCGGGTCTTACGGACTCGCTTTCGCTTCGGGCATGGCGGCCATCGACACGGTGCTGCGGCTCGTTGATAGCGGCGCGCACGTACTTGGCGGCAACGACGTTTATGGCGGCACATTCCGGCTGTTCGATAAAGTTTTAAGACGCTATGGCTTGAGCTTTAATTTCATAAACACAACCGACCCCGAGAATGTGGCCGAATCGCTTACCCCTCAGACGCAGCTCGTTTGGCTCGAGACACCCACCAATCCACTTCTATCCCTTAGCGACATTCAAGCCGTGGCCGAGATCGTGCATTTACATTCGAATCATCCACTGCTGGTTGTGGATAACACGTTTGCTACGCCATATTTGCAGCATCCGCTCGAATTGGGGGCCGACATTGTAATCCATTCGACAACCAAATATCTTGGCGGGCATTCCGATGCAGTGGGTGGAGCGGTGATCGTTAAAGATCAGGCCATCTATGAAAAATTAGCTTTCCTGCAAAATGCGGTCGGAGCCGTCCCCGGACCCATGGATTGCTTCCTCGTCTTACGCGGCATAAAAACCCTCCCGGTACGGATGGACCGACATGCTGAAAACGCTGCCTTTCTCGTTGACTTTTTATCGGGTCACCCCAAGATAAGCAGAGTCATGTATCCCTTCCATAACAGTCATCCCCAGGTGCAGATCGCAAAAAAACAAATGCGGAATGGAGGCGGCATGATCTCATTCATCATGCGAGGCGGGCATGCTGCGGCGGTGAAAGTTGCCGAGTCAACCAGGTTGATTGCCCTGGCCGAATCACTCGGTGGAGTAGAATCCCTGATCGAAGTCCCCGCGTCCATGACCCATCTTTCCACAGCCGGTTCACAACTTGCCGTTGATCCCGGCCTCGTGCGCCTTTCCGTTGGCATCGAGAACAAAGATGATTTATTGGCAGACATGCAACAGGCCCTGGATAAAGCCTAAAATCAGAGAGCGGGTCGCTGATTATGTGACCCGCTCTTTTTAACCTTAAGCCCTGTGAATTGCCACCAGGGTTACGTCGTCGTCCTGCGACGACCCATTTTGATAATCCATCAATGAATTGAACAACCTGTCGCACACTTTCTGGGCGGAGAGGCCGGTCATACCCTTCAATGAAGTTTTAATATTGTCCAATCCAAAAGCAACTCCTTTGGGGTCGCGACAATCCGTCATCCCGTCGGTGAATAGAAGCAGCGTGCTCCCCGGTTCCAAAAAGACATTTCGCTCATCCAGCGTGATCACATCCCACAGTCCAAGGGCCATCCCCGGGTTATGAGGTATGCGTTCCACGGTTCCATTGGATTTCAAGATCAATGGCGGCTCATGGCCGGCCCGGGCGTAGGCGAATTCGCCCGTCTTCGAATCGAGGATGCCATACAAGGCCGTAACAAACTGGGCCGACTTATCCAGGTGTGTAATGTGACGGTTTACCAATTGAAATACTTCGCCGGGGAGTATGCCCTTATCGGCCTCCGCCATGATAAGGGCATGTGAGCGTGCCATAAATAATGCGGACGGCACACCTTTATCAGCCACGTCACCGATCACAACGCCGATCTGTGATTCATCAAGCGGAAAAGCATCGTAAAAGTCGCCGCCCACCTGCCGGGCCGGTAAAATTCGAGCACCAAAATCAAAGCCGGTTACGGATGGCAGGACGTCCGGCAGGATGCTCAACTGGATATCGGCGGCGACTTTAAGCTCCCGCTCCAGGCGCTCTTTCTCAATCAATTGGGTTTGCGCTTCTTTTAACTCGTCATAAGCTTTTTGCAGGGCGTGGTTCTTTTCTGTCAGGTCTCTAAATGAGGCGTCATTGGTTGCATCCAGGCGTTCGCTGAGGATGCCCACCATGGCATAAGCGATCACCGGCCAACATTGCAGCACTTGCACGAATTTTGCTCGGCTCATCACCCATGTTCTTGTCTCACTTTTGGCACGGACCGTCGCAGTACGCTTACCGTCTGCCAGGATAAGCCCCATCTCTCCAACATATTCACCCGGCCCGCACGTTTTGAGCAGCATCTCATCGGGCGTATCTGCTGCAAGCACGATTTCCAGGGCCCCGTCTATCACCACATATAAATTTTCGCCTGGTTCACCATCCCGAAATAAATAAGCACCATGCTTATACGTCTCGATGGGCAATTCATCAACCATCTTAACCAGGTCAGGTTTGGGAATATTTTGAAATAAGGGAATTTTTAAGAATGCAGTCTCATCCACAAGGTTATTCCATACCCTTCGGGCTAAAGATATCAAAGAAATCAGCTGCTAAGGTCCATTATTTCCTTGCCGGCCAACTTGTCCTGGATCCTCTCCACCACCGTATCCAAATGCTTTGGCTGATGTACATAATCGAGATTGTCGCTGCGGATGGTCAGGACCGGACACATATCAAAAGCGTTCAGCCATTCGTCATAAAATGAATCGAGGAGGGATAGATAATCCGGCGTTATGCCGGTTTCCATATTTCTTGCTCGTTTTCGGATCCGGTTCACCAACACAGTAGGGGATGCTTTAAGATAGATCAGCAGGTCGGGCCGGGGCAGGCTTTCGACAACCAGTTCAAATAACTTGTGATAGGAGAGATAATCGCGCTCTGCCATGTTCCCCATCTGATGGAGGGCACGTGTAAAGATATAAAAGTCTTCATAAATACTTCTATCGAGGATCGCGGAGCGGGGATCCCTGACTGATTCCAAATACTGTTGAGCGCGATGACCGAGAAAGAAAACCTGCAGGTGGAATGCCCAGGCATGCATATCCCCATAAAAGTCGGATAGATACGGGTTATCCGTCACCGACTCATAGCTGGTCTTCCAATCCAACCGCGCCCCAATGCGCTCTGTCAATGACGTCTTGCCTGCACCGATATTTCCCGCCACCAGCACCAGATGTTTTGCCATAGCGCCTCGTCGTCTCAAGTATCAGTACCTCACGAAAGAATCGGGCTTCCTTGCTTATTCCGTGATCTACTGAGTATAGCAGAAAGGTTTAACTTTTATCAACATCGATAGATATTCAGGAAGGTCCGCAAATTTAAAAACGAAGCTGGCTTGACATTCGATATGGATTTCTCCACTTTATAGGAAACAACAAATTCTTAATCCCTGATTCGTAAAAGTGGAATATAGTTAAAAGCAACTTTTAACCCGCAACCCTGGGGTACAATTACGGCTTCGTCCTGTTGAAGAAAGGAGTTTTCATGTTACAGAATAAAACAAGACTGGCTATTGTG
>Ga0182027_10009708_pt1 | contig 13776 bp, 14 predicted proteins | sample 712E1DmetaG_FD_121300 | JGI IMG/M metagenome (GOLD analysis project Ga0182027, IMG submission 121300) | Permafrost microbial communities from Stordalen Mire, Sweden - 712E1D metaG (Illumina Assembly) | ecosystem: Environmental > Terrestrial > Soil > Wetlands > Permafrost | place: Sweden...
ACCGCACGCCTTGTTCGGCAAAGATGCCGTAAGCGGAAGCCATATCCTGCAATGTAAAAGTATTGCCATCCAGCCCAAAGGAGGATTCGGTTCGATGGATGGCATCGTTGCCCATTTGATCTGTGATGGCGGTTGCAGGAACGAGGTAATCATTGGCCAGCGCGACGCGTGCGCGAATGGGACCGTGAAATTTCCCATCGAAATTTTGTGCGGTGCTTGTGGATGGAATATCCCATACGAGGGATGCCGGACTCATGCCGCGCGTAAAGGCAGTTAGATAGATAAAGGGTTCCATCAGCGACCCGGGATCGTGTGGCGTCAAATAGGCGGTCTCAGCGCCTCGCAGTGTTTCACCTACCGCCGCGAGGATTTGACCGGATCCCGGATCGGTAACCATGGCGCTGGCAGAGGGTTCTTCAAGAACAGTCCCCGGCGGCAGGGATGGGAGCAGTTGCGCGGCGTTACACGGTGTGCCCGGATCGGGTATGTTCGCCAGACGATGAGCATAAGCCAGCGTGACGCAGGCCGCCTGGCTTTGTAAAGCATAGTCGAGCGTGGTGATGATGTTCAAGCCGCCGCGTTCAATTCGTTCGCGGGTAAATTGCTGATCCAGTTCATTGATCGCCAGGTTGATAAAGGCAGGCGCGGGATTCTCGGCACCCATTACTCCATTCCGATTGGAAGACGGAGAAAGGCGTTGGGGGGATTCTGCCAGGGCTTGTGAAGCCTGCGCTTTTGATAGAAAGCCCAGTGCCTGCATCGTCTTGATGGTTTCCTCGCCGCGTTTCAAAGCGAGATCGCGCGCGTCGAAGGGATTCAAACCCGGCGATTTACTGACTGCGGCGAGCACTGCGGCTTCCGCGGGCGTTAATGAAAAAGCGGATTTGCCGAAATAAAATTGTGAGGCCGCCTCCGCCCCGAAGGCATAATGACCGTAATCGGCGGAATTGAGATACCACTCGAGGATCTGACTGCGCCCGTATTTGGCAGTGATCTGTGCGGCCAGGATCCGTTCGCGGAAGGCGCGTTGGATCGTCGGCGGTTCGTTGTAGAGCAACAAATCAGAGACAAGTTCTTCTGCGATGGTTGGATGCAGATTCGGGTCTTGCCAGCCGTCCAGTGTGTAACCGGGACTCTTCCAAAAATCCTGCTGTTCGATTGCCACCGTCGCTTGCGCAAGGAAGTCGGGAAGGTGTTGGGGGTTTTGTGGGTTGAGTGGCAGATAACGGCGAGGCGAGTCATCCGGCGCAAAAGTCATTAATAGATGCTGGCCGGTGCGATCGTAAATGCGCGTGGGCTGAAGCAGCAGCCCATCGGGTGGGTTGAGCAGGGCAGGCAGGATTGAAACATTCGGAAGGTTGCTGGTCAGATTCGCATATTCCAGCGCGGCCAGTAAAATCAGCAATGCCAGCAGCAGCGAAACCACCATGCCGAGTCCAATGCCGCCCATGCGGCGACGCGCATCACGGGTGCGGCGTTCATCGGTGCGGCGGGCGCGTCGGCGTTGGACGATGGATTGGGCTTGCGGCATATGGAGAATTAAACCACGAAAGCGAAAAGACAGGCGCTCAATCTTTTAATAAATCGCCCAGCCATGCGATCACGCCGGGCTTATCGGATTTCATAATAATGTCGCTTTGCACGACACCGTTTTGCCCACTGATCAAAACCAGGTGGCTTCTATTCTCCAGCCAGATTTCAGTCATCCAAACGGGAAACAGGTTGAGCCGGAATGAGTCGACGGTCATGTTTGCGGACGAGGCGGAGATTAACTTTACGAGGCCGGCTTTCATCGGCAGGTCGCGTTTGATGGAGGCCAATGTCTGACTGCGCGCGTCCAGGGAGGCATCCGCCATTGGAATATCATAAAGCTCAGCCGGCCAATCTGCCAGGTAGCGCGCATCATAAGGTTGGATCGCTTTCAAATCGAAGGTTCGGATCAGCCGCACGAACGGCGCCGATAATTTTCGGCTGGCCGGGATCGGGATGTCATGGATCAACAGCGGATAGCTATCATTGACGTGTATTACTTTGGGTTGTCCCTGCCCCAACCCCATATGAAAGCCGGCATCCTCAATGTCAACCATCTCACCCGTATAATCGATCACACCGCCCAGGTCGAATGTCCACAGCGGAAGGTAAAGCCCGCGCGGTGGTTCTACCTGCTTCTCGGGTTTGATCTGGTTTCCTTCCACCCAGCGGATTAGCAGTTGAACGACATGTTTCTGGTCAAAGGCAAATGGAATGATTCCATCCGGCGCGATCAAGTCTTTTGATTTTTCCAGGTTGATCACATGCGGCGAACCGCAATAAACGCAGACCGCCGAAAGTTGGTCTGCGGGAAGGATGAATTGTGCGCCGCATCCCTGGCATTGAAAGACCTGTTCCGCCAGCGGCTTATCGTGGCCGCGTGCGGTGGCCATGGCGATGATGAAATCCTCCTGCTTTGCCGAGCCGGCTTGAGTGTGGAGCGCTTGATTGCGCGAGCAATATTCACAAACCAGGGCTTGGCCATCGGGTGCGAAGTTCATGCGCCCACCGCATTTGGGACACATGAACCTCTGTGCGTCGGCCTGCGATAAGTGGGCAGGCGCGGCAGGCAGCGCATCGGGATTGATGATTTCATCAGGTTTGATCTGGCCGTCGAGGATGGCGAGCGCTCGGCGGGCGCGGGCATGCCCCAGATTGTTGGATAGGCAATTTTCCAGCGCCTGGCGCTTCTCCACTGGATTGTCAGTAATCTGACTCATCCAAAACCAGGCTTCAGCCATGACCTCATGGTCACTGCTCATATAAGTGGCGCGGTCGAAATAACGGTGGGCCGCATCCTTATTGCCTGCCTTGGCCTCGATAATGCCGTTGCGAAGCAATTCCCTGCCGTAATCATCGGCAATGGAATCATCGAATATAACCTGGCTGTAATTTACGGCCATTAGGCTCCCTTTCGAACGATTGCGTCGGTCATTCGCACCACGCGTGCCATATATTCCACATCGTGCACGCGCACGATGTCTGCGCCGCGTGCAATCCCAATGGCTACTGCTGCAACCGTGCCTTCCAATCTCTGGTCGGGAGGCAGGTCGAGAGTGTAGCCGATGAACGACTTGCGCGATGGCCCAAGCAAAACCGGAAATCCCAATCTGCGGATTTCGTCGAGGCGGTTGATCAATTCGAGGTTATGTGCCACTTTCTTGCCGAATCCAATCCCCGGGTCGAGGATGATGCGATCCTCCGAAACCCCGGCTTCACGTGCCAGGTTTACACTGTCCATCAGTTCACGCTTCACATCCTCGATCAGGTCCTCATATTCTGCGCCGATATATGCGTTGCCCAACTGTGTGCGTACTTCCACGCTGGCCGGGTTGCTCCGGTTATGCATCAGGATGACCGGGCACCTGGATTTTGCAACAATGTGTTTCAATTTGGGATCGGCGCGCAATGCCCATACATCGTTTACGATTTGTGCGCCTTCGTTCAGCGCTTCTTCGGCGATGGCTGCCTTATAGGTATCAATGGAAATCAATACATGGGGGAATTCCCGGGCAAGCGCTTTGATAACGGGGATGACGCGCTGTCTCTCCTCCTCGGCTTCAACCGGCTGTGACCCTGGCCGCGTCGACTCCCCGCCCACATCGAGAATGGTCGTGCCTGCCTCGACGAATCCCTTCGCAAGCTCAAGAGAGACTTGAACCGAATCGCCTTTGGCAAGGATGCCGTCACCCGAAAAACTGTCCGGCGTGGCGTTGAGGATGCCCATCACATAGGTGCGGCTTCCCCAATCGAAAAGATGATCCCCAATCTGCAATGACTTCACGTAATTTGATCGAGGGGGCGGGTAAGCCATGCTTCCGCTTCGTCAATATCCGTGAAGATCTTCATGGCCGCCGCGGTTTCAGGCAGGGCGAGGGATGCAATGGTCTGGATCGCAGCTGCGACCTTTTTATCCGCTACGACCACGGCCAGACGAATGTTGCGCGCCGACGGATCGCTATTTACTTCCACTGCCGTGCGAATGGCCTTTTCCGGAATATCTTTTACGGCACGCAAATCATATAGATTACGCGTCAGGCGATCAGAGTCAAGCAGGTGTTCCAGCGCGAAATCATGCCATTCGCGGATGGTCGCATCGGACAAATTGGTGAATGTGAGCGTCATCCCGCCGTCCGCGCGGCGCAGCACGTTCATGCCAACGCCGGGCTTGGCTTTCCAGTTGAGGGGTTTACTACTATCAGTCATGAGGCCTCCAGAAACAAGCTCATTTTACCTGAACATTCGCCTGCTATGGATGATTGTCATGCGATGGATTGATGGGCAGGTCCGTCCGTTGATCAACTGCATTTTCTTGAAGGGGATTTTCAAGACCAAGAGAGCATCGTTGGCATGAGCCTTTTCATTGTCGCCGGTCGGGAAGTAAGTTACTTCCAGAGTTCAATGCCTTCCGTGTTCACATTCGCCGCCAGTTCTTTAACGGACTTCTTCAAAACGGGATGAATGAAATCAGGCGCAATCTCCGCCAAAGGCACGAGTACAAAAGCGCGTTCATGCAAGCGCGGATGCGGAATGGTCAATTGCCCGGTATTCAAAATTAAATCATCGTAGAAGAGAATATCCAGGTCGATCAGGCGCGGCCCCCAGTGGTAGGATTGCTGTCGTCCAAGCTGGACCTCAAGCTCTTTGATGCGCTTCAACAGCGGTTCCGGCTCGAGGGTTGTTTCGCACTTAACTGCCATGTTGAGGAAAGACGGTTGATCTTCCACTCCCCACGGCGGCGTTTCATAAATGCTGGATGATTGACGGTGAAAGATGGACGGCGGCAATGCCTTGATCGCCGCGCGCAGATTGGCAGGGCGGTCACCGAGGTTCGTTCCAAGTGCAAGATAAACAATATGGTTCATGATTTTGTTCTTGTAGGGAGCACGGCCTTCAGAAAAAATGCCATGCCTCCATACGATTTAGATTCGCTCGATCAACAAAGCCAATTCATTCACCGTAACCATTCCCCAACGCGCGGATTTTTGTTCCAGTTCCTCCAACAATTCTTTTATAAGCAGAGCGCCTTGCTTTCCACCTCTGAAGATTGTTACATCACTGGAAGTAAGCTCTGCGGTGCGCAAGGCTGAATCGATCCCGATGAGCGAACGCGCCGCGAGACGCGCGCGCGGCATGAGATTCCATCTGCCGACCGCGTCCGGTGAAGCCAGTAATATCGCGGTTGAAACATCGTCTTCCATGCCAACAATAATCACAATGTTCACGTCGCCGCTCAAGATGGATTGCGCTGCGAAGAAGGCCGCGCGCAGACTCGCTGAAACGGTTGCCATTGAACAGGTCAAGCCTGAAGCGCTTAGGGTTTTTTCCATATCTATGGAACGCGATTCATCCAAGCCAAAGATCACATCTTGAACGCGGATTGAATCCACCCCGGCATTTTGAATTGCCTGCCGCATGGCCTCAGCAGGCTCTGGGTTGCTAACAGCGGAGATGACGAAGACATCAGAATCGGACATAATTGGGTTTGATACGATTGCCCTTTTTGCAAAGAGATTTATAATCTTATGGACAATTATACAGAATGATTCTGTGAAAGCAATAGCTGGGATGGGAACTCGCGGAGGAAAAATGCCGGATAAGATTTCTGTTGAACTCGGGGATGTGCAAAAGACGTTGTTTCTGCCCTTGTGGGGACGCGCCTTCGAGTCGAAAAAGGAAAAACCTCTGCTTCGGGATCAGACCGCCCTTGAGATCATCGAAAAGGTGGATTATGACTTTGCCAGTATCACCGAGAATATCAGCGAATTAAGTCAAGTCGCCTGGATCATCCGCAGTATTTATGTTGATGAGGTCATTAAAGACTTTCTCGATAAACATCCAAAAGCAACTATTGTGAATATTGGCTGCGGCATGGATACAACCTTCGATAGAATAGACAACGGTTCCATCCTTTGGTACGACCTGGATTTGCCGGACGTCATTGAATTGAGGAAGAAATTCATCAGGGAGGGCGAAAGAAGGAAGTTCATCTCAGCTTCTTTCCTTGAAGAGAACTGGCTGAAGGAAATTAAAGTGGTGGATGGTGTTTTGTTTATCGCAGCAGGCGTATTCTATTATTTCGAAGAAAACGAAGTGAAGACGTTTTTGAAAAGGATCGCGGATATCTTTCCGGGATGCGAAGTGTTTTTCGATGCCTGTTCTCCGCGCGGAATGGAGATCGCTAATAAAATGGTCATTAAAAATACCGGCTTGGACGAGAAATCATTTCTGAAGTGGGGATTGAAAAGCACCGGGGATCTTTTGTCCTGGGATAAAAGGTTTGAGATATTGAAGCTATACTACTATTTCAAACATAGGGACATAAAATTGAACATCAGGATGATCGGCTTGATCTCAGACTGGATGAAAATACAATACATGATCCATTTGAGAATCGGAGGGTAACTACTAAAATAGTTTTGGAAAAGTTATTGCCTTTTATGGAAAAGAAACCTATAATCTGTGCCCAAGTTATTATGTAGCATCGTTGTGTATAACTCATAGTTGGCGCGAAGAAAGGACAGGAAACATATGGACATCGATTATACGAACACGATTGTGCGTATCTTGAAATCATCTAAAGATGTAAGAGCGATTATGAGCCTCAACCAAGCGGTGGAAGTTATTGAGCTTGCATATGAAACTGATTTTCACGAAGACCTTGTCGATTGTTTGAAAAAAAAATGGTGAAACGTGTCGACATAAATACGATTTTCATGCTTATTTTTCCATATACAGCAAAAATAACTAATGGGGGAAAAGTTGACATGCAGAAAACACGTCGGGCATCAAGTTTTATTTCGTGTATGGGACAACGAATACAACAACTTCGTGATAGCACAAATATTTCGAAAGCGGAAGAAAAAAAGGATGAGCAGATGGCTACTGAATTGATATACGCTGCAGGCAATGACAATGATTATTTTTACTTACGGGCCCATCCTGAAGCCATGTCTTTAACTGTTGACCTGCATATTGCCTTTATGATAGCTATGGCATATATAAATGCAGATAGTGATCCAGATGCGGCCAGGTTTATAGGGCCTGCTATGGAGTTAAGACAAAGAATTTCACATACGAGGCAACCTCAGTAATTCCATTGGCTCCTTCTGTTTATCCTTACCGCATTGATAAAATCCGCGAAGAGACCATAAGCAGTTTCTTCGGGTCCGGCACCCATCCCTGCGCGTTCGGTCTGGATGATCGCCAGGTCGCCCAACACATCGGTGCGGAATTCCAAGCCTGCGCTGGCGCTTTCCATTCCATATAAACGTGAGGAAGCCGGAACCAGTTCAGGCGCGACGCGCGCGCTAATTTGCCCTCCGCTTCGTTCCGCAGACGCAACCAGTTTCCAGCGCTGGCCTTTTTCTTTTGCATTTCGAATCATTTCCGGAGTGATGCCGCGGATGCCGGTCCGATCCACTTGTTGCGGCGTGAACGGCGCATCCATCAATACCGTGATCAACGCCGCGACCTTGATCGCCGCGTCCCAGCCGTCCACGTCGTTGGATGGATCGGTCTCTGCCACGCCAATGCTCTGGCAGTAGCTCACGGCCTCATCGAATGTCTCCCCGTTTTCCATGCGCGTCAGGATAATATTGGTGGTTGAGTTGATAATGCCTTTGAAAGATATCAATTCGGCGGCGGGCATTGCTTCGCGGAACACAGAGAAAACGGGCGTGCCGCCCAACACCGTTGACTCAAAATAAAACTTTTTGTTTTTTGATTTCGCCAGCGCGGTCAACTCGCGATAACCATGCACCACCGTACCTTTATTGGCGGTGATGGCGTGCATGCCCATCTCCAACGCCGCGCGTACGTGGTCAATGGCAGGTTGGCCGGTTTCTCGATTCACCGGCGAGTTCTCGAACATCACATCGGCTTTGGATTGCTTGATTACAGACAGGGAATTGTTCACCGGCATGACGGAAAGACTCGAAACCGGTTGCCCTGCTTCAACCAGCGCCAATGCTTTTTTCACATCCAGCCCGTTTGGGTTGATGGCAAATCCATGCCTGCCCGTGGCGATGCCGGTGATGGAATACGTGATGTTGTATTGGTCTTTAAGGACTTCACTCTTTCTATCCAGCAATTCGATCAGCGCTCGTGCGACATTCCCGAAACCGATGAAAGCGAGTTTGTAATTCATGGTCACTCCACTACCAAAATGCTCGTTCACTATTATCTTCTACTTGCCCCCTCTCCCCTGTCCCCCGTCCCCTTCATAGCGGTGGATATGGAAACGATCTTCGTCCCTGCGGCGGGGGCGGGAAAATGCCTGAAGCAGTCAAAGTCTTGGCGCGCGACTTGAGCGCCGCGATCTCACCCGCGCTGAGATAAGCCTGGAGGTCGGCCAGCAGGCTTCGGTTGGAGGCGAGATGTGAAATGCGGGCTAACAACTCCTCAGGAACGGGCTCGTCCGCAAAATCCCAGATCACCGTCCGCAGTTTATCATGTTCATGGAAACAAATCCCATGATCAATGGCCCACAACTTATGCGAGTTGGCATCGAAGAATACGTGGCTGCCTTTGCGGTCGGCGTTGTTGACCAGCAGGTCGAACAAAACGACCGGCTTTAATTTCGCCTTGTCTTCCTCGCTGAAATTGAAGTAATGGTATTCGGGATCGTATTCGATGTATTGCTGGAGCGAGCCGGGGCCGTGAGGGCCATTGGTGCTCAGCGTGGTGAACGGGACGAAGTGAAAGCCCAGCGCCTCGCTGACCAGGTACGCTGTGACCTCACGCAGGGCCAGGGTGTTCTCTGGAAAATCCCATAGCGGTTGCTCGCCGCGCGAAGGCTTATACACAGCTGGATATATTTTATTTTCATAATGAACATCAACCAGGAAAGTGTAATTGGAGCCGAGCATGAACTGGCCCTTGAGTTTAAGTTCGCCCTGTTGAAAGGCAAGGCTAAGCAATTCATTCATAATTCACCAGAGATCAACAAAGATAAACGAAGATGTCAAAAAATTAACCGCTAAGCCCGCAAAGAGTGCAAAGTTTTTAAATTTTTCTTAGCGGTCTTCGCGGTTCGGAACGAATCCCCGTTCATCTCTGTTTATCTTTGGTTAATGCAAATGCCCATTCTTCTTCGGGCAGAAGTGGCCTTCGGGTTCCATCGGCTGTCCGCATTGCGGGCAAAGCGGCCTGCCGCGTTGCGATACTTCCGCTCCCCAGCGCGCCATCTTGTGGATTTGCTCGCGCGTGCACCAAAACCGGATGACCGCGCCCGTTTCGGGATCTTGTTCTTCTGTCAACAACTCGCGCACGAACACCACCACCCGGTCGCGAGTCTGATCATAGCCGAGGCCGATCTCTCCCACGCGAAACAGCGGGTCAACCGGCGGGTTGATGCGCATCTGCTCCTCGACGTAATCAGACGTGGCTTCGTCGAGGTTGGGATTCTGCCGCGCCACTTCCGCCAAAAATTTTTCGACGCCGATGGCCATGGAAAGCAACTGCGTTTTTTCGATGATGACGGTATAGGTCTTTTCAGCCCGAAAAGCCTGGATGTAAAAAACACGCTGGCCCGGCTTGCCGATGGCGTCGCTGGTAATGTGATCGCATGGATCGATATCAAGTTCAAGACGAGGAGGCATAGATAACCTTTGCTAAATTTAGTATACCAGATTGGGCGGTGGACAAGAGACCGTGAAAAGCTCAACAAGCTTTGGTCTGCCGCCTGCGGTCTGCTATAATCGCGCCATCTTCTTCGTCAAAGGAGAGAGCCGTGTATGATAAAAAGAAACTCAAAGATTTAAATGATTCCCTTGAAAAGTGGGAAGAGACTTCCCTGCAAAAGACCCTGGCGTCCATGCCGGAGCGGCAGGATCAATTTATCACTACTTCGTCTGAACCGGTCAACCGGCTTTACACCCCGCTGGATCTTGAAAACCTGGATTATCAAAAAGACCTCGGCCTGCCGGGCGAATATCCGTATACGCGCGGCGTTCACCCGACCTCCATCGCGGCAAGTTGTGGACGATGCGCATGTTCGCCGGGTTTGGGACGGCGGAGGAAACCAATAAGCGCTTCAAATACCTGCTTGATCAGGGTCAAACCGGACTTTCGATTGCGTTCGACCTCGCCACGCTCATGGGCTATGACACCGACCAACCCGCAGCTTTGGGCGAATTCGGCAAATGCGGCGTGGCAGTTTCATCCTTGAAGGATATGGAAATCCTGCTGGATGGCATTCCGCTCGATAAGGTTTCCACCAGCATGACCATCAATTCTCCCGCCGCCATCATTTGGGCCATGTATATCGCCGCCGCCGAGAATAAAGGTGTGCGTTCGGATCAATTGCGCGGCACGATTCAGAACGATATTCTCAAAGAGTTCATTGCCCAAAAGGAATATATTTTCCCGCCTTTGCCTTCGATGCGGCTGGTGGTGGATACGATGGAGTTCGGTGCGCAAAAGGTCCCGCAGTGGAATACGATTTCGATCAGCGGCTATCACATCCGTGAGGCCGGTTCGACCGCTGCGCAGGAACTGGCCTTCACCCTGGCCGATGGCATGGAATATGTCCGCTGGGGGATCGAACGCGGCATGGATGTGGATGACTTTGCGCCGCGCCTTTCGTTTTTCTTCAATGCCCATAACGATTTCTTTGAAGAGATCGCCAAATACCGTGCTGCCCGCCGCATTTGGGCTCGTGAAATGAAAGAGACGTTCAAGGCCAGGAATCCGCGCTCGTAATTACTGCACTTCCACACTCAGACTGCAGGCGTTTCGCTGACTGCCCAGCAGCCGGAAAATAACGTGGTGCGTGTGGCCATACAGGCTCTGGCCGCCGTCCTCGGCGGCACCCAGAGTTTGCATACCAATTCGCTCGACGAAGCGCTGGCGCTTCCCTCCGAACATGCGGTGACGATTGCCTTGCGTACCCAGCAGATCATCGCTGAGGAATCGGGGGTCGCGAATACCATTGACCCGCTCGGGGGTAGTTTCTTCGTGGAGGCCCAGACCGACCGGATCGAAGCGCAGGCGCGTCACTATTTCCAGCGCATCGAAGAGTTGGGCGGGGTCATTCCCGCCATCGAAAAAGGTTTCTTCCAGAGTGAGATTGCGGATGCCGCCTATCGCTATCAGCGTGAGATTGATAAAGGCACGCGCAAGATCGTCGGTGTGAATGCGTATAACGAAGAGAAACCGCTTAAGGTTTCGATCCTTGAGATGGACCCGAACGGTTATAAGCGTCAAATGGACCGCCTGGCCGAACTTCGTAAAATGCGTGATAACGGACGCCTCGGTCAGGCAATGGACAAACTCCGTATTGCGTTGCATGGCGCCGAAAACACCATGCCCTATTTAATGGAATGTGTCCACGCCTACGCCACGCTGGGCGAGATTATCCAGGTAATGAAGGAAGTATTTGGAATCTACGAAGAGCCGACGATGATTTAAAGTGTCACGAGTCACGTGTCATGTGCCGATACACATGACACGTTTTATTTTGGAGGAGGATAATATGCCTTTGATCAGGCGTTTTGAAGATATTCAAGGTTGGCAGGAGGCACGGAAATTAGTAAAAACAATTTACGTGCTTACGAATTCCGGCGGTTTTGCAAAAGACTTTGGCTTATGTAACCAGATTCAGCGCGCTGCCGTTTCGACAATGACGAACATTGCCGAAGGCTTCGATTGTGAATCAAAAATAGAATTTGCCCGCTTCTTGGGGATCGCGCGGCGTTCGGCTGTAGAGGTTCAATCGTTGCTTTATGCAGCACTCGATATAGGCTATATCACCGAATCCAAATTCAATGATCATTACGATCAAGCCCAAAAAGCCAAGGCTTTGATCGGCGGGCTTAAACGTTCCCTGATCAAACCATCATGACACGTGATACTTGATACTTGATACCTGGCACTTACCTCGCCAGCACCTTCGTCATCTCATAATACTCAAGATTTGCCTGCCGCTTGTGGCTGACCACATCTTCAAGCAGAACATATTCGATTCCGCGGCTCCTAAGTCCGGTCATGACGCCGCTTTTGCCTTCCAGCAGAGCCTCGACCGCTTTCACGCCCATGCGGGAAGCCAATAGACGGTCATATGCCGTGGGCGAACCGCCGCGTTGGATGTGTCCAAGAATGGTGACGCGCGTAGTGAAGCCGACATCCATCGCGTCCAGCGCAGCCGCCAGTTCGGTTGTGTTGTGTCCCGAGCCTTCTGCGTTGATGATGATGGCATGGGTCTTGCCGCGCGTATAAGCATCCGTGATAACCTTCCCCACCTCTTCCACGGTCACAGGGACTTCGGGGATCAATACGATCTCCGCCCCGCAAACAATGCCGGCCATCGCCGCCAGGTAACCGCAATTGCGTCCCATCGTTTCGATCAGGAACGCGCGGCGGTGCGAGGAGGCCGTGTCGCGCAATTTATCCACGGCATCCATGATAGTGTTCATAGCCGTATCCGTGCCGATGGATATATTCGTGCCCCATACATCGTTATCAATGCTCCCGGGCAGGCCCACTACTTTGACGTCCTGCTGGTGCAGCGCATAGGCACCTTTCAGTGAACCTTCGCCTCCGATCACAACCAGCGCATCCATTCCGGCCTCGTTCATGCGCCGGATGGCTTCCCGTTGTCCCTTCGCTTCCATAAAGCGCGGACTGCGGCTGGTTTGCAAAATCGTCCCTCCGCGCTGCAGGATGCCGCTCACGTCGCGCGCGCCGAGACGGCGAAACTCGCCATTGAGCAGTCCTTCATAGCCGTCCACAACCCCCAATACATCCGCATTATGCGTATTGGCGGTGCGTACCACAGCGCGTATGGCTGCGTTCATGCCGGGCGCATCCCCGCCCGAAGTCAATACCCCAATCGTAAAAGGTTTATTCATTTCCAATTTGTTCATCTCTCTTGATTTGAAAAATATCGAAATCGCGCGCCACAGCCGCATTTGGATGAAGGGCTTGCACTTCCTTTAAGACATCCTTTTCACGATAGCGGCGCGAAATGTGCGTGAGGATTAATTTTTTAACATTTGCCTGGATGGCCAGTTCCGCGCCTTGTCTCGCGGTGAGATGCGAAAACTGGGATGCCATTTCGGCTTCTTCATCCAGATAAGTGGACTCGATCACCAGTGCATCCGCCTCTCTGCAGGCCTCCAGCAGGTTATCCGTTCGGCCGGTATCGCCCACCACCACGAGTTTGATGCCTCGTTCAACTTCTCCCAATACATCGTTTGGCGTGATGTGCCTGCCGTTTGATAAGGTGATGGTTTTACCTGCCACCAGATCACGGCGTTCCGGTCCGAATGGAACGCCGAGCGCATCGGCTTTTTCCGGCAAAAAGGGCCGACGGGCTTTTGTCTCGAAAATATAGCCGAGACAATCCGCTCCACGATGGGTCACCGGGAAAGCGGTGATGGTAAAATCTTCGGCTTCGAAAAACGTCCCCGGCTTGATTTCCCGGAAGTGAAGCGGCATGGGTGTCGGGTTGCCGCGCAGGACTACATCCTCGATCAAGGTGCGGACGCGATCCAAGGTGGCGCGCCCTCCAAAGATTTCGAGTTGGTCAATCGCCTCCCAGCGCATGAACGTGCTGAGCAAACCGCCGAGGCCGAGAATATGATCCAGGTGACCGTGCGTGAGCAGGATGCGCGTCAGATGCCGAAAGCCAACCCCCGCTTGCAGGATCTGGCGCTGAGTCCCTTCGCCGCAATCGATCAGAAAACGATATTCGTTGTGTGTGATGATTTGAGCTGAAAGCCCGCGTTTGGCAGAAGGTGCGGA
>Ga0182027_10009709_pt1 | contig 13776 bp, 13 predicted proteins | sample 712E1DmetaG_FD_121300 | JGI IMG/M metagenome (GOLD analysis project Ga0182027, IMG submission 121300) | Permafrost microbial communities from Stordalen Mire, Sweden - 712E1D metaG (Illumina Assembly) | ecosystem: Environmental > Terrestrial > Soil > Wetlands > Permafrost | place: Sweden...
AATCATTGACTAGGGAAGTCAGGGAACAGTATTTAAAAACCAAAGTTTATCCACCGGCCAAAAATATTTTTCGGGCCTTCGATCTTTGCCCTCTTAATAAAGTCAAGGTCGTAATTGTCGGACAGGATCCATACCATGGAGCCAAACAGGCCAACGGCTTATCTTTTTCCGTAAATGACAAAATCGCTCTTCCGCCGTCACTTCAGAATATCTATAATGAGATTCATAATGATGTAGGAATTACTCCGCTTCAATCAGGAGACCTTACGCGCTGGGCCAGTCAAGGAGTTCTAATGCTCAACAGCGTTTTGACAGTTTTGGCCAATCAGCCCACATCGCACGGGGGATTAGGCTGGGAACAATTTACCGATGCTGCCATAAAGGTTCTCAATGCCAAACGCGTAAATATCGTCTATATGTTGTGGGGAAAATATGCCCAGACCAAAGGAGAAGTGATAGATAGAGCAAAAAATTTAGTTTTAATCTCAGCCCATCCGTCACCATATTCAGTCACAAATTTTTATGGAAATCATCATTTTAGCAAATGTAACGAGTATTTGAAGAAGCATGGAATAACTCCCATTAACTGGAGCTAATAAGTCTTGGTGTAAACTACCATCTTCGCTGACATTCCATTTTTTATGACTGAATACAAAGAAGAATCGAACTTAGCGTAAACTGTAAATTGCTGAGTTGATCTCTCTGTAGAAGTGGAAAAAGAAAAAGCAGGCGCCAAAGCGCTTGGAGAAATTTCATCAATATATCCCCAGAAAGTATTTCCGGGCAATGCATCAACCGTAAAAGAAACAGATTGTCCAACCCTAATATCTTTTAATCCTTTGTTCTCGTCAATTGTTCCAACCACTCTTAGATTTACCGGTCTAATCATCTGAATCAATTGAGTTTGCTGATTGACGGCGGATCCGGTTAAGTCGCTGGCTGAAATAATTAGACCATCCGTATCGGCGCGCAAAGTTTCTGACCCTACAACTGCCAAAGTGTCACCGTTTTGAACAGCTTGTCCTTCTTTCACATCAATCTCCTGAACCTTGCCCGCAGAAGATGGAGAAATTGTCAGAACCGGCGCTTGAATTACCGATTTATCAATAAATATTCTTCCTGTAGTTTGCTGAAAATATACATATGCGCCCCAAAGAAGCATCAGCACCAAAGCTATAACGACTGTTCTGGTAAATTTCTTATTTTTAAATAAAGAGAATAATTTTTTCATAGCATTTGATACTTCAAAGACGAAATATATTTCGGATCAGTGATTATCATGTCTCCGGCTGATAAGCCATTCAAAATTTCAATTTCTTTACCGTGAATTTTTCCGGCTGTAACCTGTATTAACTTTGGCGTTCCGTTATTGTCAACCCAAATATATTTGCCTCCCAAGACAGTCCAAGCGGGAACTAAGGCGACATTTTCCGAATTTGTGCTGATTATTGCTCTACCTGCCTCATCCAATTTTGCCATCCTTTTCAAATCATCACTTTGAATATCTACTTGGTAAACTGCCTGGCCGCTTGGCAGAGTAACTTTGGCAGGATAAATCTTCACAACCGTCCCAACCATTTTATCTTTTATTCCGTCTATCACTAATGTCACATTGCTTCCTACCGAAACATAATAAATATTCTCAGTTGAAATATTAGCTCTAAAAACCATTGAGTCGGGATCAGCCACAACAAAACTGGTCGCGGGCGTAATATTTACTCCTGAAATGGTAACATCCTCATGGGTAACAATGCCCTTGAGGGGGGAAGTGAGGGTTGAAAGTTGTAGGGCATAATTAGCCAATTCCACATTGACCACGGAATTATCTAGATTAGCTTGATTTTGATCAACAATTCTTTGAATGGCATAATTTACTGCGTCTGTCGTAGAAATGTTAGCGCTTGTATAAGTTGAGTTCTGTTGAGACCTCATAACATTATCTTGGAAATTCTGTTGAGTTTGATCAAAAGTGTCTCGAGTAGAGCGATAAATATTTAAGGCCACCGTCAGTTGACGCTGCAGAGCATAGGTATCTAGTTGGGCAATTGTTTGTCCGATCCCAATACTGTCTCCTTCTTTGAAAGGCAAATAAATCAACTTTCCCCCCATTTGAAAATTAAGCTTGGCCTGATTTTGGGCGGTAACTATTCCATCCGCAGTAATGGTTGAATTTACAAACTTTGCCAAAACCTCGGTAGAAGGCTTAGAGAAAGTTTTACTTTGCTTAAATATGGCAAAAAATCCGACAACGGCAATAAGTAGGATTAATATTAAAAATATTGATTTTTTATTCTTCATTTTATTTCTGTAATTTATCGTTTAATGTTTTAAAGATGTTTAATAATTCTTTTTTTTCTTTTTCCGAAAGATAGGAAAGTGTCTTCTCAAGTTTTTGTCTTCTTTCGGACATGGCTCTCTCTAACAACGTCTTTCCTTGCGTTGTTAATACTATTATAACTAATCTTCTGTCGTTTTCATCACTTTTTCGTGTAACCAGCTTTTGCTCACAAAGTATGTTTATTAAGCTGGTAGCGGAGGGCAATTCAATGTGAAAATATTCTGCAATATCTCCCATTGTAACTTTTTTACCGTTTTCCTGCTTAAGAAAAATAAGAGCTTGAAATTGCAGAATGCTTAAGTGAGTTAAGTTGTTGGTATACGACATTTTATGTTTCATCAAGCGCATGACTTTAAACATCATTTCTACCAACTCAATTGTTATGTCGTTTTTCATAATATAGTTTGATTATCTAACTATTTTAGAGTATAATCTATTAGTTTACTAATGTCAAATATTTGGGATAGAAATCTCTCTACAATTCACGCATAATAACATAAGACAAATATGATCAAATTATTACGTTACTTAAATCCTTACCGCTGGCTTTTAGTTTTGATTTTAATCTTAGCCATCGGACAATCAGTTGCAAATTTGTATTTGCCAAATCTGATGGCAGATATTGTTAACAAGGGAATTTCATCTTTTGACACAAACTATATCTGGAGAACCGGCGGTATTATGGTTTTCGTGGCTATTGCCGGAACTATCTGCGCAGTCATTGGTATTTTCATTTCATCTCAGGTGGCGACCGGAATGTGCAAAACCATTCGGGCCCAAATATTCAACCGGGTGCAACTCTTTTCCTTACACGAATTTGATACGGTCAGCACGGCCTCCCTTATAACCCGCACCACCAATGATACCGCTCAAATTCAACAGGTGATGGTTATGATCTTGAACATGCTAATCACGGCGCCGATCACTTTGGTCGTCGGTATTGTTTTGGCCTTAAATCAAGATGTCGGACTATCTTGGGTTTTGGTAGCAATTATTCCTATACTTGTTTCCGTTATTCTTTTTCTACTTTTTAATGCCATTCCATTGTTCTCTAAAATGCAAATAAAACTGGATAAATTAAATTTAATTCTGGACGAAAATTTAAATGGTGTCAGAGTTATAAGAGCTTTCAATAGGATAAAACATGAGGAGAAACGTTTTGACATAGCCAATCATGACGTCACGGATATTGCCATTAAAGTAAACCAATTAATGTCTTCCTTGTTTCCGACAATGATGCTCATGATTAATCTTTCAAGTGTCGGAATCATCTGGTTTGGAAGCAAAAGAGTCGGCGGCGGAAATTTGGAAATCGGAGCAATGTTTGCTTTTCTGCAGTACGCCGCCCAAATTCTTTTCTCACTTTTAATGGTGGCCCTAATGTTTGTGATGATTCCGCGTGCAGAAGCTTCCGCCATCAGAATTAATGAAGTTTTGGAAATGCAACCTGAGATTAGTGATCCGAAAGATGCCAAAAAAGCCGGCAAGAAAGGTTATGTTGAATTTAAAGACGTGACTTTTAGTTACAAGGGAGCCGAAAAACCTGCTCTTTCTGACATTACCTTCAGTGCCACCCCCGGAAAAGTCACCGCTATCATCGGCGGCACAGGTTCCGGCAAGTCTACCTTAGTTAACCTCATTCCGCGTTTTTATGATATCCAAAAAGGTAAACTTTTGGTTGACGGAGTGGAAACTCGAGAAATGAGTCAAGAATATTTACGTTCAAAGATCGGTTTTGTTCCACAGAAAGCCGTTCTCTTTTCCGGAACAATAAACGAAAATATTCGATACGGCAAAGAGAATGCGACCGATAAGGAGATTAAACATGCCTCCGATGTGGCCCAGGCTAGCGATTTTATTTCCAAAATGCCTGAAGGCTTCAGCTCTCTAATTGCCCAAGGTGGAACTAACGTGTCAGGCGGACAAATGCAAAGATTGTCAATTGCCAGAGCGCTCGTGCGCAAGCCTGAAATTTATGTTTTTGATGATACTTTTTCAGCCCTTGATTTCAAAACAGATGCTAAATTGCGGACAGCCTTAAAAGGAGAGACCGAAAAATGTACCGTCATAATTGTCGCGCAAAGAGTAAGTACAGTCATTGACGCCGATCAAATAATTGTTCTTGATGAAGGACGAATTGCCGGTATCGGAACCCATAAAGAACTTATGAAGACTAGTGATGTCTACGGGGGGATTGTCTCTTCACAATTATCTGCAGCAGAAATAAAGGAGGAGACAACATGAGCGAAAGAATTAAAACCGAAACAGCTCCTCCGGGACCAATGCGAGGCGGTTGGGGAGCAATGGGCAGACCGGTCGAAAAAGCCAAAAATTTTAACGGAACATTAAAGAGACTTCTCTCATATTTTGCTCCCGAGAAATTCCGACTATCCATCGTTCTCGGAGCGGCCGTTTTAGGAACAATTTTCAACATCGTCGGTCCAAAAATTCTAGGACTGGCAACTACAAAACTTTTCAACAACTTGATCGCCAGCTTTATTGTCCAGGTTAAAAATAATTTAATTTTAAAACAGCTGGCTCAAACACCAACCCTTACTATACCCTTATCTCCTGTTCCCGGAATTGAATTTGGCTATATCGGTAAAATTATTTTGATTTTGTTGGGCTTGTATCTTTTGAGTGCGATCTTTATTTATGTTCAACAGTATTTGATGGCCGGCGTTTCTCAAAGGACTATTTATAAATTACGCAAAGAAGTTGACGAAAAACTGTCAAAGTTACCGCTTAAATATTTTGACGGACGAACTCATGGGGAAATCTTGAGCCGGGCAGTCAACGATATGGACAACATTTCCTCAACACTCCAACAAAGCGTTACCCAACTTATCACCTCCGTTGTAACTTTGCTTGGAGTTGTCGTTATGATGCTTTCAATCAGCTGGCAACTGACCTTAATTGTTTTCGTGACGCTTCCGATGAGTATCGTAGTGGTAACGGGAATTGCCAAACGCTCACAGGATTATTTCAGACGTCAACAGCGCTCGCTCGGAGATTTAAACGGACATGTCGAAGAAATGTATGCCGGACATAAAATCGTCAAAGCCTTCGGACACGAAGCCAAGGCCATTTCTCAGTTTGATGACTTGAATCACAAACTTTATGACGCCGGATGGAAAGCCCAATATGTATCCGGAATCATAATGCCCTTGATGAGGTTCGTCGGAAATCTGGGTTATGTTTTTGTTGCTGTCGCGGGAGGAATCATGGCCACCCAAGGCTTAATTTCCATCGGAGATGTTCAGGCCTTCATTCAGTATTCCGCTCAATTCACCCAACCGATCACCATGCTGGCCAATATTGCCAATGTTATCCAGTCAGCCATTGCATCTGCCGAACGTGTTTTTGAACTTTTGGACGAAAAAGAACAGGTACCTGAGGCAACTAATCCCATTACCATTAAAAATCCTCAAGGCGCGGTTAAATTTGAACATGTTAAATTCGGTTACAGCCCGGATAAGATTCTAATGGAAGATATGAATATTGATGTCAAACCCGGACAAATGATTGCCATTGTCGGTCCAACCGGAGCAGGAAAGACCACGCTGGTTAATTTATTGATGCGCTTCTACGAAGTTAATTCGGGCAAGATTTTAATTGACGGAGTGGATATTACCAAGATGAGAAGAGCTGATTTACGCAAAACTTTCGGCATGGTTTTGCAGGACACCTGGCTATTTCACGGTACATTAAGGGACAATATCGCCTATGGGCGTGAAGATGCCACCGAAGAAGAAATTGTGAATGCCTCAAAAATAGCTTATGCCGATCATTTTATCCGAACTTTGCCTGACGGATATAACATGGTCTTGAACGAAGAAGCCACGAACATTTCCCAAGGACAAAAGCAACTGCTGACCATCGCCAGAGCCTTTTTGGCCGATCCAAAAATTTTAATTCTGGACGAGGCTACCAGCTCGGTTGATACCAGGACAGAACTCTTGATTCAGGAGGCGATGAGTAGACTGATGAAGGGCAGAACAAATTTCGTGATTGCCCACAGACTTTCGACAATTAGGGAGGCTGATTTAATTCTAGTCATGAATCACGGAACGATAATAGAAAAGGGGACACATAAAGAACTGCTGGCAAAAAATGGTTTCTATGCAGACCTCTACAACAGCCAGTTTAGGGGACACGCAATCACCGAAGAATCCGCTTAGAAATTAACCTTGCACATTAGAACATAGATTTTAATATAAGTTTTTATATGATAAAATGCCTCGTACGTAAAAGAAATGGAAAAATTGAGACTACACCAATTAAATGAATACACCCTCGGCAGAGGTGTATCTCTTAAGGACCTTGTTAATGAAATTCCAACCAATAAAAAGGGTCATCCAAGAAAAATGGATAAAATTATATGGCTTGCAGAGGCCATGGAAACAATACCGTTTTGGGACGAACTAAATAGACACTTGATTACGGACAATAAAAAGAGGCATAGTGCTGGAGGGCTTTTTTACAGAGAAAGTGGAGAAAAAATGATAGGTAAGTACACCTGGCATGAAGTTTATTCTGATCTAGACAGATTCCTTCAAAAGATTGACTCAAAGGCTACCGAATTTATCTTCAGAGATTTTAATCCAAGACAAAACGATTCCAAACTAACAAGAAGAATTCAAACCGTAAGAGAAAACGCACTGGAGAGATTTCCCAGACTCAGAAGGATGTATTGGGAAGATTATGAAGAGGGATTGGAAACTGTTTTCTTTTGGAAAGGAATGAATGAGGATCTAAAAAGATTACCCGGTCCGGTCAGCGTTCATCATTTTTTTGACATTAAAAAATCTCATCATAAAGAAATAGACATGGAGGGCAAAACTGTGCTATCCACTAATCAATTAGAGAAATATATGATTACCAGATTTGTGCTGCAAACCGGACAGATGGAAAAACGATCTCAAATTATGGATTATCAGAGCATGGCCCAGATAATTGAAGGATTACTTTCCCAAGACCCAAGAAATTTCTTGTTAAAATATCAATTAAAATCAGAGACACCATCCCTACAAAAATTAGTCTTTGAGACAAAAAAACTGATTTTACAAAAAATACTACCCATACAGCCGGTTAAAGAAAGATTAAAGATAATTCCCTTCACAGATCTCGAACAAATAATTCAAACAGATACATTTTGGCAAACTCTTTTAACTGATTTAAATAAACACGCCGCATCCAGAATTCCTACGTATAACTTTAATTTCTTTTTGCGTCATTATGATCGCAATTCTAATGAAGTTATGCCGAATAGAATTGGAGAATACACAGAGCTATGTACTGCTTTTGCTAAACATAAAAAAGGAATCGCTTCGCAAATTGTTAAAGATCCGAGTAAAGAATTAGTAAATTACTTAATGTGGGGCTTTAAACCGGACGCAAAATTTGAAAAAACAGTATTGGAAACAAAAAAATTAGCTGCTGAATTATTTCCCCAAGACTGTCTTTATGTAGAATTACAAAATCCTGAATTTTGGAAACGGTTTAAAGAGGATATATTAAAAACAAAAAAGCCGATGGCTCTGGCAATGTTTTTAAGATATTTTAGCGATAACAATATTGGATGCGAAAGAAAATTTCATAAACCCGGAACAGCATTTTACCAAAGACTGTTATTCAGATCCTATCATCAACCTGAAGACCTCAAGTCCTTATGTGAATATCTTAAAATTCCGACATTTGATAATTACAAAATTAACCTACGATCACTTATTTTTCAATTATCACCTGACTCTTTTAAAGAGCTTTTGAAAACAAAATTTCCCGTAGATTTTGATGCTGAAGCGAAAATAAAAAAAGCAGAAGAAGTGGTAATTTTTGACAGAACTAAAAACTACTTAAAAACTCTTATTACAAATCCAACAAAACCGTTAATTATTTATTTTTCTTCTACCGAAGAACTGAATCAATTCAGAAAAAAGAAATCAATTAGCGTGGCGTCAAGAAGCCTTAAGATCCATATAAAAACTTCCGTTGGGAAAGATAATTCCTTAATCGTGGAATTAAGAAAAAGAAAAAAACTCAACAAAGTTGAGGTAGCGGAAATGGAGAAAAAAGTAAAAGAACTTAGACAACAAAAATTAACAAACAAAGAAATCGCTGAGAAATTGGGATTAGAGAAAGACTATAATGCTGAGTATCTTGCTCAAAAATTGATAAGAAAAGGTGAATTGCAATCAAGAATAAAATATCAAGAATAAATTAATAAACTCGACTTAATTTTTTCTTTTTGGGAAGCGGAAGACTATCGGTGGTAATAAGGATTAAGTTGCTCAACCATTCACGATCTTCAATAAGTTCTGGATCAATTAGCATTGACGCTTTCGCCCCCTCGTATGCATGCCCCTCTTGATAGTGCTTTCCCACAAAGGCTTTTCCTTGTTCTGTAATTTTAACGAAAAGAGAATCGTCGCAAATAAGAGCTACAACTTTGCCTGCACAATAAAGTGCATATTCTCCAAACATCTTACGGGCCAAGACGCTGTCCAATGAGGATAGTTGGTCCAATATAAAATCAACCGTTGATTGTTTAGTAGCCATAAAACTATTCAATTATATCTTAATAAGAGGTATCCTTTCCGAAATATTCCTTTAACATCGTCATTAATGTTGTTTTACCCTTATTCGATTTTAAATATAGCTCTCTTCGCTTGGCGTCTTTTTTGTTTCTGTAAGCTTCGTAATGGATTAATTCAAGGGGAATGTATGGTTTCGTTGATTTATTTTTTCCTTCATTATGAGAAATGATCCTTTGCTTTAAATCTTCAGAATAGCCAATGTAAATAAAGTTTCTAATGGAATTTTGAAGAACGTAAACGTAGTAGAATTTCATTTAAAGATCTGTCGGGTACAAGACTGCACCTGACTGCGTCCTAAATCTGCTTCTGTCTTCTTGCGAAGCCAGGCGCAGACTTGTGCTTGGCTGGGGGACTAGGAATCGAACCTAAATTGAAGGATCCAAAGTCCTTCGTCCTACCATTAAACGATCCCCCAAGATTCAATGTGGGCGAGCCCACAATTGGACTATAATCATACCAAATTAAGATCACTCGTTCAAGGAAATTAGAGGTAGGAGATTAGATTCTACTATATAGACTAACCAGCTCTGCTTTTTCGAGGATATGGTCCTGCATTTCTTTTTCCAGAGTTGCCTTATCGGGGTTGGTTAAATTTAAAATTTTATCCAAAGCATAAAGTTTGAAATGATAATGATGGGTGCCAACATTCGGACATGAACCGACAAATCCCGGCTTTCCCAAGCTTGTTAATCCTAAATTTGCCGATTGGGGAACCGAATTTTCCTGAATTTCTATCGTTTTAGGATCAATATTGTACAAAATCCAATGAACAAAAGTTCTGTTTGGCGAATCCGGATCATCCATAATTAAAGCCAGACTTTTGGCATTTCCTGGAACATCAACGAAGGAAAGTGGGGGACTAACGCCTTCTCCATCACAGGTATATTTTGAGGGAATTTTTGTGTTGTCTTGAAAAGAGGAACTGACTATTTTCATCTCGTTCTCTTTTTATTATCCAAAATAAGGAAGACTGCCCAAATTAACAAAACCGGTATTAACATCGCAATGCCTAAGATTGTCGCATTTGTTATTAATCCGTTTGTTTTGCTTTCCAAAAATGCCCCCCCGCTGTATCCCAAAACATGATCGACCAGTATCATTATTGTCGCTCCCCAAAGCATCAAACTTAATTTATCAAAACTATATTTATTTCTATAAAAAAACCAAAGACAGGAGGCGATAAGAGCAGCGATAAAAGTTGTCAGAAGCCACATAGGGTTATGCTTGTATGGTTTTTATCTGTCTTTTTCCGTAAAAATCGTTAATTAGATTTGCGGTAAAGACCAACGCTACCCAGGCAACAAAAATAGCCAGAGTCATTGATCCGCCAACAATCGCCATTTCCTTAAGCATCATCAGAGTATCATGTGGGTTTTTCATTGCCGTAAGAAAAGGGAAGTATGGAACAACTTCCTGATGCGCGATATGTTCAACAGCCAGCACAGCCACTCCTCCCCAAAGCATTGTAAGTAGCCATTCAATATGGTATTTTTCCGGAACTCTTTTAGATATTTTTTTCGTTACTACCGCGACTACGGTTGGTGTTATAAAACAAGCCATATCTTTATTATGAATAATAATTCTAAAAAATCAAGATACCAGTGTGTATTCTTGACTGCCTAATCCTATTTTCTCAGCGTAGGCAAATATATCCGCCCCCTCAAAAGGTTTTTTCCCTTCCCGTTTTTCCAGCATATCAAAACAGGCTTTATCTATGGCAACCGGATCCAGTGAAGCAAAGACGCCAAGATCAGTGTAAACACATTTCATTTCTTCTCCGTCGCAATCGCAATTTTCTGCGATGTCAAAAGCAAATGTCAGATAAATATATTGTTTATTGTTGACCGCAGCCAAAGCATACTCGGCCACTCTTTCGCGGAAAATCTCCAGGGGATAAAGCTTATCTCTTTTGCTCCAGTCAATCGTTTTAAGCTCCGGCGTAAATTCTTTGCTGTGAATTTCCATCTTGCCCTGTCTTGAAGCAAATCCGATCCCCAACATCTTAAGAGCCGCGCCAAAACCGGCAGCAATGTGTCCCTTGAAATGGCTCAGAACTACCACTTGCGGTTTGTTGGCAAGCTCACGAGCAATCCGGCAGGCTTTAAAATACTTTCCGTTTTTAATTGCTACCATCGTCTGATCAACACCTGTTTCCCCGTCGGCGATAACCACAGGAATTCTAGTAAAACCATGCTCGCTGGCGACCCGCAGGTGGCTAGCTATGTTGGTTCTTTGGCCCGTAACAGTATTGGTTTCGATAAAAAACGGTTTTATTCCTTTAGCGGTTAAAAAATCAATCAGATCGTTATAAACAGCCGGCTTGATAAAGGTCGTATTTCCCGGTTCGCCGGGATGAACTTTTAGAGGAAGGTCTTTTTCCAAAACAATCTTATTTTCTTTAACAATTGTTTCAAATAACTTTCTAGCGATCCTACCAATCTCTTGGGGATTCTTGGAGGTCAGAGGATGAAAATAAACTTTTGCCTTTTTCATATCAAGAAGAATTATATAACAAATCAGCTTTTTTTGCCCTAAACTGAGGGAACATTATGTAGCGGAGAATCTATTGTATAAATTACGTTATTGGCCTATAATACTTGTCTTATGGCTTCAAAAGAGTATTTAAGACAAATAGTTTCTGAAGAAACACATAATATAATTTATAATTATCCTAAATATCGTTGCCATGAATCAATGACGATAATGGGGAAAAAATTAAATTCTTTAGGAATAAAAGCAAATGTTAAGGATGGACTAGCAACATATAAGACTGATTTCATTTTGAAGCAATCTTTATACACTCCTGAGCATTTTTTAGAGGGTGTTTCTAAAGATACGGAAAAAGACTTTTGGCTAGAAGTAAATAATAAGTTAAAAGATAGGGTAACTTGTTTTCATTCGTGGTTAGAAATTCCCGAAGAAAAAACTAACGATATTACTATTGTAGATTTACATTTCAACATGAAGTTGTCTAAAAATGTAAGCGTGCAAGATCTCCTGATTGTTGAGGATAAAAAGAATCTGCAGGGAAATGCCTCTTATCTACCAGTAGGCGTCAGACGAGGAAGCTGGATATTTTTTAAAGTATTTCCCCCTAGCGCTACAAGATTAAGAATCTAATCTGCAACTTTAGTAAAAATGAGAGCGGGAGAAGGGAATAGCATCCCGGGGGACCTTCAGCTCGCTGACTTCTCCTTGAAATTAATATGTTCCGCACATGACCTAATCATTTTCAGCTTTTTCTCCAATTTTCCATACGCCTTTTTCCCTAAAGGCGGGGATTGTTTGGCGTTTTGCGGCATTTAAAATCGCTGAAGCCGATTTGCCTATTTTCTGAGCATATTCCGCAAGATTAATTACAGCGTAACCCCTTAAATATGCAATTCTCTTATGGAGAGATTCCATCAAGGCCAAAGCGATAACCTTTTCTGCAGTTCTGGAAATTTTATTATCCCTATATTCCTGAAAGCTGCGATAATATACATTTTTTTCTTTGTCTCGGATAATTATTCCCGGAAATCCGAGTCTATAAAGTTGGTAATTTATAATTACTCTTCCTATTCTGCCATTTCCATCATTGAAGGGATGTATTGTCTCAAAATATAAATGAAAATTTGCAATTTTGTCCGCAAAATATGTCTCCTGATCGCTTGAATATTTAACCAATGCTTCCTCGATCATTCGCTCTACATGTTCGGGAGCGGGCGCGATATGTGTGCCGACTCTGACGTATTCATGTTCTTTGCGGAAGCGTCCGGAGATGCTTTCATCAATATTCTCGATAAGCATTTTATGTAAAAAAAGTATCAAATTTTGGGTTAATTCTTCTTCCTGTGATTTGGTACGGATATATTCCATAACGCGGGCAAGATTTTTTGCCTCAAATACTTCTCTTAAAGATAGGTTCTGGGAAATCTCCAGTTCGAGAAGAATTTTTTCAGTTTCAGGAAGAGTAAGGGTGGAATTTTCTATTGCGTTTGAGTTGTAAACGCTTTCAGCTATTTCAGCTTCATCAATAATTTTCAAAAGAGCCTCTTTGCCAATTCTTAAATGGTCATAATCTTCTTTGAGAATTCTTATCCTGTCTTTAGTCGGTTGTGATGTAGCCATGTTGGTATTGTAGCAAATTCACGGTATTTTGTCAAATTACCGTGAATTTAGGACATTTTAAAGGCAAATTCACGGTATTTTCTGATTTGACTCCCAGGGAGACCTTCTGCTTGCGTGCCTTTTCCTTGAAATTAAGATGTTACGCGAAAAAATATTTAATTAGCTACTAAGTCTTTGTCGTAATTTTTCCTTTATCTTTTTTATTGGCTGACGTTTTTTCTCTGCCTCGATGCGAATTTCTACCTGTTCCGCTTGTTTTTCTGTCAATGTAAAAGTTGGGCCGACCAATTGTTTTCCATTTTTCAGGACAAAAACGTAAGCGCCGCCTGCCCCAAAATATATATTTTTTACCTTTTTAGGATTACATTTTTTGGGCGGAATCTGATAATAAGATTGCATTTCTATGGGTTTTATAGAGTCAATCTTGCTAATATCTACAGCGCCAATCTCGCCAATTTTAAGAGGAGCTCTGTTTGTTTTTACCAATTTCTCTATTTTTCCGGGCGCAAGCAAGACATTTACTTGTTCCGCGTGTGGATCTCGAAGTCCATTAAATAAACCGGTAATTTTCCTTGGAAATTGTTCTAGCTTATTCATTATCTTTTGTTACTGAGCGGGAGACGGGAATCGGACCCGCTGCCTTCTCCTTGGCAAGGAGACATTCTACCCACACTCGAACCCAAAGTCTTACTTATTCTACCACATAATATTATTAAATAAAATTATGTCATA
>Ga0182027_10009710_pt1 | contig 13775 bp, 14 predicted proteins | sample 712E1DmetaG_FD_121300 | JGI IMG/M metagenome (GOLD analysis project Ga0182027, IMG submission 121300) | Permafrost microbial communities from Stordalen Mire, Sweden - 712E1D metaG (Illumina Assembly) | ecosystem: Environmental > Terrestrial > Soil > Wetlands > Permafrost | place: Sweden...
CAGCTCCTCCAGGACATGGGTCGCGAGCCCACCCCCGAAGAGATCGCCACCGAGATGGGCACCACGCCCCAGAAGGTGCGCGAGATCCTCAAGATCAGCCAGGAGCCGGTCAGCCTGGAGACACCGATCGGCGAAGAAGAAGACTCCCAGCTCGGCGACTTCATCGAAGACGAAGACGCCACCATGCCGGTCGAAGCCGTGAGCGAGATCATGCAAAAAGAGGAGCTCAACCAGGTCCTGTCCACCCTCACGCACCGCGAGCGCAAGGTCATCGAGCTGCGCTTCGGTCTCAAGGGCGAGCACCCGCGCACCCTCGAAGAGGTCGGCCAGAAGTTCGGCGTCACCCGCGAGCGCATCCGCCAGATCGAAGCCAAGACGCTCGCCAAGCTCAAGAGCTATCGCGACTCCCAGCGTCTGCGCGACTTCCTCGACTGATGGCCTCGTCGCGTCGCGAACATCGACCCATGGTCTCGCTCCCATGAGCGACGGCGTGGCCGCCGAGACCGCCGAGGCTTCCCGGCCCGGCGAGGCCGAGGTCCCCGAGCGCAAGGGGTTCTCCGGTACGGTCGTCAACGTGCGCCTGGGAGTGGCGCTCGGCTTCGTCGCCCTGGCGGCGGCCTGCGCCCTGCTGGTCGTGGTCGTCTCCGGCACGCACCTGTGGTGGGGCGTGCCTCTCGCCGTCGTCGCCCTCTGTCTGTCCGGCTACGCCGCCTACCTGGGCATCTTCGGCGTGATCCGCTACGGGCTGTTCACCGAGGGCTGCGGCGCCGGCGAAGTGGCCGGCGAGCTGCACCTGTCGAAGATCGCCTGGTTCTGCGGCATCCTGGCCGAGATCACGGCGCTGCTCACCGGCGCGCTCGCCATCGCCCTCATCGTGCGCGCCCTGGCGTAGCGCCGCGCCGGCCGCGCCGGCCGACTGGCGCCCGACTGGCGCCCGACTGGCGCCCGACCGGCGTCCGATCGACGCCTGACCGGTGCCCGGCATCATCTCCCAGAGGTCCATCAGGGCGCGGCGGGCGCGTTTGAGCGACGGGCTGGCGTGGCCTATACTTCGGCGGCCGGAGCCCGTTCCTCGGTAGCTCAATTGGTAGAGCATTCGGCTGTTAACCGAAGGGTTGTAGGTTCGAGTCCTACCCGAGGAGCCAGTGTGGACAGGGGCGCGGCGGCTTGGCGGCCGCCGCGCCCCTGTCGTTGGCGGGACGGGACGGGTGTCTGGCGAAGCCGCGTGCCCCGCCGCCTCGTCGTGGCCCGCCTCGTCTCGACTCGCCCCGTCCCATACCACCTCAGCCCGTCTCGCCTCGATCGGCTTGCGCACCGCATGGCCGGTCGCCGCCCCGCCCCCGGCCGGGTGTGCCTGGGCGCTGTCGGCATCTTGCGTTTACGTTGCCTGATCGGTAGCCGCGTGAGCCATTCCGGAGGCTATGTCTCCTTGCGCGTACCTTGAACAATTGGCCCAGATCCGGGCCAATTGTTCAAGGAGGCGCAAAGTAGACCAGCTCGTCCACGTGCATTTCATGATCGAGCGCAGCCAGAAGCTCCGCTTGCGCGAGCTTTCGGCTCGCGACGACCTGTCGATGGCGACGTTCGTCCGCGCGGCGATCGACCACTACCTGAAGGTCGCAGCCGGGCCGACGGCGCTCGAGCTGCGCCATCAGATGCTCGATGCCGTCGGCTCTCTGCCCACCGCCCACGGCAGGACCGGCAATGGTGAGTCGCGCGGGTCCTGGTGAGATGAGCATCGCGGCTACCTTCATCGGCGCAGCTCGGCTGGTCGCCCTGCTCGACCGCGACGAACCAGACCACACCTTCGCCGGCCACATGCTGCAGATCGAGCTCGACGCCCGGGTCGCCCTGGTGACCTCCAACTACGAGGTCGTCAAGGCCGCGCTCGAGCTTCAGCGCCGGCACGGCATCGACGGGCCGCGTCAGCTCCTGGAGGGGTTCGTGCCGTTTCTGCACGTCGAGTGGTGCACGCGCCACGACCATGCCACCGCCGTGGCAGCGCATCTTGCCGCCGACGCCGGCGCGGGCGCGGGCGACCTGGTCGATGCCGTCTCGGCCCAGATCATGCGTCGCACCGGCGCCAGACCCATGTAGCGCCGCGGGGCCGGGGTGGCGGGGGTGGAGCGTGTCGCGGTGGCTCGGGCGGGCGGGCGGCGCCCGGACACAAGAAGGCCGGGTTCGGCTCGGGGGAGAGCCGAAGGCCGGCGAGTGCGGGGGCGGCGGGCGGCTGAAAGCCGCCCCTGCACTCGGCCCCGCCCCCGCCGGCCTGACATCGACAAGACTCAGGTCGAAATCGCATCAGGTTGGAAGCGCAGTGAATCGGGGACGGTGGGTCGGTGAGGCACGGTTTCCCAAGGAAGGGCACAGCATGGAAACGTACGTGATTCTACGCCGGAAGGGCTGGCGGTCGCCCGAGGGGCTGCAGGCGGCTGCCGCGCGCTCCACAAAGGTCGGCGAGGAGATGGCCGACGACATTCGCTGGATTCGCAGCTATGTCCTGGAAGAGGGCGGTGGCTCGGTAGGGACGGTCTGCATCTATCAGGCCAGCAGCCTCGAGGCGGTTCGAGAGCATGCCTCGCGGGCCGACTTGCCCGCGGACGAGATCATCCGGGTCGCGGACACGGTCCTCGTCCGACCCGACCCCGAGACGGGTTCGGCCTGAGGGGCCACGGTCGCGGGCGGCTGAAGGGCGGCTGACAGCCGCCCGCCCGCTCGCCGCCTCGCGCCGCCTCGCGCCACCCCACGCCGCGCGGCGCCGCTCCCGTTCGGAAGGCGCGCCGCGAGGCCTATCGTGCCGCGAGGCCTATCGCGCCGCCGTGCCCTTCTCGGCGGCCGCGGCAGCGATGATCTCCTCTATGCGCTGGGCAGCGCCGTCGGGCAGCGGCAGGGGGTGGTGGGTGGCGAGGATCTCGTCGACCTTCCAGGTCGCGCGCTGGGCCTCGGACTTGCCCTCGGCCACCCAGGCGTCGTAGGAGCCGCGCACGAAGGCGCGCGGCATGAGCAGCTCGCCGTTGCGCAGAAAGCGGCGCGTCTCGCGTTCGGCCAGAAAATGGCCGCCGGGGCCGATGCGCCGCGTGACGTCGGCCATCACGTGTTCGTCGTCCAGGGCCAGGCCGGCCACCAGGCGGTGACCCTGGCGCACGACCTCGGCGTCGAGCACCAGCTTGGGCAGGTAGAGAAGCTGAGCCGAGTCGAGCATGCCGGCGCCGGTCAACAGGTCGGCGCCGGCGAGCATCGTGGCGAGCGCCATCGGCGCGCCGTCCGACCCTGCCTGAACGCAAAGTTCCTTGGCGTCGGTGCTCAGGCCGCAGCTCAGTACGGGAAAGCCGTAGTGGCGGCCCATCTCGGTGAGCGCCAGGTTGAGGAGGATCTCCTCGGGCCCGGCGGTGGCGTAGGTCGAGGTGCGCATGTCCATGATGCCGGCGTGGCCCACGTAGATCAGCGGGCAGCCCGGCACGGCGAGCTGCAAAATGGCAAAGGCGGCGAGCTCTTCGGCGTTGGTCTGGACGACGGTGCCGGCCTGGGTGATGGGCGCGGTGGCGCCCGCCAGGGCGAGGCTGTAGACGGTGATCGGCACGCCCTGCTCGGCGAGCAGGATGGCCGCCTCGAGGCTGTCGGCGTCGTGCTGCAGCGGGCTCACCGGACAGAACACGATCGAGAAGATGGGCCGCTCCGGCCGCCAGACCCCACCGGGGCTCGCGGCGGCGAGGATCTCCATGACACAGGGCACGTCGGCCGGGTCGGTGACCTCGCCCTGGACGTGCTTGGCGCTGCCGGCGAGCATCACCTGCAGGCCGCGCAGCGACTGCAGGCGGGGCTCCTCGTCGCAGGGGTAGGCGGTGTACCAGAGCACGCCGATCTCATCGAGCGCGTCGGCGACGATCATCGCCTCGAGCAGGTCCTGGGCGGTCGACGGGCGGCGCTCGCCGGTGCGGTGGTCCAGGCACATGGCTCCCATGCCGTCGTGGGTGGCAAACGTGCGCGTGTGGTCGAGCGGCGCGTCGTTGCCCGGGTCGCGCGCCGCCAGCAGCACCGTCCTGGGGGCGCGGGCGATGGTCGACTCGATGAGATCGTGCGGGAACCGCACGATCTGCGTCGCCTCGTCGACCAGGGCGCCCGCGTCTCTGAGCAGCGTCTGCACCCGGGCCAGCGGCACGCGCACGCCGACCTCGGCCAGCAGCCGCAGGGACTGCTCGTGGACGTACTCGATCGCCGCCGCGTCGAGCAGGCTCAGGCGCGGCCGCAGCACGGCGCCGGCAAGCCCGCTCATTCGACCACCTCAAGCGACTCGGGGCCGGCCGGAGGCGCCGCGCCCGCCGTCGCCGTCGGCGTGGCGACCGCCAGCAGGTCGCTCTCGCCGACGAGTCCCCGGGCGAGGTTGCGTTTGCCGATCGCCCAGAAGACGAGCGACAGGACTATGACGGCGGCCAGCGTGCCCAGCGTGACCGTCTCGAAGAACACCCGCGAGGTGCCCCAGCTTGCGACGATGTCGTACTTGCGACCGAGCGTGTTGTCGATCAGGCCCGGCCAGAGCAGCGAGATGCTGGTCAGGACCACGATGAACTCGGTGGCGATCACGCAGAGCCACAGGCCAAAGGCGCCGCCGGGAACGCGGTAGGGCCGGACGCGGTCGGGATACTTGCGGCGCAGCACGATCACCGCCGGGAAGATGAAGGCGTACTGCAGCGCGGTGAGCGAGATCACGATCGACAGCATCACGGCGAAGAAGTTCGCCAGGCTGCCGCTGGAGATCGTGAAGACGAGGATCACGAACACGGAGCCGACGCCGGCCGAGGCGAGGTTCATGGCGATCGGCGTGCCGCTCTTTGAGAACTTGCCGAGCACGAGCGGCGCCGAACCGTCGAGGCCGGCTACGGCCTGGCAGCGGGCGGCGCCCTGCAGCCAGACGCCGCCGGCGCTCACGATGATGAGGATGATCATGACGCCCATGAGCCAGCCGACCGGTCCGTGGGCGCTGCCCAGCACGCCGGCCACCGCGCCGTAGGCGTCGGCGAAGCCCGACACGTTCGAGACCGACGAGAGCGGGATGACCAGCAGGATGCCGAACACCAGGCCGAGCACGATCAGGGCCGAGATCAGGCCGGAACGCACGATCATGCCGGGCACGTCGCGCTGCGGGTTGCGCATCTCCTCGCTGGCCGAGTTCGAGAGCTCGAAGCCCACGAAGAGGAACTGCAGCAGGCCGACGACGGCGAGAAAGCCGGCGAGGCTGGGCTTGAGGCTGCTCCAGCCGATGGTGCCGGCGGGCTTGCCGTTCTTGATGAGAAACCAGACCACCAGACCGAGGAAGATGAACAGCACCGCGAGCCGGACGAAGGTGCCGATGTTGCCCGTCCAGCGGCCGAACTTGAGCTCGACCACCGACAGACCGACGATCGCCCACACCACGCAGAGGCCGATGACGATCTCCCAGACCGTGCCGATCGACCGGTTGAACATGAGCTTGCTCGACAGCACGGCGACCGTGGTGGCCGCCAGCGTGCCGCCCATCCAGGTCGGGTTGCTCATCCAGTAGAAGGTCGCGGTGATGGCGCCGGGCAGGCGGCCGAAGGCCATACGCGGCCAGGCGTACGGCCCGCCCTCGATGGGGAAGGTCGAGCCCAGCTCGGCGCTGATCAGGCCGCTCGGAATGAGATACAGGATGATGATGAAGCCGACCCAGAAGAGCGTCTCGCCGCCGCCGTAGGCGGCCGTCGAGGCGATCGTGTCGAGGGCGATGAAGGCAGCGATCGTAAAGCAGATCAGGTCGAAGCGACGCAGCACCTTGCGCAGCTTGACGCGCTCCTCCGCCAGGGCGGTCGCGCTCTGCGAGGGTGCGCCGGTAACGCTTGTGGCCATCTCAAACCCCCTGTGACGCGAGTGTCTTTACCGTGTCGATCGCCATGCGCGCGGTCAGGCCACGCCGACCAAGCGGTCGGTCTTCTCGACGATGGCATGGAGGCGCCGCTTGACGTCGTCGTCGAGCTGCACGGGCTGGTAGTCGGCCAGCACCTCGCGGGCCTTGGCCAGGCAGCGGGCGTGCAGGCCGGTCGAGCCGCGCTCCTCCCATTCCTCGCGCACGCGGCGGTCGAGCAGCTCGGGCTGGGAGAGCTCGCGCATGTGGCGCAGGGTGGCGTCGAGCGAGAGAAAGTCGCCGAAGGCGCCCACCCGGGCGATGTCGTCGACGGCCAGCGTCTCGTCTGTGACGGAGATGCCGCCCACGCAGTGCTTGATCATGCGTGCGAACTCGTTGTCCATGACGAACTGTCCGCAATCGAAGGTGACGCCCGACTCGATCATTCCCGAACCGTAGATCAGGTTGGCCCCTGCCAACGCTGCCATGATGCCGGTGAGGGTCTTCTCGTGCCCCGCCTGGGCGTCACCGAGTTTGGAGTCTGCCTACAACCCGGCGACGAAGCTGGGCAGCAGGTATCGGCGCGCCATCTGGGCCACGGCGGCGCTGATCATGGCCAGCTCGGGCGAGCCCACGCAGGCCGCCGCGAGCTTCAAGTCCATGGCCGTCGTGGAGCTGCCGTAGATGCACGGGGCGCCGCGCTCGGTGAGCTGGGCCAGGGTGATGCCCGCCAGCACCTCGGCGTTGTGGGTGACAAGCGTTCCGGCCAGCGTGACCGGCGACGAGCCGCCGGCCATCGCCATGCTCAGGATGTTGTTGGGAATGCCCCAGCGGGCCGTCTCGATGATCACCTCGGTGGCCTCGTGAGGCAGCTTGAGCGGGCTCACCGGGCAGACGCCGTTGTAGACGATCGGCCGGCGGCGCAGCTCGTCGGCCCCGCCGACGATCTCCGCCGCCATCTCGAAGATGGCGATGGTCTCGGTGCGCGACAGCGGGCCGATGCCGATCGGCTTGGTCGTGTTCAGGTACTGCATCTCGGCGTTGTGCACGGCGCAGGTCTCGGGCGGCACGTCCTTGGCGCCGACCGCGATCTCGAAGGTCTCGATGTCGGAGAGGTAGTCGTTCAAGCGGGCGATGTCGCCGATGTCGGCTTTGGTCGAGTCGCGCAGCTCGCCCGTCTGAGGGTCGACCACGCGGATGCCCTCGCTGAAGTTGGTGAAGGCCACGCGGCCCGGCTCGAGCACGATGTCGTTGCCAGCCTCGCGGCCGCACAGGACGAACGTGCTGGGCGCCGAGCGGATGGCGTCTTCGACCACGTGCGGCGGGACGGACACGATGTGCGACTCGCGGTCGACCCGGCAGCCGCCGTCGGCGAAGATGTCGAGCGCCTCGTCGGCTTCGACGAACACGCCGGTGCGCTCGAGGACCTCGAGGGTCGCCTGGTGGATGTCCTCGAGCTCGGACTCGTTGAAGACGCTCAGGCGCAGGCCGCCGCTGCGCGGCCGGCCGGCGAACAGGTTACGTTTCATGCCGGCACCTCCACGGCGGGCGCGGTCACGCCGGCCCGCCGCGCGGCGGGCCGCGGGCCGATGTGCTCGGTGAACTTCTCGACGCTGTTGATCGGCACTTCGAGGACCTCGGCGATGTGGAACTTGGCCTCGATGGCGCCCGGCTCGCTGGGGTAGGTGAGCTCCTGCACGGGGATCAGGCCGAGCCCCAGGGCGCGTCGCACCTCATGCATGACCAGCGGGTCGGAGAGCTCGAAGAGACTCACCCCGAGACGCTCGGCGACGTGAGCTTTGGCCTGGTCCAGTCGCATCCCCCGGGTCATCTGCATGCGGGCCACCAGATCTCCGGCGGTTCGCATGCCACCCATACCCGAGGCAAGCGCATGGCTGCAGGCCATGCCGAGCGGATCGCCTACACCCACCTACAAGCCGTCGAGTCGCCCGATCTCGCGCATGGCGCGCGAGACCCGGGCGACGGCGTCGACCGGCGGGTAGGGGGTCATGGGCACGCCGCCCACGCCCATGCCGACGTTCATGTGCACGGGGATCGCGGATTCCTGGACGCACGGCTTGACGATGGTCAGGGAGCGGGCCACGTTCCAGGCCACCGACTTCGTGGTGTTGACGTTCACGGCGGGTCCGAACATGGTCACGCCGGCCTCGACGGCGGCCTTGACCTGGTCGCGCGGCCACAGGCCCGCCAGGCGCCGGCCGTGGAACTCGAGCTCACCGTGCATGCCGAGCACGAACTCGCTGGCCATGCCGAGCTCGATGCCGACGTCGGGGTGACGGCTCTTGATCTCCTCGACGGCCCGCAGCGCCGCCAGAAAGTCGGCGTCGCCGGCGGCACCGGCGGTGTCGAAGTTGAGGCCGTCGACGCCGGCCTCGATCATGGCCTCGGCGACGAAGACCATGTCGGCTACGGCGTACTCCAGGGCCTCTTCCTGGGCTGCCCGGGCCTCGGCGATGCGGCCCAGGGGCATGAGCTCGGACCAGTTAGGCACCGGACCGTCGGGCTGCGAGTAGCTACCCAGGTCGGGCATGGCGCCGTACTGCAGGGGCGCCACCAGGTTGAGCTGCGCCGTCTTCATGATCTGCGCCTCGAACGAGAGGATCGCCTTGATGGCCTTGTACGAGTAGTCGCTGTTCCACAGTTCGATGATGTCGGCGCCGAGGTGGCTCTGAAAGCTGTAGAGCTCATCGCTGCGGGTGCCCGAATCGGCGTTGCCCGAGCCGTCGCACGACAGCACCAGCTCGTCGCCGATGTCGACCGCCGTGAACTTGGCGTTCGAGGCGAAGATCTCGCCGAGGTGATCGAGCTCGTCGGGCTCGAGCGGGGACACCTTGGCCTTCCGCGCGGCGAGCGCCGTCGCTTCTTCGAGATCGGCGCGGATCTCGCTCGGCGTCATGCGCACGAGCGAACCGTCGCCCAGGCGCGTCGTCACGCTCTGCTCCATCGGGCTCCCTCCCAGCCGCGCTCGCCGTCGGCGTCGGCGTCGGCGTCGAAGGCCGGCGGGGAGCACCCAATTTAGTCATCCGGATAAATGACTTGCGTGGTATTCTATGGATGCCGGGAGGACTGTCAAGCGTCGCCGCCGTGCCGTCGACGCGGCGCCGATGGTGTGGGGCGCCGTCGCCGGCGGCCGCGCGGTCGCGTGTATACTGCGGGACTCGGGGAGGAGGGTCGCCATGGCACACGAGAGCAGAACGACGCGCCGCTGGGTGGTGGGCGGCCGCCCCGCCGCCGGGGCCGACCCGGCCGCCGATCTGTCGCCGACGGCGGCCCGCATCCTCGAGGCGAGCAAGCGCCTGCTCGACGAGCGCGGCTTCGCCGGCCTCACCTTCGAAGCGATCGCCGCCGAAGCTCAAGAGAACAAGGCCAGCATCCGCTACCACTTCGGCAACAAGTCCGGCCTGATCGCGGCGCTGGCCGACTCGGTGGTCCACGACGACAACGTCGCTCTGCTGAAGGCGTTGCGCCGGCCCGGCGGCGCCGACGACCGCGTCGGCATGCTGCTCACCATGCACCGGCGCTCCACCAAGGCCCAGCAGGGCTATCGCCGCTTCTGGGACCTCTTCCCGCAGCTCGTGCGCGACGGAGAGCTGCGGCCGCGCATGGCCGAGCTGTATCGCTGGTACCGCGACCTCGACGAGTGGGCCCTGGCGCCCGACGCCGACGCCGAGCTCAAGCGTGAGCTCGATCCGCTGTGCGCCATCACCGTGGCCGTCTGCGACGGGCTCGCCGAGCAGATCGCCGCCGACCGCGACTTCGACGTCGACGGGGTGTTCGACTACTGGGAGGGCGTCGTGCGCGAGCTGCGCGACCGCGCCTTTCGCGCCGCCGGCCTCGAGCCAGGCGAGCCGCCGTCGGCATAGCGCCAGCGTGGGTCGCGCGAGCCGGGGGGTCTCCGTCCGGGGTCGGTCACGAAAAGTTGCAATTTACAACTTTTCGTGACCGACCCGCCCACTGCTCCTGGTGCGTCGCGTCCAGCTTCGGCGCGCTCCTACCCCAGGATGAGCCGCTGGGGGTCGACCTCGTCGCGCAGGATGCGCAGCTCCTCGGCCGTCGGCGGCGCGGTGTCGACGGCCCGCGTCACGTCGAGCGCAAAGCCGGTGTTCTCGAGCACCTGGGCATCGGTCACGTCGGGGTAGCGCTCGGCCAGGTACATCTCGCGGGTCGTCTCGTCGAACTTCAGGACGCAGAGGTCGGTGACCACGGCCAGCGGGCCGCCGCGGGCGAAGCCCGCCCGGGCCCGCGAGTCGCCGCCCTCGAGCCAGCCGGGGCTCGTCAGGTAGTCGAGCTTCTCGACGAACTTGCGGCGCCCGTGCTGCATGAAGACGATGAAGGCCGAGGCCAGCGAGGCGGCGTCGCAGGCGCCGCCGCTGCCCGAGAAGCGCACCGTGGGGTGCTCGTAGTCGCCGATGCAGGTCGAGTTCAGGTTGCCGAAGCGGTCGATCTGGGCGGCGCCCAGAAAGGCGATCGTATGCAGCCGCGGGTTGGCGATGTACGAGAACGCCTCGATGATGCCGGCGTTGATGGAGGTGCCGTCCATCACGCGCGGGTCGGCCACCGCCAGCGGGATCTCGTCGAGCGAGGGGTCGATGCCGCCGGTCTCGACGAACACCACGGCGCCGGGCGCGTGCACGCGCTTGGCGCAGCCGGCGGCCAGCAGGGCCACACCGGTGCCGGCGAAGAGGATGTCGCCGTCCGACACGAAGCGCCCGGCGGCGATCGCCATCATCTCGCGCGGGGTGAAGGTCTGCGTCGCGCTCATCGTCTCACCGCCTGTCCAGTCCGATGGCGTAGCCGCGCACCGGGTCGGCCTTGATGCGCGCGAGCTGCTCAGCGCCGATCCTGGCCACGTACTCGTCGTGACCGGCGAGGCCGTAGACCCACTCGGCAAGCCAGGCCGCCCAGGCCTCGTCGTCGCGGGCGACGCGCCGGTAGTCGTTCAGAAACGACGGGTCGTAGTCGTAGAAGTAGCGGCAGGCGGTGGGGTGGGCGCCGTAGGGCACGCACACCACGGCGTCGACCAGGAACGGCGGCAGCGCGTTCTGGTCGGGGTCGAGGCGCAGGTCGGCGGCCGGCACGATCTCCTCGCAGGTCACGACCACCGCCGCGGCCGCCTTGGCCTGCTCGAGATCGGCGAAGGTCAGCCCCTTGATGCGCACGGTGCCGTCGTCGCCGACCGACTGGGCGTGGACGACGGCGAGATCGGGCTTGAGGGCCGGCAGCAGCACGACGTCGTCGTCGGCGCCGTCGAAGGGATCGGGCATGACCACGAGCTTCTGGTCGGGCATACCGTTGGCGGCGCGGTACTGCGCCGAGAAGCCCTGGCGGGCCACCAGGTCGGTGTGCAGGCCAGACTTGGTGGGGATGAACGGCACGTTCAGCGCTCCGGCCAGAAAACGCAGGGCCATCTGGTAGTTGGAGTAGTCCTCGACGGCGATCTCGCCGCGCTCGACGGCCTTGCGAAAGCGGATGCAGGTCGGGGCGAAGCGGCCGTTGCCGCCGTAGGCGACCTCGATGCGGCTCACGCAGCCGGCGCCGACCAGCGTGTCGAGCGCCTGGCCGTTGGAGTGGGCCACGAGGTGCAGGCCGCGCAGCCGCTGGCGCACCATCTCATAGACGAAGGCCATCGGGTTGCGGTTGATGGTGAAGCCGCCGAGGGCGACCTGGGCGCCGTCGTGGGCGAAGCGCGTGACGGCCTCGCTCAAGCTCGTGAGCTTGCCGCCGATGCCCGGCTTGCCGCCGATGGAAGACGGTGGGGTCACTGCCAGCCCTCCTGCTCGTCTCGCCTGCCGTCGCGCGCCGGCTGCCCGGAAACGCGAAAGCCCCCAGGCAGCCGTGTGCGCTCGCTGGGGGCCCGAGGCCGCGCTGGCCGACCGGTGAAACGGCTTGGTCCAGGCCGCGGATGCAGCACTCACATCCTACCCTGCGCCGGACGGAGCGCAAGCGCGAGCGGCGGCGGCCGGCCGCCGCCGCTCGCCGCTCGGAGCGGCCGGGCAGCCAGGCGCGCGCGGCGCGTCCGCGCGCGGTAGACTACCAGGGTCTTTGCGCGGCCCGTGGCCGCCGGCGCCGGAGGTGACGATCTGAACACCTACCTCTTCTCGGGCTACGCCCGCCTGCCCCAGGACGTCTCGCACCAGAACCTCCACCGCCGTGTCGGTCTGGTCGTCGAAGTCGACGAGCACGGCGTCGTCACGGCCTGTTCGAGCACGCTGCTCATGGACCTCGCCCGGGACTTCTTCGCCCGCCTGCTCGTCGGGCGCTCGGTAGTCGCGGAGCGGCCCGAGATCGAAGCGGCCATCCACGAGCACTACCTGGGCCATTCTCAGGCGGCCCTGCTGTTCGCCCTGCACCAGGTGTTCGAGGCCGTCGACCTGTCGGTGCCGTTCGGCGCCAGGGGCCGCGAGGCGGGGGGCTCGGCTGCGAAGGGCCGCCAGGCCGGGGGCTCCGCCGCCAAGGGCCACGAGCCGGCGGACTCGCACGCGAAGGGCCGCGAGGCATAAGGCCGGCGAGAAGCGTTGGACGCTCTGGCACGTTGTCGGTGCCGCCGCGGCCCGTATATGATGACTCAAGCTGCACGCATGGCTTGACGGTGGCCCTTCGGCCGCGGTCGCCAGCCATGAGCCCCCAGCGAGCGCGCGAGCGTATCCTGGGGGCGTTTTTGCTTTCCGGGGAGCGTTGGCGCTGGTGAGCCAAGCGCGACGCGGCCGGCCATCGGTCGCACGAGGAGGAGCCCATGGACTTCAGGTACACGACCGAGCAGAACCTCTACCGTCAGGCCATCCGCGAGTGGCTGACCAAGAACCTCGAGCCGCGCGCCCGCGCCATCGACGAGGCCGAGGACGGCATTCCCACCGACATCACCGCCGGCATGGCCGAGCTCGGCATCTTCGGCGTCACCATCCCCGAGGAGTACGGCGGCCTGCCGCTGCCCGACGAGGAGCGCCTGATCTACGCGATGATCTCGATCCAGGAGATCGCCCGCGCCGACCTCAGCATGAGCACCCCGGTCTACACGCTGCTCACCATCGGCTGGTCCTACATGATCAACCGCTACGGCACCGAGGAGCTCAAGCAGGAAGTCCTGCCCGCCGCCGCCGAGGGCAAGGCCTTCGTCGGCATCAACACCACCGAACCGGGCGGCGGCTCCGACCTCGGCGCCATCAAGACCCTCGCCCCGTGGAACGAGACCAAGCAAGCATTCATCCTGAACGGCGAGAAGGCCTACGTGAGCGGTCCCAAGGAGTGCGCCAAGTGGGGTCCGCCCAGCGGCCACTGCACCCTCGTGAAGACCGACCCCGCTCAGGGCCACAAGGGCATGACCTTCATCTGGGTGCCGGCCCACCTGCCCGGCATCTCCTACACGACCTACAAGGACATGGGCCGCATGGGCCTGTCGACCGGCGGCTGGATCTACAAGGACGTCGAGCTGCCCCGCAAGTACGTGCTGGGCGAAGAGGGCAAGGGCTTCTACGTCAACATGGACGGCTTCAACGCCGCCCGCGTGCTGGTCGTGGCGGCCTGCCTCGGCGGCGCCGAGAAGGCGCTCGAGATCAGCGGCGAGTACACCGCCCAGCGCACCACCTTCGGCAAGCCGCTGGGCAAGTGGGAGGGCATCTCGTTCGAGATGGCCGACGACTGGATGCAGCTCGACATGCTCAAGCTCAACCTGCTGCGCGGCGCCTGGATGATCGGCCAGGAGCACACCAATCCGGGCCAGTTCGGGCGCAAGGAGATCAACAAGATCATCAGCACCTGCAAGTGCCTGGCGCCCACCCTGTGCCACGACATCGCCCGCCACGGGATGATGTACCACGGCGCCTTCGGCTACACCAAGGAGACGCCGCTGGAGATGCTGCTGCGCGGCGTCATGAGCTACGAGGTCGGCGCCGAGGGCGGC
>Ga0182027_10009711_pt1 | contig 13773 bp, 7 predicted proteins | sample 712E1DmetaG_FD_121300 | JGI IMG/M metagenome (GOLD analysis project Ga0182027, IMG submission 121300) | Permafrost microbial communities from Stordalen Mire, Sweden - 712E1D metaG (Illumina Assembly) | ecosystem: Environmental > Terrestrial > Soil > Wetlands > Permafrost | place: Sweden...
AGATGAATCCAATCTCATTCGGCATCTTTTCCGCATCGTGAAACCGTCTGAGCTGGATGCATTGCAATGATGTCCCCTATTCTACGCGTACGTGATGAATTCGTAAAAGCTAAGTGGAACCTATTGAGTTTTCATAGCTACACCTGTACAAATGCCGGCGATTCAGCCGGAGCCAGGACTAAGCGCTTGAGGTCTGAATCGAGTTTCAGTAGCGAAAGAGAGCAACCAGATGTATCGTGCGACGTTGCAAAATTCCCAACATAGGTGCGAACGACACGTATCCCAGCGTGACTCAGCATCTTGGAAACGGCACCAGAGACGATCAGTAACCCACATAGCGGTAATCCACACTGGCCATTCACCAGCACCCCAAGCTCATCACCAGAATGGATATTCAATTCGAGAAGGAGCCGCTCCAAGAGGATCGCCGCCAACTGGTCCGCCGGCATAACGATGCTTCGTCCTTCCCCGGGCTCTCCATGAATCCCCATGCCAATCGCGATTTCAGAGCTATTCAATTGAAATATAGGTTGGCCCAACGACGGAATAGCACATGAGATCAAAGCAACGCCAATGCTCCGCGTCATCGCATTGGCGCGAGCCGCTAGTTCGGCCACCTCCGCGAGGCTACAGCCTTCTTCTGCGGCAGCGCCAGCTATGCGGATGACGAAAAAACCGCCCGCGATCCCACTGCGTTCCATCATCTCGTTCGGAGGTGCCGAGGAAACATGATCCGTGACCTGAATAGAGGCATTTTCGATCTGGATCTCACTTAGCATCTCTGAGGCCAAATTGAAATTCAGCAGATCTCCCGCGGAATTTCCGTAGATGAAGAGCACGCCGGCATCGCCGTTCACGGCTTTGGCAGTTTCAAAGATCGGTCCCGGCGGAGGAGACGTGAAAATACTTCCGGTGACGTTAGCTGCTGCCATGCCGGGCCCGACATATCCAGCAAAAAGGGGCTCGTGCCTGCTCCACGCCCCCGTGACAACCGCAACTTTGCCGCGGGCGGGTGCATGTACCCGAACGACAGACAGCAAATCATCCAACTTCCGGACGAACTGGGGAAACGCAAGCACTAGGCCTTCGATCGCCTCTACTGCTATACGATCTGGATCATTAATGAGTCTTTTCAAGGATCTTTCCCGATGCTGCAGGGTTCGCAAATGGAGCACGCTACGCAAGATGATCGACTAAAACGTTGTACTAGAAAGTGGTTCTACTACACGCAAAACCTGATCAACGGATATGTTTTTGAGAATTTGGGTCGTACCCGACGGCCACCGGATCTCGATCAGGTCGACTGACTTTGCGTCTCCCAATCCGAAATGCATTGGGCCGGCGCTGGATGAAGCGTAACCCGAGGCCGTTGACTTGTGGTCGAACTGGGATTGACCTCCCGCCACAAGCCGAATGCGCGCCCCGATTCCGTCACGATTGCTTTTCGTACCGCGTAGAGCGAGTTCCAGCCAGTGGTTCGTACCTGGACTGTCATTCATCCAGATTTCGGCCGGGGAGCCAATCGCAGACACAACTACGTCAAGCTTGCCATTGTGTTTGAAGTCGCCGTATGCTGACCCGCGGTGACGCCTTGGAGGCTGCGCTGTCAGCCCAGCCCTGTCCGTGAGGGCCAACCACCTCTGCCCCAGTAGGTTTCGGAAAATTGTGTTCGGCTGGTCAATTTGCATCCTGTCGGCCAGATCGGGAGACTCCACGTCGCCCCTACTGACGAATAAGTCCTTCCAACCATCATTGTCGAAGTCTGCAATGTTAGGGCTATACCCCGACATCGTCATGCTGAGCAGGGTCATGCCACTCTTCGTTGTAATGTTTGCGAATTCTCCGTTCCCCATGTTTCTGTACACAGGAAAGGTTTCGTTTTGCAGCGCCACCACGACCAGGTCTGGGTACCCGTCGTTATTGAGGTCTCGAAAGTCTACTCCCATGCCGGAGATGAGATTGCCGTTTTCGGGGAGCGACACTCCGGCGTCAAATCCAACCTCCTCAAACTGCCCGCCTCCCTTGTTGTGAAACAGCGAGTTGGGCAGCTTATCGTTAGCGACAAAGATATCCGACAGGCCATCTCCGTCGTAGTCGGCAACGCCGATACCCATGCCTTTGCCTGCGTGCGACCGGATTCCTGAAGATGCAGAAATATCCTCGAATGTCCCGTTTCCCGTATTCAGAAAAAGTTGATTGGGAAGTTCTTTGTAGAACTTTGGATGGCAGTATGCATGCTTGCCATCGACAATGCAACGTGGCTCCTTAGCGATGTCCCAACTCACATAGTTCACCACGAACAGGTCGAGCAGCCCATCGTTGTTCACATCCACCCACGCGGCGCCTACCGACCAAAGAGGCCCATACTCGTTATCCAATCGCGCCAGGCCCGCCTTTTCCGTGACATCTGTGAATGTTCCATCTCCATTGTTGTGATAAAGCGTATTCCGATGCACGCCTGCAACAAAGATGTCCTCGTACCCGTCATTGTCGTAATCGCCAATTGCAACGCCTGTGTCATACCCAGTCCCCGCCAGGCCTGCCTTCTCCGTTACGTCCGTAAATGTGCCATCTCCATTGTTGTGGAACAGGCGATTCCAATATTTCGGCGATGTCTTCTTCAGGCTGGTTATGTCTGCTCCATTCGTAAAGAAGATATCCGGAAACCCATCATTGTCGTAGTCGAATACGGCAACACCACCAGCCATGGTTTCTGGGGCGTGCTTCTCTGGAGTTTCGCAAGTGTCCAGAAAAAAAGGGATCGAGCTAAACGAAAAGTGGACGGGAGAATCGCTTGCTTGCTGTGGTTTGACGGCTTTCTGCGCAAAGGCTGCCAATGCCGATATCGTCAGTATCCAGCACATAACGAGATTCCCGATCCGCATCCACAACATGTGGCACACCCTGTTCGCCGCCCTCGTCTGATCGTGTTCATGTCCAGGAGCTGGCATTCTCCTCACACCTGATCGGCTCCGCTCCGTTTGAGACGTTTCACCAGTGACGGATTTCTCCAATCGAATTCCATCGATCCTCCTCAGTTTAACTGTTCGCTCGCATGTTCAGCTCCGGGAAAATGGTGATACGCAGGTGCGTCGATCCGTAGGGAACGAGGGCGACTTGCTCGACGGTGCCGCTAATCTTGCTTGTTTCCAGTTCAGGCAAAGGAGGCGTGAACTTCTGATTGGGATTGTCCGGATTTGTCTGTAGGTCCCAGTCCTCGATCTTCCGCAGGGGAACTGTCAAGGTGACAGGAGGATCGATCCAGGGATCTTCCGTCATAGGCTTCCGGTTCAATCTGACTTGCGACTCCAGGGCGTCTGAATCCAGCGCCAACCCGTAATTCCAAGGACTGGCCGCAGCCACCTCCCAAGTGGGAAATTCCGCCGTTGAGTATTTCGGCTCGACCTTTGAGCTCCACTTCTCCCCCATCCCCAGCGAGTACACCAGCGGACCATGCTCGATCCCGATTCCGTTCTGAGGCCACCGTGTAACCGCGGCTTTCATCGGCAGAACAAGCGTCAAGGCATCGCCGGGTTTGAACTGCCGGTTGAGCGTAATGAATCCTTTCCCGATCTCCGGCAAGCCTATGGGTTTGTTGTTAATCCTAAGGCTCGGCCCATGGCACCAATGTGGAATGCGCAGCAAGAGAGGAAAGGAAACAGCCTGCTTTGCATTGATGGTGAAGTGGAGTTCTTCGCCAAATGGGTAGTTGGTTTCCTCTACAATCTCGACCTCATCATGGTTCGCGCCAACCGTTGTTCTCACCTTCGAGGGACCGTAGAGGGTTGCCGCCAGGCCACCGTCCGGAGCACTCATCCACATGTTGATCACGTAGTTCGGAAGGAGCCTATGCACATTACCCCCGCAGCAGGCAACGGAGCGTCCGGGATTGGGCTCGAACAGCGTGGGAGCCACCTGGTTGGGGAAGGAGAAGTACTGCAGGCCTTTCCAGTCCTTCTTCAGGGCGCCGAAGCCGGCATTGAAGCAGGCCCGCTCTACGCGGTCGCACCAGATGCCCTCGCCGGTCGCTCGGAGCATGTAGGTCCAGCTCCAGCAGTGATCTACAATGTCACAGGTTTCGTGCGAATCGAGAGAGGTTCTGAAACGATACCACTCGCTGGTCGACGGTGCGCCATCAATCAACATGTGATGATCGAAGACGCGGCGCTGCGCGGCCTGCGCGAATCGCAAATACTCAGGCTTACCCGTATATAAGTAGAGAATTGCAGGCTGTTTGGAAGCCTCGGCGTAGTCGCAGCCATGAGAATCGATGGGGCCGGCGGCGTATACCTTGAACGACGACAAATCGCAAAAGTCCGGCTGAATTGGAAAGCGGGCGAAGGCCCCACCTTCAGCTTGCTTGGAAAACTCCTGCCAGGCGCTCTCAGCAAGGGCCAGAAGCCGTGCATTGCCGGTGCGCTCAAAGCACCAGAGAATATCCTCAATATTTGTGAGATTTCGGGGTGACTTGCCGTAGTCGACTGTGTCGTAGAGGTAGTGTTTTTGCACGGCCTCGGGAACTCCCGCAATCGCATTTCCGTCAGATGCGGCCATCAAGGCGCGAAAGAATACGGTTTGCGGCCAGCGGCCATAGCCGTCAGCAAGACCTTTGAAGGTGCTTGGCCCTAGATATCCATCTGCCCCGGCGTGGGCAAGCGTGTAATCGATCGGCGCCAGCGCCTGGCGTAGCAGTTGCCCGTCCTGCAGGACAAGGGCCAGGCGGATCACTCCATCAATCCAGTAGGCCTTCTGCTCCCACGGCCACCAAGATAACTTTTTCTTTTCTTCCTCGGAGCTTTCTTCTCCCGCCCAATATCCTCCTGTGAAGGGCCAGGAGACCTGGGGCAGTTGCGAGCCCAACTGCGTTGCCTGCTTCCGCAGATACGTCTGCAACCACCCCGAGCCTCGCACCGCGCCAGGAGGCAAGGGAGACAAAACAGCATATGGTGGAGCCTTCAAGGTCTCCAGCGAGCTTGCCTCCGCGGCGAACCCACAATTGGAGGCGAGTGCGGCGGAAGTCATCAGTGCGGTACGAATAAACTGACGCCGGTCGAACTCCTTCGTGTACAGACCCTTCCAGTTCCGATTGCCCGCCGGGCCGTTGATTGAGCTTGCCACATTCCCGCCTTTGTGAATCAAGTAGGGTATCGTTACCCCAATAATGAGGTTGCCACGCTATCCGGCGGATTGTCAATCGGATGCTGGAACAAGACTCAACCATTTGGTGCACAGTTGAAGAGAATGCTCCTACCATAAACTGCATTTTGCGCAAGGGAAGTTGCTATATCGACTCCGGGAATTCAGCCACTTGACAACGCTTCCAACCCAAGAGTATAAAGAGTGACCATAGTTAGGAGAACGTTATCCAAAACCTTTGAAGGTAGGGACCAGCAGGGGATCGCCTGAATGAGCTGGTTTGGGTGTCCATCGTAGCTGTCCGCCGTGAACGAATCCAACTTGAACCAGGAACGTTGGGAAAAGGATTTCGAGAGGAGATGCTGTGATGCAACAAGGGGAGTCTTGTAGGGACCGAAAAGGTGCTTTGGGGAGACGGGGCGGAATCTCGCTCCTCGTTTGCGCACTATCACTATTCTTTGCTGTTTGTTCAGCCAATTCGCAGAATCTTACGCTGGGTGAGATGCGCGGTACGGTCATGGACCAGAACAAGGCAAGGGTTCCAGGTGCTTCGGTGGACCTGCTCAATAAGGACACTGGGGTGCACACTCTGCTCAAGTCGAATGGAGAGGGCGTGTTTGATTCGCCGTCGCTGGTTCCGGGAACTTATAGCGTTACGGTGAGCCGAGAAGGTTTCAAGACGTTTACTGAAGAGGGGATCCTCCTGATCCCGGGAATGATCACAGTGAATGCGACCCTGCAGGTTGGGGCGGCCTCCCAAACTGTCACAGTGCAAGCCTCCTCTTATGCGGAGTTGCAGGTTGACTCCGCGGAAGTGCGACTTGATATCGACGAGGTTTTGGCGAAAGAACTTCCCAATGTCGGGGGGGGCGAAAATAGCTACCTCCAGGTCATTCCAGGAGTTATGCCTTCCGGCAACACTGACATGGGCGGACAGATTCAGGGCGTGGGCCGCCGCAGCGGTGACCTTACGGCGGTAGACGGTGAGATGGGTGGATTCATGCAGTCTACTCTGAACGGCGGAACCCGGAGTAATCCATCCGGTGGTGGCATGGGGGGCTGGTCGGTGGTGCCCGTCGACTCTGTCGATACGTTTAATTTTGTGCTCGCAAACTTCGGTGCGCAGTACGGAAATGGCTTGTCTCAGTTTAACGTCACAACCAAAAGCGGCACGAACCAATGGCACGGTACGGCCTATGAGTTTGTGCAGAACGACTTTTTTAATGCACGCAACTATTTCAACTATAACCCGCCCTGGGTGGCGCCCTTCAAGTGGAACAATTTCGGCGGCACGCTAGGCGGTCCAGTCAAGAAGAACAAGATGTTCTTCTTCTTTTCCTTTCAAAGGAATCCGACCAAAAGTTTCGACCAGGGCTATTACTCGTTCCCGGTTGCCTCGATGCGCAACGGAGACTTCAGCCAGGTACCCGCATTGGATGGGAGTGGCCAGCCAACAGGATTGGCACTGCCTGTCTATGATCCGAATAGCCTGACTCAAGATCCAACGACAGGTGTGTATACCCGCACCCAATTGCCCGGCAATAAGATGAATTCCGGTCAGATTTCCTCGATATCAGCGGCCATCGTGGCCCTGCTTCCGGAACCCAATTTCCTGAACAAGAACCAGCCCGGCCAGAGCCCGCAGGCTTGTGCGGCAACCGAAGGACTGCTTCCTCAGGGATGCTTTATCAACAACTATTACAGCTTTGGGAATGCACATCCGCTGAACTGGACCACCTACCTTGGGAAAGTGGATTACGACATTACCAGCAGCAACCGGCTGAGTTCCTCCCTCATGGTCACCAAGAACTTTGAAGACGCCAGCGCCTATCCCGTTGCGCCCGTAAGCGGGAACAGTACCCAAGGGGGCGCGTATGTAGGGCAACTCAGCGACTACTGGACGATCTCGTCCTCCATGGTTAACGAAGCCCGCGTGTCGCTCAACCGGATGGACATGGGAATTATCAGCCCTGACGAAAACAAGGGCTATGCCCAGAAGCTAGGCGGCGGGATCCCCGGGGATCTCTCCACTATGTTCCCCGGATTCTGGGCCAACGGTGGACAAACGTTCAGCATGGGCACGAACGGCACTCTGGCGGCGAAGTGGGTCACAACCACCGGGGTTGGCTCCGACATCCTCACTTGGACAAAGGGCAGGCACGTAATCAAGGCCGGGGGCGAGTGGGATCTGTGGAACGATAACGAATACTGGAACTCGAATTCGACCTTTGGCTTCAGTGGGCTCGCGACCCAGAATCCGTCTGCCTTTGACGGAAATCTGCCTTACACGCAAGGATTCGGTTATGCCGACTTTCTTTTCGGCGATGTACAGTCGTGGGGAGACGGGTGGGGCGACACACTGGGCAAGCGCGACCACAGCGTGCAGTTGTTCGTGAATGACGATTACAAGATCGGGAAGAACCTGACGATCATCGCCGGCTTGCGGTGGCTGTATCAGCCATCGTGGCACGAGGCCAAGAACCGGTATACCAATTTCAGCCCGACCACGGTGAACCCTGGCGACCCCGCCGATGGCGCGCTCGGAGCAGCGGTTTATGGCAATTCCACAGCGCCTGACACACAATGGGCTTTGTTTGCGCCTCGCTTCGGGTTCGCTTATTCTCCCGCATCCAAATGGGTTCTTCGTGGCGGATGGGGAATCTACTACACGCAAAAACTGGAGGGCAGCGCAGGAGGATCCTTCGGCGATCCCACAAGTAGTGTTTCGAACGTAAACGCTGGATCATATAGCACCGATAACGTTCACCCTGCTTTCAATTGGAATAACGGAGTGCCAGGGTATTTCCAAGCTACGGCAGCGGACTTAACTCCTGACCATTTTAACTGGGGAGGGATCATCTACGCGCCCAAACGTCAGCCCCTTTACTACATGGAGGAGTGGCAAGTGAGTGTCCAGCACGACTTGTGGAGGGGCTTTCTACTGGACGTTGGCTATGTTGCCAATCGCGGCCTTCATCTTCCCTTCTTCCGTGACTTCAACCAGGTTCCACAAAGTCAGCTTTGGCATTACGATCCCACAACGGGGACCGACATGAATCAGTACCGCCCGTATCCTCAATACACAAACATCACCATGTTGGCGGCGGATGGGATCTCGATGTATAACTCGTTGCAGGCGACCGTGAAAAAGCGGTTCAGCCAGGGGCTTACACTGACCGCCGCCTTTACCCAATCGAAGAATCACGATAGCCACTCTAGTTACGGCGGCAGCGACCTGAACGATCCGTATCAAAATGCCCACGACATTCATGCTGCCTACGCGCTGTCTGTTATGGACGTGCCGTACATGTTGAATGGCGGCGCCGTATACGATCTCCCTCTGGGGAAGGGAAAATTGTTCTTGAATCATGGTGGCCTCGTCGATGCCATTGCAGGTGGATGGCAGTTGTCGGGAATCTGGGTTCTTCACGCAGGCATCGACTTCTCACCGACGACCACTAACGTCAGTGGATCGCTGGCGGGTTCAGAGTTCCCGAACCGCGTGGGGGATCCTATGAAGGCTGGACCAGTGTCTGGTAACCCCGGTTGTCAAGCTCCTGACAAAATCCACACCCTGGCTAACTGGTACAACCCCTGTGCATTTGTCACACCGGCAATCGGGCATTGGGGCGGAAACGAGCGCAACTCTCTTCGCGGTCCGGCGTGGAGAAGCGTAGACATGTCGGTAGGGAAGAGTTTCGCCATTCCTGTTCTGGGAGAGGCGACGAAGTTCCAGATCCGCATGGATGCCACCGACGCATTCAACCATCCTAATTTCGGCGTTCCAGACAGCTACATCCCGGATTCTACGGCGGGGCTTATCACTTCGGCCCAGTCGAGCCGCAGTGTACAGCTGGGAGCGAGGTTGCAGTTCTAACCGGAGCGTATTTGAACAATGATGTTCATCCAGGCTATTGAAAGATAGCCTGGATGGCAAAAGCGCAACTTTAGATATCATTGCCGCGAGGAACGTGTCTCTCCCGGCAATGATATTTTGACCGATGGGAACATCCTAGAAGTAGAGGCTGATGCTGCATGGCACTTCCCATCCGGGTTTCTTTGTCATGCGGAGTTGAAACGTCAAAGTACTCCTCGAGGCTCTTCGCCGTTGCCGTAAAGTTGAAGCCAGTATCCGAGGACTCAAGCATTTGGGAGGCTTTAACCGTTTTCGGTGGCGGAGCGGTTGCAAAAAGCCGGCTTCGATTGGCGTCCTGGAATCGCTGAAGTCTCTCGGATGTTCCTACAAATGCGAGGTTGCATGTCTCGGAAATCTGGTTAGCATCAAGAAGCAAGGCAGGCGTTTCCGCCTTGCTGACCAGACAGAATAAATCGGGTGCCAGCGCATTCAGCCGTGCGCGCCGCGCCCGAGCAAACGGAGATAAGCGCGCCGCGAAGGAAGAACTCAAATGGAAGACTCAGAACCGAAGGGCCAAATCAATCACAAGACGTTGCGGCCGACGCGGCGCACCATTCTCGGCAGCGCGTCGGCGCTCGCTGCAGGCGCGGTATTCGGCGGCAGTATTGGTGGACCAGCATTTGCCGCGATGGCGCAGGCCGGTGACCCGGCAAAAAGTGCTCCCGCAGTTCCTCTCTTGACAGACCGTTGGATGGAAATCGACATCAACTGGTTCGATCAAAGGGATATCGAAGGCGCCACACGCCAGTTCTTGGAACGCTTTCAGCCGTTGTATGCCGGGATTCACGGATACCGCGGTATCGTTCTGAACGTGGCGTGGACTGTGGGTACCGTAATGGCGTGGTCTGGGAATCTGAGCCAGAAAGTCTGGCTTCCTTCTGGAACCGTGCAAAGCCAGTGGCAAGCCCAGCGCGGATGGATCGATGAGCACGGACCGCTCGTGGGTGACGCGGCTGAGCGAAAGAGACAGTGGAAGGCGCGTTTCGCAAAGCCCGTCGCGGTGAAGAGACGCCCCTACGATTCATGGACCTACGGCGACTTAAAGAAATTGATCTCGGCCCTGAAGCGGGAATCCACTCGGCATGGGATGGACGACTTCAAGATCGGCCTGCTGAATACCGGCAATACCGAAATCTATGGACAAGAAGCGCCGTGGACGCTGCGTCACCCCGAGGCATTTTCAACAGCAGCTCGATACTTTGACCCGAACGCGCGTCTTCATGAGGACTCCGCCTCAATGGGAGGCCTGCCGCAAGGAATCATCGAGGGAATAACAGCTCGCCAAGCCTATGCCGCGCAGTGGGGCAGCCTGTCGCGTGCCGTAGGATTCGACGCCATCATGTTGCGCGACTGTTTTGGTTTGCCGGTTGCATACAGGCGTGAAGGCCCCTGGGGGCCTGTCGCCCCTTCTCCCGAAGTTATCCGTAATCATACTGACGGCGTGGCCGCTTTGGTGCGTGCAACCAAGTTAGCTAATCCTGACTCTTTGGTAATGATGTATTCGAACGGAGCCTCCGCGGTTGGGGATTGGCGCTCGAACGGCCTGGACGTGGAGACGATTGCCAAGCAGGGATATCTGGACATTTGGGTCGACCAGACCTGGGCCGGCGCCTGGAATGAGGTTGGACTTCGAGAGACTGATTTCTGGAATAGTCCAACTCAGGGTTGGACGTATCAGCTCGGCTACCTGCTGGTCCATGCCGCTATCCTTGCCGAAACCAAGGTCCGCCATTACCCTCTCGTGGAGACTTTTGACGCCTGGGAGGATTGGGACGTCCTCCACTCCACTCCAGAGCGTTTGCGTTGGGGTATCTGGGCTTATTCTCATGCCGCGGTGAAGACTCCCAGCGGACTGAAGTTTCCGGCCGGATCGTACCTATCGTGGGCAAACCAGGGCGGTCGCCTGCTGGACGAACAAGATGTCCGCTTTCTCGCTGACAACATCAATGCAGCCATTGCGGATGCGCAACAGACAACCCAGGTGCTGGGACCGACACTGGTGTATGCGCGAGAAGCAATGCAGTGGCAGACCGATCACGCTGTCGCCGACCACGACGTCAAAGAGTGGATCGACGAGCAGGCATTCTCCGTGGTCAAGTGGCCGGTGCCGATTCTGTCCGTCACGCGCGTGGAATGGCTACAGCAAGTCAAGTCCGATCTGTTCATCTTGCAGGCGCCATCTCATCTCGCGGCGGAGCACACGGCTTATATTGCGCACCTCATCAAGACGGGGCAGCCAATTGCAATCTTTGGAAGCCCGGCTGACGGCGTGGACCCGGAGCTTGAGCGAATCGCCGGACTCATCGGGAATGTCATCCCGGATGCAACCCCAATCATAAGTCGCAAAGCCGAGTCGGCAATTACCGGGGAGAAAATTGCGAAGAACATTCCGGCGTCGTTCGGAACATTGTCCCGAGTCACCAGGAACCGGATATCCGGGGGCGCGATCCTAATCTACTCCGTTGAAGGCAGCCCCACATTGGTGCTGAATAGGACAAATGGAATGAACGCGATTCTCTGGGATCCGCCGGACCTTATCCGAGTAAAGGACCATCCCACTGAAGTTCCTCTCGCGCAGATATGGGGGAACACAGGAGCTCCGTATGCGCTCGCGGCTGCCGCAATCAATCTCCTGCTGGGAAGCGAAAGCGCACTGCACGCAGTAGAAATCGACTTGAATCAGACCATGAATGTCGCCGCATGGCGCTTGCGAGACGGCGCCGTGCGCATTCTTGCTGGCAACCTGGAGGAAGGTCTGCGAGAGGATGACGATATGTCCCGCCATGCGACGCTCATGCTGCCGCGTTCGTGGGGAGATACATGGAAGGATGCATGGACCGGTCGCATACTCTGTCTTGACAAGGGCAAGTTGCGCATCGATCTGCCCCAAGCGGAGTCGGTCCTGCTGACGAGATTGGCAATCGGAGACGAACGAAGAAAGTAATGGCAGGAGAGTTTCCCGAAGGATACTCGGGCGCACGGCCGGCACGAACACATCGCATGTTTCAACCAAGTTAATGTCTTAGCAGCAACGCCTGGCCTGCATTGACAGGGTCGCGCGTTCAAGGTAGCCTCTGGATAAGGATATCCCGCAACTGAATGCAAGGAGAACCGCTGTGAAACTCAAATCCGCCCTGGTAATTCTTGGGCTATCGCTCATGACTAACATCATTCCCGCCAATGTCAGGGCTTTCGCACAGTCCGCTACGGATGACTGTCGAGCAACCGCCCCGGCCCCGGCCAGCAATAGTAGTGACGAGCAAGTTCGATACGGGTGGCCACATTTGTGGCGATATTGCAAAGAGAACGCACAACTCGGGCAGCCGGCAGCCGGGGAATCGCGGGTCATCTTCTTCGGAGATTCCATTACTGAGGCCTGGAGTCTGCCAACCTTTTTCCCCGGCAAACCTTACGTCAATCGAGGAGTTTCGGGCGAGACCACATCGCAGATGCTCTTGCGCTTCCGTCAGGACGTTATCGATCTTTCACCCAAGGTTGTCGTAATTCTCGCCGGAACCAACGATATCGCGGGAAACACCGGGCCCATTACACTCAAGGCAATTGAAGGGAACCTCGCTTCAATGGTCGAGATTGCGCAAGCAAACGGAGTGCGCGTCGTTCTTTCCTCCGTACTTCCGGCATTCGACTATCCATGGCGTCACGGCCAACAGCCAGTGGAGAAGATCGCGGCTCTCAATAGCTGGCTGAAAGACTGTGCTACAACCCATCGTCTGGTGTATCTGGACTACTACACGGCAATGCAAGATGCTAAGCACGGCCTGCCGCCTGATTTGAGCGGAGATGGGGTACATCCCAGCGCGGCTGGTTATGCAGTCATGCAGCCTCTGGTCGAGAAAGCTATCGCTCAAGCACAGCGCTGAGCCTTCGGATCAACTCATCAACCGGAGTTGGTTCAGATCGCTGATGATTGTGGACATCTATGCGCGATAGCTTTGCAATTAGAGCGCGACAGAGCCTGAACGAAGAGGATGTCGTGCGAGTACTGAGTCAGCTGACCGAGTAGCGCGGTCGACCGAACCTGTATTCTGTGGCACTGAGTTCAGATGCTAGTTATTGGACCTGCGGACCTATCGCAACGGAGTTAGGGTCGTCTTTTTGCGTCCCGGCAAGCCGAACGACAACGCCCTCCTGGAATCGTACAATGGGATCTTCGGCGCCGCGTGTCTGGGAACATGCCGGTTGCAAACAGTGGCTAGAGCAAAGTAGATCATTGATGGCAGGATTTCGCGGTTGCGCATAGCCTTGATGAATCAGGCGCATAGGAAGCTCCACGCGGTGCGACGTGCTTGAAGCCAAAGCAACGGATCAGAGTGAGAGCTTGCGTGAAAGTCAATGATGGCACAGTGTGAGTTCTCTGGGCCCTCACCGGCACTGTCGCAAGATGTTTCCAGCGAACATGATTGCATTTCATTTGCTTCATCGCTGATCGGCTTTCACTGACAACTCGATTGGCGCTGTGGTTATTTGTACTGCGGGGATCGTAAGCAGGTTCGAGTTATCGGGACGAGCTTTGCCCGACGCGACTACGCGTCCGCTTTGAGACACTCGCCATGCGTAGGTTCGGTCCGGCAGTATCTTAAATTGCAGCAAGCGCCGCAGCGTGACGTCCACTGCGGCGGTATTAGGCATGGACTCCGGTGGACTCTGAACCGCGGGATTAGCGATCCAGATTTGCATGGAAAAGCCGGTAGGCGTATCTA
>Ga0182027_10009712_pt1 | contig 13772 bp, 13 predicted proteins | sample 712E1DmetaG_FD_121300 | JGI IMG/M metagenome (GOLD analysis project Ga0182027, IMG submission 121300) | Permafrost microbial communities from Stordalen Mire, Sweden - 712E1D metaG (Illumina Assembly) | ecosystem: Environmental > Terrestrial > Soil > Wetlands > Permafrost | place: Sweden...
ATCGGCACTGAGTTGCTTAAGCTCGGCTGATCTTGGAGGATGAGAATTCTTTTAGGAATCTTTTTTCTGGTCTTTAGGCAGTGTTATTGTGACCGCCGTCCCCATTCCCTTATCACTTTTAATGATTAAGGATCCTTTGTGGGCCTTAACCACCTGTTGGCATACCATAAGACCAAGGCCCGTACCCGTGGTCTTAGTGGTAAAGAAAGGGCTTGCCACATTCTTTAGATCTTTCTTTGATATCCCTTCCCCATTGTCTTTTATCAAAATTGACACCATGGATTTATCGACATTTGTCTCGATCTCTATTATGCCGGTATCACTATGTACCGCCTCTAAGGCGTTATGCAGGACATTTTGAAATACCTCTTTTATCTGAACAGAGTCCGCCTCAATCGTCAGGTCTTTCGTGCAATCTATTTTATCCTTTATAGATATTTTTCCGATCGTTAGCTTTTGGATCGCCTCATCAATAACGATCCTAAGAATTTCGTTCAGCTTGACGGGTTTACAGTGAATTTTTGTTTCCTTCGAATACTTTAAAATATCATTAATTATCTGGTCGCTTTCAGAAACCCGTGAGCTGATAACAGTTAAGATTTCTTCAATGAGAGGAGGGTCATTAATTGCTTTCTTAATACGGTGTATTCCTATTGCTATATCTGCTAAGGGATTGCGCAGCTCATGAGCGACTGTTGCGGACATGGTCCCTATAACAGAGAGGTGTTTTGACCTTACCAGTTCCAGTTGAAGGCGCATTAAATCCTTGGATCTTTTGTTAATTAATTTATCCAAAGTTTCTTTGTCCCGCTTCAAAATATCTTCAACTTTTTTACGCTTGGTTATATCCTCTATGACCAAAAGGATCAACGGGCTATTTTTATCATGCAATTTAATCTGACGGCCATTGAGAACTAAGGTTTTAAGCCCTGTCTCTGGAAAATCATAGGGCAGCTCAAAGTCATTAAAATAATTGTTCCTAGGTAATACATCCTCAATCAATTTCCTCAACTTTGGATCGTCCCACTTATGTCTGTCAATCTCATAGAGCAGTTTACCTTTTACATCAGATACTCGAAGCCCGAACATATCGCAAAAGGATTTATTAACTGATTGGACCCTTCCGTCATTATCCAAGACCACCAAAGGTTCTCTCATGGTCTCGATAATAGCCTGGGCCTCTTCCCCGCTGCGTTTAACGGCATCTATGTCAATCAACGAAACAAGCGCGCCATCGATCTTGTTATCTATGGTCCGGTAAGGCCGTATGCGTACGGAATACCATCGCCCTTCTTTATCCTTTACTTCTGATTCCTTCGGGACCATATCTTCAATGACACCAAGGATAGTTTCTTCTAAATTGGCCATTTCAATGTTCAGTTTAATATCCCCTATCGGCCGGCCCACATCGGTCGGTATCAAATTCATCACTTTTCTGGCCATTGGGGTAAACCGCTTGATGTGTAGATCGTTGCCCACAATGATGATTGGGATGTTGGTGCTGGAGAAGAAATTGCTCAGGTCGCTATTGAGATGCGTTAACTCTATATTCTTATTTTGCATCTCATCATTCATCGAAAGTAATTCTTCGTTGGTTGACTGGAGCTCCTCTTTGGATGTCTCAAGTTCCTCATTCATGCTCTGCAATTCTTCATTGCTGGACTGGATCTCTTCGTTCGCCGCCCTTAGTTCTTCGTTAAAAGTGTCCTTCTCCTCACTGATCGCATTCAGGCGTTTCTCCGTATGTGCAAATTCTTTTCTTAACTTCGCATTATCTTTCTCGGAATTTCCAACAATTGTTTTATCGGGCCCGACGGCCTTGTGTGTATATCGCTTGCGCGTAATAGGTGGCGTCCCTAAGGCTGGTTTAGGTAAAATTTTCTTTGCCGCTTTGCGAGCTTTTGCTTTTAAAGTCGCACCTGGTGTTCCGATATCAGGTATCGTTCTTCGAGAGGCAATATTCTTTGAATAAATTCTCTGTTTATTATCGACAGCGGTAAAGAGGCCCGGCAGGGCCGTGACCGATTCCGCAGTCCCTAGAACAAGAAAGCCTTTGGGTTTAAGAGCGTAGTGCAGCATTGATAATGCTTTGTTTTGTAAAAATGTATCGAGGTAAATCAGGAGGTTGCGGCAGCTTACAATGTCCATATTGGACAATGGCGGATCCGTTGTTATGTCATGTTTCGCGAATATACACAGATCGCGTATATTTTTGACGATCTTATAGCCAGTTTCTGTTTTGGTAAAAAAGCGCCGCAGATGTCCGGCTGAGACATGCGCGGAAATATCTTCGGGATAGACGGCTGCACGCGCCTTCTCGATGATCGCGCCACTTAGGTCTGTGCCGAAAATCTGGATATACGGCTTCATCTTCCTGCTTTCCATAAACTCATAGAGAGATATGGCAATGGAGTAGACTTCTTCACCTGATGAACACGCGGGCACCCAGACCCTTATCGGATTTTTAGCCGAACAGTTCTTCGTGGCTAAAGGAAAAACTTCTTTTCTTAATGCCTCAAATGTCTTGGGATCGCGGAAGAAAGCAGTAACAGATATAAGAAGGTTTTTGAGTAAGACATTGGCTTCAGATGGGGTCTTTTTTAGATAACCGCAATAATCAACGTAATTCTTGATACCATGAAAGGACATCCGCATGGCGATGCGGCGCTTGATAGTATTTTCCTTATAATGAACAAAATCAACCCCTACAAGATCCTGTAGCAAATCAAGGATCATGCCGAACCCGTTTTCCGCGACAAGATGATGACCAACCCGCATTAAAGGCTTCCCTACCCCATGCACCCCTAAGTATACCAATTTTCTAGCGATCTCTTTTGGCCCCAAGACAAAATCTGCCGAACCGCTGGCTATGACACTTCCCGGCATCCCAAAATAGCGCGACGTCTTTTCATCCTGGGCGAATATAATACCGCCCTCTGCTTTAATAGCTTTGGCCCCCTGCGTCCCGTCAGAACCTGTCCCCGAAAGTATAATGCCGATCGTCTTTTCCCTTTTGTCTTGTGCCAGTGAAGTCATAAAGAAATCTACCGGCAAATATCTGCCATCAGCACGTTTTATACGAGAGGTGATTCTTAACTTTCCCTTAGAAATAGCCATGAGGGTATCGGGCGGGATAACGTAAACATGCGCCGGCTCGACTTTTGTATTATTCTTGGCTTCACGGATATTTAAGGACGATTCCCTGGAAAGGATCTCGGATAACGCGCTCTTATGCTGAGGTTCCAGATGCTGGATCAGCACAAATGCCATATTGATATTTTCTGGTAAAGATTTAAAAAGGGCTACCAACGCCTCTAAGCCGCCGGCAGATGCGCCGACGCAAGCTATGGGAAATGAATTACTTTTGGCAAGATTCTTATTGCGATTATTAGACAATCATCCACCTCGTAAAGGTTTTAAAAATTGTTCTGTATTATACCCCCCCCCCGATAAACACAACTAGAATAAAAATGCGCTCAAAACTTCAAATAGCTAATTTACGGTTGATCAACACCCGGAGGACGAGACAGTTGTCATAACGACCCATTAAATTAAGTGACAGCACTGACCTGCCCCTATTAGTTGTACCAACTGTTGTGAGAGAACGATGGCCAAATAATCGACCGATTTGGATCTCCTCTTACTGTCTTTACGGCTTCGTGGCCAATCAAGTATCATAATTTACGTCACATCTTGTAACTACAATTACAGGAATTGATTATGTCTATTTTATCTCTCTCCCACCGCTTCCCTATACTGACAAAATTGACAATCATCCCCTGATTTCGGCATTTCATCGGACTGCAAACAGGCATAAAGCCCTTTAATGGCATCATCCACCCAAGAATCATCACCTTGATAAGGAATCAAACTGATCTCAAAATCCAGCTTATTATTAAAAGCGTCCCTATCAGTCAAACCATTGCAATACACAAAATAACCTAACTTATTGACTTTAAAGCCATTCTTGCGAAATAACCACTGGTATATTTCCATCTGCCGCCTGTAGCCGATTTGCCAGTCCGCATCGATTCCCATCTCACCATCCTTGGAAGTAGCTTTATAATCCACGATGATCAATTCCTTTTGCTTGTTTTGCCAAACGTCATCTACTCCGCCGGTTAAAAGCAGATTAGTGCTCGGATAAGCATAGGTAATGCCTCCACTTAAAGCATTACGCCATTCGTTCATGCGTGGATGATTAAATGGTATCGCATCAAGGCCGGCTTCCTTCATTAAAGGATGGGCCTGGGCTTTGGCTCTATATATATCAAATTCTTTCTTTAAAAGCTTATCTACGGCTGAATTAAGGTTAAAAGGAAAGCTTGGGGGCTGCGGCACGCCTAAACGCCTGTCTAAATAGAAACACTTCGGACAATTTAGGAAAAGATCGATTTTTGAGCGGCTTATGCGGTATGGTGCGCTGGAGTTTGGGTCATACATATTGCGGGATCTTTGGGGGGTGTAGTACTTGGACATTGGGTAATTCTACGTCAAATGGGTGAATATTTAAATAGTTTCTTTATGGGGGCTTTTTTAGGTACACCCCCACCTAGCCTCCCCCATCAAGGGGGAGGAATTAATATAGTTCCCTCATCAAGGGAGAGGAATTAATATAGTTCCCTCATCAAGGGGGAGGAATTAATATAGTTCCCTCATCAAGGGAGAGGAATTAATATAGTTCCCTCATCAAGGGAGAGGAATTAATATAGTTCCCTCTCAAGGGAGAGGAATTAATATAGTTCCCTCTCAAGGGAGAGGAATATAGATTGTCTTATTGCACTATTATATAGTTTTAGGGTTGAATCAATGACTTGAGAGGGTTTGGGACTAGCTTAATATGAGTATTTGATTCTTTTGGCCAATCTTCTTAAAACAGAATAGATATGATTCTTGCAGGGATTTGCCTGATAATGCTTTTGCTCATCATGCCAAAGGTAATTTAATACAGTTTTAAGGTCTTCTTTTTCTTGTTTTGTCATCAAAAATCTCCACACTTGTTTATAGGTGATCTTTGATCAAATTTAGGGCAAAGTCAATTAAATTTTATTCAACGCAATGACATTTTAAGGTTTATCTGCTATAAACCCAACTCTATGTCTTTTATATGGTTCTGGACCCGTTTGTTCTGGGATTGTCATCATACGCCTTATAGTATTGAAAATTTGAACGATCTTTTGGTCATGAGTTTGGAATTTTCTTTCCAAGTCATCGATTTTACTGGCTAGATCTTTGTGAGAGATCATCATTTCACGTAATTTAGTGAAAACTCTCATTATTTGAATATTTACTTCAATGGCTCGGTCGCTATTAAGGACGCTGGAAAGCATGGCAACGCCTTGCTCTGTAAATGCAAATGGAAGATATTTAATATGTTGACCTCTTTTTAAGATTGCAAATTGCAACCTTAAAGATTCTGTTTCTTCCCATGTCAACTCAAACATAAAATCACTTGGGAATCTTTTAAAATTTCGACGAACCTGTTGTTTTAATCGACTGGTAGACTCATTATAAAGTTCTGCCAAATCTCTATCAAGCATGACCTTATGCCCGCGTATCATATAAATCTTGCTTTGGATGATTTCAACTGGAACAAGTGATTCTGATTCTTTGACTGGTTGTTTTGTAGACATAGTCCCCCCTTGGATATGGATTAACTTCAATTTGGGGGAATTTATGTAAAATCCTTGGGGGAAGGATTTGTTATAGAGAACGTTCTTTATTAATAGCAATAATGAATACAGGCAAAGCAGCAATTTGTAATGCTATTGAAAAAATAATCATCGCCAGTAATGATTTTGAATACAAAATACCCATAATAGCGCTTCCTAAAAACCAGGCAATGCCGAATCCGGTATCAAATACGCCAAATGCGGCGCTTCTTTTATTTTTAGATATCATATTGGCCAGCGTTGCTTTAAGAAGAGATTCCTGTGCCCCCATGCCAATGCCCCATAGAATCATACCGATAAGTATAAAAGAAAAATTCCCCAGAAAAACAAACGGTGCAAATAATGCTCCCAAGAAAAAAGCAACCATCATGACCTTGGGGCCTATTTTATCTAATAGTTTTCCAAAAATAAGAGAACTAATCCCTCCCACAGCCATGGCCATCGCATAAAAAACAGGTATCCAATGCATGGGAACATTATGTGTCTTATCAAAATGGAAAGCCATTAATGCAAAATCTGCGAATCCTGCCGCAATTAAGGCGCCTCCCAACAAATAAAGCCAATAAGCACTTGTAAATCCCTTGGTTTCTAAAACTGCCGGCTCTTTTTTATCCAAATCCTGTGGTTTAGGGAAAAATAATCTGGCTGTTATGATCATAGCCAAACATAAAAGTGCAGATATTAAAAGAACGCCGTACCCATATTTATAACTGTTTTTGACCAATAATACCCAAGCTACAATCAAAGGCCCTACCGTTGCGCCAAATTGGTCCATAAACTCATTAAGCCCGAATACCCAACCATTGCCTAATTCTTGACCGGCAAAAGAAAGCATGGTTTCTACGGATGGTTTCCTGATAGCTCTTCCCGTGCGTTCAGCGATTATCAACACCGCCGCCATCGGCCAATTACCCGCCAATGCCATCGCTGGCACAGCAAGCATATTAATAGCATAGCCGACCAATACAAAAATCCAATATTTATGTGTTTTACTGGCGAAAAAGCCGGTTATTGAACGTAATCCGTAGCCTATTAACTCCCCGAAGCCTGCGACAAATCCAACTACAACGGAACTGGCGCCTAAACTGGATAAAAAGGCTCCGTTAATACTTCTTGCTCCTTCATAGGTAAAGTCTGCAAATAAATTGACTACTCCTATAGTTAATACAAAACCAAAGGCAAGTTGACCAATATTTTTTTTATTCATAAAGATCCTTTTACTTCTTTCCTTTTGATTTCTTAACGTGCTTGGGCAATTTCTTGGTGTTCTGATTAGGGAACTCTTTGCTCCAGCGCTTAGCAATATCAGGATGGGTAGCGTAAAGGTAAGCCATTTGTGCTTTTGAACGAAATGGAGACATCTTAACCCTCCCTTTAATTTACGATAAATGTGCTGATATTATTCCACTATTGTAGGGGTTTGGCAAATAAATCAATGACTTGAGAGGGTTTGGGACTATCTTACCGACTTGGGCGGGCGTGTGGGGGCCGATGGCCATAAATTAATTGACATCCATATTGTCAAAAGCTATACTTAAATTGTATCATGATGAGAGGTCAACCAAAGGGGTGCGTCCCGCGGCTATGCCTCTCGATTTAAATTAATCACGATGAGAGGTCAACCAAAGGGGTGAGTCCCGCGGCTATGCCTCTCTTTTTTATTGCCTTAATACGCTAATTCCCCTCTTTGTTCATTCAAAAAAGTTATATCAGTTCCAAACTTCTTTAAAAGTGACGAGTATTTATTTTGATTTGGGATCAACAATCTTTCAAGCTTACTTTTCATTTTTAAATATTCAATCAGACAATAAAAATCCCCATCGCCTGTTACAATGACCGCCCTGTCATAATTACCCCACTCAATCATGGTATGAAGAACAAGCTCTGCGTCAACATTACCCTTCACTTTGCCAGCCTTAAGATCAAGAGTTGGTTTGAACACCAAAATATAGCCTTGTTGTTGTAGGCTTGTGTATAGCGTTTGTTGTGTAGCTATATAACCAATAAATATAAACGCTTTAGTGACCTTATATTTGTCTTTAAGATATTGGCGAAAACGTTTGTAATCAAGCTTCCAACCTTGATCTCTGATAGATAAATTTAGATTTTGGCTATCGATAAAAGCATAATTGTAGACAAAGTCCCCCATGATGTCGCTCCTTGGTACTTGAGCGCTGGGGGTGGCGCGTATTTAGGATTAAAAAACTTCGGTTTGGGGGAAACCGATCGGTATATTTACATCATAAAATACTAAAATAAACCTTAAGATTCTTCGCTGCGCTCAGAAGGACAGTAAAAAGAGATTGCTTCGCTTCGCTCGCAATGACACTGAATTAATTTTTCTTTATTTGCTCGCCGATTGCCTGGATATCGTTAGCGACCTCACTATCGGTTATTATTTCATCTTCATCGTCTCCCTTCACTATATCAATACGAATTTTATCTGCCCCTGCTTTTTTAGTATATTTTAAGATAATTTGGCAAGGCACTTGGAAATCCCCTGCTTTGGCAAAAACAAAAAATCCATCTTTCTGATCTGAATATATAACACTTTTATAACCCCGAGACGCAATGTATTCAGCCACTCTTTCTTTTAATTTTTGATAATTTTCTTCTTTTGTAACGGTAAAACCATTTCCAGTTTTTAAAGCATCTTTATAAATTAGCGCATATTCATTATAAACACAGCCCCCTAACCCTAAGCACAATAATAAAACTAAAAAATTCTTAATCATTTTCAATTTAACTCCTCCTAGGTGGCCTTTTCGGCTTTCCTTATTGCCTCTATCCTCGTAAGCACAGGCGGATGGCTGTAAGATAAGAACACTTTCAAGGGATGAGGCGTAAGATTTGACAGGTTATCAACACTAAGACGCTTAAGCGCATTTATCATGGCTTGCGGATGTTTATAGGTATCGACCGAGAACCTATCGGCCAGAATTTCAAAACGCCTTGATATATAATTTGTCCCGACAGAGAACATGTCATTGACCGGCTGGTATAGGAATGTAAATAAGAAGAGTCCTGCATAAACAGAGATGTTTGCCATCTTAAATGCCTCAAAAAAATCTTTATTATAGATAAAAAATGACAGCCCGAAAAACATGAGTCCTGTGCTGGCGGTCGATACGGCGAGGCTCTTAAAGATATCTTTGTGCTTATAATGCCCGATCTCATGGGAGAGGACCGCCACCAGTTCATCCGTCTTCATATTAGTGACCAGGGTATCGAAGAGTACGATCCGCTTGTAAGCCCCGAGGCCGGTAAAAAAAGCGTTCGATTTGGCGCTGCGGCGCGAAGCATCCATCTTGTATATACCCTTTATCTTAAAATCCTGCGCACATGCGTAATCGGTGATGCCAGCTTTCAACTGGCCCTCCTCAAGAGGCGTAAATTTATTAAAAAGCGGCATGATAGTAACAGGCGCGATGAATACAAGAAACAACTGAAAAACCGTCACGGCTATCCATGAATAAACCCAGGCCCATCTGCCTAAAATGTTAAAAAACCACAATATAAGCGCTAATATTATCCCGCCCAAGAGTATCGTTAATATCATATTCTTAAAAATATCGACAATGAATGTTTGCGGCGTGGTTCTGTTGAAACCATACTTTTCTTCTATAACGAATGTCTGGTAAGCGGAAAACGGGATAGAAAAGATATAATAGGCCAGATATAGTATACCGAGAAAAATAAGCCCTGTAACGAGTGGCGCCTGTTGAAGAGAACGCGCGAAGCCGTCTATCAGATTAAACCAGCCGGCAAGAATAAAAATAACTACACCGCAAGTAAAGAAGGCGTTTTCGATAAGGCTGAAGCGGACCTTCTGTTTGAGGTAGCTTTGCGACTTTTGGTATTTTTCGGCGTCGTAATATCCCTCCAATTCACGAGGCAACACCGACGGCGCATAGGCGATATCCAACTCTTCGATGATGAAGTTGACGATGTATCCGCCGATAAGGATAAGCAAAACTACCGGTAAATAATAATTATAGGGTGTCATACTTTTTTGTCCAGGAGCCGCATGAGTCCGATAAAGTCATCATCTAACCAGCCGGCGGCTATTCCTTGATCGTACATTTGCTTGAGATGCCTGGTTTGTTCAAGCGACAGCGATAGCTCCGCGGCGGTTTCCAATGCCAGGCGAAGATCTTTGGCCATATGCTTGAGTGAAAACTGCGGGCTGTAATCACTTTGGCGCAATTTGGGTTCTTTAACATCAGCAAGACCGGAATGCGCGACGTTGCGCGCCAACGCGCTAAAATAAATGTCGTCTGGGATTCCAGCCTTCCTGCACAATATAAGACTTTCGCACAGGGTCTGGGCAACTCCGGCTATGTTGAGATTCATGGCAAGCTTAAGCGTAGAAGCAGAACCCAATGGCCCGATATGCAGAATCGCGCTGGATATCGGCTTGAGAATGGGCGTGGCCTTTTCCACAATTTCAGGATCCCCACCCAAATAATAAACAGTCTGGCGAGCTTCAGCGGCAATTTTGCTCCCTGTAAATGGCGCCTCCAGGAACCATGCACCTGTTTCTTGCACCTGTTGGGCAAAAGCCTTTGTCCATTTGGCGGAAATTGTGCTTGACTGGATCACCAATTGGCCGGCCCTAAGTTTGGATTTTATCTGCTTTATAACGGACCCAACAGCCGGCGGGTCAGCAACAATGATGAAAATGGCCTCTGCCTGGTCCACAGCCTCCTGAATGGATGCATAGAAGTTGGGAAAGTTCTTTGGGGTCCGGTTCCAGCACCGCACCGTATGCCCATCAGCCATCAGATTTTTAGCCCACGCGCTTCCAATGATTCCTAAACCCAGAACAGAAATATTCATTTTGAACCATCCTTTTATTTAGCCATAAAATATAGGGGGAATCGGATTTGAACTACTAGAAGTATGTTACCAAATTATCACGAAATGTAAAATTTAAAAATAGGGCGCTGTCCCCTATTTTTGGTGCCTGTGTTGTGCAGAAGTTTATTCCCCAGACATAAAAGGTAACACTGGTAGCCCTATATATCTATTACCTATTTTTTGGAGAATAACGGTTGCATATCCACCGGTACCATTAGGGATATCGACTGTGAAAACATTTATGGTCACCTGATGCTTAATGACAACAGGTGTGGACGATATCATAAATGAAGCCCCATTAGGGGGGACTACTTTCACAACCGGCAATCCCAATTTCAATTCGTTTGTGTAGGACCCAGCCGGCTGTGTTAAAAGCGCTATACCTGCCAACCCCAAAATAACTATTTTATTAATATGATTTTTGATTATCATATTTACCTCCTGGTATTATCTTCACCCGATATACGAGTAAAGAAGTTAATGTTAAACTATAAGAAACTTTCTGTGGGGAGACAGCTTGCATGCCTCCTTATGGCGGCGTAAGCCGACCATTTAAAAAGATTGTTGCTTCCTGCGGTCTAACTGGGAATATTCATTAAGGATGCTATGGGGCCTGGTTGATGCCAGACTACCATTCATATCCCAGGATATATTGAGTTAGACGCTGCCGGAATACCCTCCCTACTGAAAAAGAACAAAAACTACATTACTACGAAAGGACGCCCATGAATTACCTTGGTATTGACGTCTCAAAAGCTACCTCTCGCTATGTCTTTTTAGACAATGACGGCGAGAAGCTCGTAAAACCATTCACGCTCGACAACGGACACAATGACTTAAATAAACTTCTTGATCGACTCAAAGAGCTAACTCTGTTACCGGATAATCTTCTTATCGGCATCGAGGCCACCGGAATCTGGTGGGAAAACCTTTACAGCCTATTGACCGAACATAAATTTAAGGTCATCGTGCTTAATCCCCATCAGACTAATAAATTCCGCGAAGCCCTGCGCATTAAGGCTAAAACAGATGACATTGATGCTTACGTCATCGCTGGACTGTTGCGTTCTCAAGAATACTCAGCAAGCTATATTCCCGAGGAATCAATCCAATGCCTTCGCGAAATAACTAAACTCCGATTCGAATTAGTCAAAGATCGTCAAAACTATGAACGCCAGACCAACGCTTTACTTGGGCTCTTATTCCCCGAGCTCGCCCAGACGGCTATCAAGAATCCTTTTGCCGTCTCGTCAATAGCCATTCTTAAAGCCTATCCAACCGCCAAGCATCTGGCGGAGGCCAAACCAAAGAACATTGAAAAAATCGTGCGCTCCATCAAAGGCAATAACTTCAACATCAAAGAAATTCAATCACTTATCGAATGTGCTCAAAAATCTATTTACTCGGGCCGCGCCAAACATGATCGAGGTTTAAACCTGATCATTCTGCTAACTCAAGTCGAAACTCTTCAAAATGCCATCGCTCAACTCGATGAGCGTACAAATAATATCCTCTCACCATCTGATTCCAATGATGCCAATAGCTTCCCGGGTGCCAATCTTTTAACCATCCCAGGAGTTGGCCCCAAAACACTGGCTGCCATTTTATCTGCTGTCGGTTCCGATGGTCAGGCATTCCCAGACGGGAAACATCTCATCGGTCACATCGGATTCTTCCCGAAAATCTATGAATCTGGTGAAACCAGACACGACAATACAATGTCCCATCGTGGACCAAAATATTTACGCGCGGCTCTATACATGTCTGCTGTCGCCTGCTTAAAACATAACCCGGAATTCAAAGCCCTTTACGATCGCAAGGTCTCTCAAGGCAAAACAGCTAAACAATCCCTGGTTTATGTTGCCAAGAAATTGGCCCATCTTTGCTTGAGTATGCTTAAATCCGGTGAGGACTATAACCCCTCACGTGTTTTTATGCCTGCCTGAGAAAGATCGTTTTACTGCTCTTTGACAACCTGTTTTTTATCTTGACCCTTTATAGGATGTCTTTTTATTGCATAATGGCATTCTAGGGATTAAACAGAATAAATCAATTGTACCGGAGTATAACAGGAAGCTATTATTTGAAATTAAGCACGGGAGGGCTTGAAGGCGGGTAAAGAATTATATTCGGTTTGGATAATCCGTATATCCTTCCTTGCCGGATCCGTAAAATGTGTTTGGATCAGGGGTGTTAAGGGGAGCATTATCGGCGAAACGTTGGGGAAGATCCGGATTGGCAAGAAATTGTTTGCCAAAGCTGATGGCATCAGCCTCCCCTGCATCCAAGGTAGCTTGAGCGGTTTCTTTTGTAAAACCTTCATTGGCGATATAGATACCGCCGAATATTTTTTTAAGTTCAGGGCCTATGCGATTGGACCCTATGGACTCCCTCGCACAAATAAAGGCAATTTTACGCCTCCCCAGCTGTTGGGCGACATATCCAAAGGTGGCCCTTGGATTGGAATCCCCCATGTCATTGGAATCTCCCCGGGGAGCTAAATGCATCCCTACCTTACCTTTTCCCCAAATAGAGACAACAGCGTCTAGCACTTCCAACATGAAACGCGCACGGTTTTCAACACTGCCACCATAAGCATCGGTGCGCTTATTAGTGCTATCTTGTAAGAATTGATCCAGTAAATAGCCATTGGCACCGTGTATTTCCACAGCATCAAATCCTGCTGCTTTGGCATTTTTAGCTCCTTGCGCGTATTCTTCGATGATCCCCGGGAGTTCATTGATATTAAGGGCACGGGGAGTGACAAATTCTTTTTGAGGACGGATTAAATTAACATGACCTGCCGGCCTAACCGCGCTTGGCGCAACCGGGAGTTTCCCATTTAAATAGACGGGATCGGAAATCCGTCCCACATGCCATAGTTGTAAAAGTATCTTGCCGCCTTTATTGTGCACCGCCGATGTGATGGCCTTCCATCCATCCACTTGTTGGCTTGACCAGATTCCTGGTGTATTTGGATAACCGACACCCATGGGGCTTACAGCGGTTGCCTCGCTAAAGATCAAACCTGCAGAGGCGCGCTGGGCATAATATTCGGCCATCAATTGATTGGGAATGCGCTCATCAATAGCACGGCAACGTGTTAACGGCGCCATAAAAATGCGATTAGGTAATTTACAATCTCCGATTTGGATTGGATCAAAAAGACTAGGCATATCAGCGTCCATATTTTACTGTTAGCGAGGCCTTTGCTAAAGCGTTTTGGTTTAAATAATACCC
>Ga0182027_10009714_pt1 | contig 13771 bp, 13 predicted proteins | sample 712E1DmetaG_FD_121300 | JGI IMG/M metagenome (GOLD analysis project Ga0182027, IMG submission 121300) | Permafrost microbial communities from Stordalen Mire, Sweden - 712E1D metaG (Illumina Assembly) | ecosystem: Environmental > Terrestrial > Soil > Wetlands > Permafrost | place: Sweden...
GGGCCTCCGGCCCGCTTTGGGTGTGCCAACGCTCGGCGCGCCACCAGAATCGGAACCCCATCCCGATTGGCGAGTCGAAAGCGGGCCGGAGGCCCGCGCGCCGGACTTTGTCAATGGCCCTGTATCACCCCCATGGCGGGTTCAGGAAACCTCGGACTTGTAGCCGCCGGCGTCAGTCGGGGCTCATTTGCTCCCGTGAAGGTAGGGCGTGCTGTCCCCAGCGCGCCGCCAGCGACGGGAGATGTCCAAAGTTTGGGCAACACGCCCTGACGTCGGCGGCTGCGATTCTTGAAGGCGCCCCGGTCAACGGCTTGGGACGCGCGGCAGATGGGGCGAATCACTGACCTTCCAGCGCCGATGCATCCAGATCCACTGCTCCGGATGGCGCAGCAGCATCCTTTCGAGAGCCTCGTTGTAGATGCGGGTGTTTCGCCGAATCGCTTCGTCAATGTCGTCGCACTCGATGAGCGGCAGCGGTTCCTCAAAGTGCAGCACGTGAGTGCCGTCGGCCTCGCGCCAACAGCACGCCGGAATCACCGGCGCACCCGTGTTTAAGGCGAGCACCGCCAGGCTCTTGAAGGTGCTCGCCGGGTGACCCAGAAAATCCACCGTAACCCCGTCGCTCCCGCTGGCATGCTGATCCAGGACATAGACGAGGATGGCACCCCCAGCCAGCAGTTCGAGAATGGTGTCCAGCGAGCCGCGTTTGGCCAGCGTGCCGAATCCCGAGCGTTGAAACCTGCGGGTGATCAAGTCGTTCAGCCAGAGCGGCTTGAGCGGACGCCGCACAAAATGAAACAAGTGCCGATACTGCGGAAACTGGGACAACCCGACCACGGTGGCGACTTCCCAGTTGCCGAAATGGCCGCCCAACACGAGGATCCCCTTTCCCTGCCCGTGCGCGCGGATGGGGGCCTCCATGTTCTCGACGCGGACCCAGGCATTTCGCCGCTTGGGTGACATCAAAGGCGCACGCACAAACTCGAACAGGAAACGCGCGAAGTGAGCGCAGTAGGCCTGAGCCAGACGACGGATGTCACGTTCACAGATCGCAGCGCCGAAGACCCGCCGGAGGTTACCCAGCACCACTTTCCGGCGGAAAGGCAGCAGGTAGTACAGGACCTTTCCAAACCACGGCACCTCAAGCGCCCGCGTTTCGGCCCAGGCAATGGCCGAGGCGCTGGCTTCTGTGTGGGTGAGTGACACGCGGATGCCGGCCAGGCAATGGCGGTCGAGAACGAATCGAGCTTCCCGGCTTGGCTCCACCGTCGGCGCACCGTAAGCGTCGCGCCGGATGCTGAAGTCGGCCGGCCCAATCACCCCGAGAGTCGTTTCCCGCGGGAAGAGTTTGCAGCAGGCTTCCTTGGCCGCAAACCGGGCGGCGAGCCGGGCGACGCGTTGCGGTCCGTCTCCGGCGTCCTGAAGCTCAGCTTGGGTAAACAGGCGTTGGAGGTCCTCGCCGGTCGTTTCCCGGAGCAGTCGCTCCACGCGGCTGATCTCGACGGTATCGAGGCCCGGGCCGGGCATCTGGCTGGAGCCCGGATTCATCCTGCCGCGCCGGCGCCCGCAGCTCGAACCAGGAGCGCGACGTTCATGCCCCCAAAGCCCCGGTTGAGCACCAGTGCGATATTGCTCCGCGGCCGCTGCGGCGCCCGCGATACCGGCAACGGCCCCAACTCCGGGTCCAGACATTCCAGGGTCGCAATGCCCGGGACAATCCCCTGTTCGAGCGCCGTCAGAGCCAAAACGACATCGAGAGCGCCCGAAGCGGCGATCGTGTGACCGAAGGCCCACTTGAACCCAGTAATGGGCGGCGGGCTGTCACCGAACACCCGCCGGATTGCCCGCACCTCAGACGCATCCGATGCCAGCGTGCCGTTTCCATGCGCCACCACCATGCCCACCTGGTCGGGCGCCAGGCCAGCCTCGGCCAACGCCAGCTCGATCGCCCGGCTCAAACCGCCCCCGTCCGGGCGCACCTCGACGACACCGGTGGCTTCCGTGGCACAGCCTGACCCGAGGAACTCGCCGCGCACGCGAGCTTGTCGCGCCCGGGCATCGGCCTCCTTCTCCAGCACAACCGACGCGGCGCCTTCGCCGAAAATCGTCCCGCTGCGGCCGCGGTCAAAGGGGCGCAAAGCCTCCTGGGCCAGCAGGCCCACTTGATAGTAATACAAAAGGCTCTCGGGCTCGAGCGGAGCGTCGTGGCCGGCCACCACGGCCCGATCGGCTTCACCGGAGCGGATCGCCGCCGCCGCTTCCGCAAGGGCGAGAGCGCCGCCCACACATTGGTTGGTGATGCAGGCGTTAGTCCCTTTGAGTGAGTAGCGGATGCCGGTGTAGCACAGGACGTTGTTGGGCAGCCGCGTGAGCAGCCACATCGGGTTAACGCAGGACTCAATCTCGCGCCCGAAGGCCCCCACATCGCCGCCGGCGGCCGTGAGCGCGGGGAAAAAATCGTAGCTGTGCTGGTAGGCGCAACCACCCGACCCTACGAAGACTCCGCTCCGGTCGTTAAAAAGCGCCGTGGCGGCTGAATCCATCTGCTCACGATGGCTGATCAGGCCGGACTGCCGGAGCGCAACATCGGTGGCGTAGAGGCCAAACAGGTCGGTCCGGGAGAGAAACTTGTGGTATTTCCGTTCTGCCACCAGCGTGGTGTCGCTCACGCCGATCACCTCAGCGGCCCGCTGGACCGGCCAGCGGCTGGCATCCCATTGGTTGATCAGCGCGACGGCGGACTTGCCACTTTGGATGGCGTTCCAGATCGTCTCGACAGTCAGACCGGCGCCGCACACGGCCCCGAGACCGGAGATTACGATACGGGGTGATGCTTCCATGTGGTCAGCTCCGGCTCGGAGAGAGAATTCCCCGAACATCTGACGCGCTTTGCGCCCTTGAACCCCAAGGCAAAGGGGAACCCCTCACCCCGGCCCTCTCCCCTTCGGAAGGGGAGAGGGGGAATCGTCGTCCGCTCTCTGGCAAACCGAGGTTCACGGGGAGGGCTACAATTGGTTGGCGTCCTCGGGTCGCCGGAACACGAGGCAACTGTTCGACCCGCCGAACCCCAGGGAATTGGACAACGCCACGCGAATGCGAACCCGGCGCGATTCCCCACGGACGATGTTGACGTCGCACTCGGGATCGGGTTGGGTCAGGTTGGCATTCACCGGAGCGATACCGTCGCGAATGGCCAGTGCGCAGATGCCGGCTTCGACCGCGCCAGCGGCGGAGATCAGGTGGCCCATGCAGCTCTTGGTGGAGCTGACCGCCACCTGGTTGATATGGCCGCCCATGACCGCGCGCAGGGCCGCACACTCACTCCGGTCGTTCATTACGGTCGAGGTGCCGTGGGCGTTTATGTAATCCACGGACCCGACGGGGACCCGAGCGTCGGCAAGCGCCTGCTGCATTGCCTGGATCGGGCCGTCGCCGGACGGATGGGAGTCCGTAATGCGATAGCTGCTTAACGAGTTGCCGTCACCCGCCAACTCCGCGTAGATGCGCGCGCCCCGCGCCCGAGCCATCTCCCATTCCTCGAGCACCAGGAAGCCGGCGCCTTCCCCGAGCACAAAACCGTTGCGGGTGGCATCGAACGGGCGGCTGGCCTGCTCCGGGGTGTCGTTGTCGCTGGACAAGGCACCCAACAAGCAAAAGCCCGACAGCCCGATGGGGTGCAGCATCGAGTCGTAACCACCCGCCAGCATAAAGTCGGCGAGGCCGCGGCGGATCACTTTGAGCGCGGTGCCCACCGCCTGCCCCCCGGACGCGCAGGCGGTATGCACGGAAGTGGCGTAACCCTCGATGCCGAACTGGCGGGCGAGCAACGCCAAACCCGCGTTTGTCTGACTCCGACAAAAAGCCACCGGATCGGCCGGAAAGCCGGCTTCCAGCAGGCCGTCCGGGCAGAATTCCCCATCAGGGACGCAAAAGGTGTGAACCGCCTGCAACTCGCTGAAGGTGACGCTGAGCATGCCGGCCCCAACACTCAAGCCCCACCGATGGCCGTTGTCCGCCAAAGGGCGAATCCCCGCGTCGGCGAAAGCTTCGCCGGCCGCGGCCAGCGCAAACCGATGGGAGCGCGAGGCGAATTTGAGCAGCCTGGGCTCGCAAAGGGTCGGTCCGGACGGGACGTCTTTGACCTCGGCGCCGATGCGGACCGAGAACCCGCTGGCATCGAACTGCCGGATGGGCGCGACGCCGCTGCGACCGGCGAGCAGGCTGGCCCAGGAGGTCGGCGCGTCGCCGCCAACGGGCGTCACCATGCCAACTCCGGTAATAGCAACCCTTCGCCGCGCTTTCATTCCCCAGCCCCCGGCCTGAGCCGCAGCCCTGCGGTCGCGATGATCTCTTTGCTCGTCCGGCCTTCGAGAGTCGGGCTGGCTGATTCGGGTGAGTGTTGCTTCAACTTCGCCTCGAGTCGCAGGGTTGCGCCGGGCGGAATGCACGAGCGCAGCTTCATATCGAGGATCGTTGCCGGCACCCACCGGCCCTCTGCCGGTGGGGAAATCTCGCTCGCCAGGGCTGCCCCGAGCTGCAGGTTGATATGCATGAAGAGGCTTCCCGGAAACACCGCACGACGAGGAAAGTGATCGGCGAACAAAGGCGCCTCGGCGGGCACCTGGAAACTTGCGGAGACACTTTGACCCGGCTCCCCGCCCGTCCGTTCGAGCGCGAGTTGGGGCAAGCCACGGAACCCGCCTGGCGCCACGCCGGCCCGGCACAATTGCTCGAACCGTGTTCGCAACGCCTCGGGGTTGTCGAAATCGGCCAGTGGCACCATGGGGCCAACACAATCCTTCAGGCGGATCACCGGCGTTCCGTCCACGTGCGCCGTGCCGCCGTAAGCGACGCCCTCGGCGTCCACGTTCTCCAGGTCGGCGGCCAGCTCCAGCACTTGGCCCGGAAGGGGCACCTGGAGCAGCTCGATGCTCCCGGCCAGACCGGCTACGGGCCGTTGACCGAAATCCACCGCCGCCATCGCCGCCCACGCAGCCAATTGGCCAACCGCCTCACCCACCAGGGCCAGAGGAAAATCGCGCAGCTCGGCGGGAATCGCATAACGGCCGCGGATTTGCCTCCCATGGTGAACCGAAGTAATCCGGTCCACAAAGGAGAAGGCTCGGGAAGCTGCTTCCATGTAACTTGAAAGTCCTGGCGCGGGTATTGCCTGCTCGCACGGGCGAGAGGTCCCTCAGGCCGGCTTGGCGCCCGCTGCGGCGGCCGTAGTTTGCTGCTGGCGAACCACCATCTTGCAGAAGGTCTCGGTCGTAAACAACCGCGGGATGTCGGCCACCTTTAACGGCGAGGCAAACCGCCCCGCTGGGACTTCGCTCAGAAACAACTTCAAACGTTCCAGACCCGCCGGGGACACCAGGCCGCCCTGTTCGAACTCGACTTGCGAGAGGTTGCCCCGCGCATCCTCGATGATTTTGCCTCGCGGGAGCTTCACTTTGAACGCGCGTTCCAGGCGGAAGACAATGTCCAGGAAGTCAATAGACTGAGCGCCCAGATCATCAATCAGCGATGCCTCCAGTTTCACGCGCTCGATTTCGCAGGGAAGCGCCGCGGCAATGATTTCGGCGATCTTCGGAAAAACCGCCATTATCTCTTCTTTGCTAATTTGTGAGTTTGTCATGCTATTCCATCTTAAATCCACCATCCACGTGCAGGATTTCGCCCGTGATGTAGTCCGCATACCGCGAGGCCAGGAACCAGACCGCGTAAGCCACATCCGCCGGCTGGCCGATGCGCCGCAGCAGAATCCGCGACAACACCGCGTCGCCGGCCCGCTCGCGCACCTCGCGCGACATCTCGGTTTCGATGACGCCGGGGGCCACCGCGTTCACCGTGATCCCGCGCGGCGCCAACTCTACGGCCACGGATCGCGTAAAGGCGTTGATCGCGCCTTTGCTCGCCGCGTAATTCGTCTGGCCGCGGCCGCCTTTCTCGCCCGCGACTGAACTGATGTTGACGATCTTGCCGCGGCGCTGAGCAATCATGTGCGGCGCGACGGCCCGCGTCATATTAAAGGTGCCCGTCACGTTTGTCTCCAGCACAATGCGGAACTCTTCATCTTCCAGCGCCGTCAGCGGGTTGTCTCTGATCACCCCGGCATTGTTGACCAGCAAATCAATCCGGCCCGCGCGATCCACCACTTTCTCGACCAGCGCCGCGCACGCCCCCGCGTCGCCCACGTTCAGCGGTTCGGCGGTGATCCTGAGGCCTTGCCCTGCCGCCACGACCTCGGCCGCCGCAACCGAGTTTTGGCGGTAGCTCAACACCACATCCATGCCAGCGGCCGCCAGCAACTCGACGATGGCGCGTCCGATTCCTCGGCTGCCACCGGTCACAATCGCCACTCCGCCGCTCAGACCGGCATCCATTGGGCTCGGGCACATCATCCTGAGATACAGTAACCCCCGTCCACGACAAGGGTGTGACCGGTGATCATGCCAGCCTCGGGCAGGCATAGCAAGTAAACTGCGTCGGCGACCGCCTCCGCAGTCAGGGTCGGCCCAACAGGGGCGCGGCGGCCGAATTCGGCCAGCAATTGCTCGCGGTTCGGGAAATACTTCAGCGCGTCCGTATCCACCACCCCCGCGCTGACAACATTGACCCGGATTCCCCGGGGGCCCAGTTCCTGCGCCAGGCTCCGGGCCAGGCTCTCGAGGGCCGCCTTGGAGGCGCCGATAAAAGCGTATTGCGGAATGGCGCGCAAGGCGCCCAGGCTGGAGAGTGCGATGATCCGCCCGCCTGAAGGCATAAGCGGCACGGCTTGCTGGGCCAGGAGGTTCAGCGCCAGCGCATTGGTCTCGAGGCACCGGCGCCAGTGTTTCAGCGACAGTTCGAGCGCCGGCCGGAGCACCCCGACCGCCGCATTGCTCACCAGCAAATCCAGCCGGCCGAATTGCTGGCGCACCATCGCGAAGATCTCGGCGACCAGTTCGGGTTCGCTGACGTCAGCCTGGATCGCGTGTGCCCGCCGGCCCAAATGCCGGATGGCCGCACAAACCGCCTCCGCTTCTTCATGGCTGTTGTGATAGACGATCGCCACATCGCTGCCGGCGTTGGCGAGCTTCAAGGCGATCGCCCGGCCAATGCCCCGCGTTGCGCCTGTCACCAGCGCTATCTTGCCTGAGAGCGGCCTGCCCGTCGTTAGTTCATCCGGTAAGTTTTGAGTGCTCATTTGAAAGGTTCTTCCACCGCTTTCAAGGAATCACGCTTCGCCGCCGACAACGGCGCCGCCGGTGCTGCTCTCTTCCGCAAGCGCGGAAGCCATCGTCCGGCGCGGGCGCAGTAGGCTTCGTAGGTCGGCCCCGGGAGCGCTCGGAGGTGCGATTCTTCGTCTGCCGCCTTCGTCAACACACAGAGGAGATGGATGATCAGGATGATCAAGGCAAGCACGGAAGGAAGCAGAATGGCAATTGCTGCCACCATGACGGCCTGGCAGACATAGATCGGATGCCGCACAAACCGATAGGGACCCCGTGTCACCAGGTCGGTCTTTTCCGCCCGGTTGACCCCCATGCGCCAGGCGTTCCCCATCGCGGCATAGCACCACAGCGTGCCCAGGTAACCCGCCCCCATCATGATTATGCCGAGGGCACGACCAACCGGGTGGACGAGTGACGGGATGATCGCCAGACCCGGCAGCCCTGCGCCGCTCCTGGCCAGCAACGGCAGCCCCAGCCACGCTCCCACCACGAAAAGCCATCCGGCCCAAAGCAGTGTCTCCTTCAACCCCCGCGGTCGTGAATTGGTGGACCCCCCGATGCGCCGGCGAACCCGCCGGGCCTGGACCCACACGCCCGCCCAATACACCACGCCGGAGCCAAACACCACAGCCCGATTCAGCAACAGCGCTTCAGTTGGCATGGCCTGGCGAGCGTTTCGCGCGGAGCTGCCGCTGCAATTCGAGCACCCAATGCTTCTTGATGCTGTACCACACCTCCTCAGCCCACAGAATGTGCCTGCTGCTCGCGTCAAACTTTACCTCCAGGTGGGGTGCTTCGTAGGGCTTGTCGTTTGGGTGGTAGTGGTTGAGATAATCCATGATCTCCTGGCTCTTCAGCAGGTGGGCGGCGGCCGGAACCGTCACATGCGGGTAGAAGGCGGGCAGCCGCACATTGCGAACCACCGCCCTGCCCATGGACTTGAAATGGTTGGCCGAGCCATATCCCAGGTAATCGCCGCCCAAGACGTCATTGCCGATGTAAAACCCTGTGAACTCCTCCACCGAATCCGGAACGTCGTGGAGCCGCCCGCACATGTCCCATTGGTTCGGCAGGATACGCGTCAGCCCGCCCGCCCCCACAACCGTCGCATAGGGCAGTTGCAGACCCGCCACCGGCCGCCGCTGGCCGGTGACAGGATCAAGGATGTCACAGCTCTCCTCCTTCTTCCAGGTCAACGGATTCCAGACATGCAGCTTCGGCGCCGAGAGGCCGGCCAGCTTCCGCAGCACCTTCACCGCCTGCATGGCGCCCTGGCTGTGGCCCACGATCATCGGCCGCAGGCCCTCCCGCTCGTAGTACCACGCGATCACGCCGGCAATCTTCGCGCTGCTTTCATAACAACTGAACGTATAGGTGCCATCGCCGGGGTTGGCGATGCTCGCCCCAGGATACCCCATCCCCATGAGGAACTTGGAGAACGATATCAGCAGCCGGTGCACCGGATAAATGCCGCCGTGAATGTTGATGATTCTCGGCGCCGGAGCCTGCGACAGCACCCCGCGGATGTCCGCTTCCGTCACATGCTCAGGGTCCAGCGCCATGATCTTTTGCTCGATCTCGGGCGAGGGCGCAAACTCCCGTCGCACCGAAGCGAGTTCGACCTGGCGCGCACGCTCCGGGTCGAGACCGTGGCGCATATAGCTGGCACAGCCGGAACCCAGCAGCACGCTGCCCAGCAGAAAGATTGGCAGTGTGCGTGGGCTCACGAGTGGGCCAGAGCCCCGAGCGGGGCCAAAAAGACAGCTTTGCCGCACTCCATCTCCGGCGACCCAAAAACAGTTGATCGGTAGGTAAGGCCAATGTTGGCCCCCCGCCCGATGGTCATTATGGACACCACCAGCAGCGTAACCTGGCTGGTGGAGACCGCCCGGAAATAATCCACGGGCCGGGCCTCCTCCGGCTGCGGCCAAGGAGCATTGAGGTTCATGACCAGGTTTCAGTTGGCATGGCCTGGCGAGCGTTTCGCGCGGAGCTGCCGCTGCAATTCGAGCACCCAATGCTTCTTGATGCTGTACCAAACATCCTCGGCCCAGAGAATGTTCTTGCTGTCCGAGTCAAACTTTACGTCCAGGTGCGGTTCATCGTAGGGCTTGTCGTTGGGGTGGAAGTTGTTGAGCCAATCCACGATCTCCTGGCTTTTCAGCAGGTGGACGTTGTCCGGAACCCCGCCATGCTTGTAGTACGTGGGCAGCCGCACATTGCGAACGACTGCCTTGCCCATGGACTTGAACTGGTTGGCCGGGCCGTATCCCAGGTAATCGCCGCCGTACAGGTCTTTGCCTTTGAAAAACCCCGTGAACTCCTCCACCGAATCCGGAATGTCCCGGAGCCTCCCGCACATGTCCCACTGGTTCGGCAGGATGCGCGTGATCCCGCCCGCCCCCATAACAGTCGCATAGGGCAGTTGCAGACCCACGACCGGACGCCGCTGGCCGGTGAGGGGATCGCGAATGTCGCAGCTCTCTTCCTTCTCCCAGGTCAAAGGATTCCACACATGCAGCCGTGTCGCCGACAGACCGGCCAGCTTCCGCAGGACCTTCACCGTTTGCAGGCCGCCCTGGCTGTGGCCCACGATCATGGGCCGCAAGCCTTCCCGTTCGTAGTACCACGCGATCACCCCGGCGATCTTCTCGCTGCTCTCATAACAACTAACCGTGACGCTGCCATCCCCCGGGTTGACAATGCTTTCCCCGGGATAGCCCATGCCGATGAGAAACTGTGAGAACGCTATCAGCCGGCGGTGCACCGGATAGACGCCGCCATGAATGTTGATGATTCTGGGGGCCGGGGCATCGGCCAGCACTCCGCGGATGTCCGCTTCGCTGACGTGCTCCGGATCCAGGGCCAGGATTCTTTCTTCAGTTTCGCGCGCCGGCGCAAACTCCCGTCGCACGGAACAGAGCTCGACCTGGCGCGCCTGCGCCGGATCGAGACCGTGGCGCACATAGGTGGCACACCCGGACCCCAGCAGGGCGCTACCCAGCAGAAAGATTGACAGTAGGCGAGGCCTCACAGGTGAGCAACAGGCCCAGGCGGTGCCAAAAAGCAGCTTTTGACACGCTCGATCTCCGGCGTCCCAAAAACAGTTGGCCGGTAGCTAAGGCCGATATTGGCCCCCCGCCCGATGGTGGTTATCGAAACCACCAGCGGCGTAACCGGGCCGGTGGAAACCGCTCGGAAATAATCCACGGGCCGGGTCTCTTCCGGCTGCGGCCAAAGAGCATTGAGGTTCATATTAGTTAATCCGCCCCACAAAGGGTAATGCTTCTGATAGAGTGCCCTTCGCCGACGCTCGGAGTAGAAGCACATCATCAGCCGCCCGAAAGTTAAATCTAAACCTGCGCCCAGGTAAAGCCGTCTCTGCTTGATCTCCAGTGTCTGCCGTCCAAGATCCCGGGCGAGCGCCGCCAACTCGATCCCTGCCGGAACCTCCTGGTGCACCACAAACGAACCCAGGAACACCCCGAAAGCCCGTCTCCCCTCCATCCCGAGGTCCTTTCGGGCATTGACGACGCAGCCCACGGAAATGTTCCTGCGCTGAGCCTCCGCCGCCCGGTGCGGGGCCAGGGGGGAAAGGGCCTTCATCAGGAGCGCCAGGAACAAATCATTGAGCGTGACATTCCACGACTTGGCGGCCTGGGTCAAGCCGCTCAATACCTGTGGGCTCAAGGAGAAGAAAGCGAACTTGTTGGTGAAATCCCCGGCGTCACGGTAGTGGAGCCGGCACGTGCTCTGCATGGTTTTGATGGAGGAGGGCAGCGACGCCAGCTTCCTGGCCAGGACGCCGGGAGGCAGCCGCAGCAGAGTGTCCCGGCGCGCTGGATAGCGCTCAACCGGATTCGCGAGCGCCGCCTTGCCTCCGCCCCGGTAAGCCTCCACGATGTCCTTTAGCAGGAAAACGATGCTCTCGGCGTCCGCGATGGGATGAAAATACGCCAGGCCCAACGAAAAGGAATCCTTCTCGGGGACCACCATGAATCGGAATGGATTGAAAGGGTCAGTCTGAGCGAAAGGCGTGTTCAGTTGACGTTCGATCTCCTCCGCCAAGCCTGGTGGCAAGGCCGCGTCGGCGCCGGCTGATGGGCCCGTTGCGGCGGTGAGCTTGAGCTCGACCGACGCGGGCCCGCCGCGATATTGATAGGTTCCCGCGTTGCGGTCCAGTGCCAGGCCGGTGAGCCCCTGCCCTTCCAGTGTCGTCGTGATGACGTTCTTCAGGCGGGCAACATCGAGTGCGCCGGGCACCCGGACCACATGGACCGCGTTATAGGGGTGCACGTCGCACCACTGCAACATGCTCAACTGAAAACTGTTCAGTCGCCCCTGCATATACTCGAGGCAATGATGAAAGCCGGGTGGCGCAGCACTATTGTCGGACGCACACCCGGCATAGCTGAACAGTTGCGACAGTGCCCATAGGCAACAGAGTAAGGGCCGGTCCGTTCCCAAGCAAGAAATCAGATACAGCAGACCTATGAACTGAGTTGCGGCTTGCCTCTGGAAGGCGGGAGAGTTAGAACTCTGCCTGCGAATACTGAATCATGAAATCGCTCGCCAACAACCACAGCCCCGACAGCATCAATCGCCGGACTTTCCTGAAAACCAGCCTGGCCGGCGCCGCCACGCTCGCCGCCAGTTCCACCGGCCTGGCCGCTCCCGGGGCTAACGACAAGATTTCCATCGGCTGCATCGGCGTCGGCGGGCGCGGGTCCGCGCTCCTGGGCGAAATCCTGGCGCTGGCGGCCCAGGAGAATGTTCAGGTGACGGCCGTGTGCGATGTGTGGCAGAAGAACCGGCAGGCGGCCGCCAAACGCATCCAAACGAAGCTGGGCCGGGAACCGCGCCAATTCAGCCGGTTCTCTGAGCTGCTGGCGCTGAACGACCTGGACGCCGTGGTCATTGCGACGCCCGATTTCAGTCACGGCCCGATTCTGACTGCGGCGTTGAAAGCGGGCAAGGACGTTTATGTCGAGAAGCCAATGACGATTGACCTGGGCCTGGCCAACCAAGCGTTGGACCTGGCGCGCGCCAAAGAACGCGTCGTCCAGGCGGGCACCCAGCGCCGCAGCGAGGGGAAGTTCCGAGGCGCCGCAAAACTCTACGCCTCGGGTGTGCTGGGCAAGGTCAGCCGGATTGACGCCGCCGCCTACTTCAACGAATCCCGCTGGACGCGCAACTGCGCGGACTGCCTCGAGAGCGACGTGGATTGGGAAGCCTTTCTGCTCGACCTGCCCAAACGGCCATTCGACGCCAAGCTGCTGCGCCAATGGCAGTTGTACCGGGAGACCTCCAACGGCCTGCCCGGCCTGTGGATGACCCATTACGCCGACCTCGTCCACATGATCACCGGCGCGAAGTTCCCCGTCAGCTCGGTCGCGCACGGCGGGGTTTATGTCTGGAAAGATGGCCGTGATACCTCGGACACCTTCGAGGCGCTGGTCGAGTATCCTGAGGGGTTTCTGTTTTCCTGGGGCATGGGGCTGGGGAACTCGGCGGGCGGTCGCTTCGCCGTCTATGGCACCAAAGGCACCATGGACCCGGAGAAAGGGACGGTTTCGCCCGAAGGCGGCCGCGATTCCACGCTGGTCGCCGGGCCGGTCCCCGCGGAGCCGAATCAATCACACATGGGCAACTGGCTGCAATGCCTGCGGTCACGCCAGCGGCCCAATGCGGACATCGGGTTCGGCCATCAACATGCCGTCGCCACCATCATGACCGCGATCGCCCTCCAGACCGGTCAACGCCAGAAATATGATCCCGTCAAACGAACCATCAGCCCGGGTTGACCGGGTACATCCATCCCCTATGAGCAATCTACGTTCATCTCACCAATGCCGGCTGCCGCTGGCCGCCGCCTGCCTGGCCGTGTCGCTGCTGTCGCTGGCCAGTGCGGGGCCACGCTTCGCCTTTCAGGAAGTAAACAATTCGACGGGCCTCGAGCTGTTGGAGAACGGCAAACCCGTCTTCGTCTATAACTACGGCCTGGTGCTGGCGCCGGGTTCTCCCGAACGCCTGCGCCGCTCCTGCTATTTGCACCCGGTTTATGCCCCGGACGGCACGGTGCTGACCGACGACTTCAACCGGGACCACCCGCATCATCGCGGCATTTTCTGGGCCTGGGAAGTCGTCACGGTTGACGGCAAGACCGATGACGTCTGGACCGTCAAAGGGTTCCACCAGAAGTTTGTGCGCTGGAAGGCGCGCGAAACGGATGGCCCGCTGGCGCGGCTGGCCGTCGAGAACGGCTGGTATGACGGCGAGCGCAAATTCGTGAAGGAAGACGTCGAAATCCTCACCCATCCGGTTACCAACGATCAACGGGTGCTGGATTTCACCCTGACCTTCGAGGCGCTGGATCGGCCCGTGGTGATCGTCGGCACGCCGGACCAGAAGAAGGGCTACGGCGGCTTCGCCTTCCGCACTGCCCCCCGCGATGGCGGCGCCACTAACACCGTCATCCGCACCGACACCGGCATTTCCGAGAAGGACGGTGTGCTGTCGCGTCATCCGTGGGCGGAGATTGTCGGCTCGTTCAA
>Ga0182027_10009715_pt1 | contig 13770 bp, 11 predicted proteins | sample 712E1DmetaG_FD_121300 | JGI IMG/M metagenome (GOLD analysis project Ga0182027, IMG submission 121300) | Permafrost microbial communities from Stordalen Mire, Sweden - 712E1D metaG (Illumina Assembly) | ecosystem: Environmental > Terrestrial > Soil > Wetlands > Permafrost | place: Sweden...
AAAATATCTATTAAGCGTTAATCTTTACAAGATACCTTATTCGGAAGGATTGTATAAATACAAACTGTTTAAAAATGATAAGCCTTTAATTATGGTTTCCGGCAGCAAAGCAATGAATGAAATCCTCGGAAAAACGAATTTAAACTTCTCCGATAAAATTATCGCGATAATTCCTTCGGTAAGTCTTCCGACATCGCTTACAAATTACATTACTTTCTACTCGGATAGCGGAGAAAATAGCACCGTTTTTTATGATACGTGCAAAAAGAACAACACTTGTATCATTGATATGGCCAACATACCTTTCTTTTATAAAGAAAGGATTATCAAGCAACTCCAGGTTGATATTAACTTCAAAGGGAAACTAGTTGTATTTGACTCGAAAAATCGAGATAATCTGTGGTAATAAAATTATGAAAAAGAGTAACGAAGTTGCGGTGGTAATTCCCTCATATAATGAGGTCAAAAATATATCGATACTAATTAAAAGTATCAAGCAGGAATTAAAGCTGGTGACGATTATTATTGTTGATGATTCGTCTCCCTCGGAAAACCAAAAATTAAAGCGGCTGCTAAAAGGGAAAAAAGACGTAATTCTGATTTCAAGATTAAGTAAAAAGGGGAGAGGTAGTGCGGTTATTGACGGGTTCAAGGAAGCTCTAAAAGATAAAAACGTAAAGTATGTGTTTGAGATGGATTCCGATTTGGCGCATGACCCTAGAGAATTTAAAAGATTCATTGATAAAAGAAATTCAGGGGATTACGATTTGGTTATTGGGTCTAGATATGTTCCGGGAGGAGCGATGATTAATATTCCGACCAATAGGACAATCATGAGTAGGGTTATAAATAAATTTTTATGCTATTGGCTTAGAATACATTTGACAGACCATACCGGAGGTTTTAGATTCTATAAAAGAAATAGCGTAGAGTATTTAGTAAATACAAATTTAAAATCAAAAGGATTTATTACGCTATCGGAAACCGCATACCGTCTCTACCGCGCGGGGTTCAAAATCGCCGAAGTACCGGTCACCGTAAACCTTAGAAGGTATGGTAAATCAACGGTAAATACAAAAGAGCTAATTGACTCGTTAAGCTTCGTCATTCGAATGAGACTTATTGACTTATTTACAAATAAATTTTGGCTAAAGTTGTTTGCTGTTCTCGTAATTTTTACCCTGGCTTTTTCGGTTAGAGTGAACTCCTTAAATCAGATGGGAAGGACTTGGGATGAGGAATTTTCTCTTAGAGAAGGATACATAATGGATAACTTTATCAAAAAAGGAGATTTTCTTGATAATTATTTCATTCAACAATATAATCATTTTCCACTGCTAAAATATGTTTACGGAGTAACTGCTAATCTTGACTTGAAAAGCGTTGATAAAGGAGCCCCGGTATTCAATTATGATTTTACCTATTCGAGACTGCTTTCAGCGGTTGTCGGCAGTCTGTCAGCGGTACTGGTATTATTAATCGGTTGGGAATACGTTTCCTCATTTGTCGGATTAACCGCAGGCATTATATTTGCTACTCTGCCATTTTTTATCGGCTTTTCACAACTGGCTTCAATCGAAAGCTTTATCATGTTTTTCTTTACCGCCGCGGTATATTCTTTTATGCGGCTACTTAAAAAATATTCGTTGAAGAAAGTTATTTTGACCGGAGTATTGGTTGGTTTGGCTCTGCAGGTAAAACAATCGAATCTCTTGTTATTTCCAACCTTCGGATTTATTTATTTAGCCTGGTATTTTAACGAGAAGCATAAAGAGAGTAGCAAATTTATCAATAAAGAACTCATGTCAATTATTTACATCTTCTTGGTTTCTTTGGTTGTCTTTATATTGGTTTATCCACCAATCCTTTTTCACCTAAGCGAGGTTTTGGCCATTCAAAGGACGACTTACGCAGTGACGACTCCCACACCGGAAGTTTTTTGGGGGAGATTAATATTAAGTCCGATTATTTATTTCCCGACACTTTTTTTCATCACTACACCCGTTATGGTGATTATCCTTTCGTTACTTGGTTTGTTGGCTATTAATAAGACCAAGAGTTGGATACTGTATAGTTTTATAATTTGGTTTTGCGCTCCATTTCTACATTCGTTTTATCCGTTTAGGTATCACGGTGTAAGGTTTATTATCGAGATTTATGTGCCCCTATCAATACTGGCGGCAATGGGAGTAGATTATGTAATCAAAAAGTTAAAGTATGGTAAAAAAGCCCAAATTACCTCACTGACGCTTATCTTACTTTATATGTTCTCAATACTTTATCAGATGAGGCCGTACTATTTAGATTATTTCAATGAGTTGGTGGGAGGACCAAAAGGGGTTTATGATAAAAGGTATTTTGAACTTGGGTGGTGGGGAGAGGGATTAAGAGAAGCCGGTTACTACTTAAAGGATAAAGCAAAGCCAGGCTCTTCGGTCGGATTGTTTATTTCACCTCCCCATGTTTTCCCGCCGATTAGTAGTTTAAAACTTGTGTCTATTGATCCAAACAAAGGAGTTTATAAACCGTCGGTTAAATACGATTATGTCATCGTTAACTATTACCGTGTCCTAAGGGAGGGCTTTGATGATTCGGGTATTAAGCGTGACTACAAATTAATTTATCAGGTAAAAGCCGATGGAGCACCTCTGGTAGATGTTTACTCGAAGAAATAATTATTTAATTTCCAGCTTAGGTAATGGAAAAATAAAATGTCCGCCGCTCTGAAGATATCTCTTTTCCCTTTTCAGAAATTCTTGCTTAAAAAACCACGGTAGAACCAGCATGTAATCCGGTTTATCTTTTCTTGCCTGTTCCTCGGAAATAATCGGAATTCCAACGGAGGCGATAATTTTCCCCCATTTCTCCGGGTTTCTTTCGACTGCTTTCTTAACCAGTTTATTATCTAATTCAAAATATTGCAGTAAAGTATTCCCTCTGGTCGAAGCACCATAGAGATAAACCAATTTTCCTTTTTTATTCTGTTTTATTATAAAATCTAAAAGCCTCTTTTTGTTCGCGCTAATTCTTTTGGCAAAATCCAGATAGATTTTTTTGTTATTTAATTTAAGTCTTTTTTCATACTTTTCCAATTTTTCTACAGCTTTAGTTTTTCTCCTTTTTCCCTTGAAGGAAATATATGTTCGGAAGCTGCCGCCATTTAGCTTACGCTCTTCCAAATCAAAAACTTCCAAATCATGTTTTCCCAATAGATTATTCAGGGATAAAAGGGAATAATATTCCAAATGTTCATGAACGATATTGTCAAATGCGTTCTGTTTTAACATGCCAACTAAATAATTTTGCTGAATAATAAAAACACCATCTTCTTTCATGATTTTTTTCACTTCCTCAATAAATTTATTCGGCTGTTCCATGTCGTAAAAGCAGGATATTGCGGTAATTATATCGGCTTTCCTGTCTCCAAGGGATTTATGATAGGCGGCGTAGTTAAAGAAGTCATTGATAACTTTATTTGAATACTTTTTTGATTCTTTGGCGAATTTAGCAATAGGTTCTACCGCAATTCTATAGATATTTTTGGGATAATTTTTGAGTAGCGTACCATCATTTGCGCCGATGTCCACAACAGTCGTGTTTTTATCAATTTTCTTTATTCTCTTTAAAGCTTTTTGCGCGATTTCCGCCAGTTCGTCTTGCATTGTTTGATTTATGCCGGATTTATAGCCGTATCTTTCTGTGTACAAATACTTTTGGGGAGTTGTCGACTCCAGTTGCACCAGAAAACATTTTTTGCAAAGCATTAATTTGAGCGGAAAAGCTTTGGGTTTACGATTTACTTTAACAAAATCCGAAAGATATTGATTCCCCAGAGATATAATCTCGATTAAATTACTGGAGTTACAAGACCGACATTTTTTAATTTTCATGTAAAAAATAGAGGCAGGATTAAAAGTATTATAACTTATAGAATCTTAATATTTCAACAGGCTTTTTAAACAGTCCCAAAAGTGAAATATACTGTATAATAATCCGCAGATGAAAACATTACCTTTAGTTACGATTATTACTCCGGCTTACAACCGGGCCGGTTTTTTGGAAGAAACAATTTTAAGTGTTTTAAACCAAAATTACCCAAACTTGGAATATATCGTTTTGGACGACGGTTCAACCGACGATACAGTTAATAGAGTTAAGCAATTTGACAATAAACTTATTTTTAAATCACACCGAAATATTGGAGAGGTTGCGACGGTAAACAAGGGGTTCTCGATGGCGCACGGGGAGATAATTGGAGTAGTTAACTCGGATGATCCGCTGCTTCCCGGGGCAATTAACCAGTTTGTTAAATTTTTGCAGGAAAATCCGGAAATCGTCGTCGCTTATTCCGACTGGATAGTAGTAGATGGTAAAGGGCGAAAAATAAAAAATGTCGTCACTAAAGATTACGATTATAAGTACATGTTAAAAACACATAATTGCCCTTTAGGCGGAAGCGCATTTTTCCGAAAAGAGCTTCTAACTAAGCTTAAGGGTCGAGACACTTCATTTAAATACGTCAGCGATTATGATTTTTGGTTAAGAGCAGGATTAATAGGCGAATTTGCCAGGATTCCGAAGTTTTTGGTCACATCACGTGTCCATGCCGGACAAGCAACCTTCGAGCATCGAAGCCTAGGAATGGCTCTGGAGCACATCAGGGTTTTAAATAAAATATTTGCGTCTCCGAATTTTCCACCGGAATATAAAAAGATTAAGCCTGAGGCATACCGAAATGCCAGTGAGGCGGTAAGAATCAGCAGGGGAGACTCATATGCTTCCAAAATTATGTCATTTTTTATCTCTTTATATTACGCCAAAGGTTCGTATCTAAAAATGTTTATTAAATTCAGGTTGGCAAGCGTTAAAAAACGATTTAATTTAGCTTTCCCCAGCAGCTTTTAATGGGGTCTGGAAAGTACTATAATACTATTTACATAAAACTATGGATAGGCCTTATCAGAGAATTATCAGAAATAAAACTATTTTAATAACCGGAGGGACCGGCTCCTTTGGAAATAGTGTCGTTGGGGTGCTTCTTCAGTCAAAAGTGAAAAAAATCATTATTTTTAGCCGCGATGAAAAAAAGCAATTTGACATGCGGAATAAGTTTGATAATCCGAAACTCAAATTCGTAATCGGTGACGTTAGAGACAAAGAAAGTATTGAGAACGCTCTTAAAGGCGTAGATTATGTTTTCCACGCCGCCGCCCTCAAACAAGTACCGACCTGCGAATTTTTTCCGATGGAAGCTGTCAAAACAAATATCATCGGCACTCACAATGTGATTTCGGCCGCAATCAAAAACCAAGTAAAACGAGTAGTGGTTCTAAGTACGGATAAAGCGGTTTACCCGATTAACGCGATTGGAATATCAAAAGCAATGATGGAGAAAGTGATGGTCGCGGAATCCAAGAGTTATGATGGCGACCCGAAAGTTGCAACTATACTTTGCGGCGTAAGGTATGGAAATGTGCTTTACACCAGGGGTTCGGTGCTACCATACTTTGTTAGTCTAATGAAACAAAAAAAGAAACTTTTAGTGACGGATTTCAATATGACTAGATTTCTTCTTCCCTTACCGGATGCGGTATCATTGGTGCTTTATGCTTTGGCAAATGGCGAGCCTGGATACATGTATATAAAGAAATCTCCGGCGTGTACGCTCGAAACTTTGGCGGATGCCATCTGTAAAATATTTAGTTATAAAAAAGGTTATTCCGAAGTCGGAATAAGGGCCGGAGAAAAAATTCACGAAACATTAATTACGGAAGAAGAACTATTGAGAGCGGTAGATGCAAAAAGCTATTATAAAATTCCTCCGGAAAGCCAGGGACTGGACTACAATAGATATTTTTACAGAGGTAAAACCATTAGTAGTAATAAAATTAAAGCTTATACGTCGGAAAATACGAAGCGTTTAGACGTTTCGGCAACTATGAAGCTTTTGTTAACTCTACCGGAAATTAAGGAAGAGCTAAAAAATAGCTAGGGAAGCTCGGTGTTTCTATATTTTAATCCCGTCCTCAATGAATGATCTTTGTATCGGTAAATGATTGTTCTCCGGCAAAAATCCCCTGATTTTATTTTCCCTAAGTCGTTTTATGATGTCGCTAGCAATTCTTTGCGATGATTTTCCGTCTCCAAAATTATGTGTCCAGGGAGTGCGACTGATTTTCTCCAATTTTTTGTAAATTATTTCAGGGGTGTAAATATCCGGTCTGTTCGGGTCAAATTTGACGCTGGCTTTGACATCATAAACCTGAGGCCTTTCGGTTGATTTACGCATGTTGATGCAGGGAATATTTAAAACGCAGGCCTCTTCATTCAGAGTTCCCGAATCTGTCAAAACCGCTCTCGCGTGTGTTAAAAGAATAAGCATTTCGTTGTAGCCGACAGGGTCAACCATAATTAAATTCTGAGGGAGAGTTAATTTAAGATCTTTTATAATTTTTTGGGTTCTATAACTGGCGGGAAAATATATTTTGTATTTTGCGTTGGCAGCTAAGTTAATTATCGTCAAAAATGATTTTTTTATTTGTACATTCTCCCGGCGGTGACAAGTCATTAGATAATAATTTTTATCTTTGATGTTTCTTTCCGAGAAGAAACTTATGGTAGCCAGTTTTTCTAACTGTTTTTTTTGTTTAAAATAAAATTCATTAAGGATGTCCACGATGGGATTTTTTACAACGACGATATTCTTAGGATTTAGTCCTTCCGCTATTCCACGCTCTCTATATTCTTCTTCATATGTATAGATAACGTCAGACAGGTGGTCAATTAGAGTTCTGTATTTCTCCTCCGGCATGCGCCAATCGTAAGAATGCCAGCAACCCTCAATATGAATGATGGGAATATTTAATTGAGCGGCCGCGATACAACCGGCGGTAGTATTGGTGTCGCCTAGGAATATAACCGCGTCAGGCTGCATTTTCTCCAGAACGGGATAGAGGGCGTTAATTAGCCTGGCCGTAATTTCCGCGTCAGTATCACCTTTACAATCTAATTCAATGTCTGGTTTATTGACTCCAAACTCTTTAAAGAAGATTCCTTTCAAATTATACGAATAGTTTTGTCCGGACCAGATAAGTTTAACGTCAATATCTGTTGCCTGTCGAAGATACCGCATGATTAAAACTGCCCTGATTAAGTCCGGCCGAATTCCCAGGACAAATGCTAATGTGTGTCTCTTTTTCATACTATATCAAACTTTTCAAACTTCACTAAATCGTTTAACGCCAATTTAGCGTCGTTAGTATACTTTTTATCCGAAAAATAAGCAAAGTAGACTGACTTCAGAATTCTGTTCACGGGTGATCCTAACTTTTTTTGTACAGTTTTCCTTGGTCGCATCAGCTGGGCAAACGTGTTTATTATTTGATATTTCGTAACCGGGCCAAGTGGTGCAAAATGGAGAACTGGAGATAATTGTCTAAATCCATCAAATTTATTGTTGACAATTATCTCTTCACAAAGTTTAGCAAATTGTAAGGTCGTGCAACCTGTCCAAATCTGATTTGTGAACCCTGGTATTGGGTTTGGCGCGCTAACTATCATTTCCAGGAGTCCTCTGTGTTTAAGCGGGTCAAGACCGAGAAGGGAAGTCCGAACCGAAATTAGACATGATGAATCAATTTCCCCACCAAGTTTGCTCTTTCCATAATCGTCAATTGGGGCCGGGCTGCTTAATTCATTTACTTCGCCTGAATTTGGAGGAAATACTGCATCAGTCGAAATGTGAATTAGCTTAAAATTATTTTGCAAGGCAAGCTCCGAAAGCCTGCGGGGAAACTCGGCATTTACTAAAAAAAGTTGTTTTTTGCCCTTACTATCTAATACAGCTACGCAATTGATGACGTAGTCGATGTGGTCAACCTTTTTCAGAATCACTTTTAAATCTTTTTCCAGAGTCGAGGCCTTTAATGTCAAAAAATTGGAAAAGGAGCTAGTCTCTCGACCGGTCCCCCAAACCGTTCCCGGAAAAGCTTTAGTAAGGTAAGCATAAACCGTATGTCCGAGCATTCCGGTCGCGCCGAGAACAAGAATATTATTTTTCATCTTAAATAATTTTAACTTTTGGTAATGGTATTATAAATTTTCCTCCTGTCTTAATGTAAGTGGCATTTCTTTTTTTTACTTCCGCGAGGAATGACCAGGCGAACAAAACTACATAATCAATCTTATTTGCGCCGCTAAGTATTTTCGAAGGAACTATCTGTAAATGATTACCTGGGGTATATGCTCCTTGTTTTGCCGGCGCATCATCGATGACAAAATCTAAAAGTTTATTTCCCAATCCACAATAATTCATAATGACTGTTCCTCTTCCCGAAGCGCCATAACCGACCAACGTTTTGCCCTCAATTTTCAATTTACGCAGTATTAAAAGAAGGTCTGTCTTGGTTTTTCTAATTTGTTTCCGTAGCGAAATAAAGGTTTGTATATTAGTGAGACCTTCCAATCGTTCTTGTCTCAATATCTTTGCGACGATAGCTCTTTGTTTTCTTTTCCCGACGGTTTTTTGCGCGTGTATCTGGATGGAGCCGGCGTGAATGGGGAGAAAACGTACGTCAAAAACTTCCATCTCAAACTGCTTTAAAAATTTTACTAATGTAGTCAGAGAATAATAATATTGATGTTCATGGTAAATCATATCGTATTGAGTTTGCTTAATAAGATTTCCTAAATAATGATTTTCAAAAATCAATATTCCATTGTCTTTAAGTAAAAGTTTAATTCCGTTAAAAACTTCATGCATGTCCTCAATGTGAGCCAGCGTGTTCGAGCTAAATATTGCATCCGCCTTACCATGTTTTTTTACAATTTCCCTCGCGGTTTTTTGCGTAAAATAGTCATTCACAATCGGAAGCCCATTCTTAATAAGAGGTTTAACGACATTAGTCGCAGGGTCTATTCCTACGGCTCGAAATCCCTTATTAAGGCAGGATTTAATAAAACTGCCGTCATTGCAGCCTATTTCGACGATAAATTTATTATTGGTTGGGGATATCTCTTTAGCTACCTCCGCTGCCATATCCGCAAAATGTTTAACCAGAGTTTTGATTGCGGAAGAATGATAGAAATAATCATTAAACAAAATTTCTTTGGAAATAACTTCGCGCGTCTGGAGTAAATAACAATTCCGGCAAAATGCCAATGTCAGTGGAAATACTTTCTCTTTCTGAAAATCACTTTTATCCTTAAGAAAACCTCCGGCTAAAGGCATTCGTCCGAGGTCAATTACCTTGGTAGTTTTGTGTCCGCAGAATCGGCATTTGCTAAAAAACTGATATTCTCCGGCGTCTCCTAAATTGGCTTTGTTTGTCATGTATTTTGCTCTGAAATTATACTATAATTCCCCTTTTGTGCATAGCTTTGCGAATTGTCTTGTTTTTTATCTTGGAGTAGGTATAATAGAAAACTAACTCGATGAGACAAAATAAAAAAAGACGAAAAGGAATTTGGAAGCAATTTAAACGTGGTTTAAAGGATTACGTTAATGCCTCCTCCGACTTCGGTTTCCATCGGATTTTACGTAAGGAACTGGAGAGTTGCGATAGCGTATTGGATGTTGGTTGCGGAGTTAGTTCACCTTTAAGTAAAATTAAAAAAACATTTTACCTCGAGGGAATAGATTTGGTACCGGTTAAAAGTCGTAAAAAGATTTACGACAAGCGGATAAGAGGAAATACTTTACCGATGGAAGAATACAGTAACGGCATTCATGATAAGTATACGAGGGGTAATGTTCTCCAAATCGAAAAATATTATAAAAATAAATCATTTGACGCCGTGGTGCTTTTGGGACTGATGGAGCACTTAAGGCGAAGCGAAGGGAAAGTATTCATGGAAAAACTAGAAAAAATTGCCAAGAGAAAGATTATTATTTGCACTCCAAACGGTTTTATTCCTCAGGATCCGCATCATGGGAATAGTTATCAGGAGCATATCGCCGGTTGGTATGTGAACGATTTTAGAATACGTGGCTATAAAACTTATGGAATAAGAGGATTTAAGTTCATAAGAGGTGAGCTGGCAGCCATTAAATATAAACCCTGGTATGTCTGGTTATACCTGTCTTATCTAAGTGAGTTCATTACGATTCGTATCCCTTGGATGGGATTTGAGTTAATGGCGGTGAAGACATTAAGAAGTAAAAAATAATACCTCCTCTTGAGCTAGGCCAAGCTAGCGGATATAATATAAATACTTTCCTGCCTCACTTATGAACGATAAAGATATATTAAAGGCCAATATTATTCAGGGATTTAGTACGCTTATCGTCAGGGAGTTTTTTATAAAGATATTTTCCCTTGTTGGGCAGATTTTTCTTGCGAGGCTACTTATTCCTTCCGATTTTGGTGTCTACGTAATTATAGTCTTCATAATCAGTTTATTTGGTCTGTTTTCGGATGTAGGTTTGTCTTTAGCAATCATTCAGCATAAAACTAAGCCCACCAAAAGAGAGCTTTCCAGCGCCTTTTATCTAAAAACACTGTTAGGACTTGGTTTAATTGTCCTGGTTTGGATAATTTCCCCTTCGGTTAAGTTGTTTTATCCTTCCTTTGCAATCGTCAATGTCGTGATGCTTAGGGTACTTTCGATAACGCTTCTTCTAACAAATTTTCGTTCGATTCCGACTTCTCTTCTGGAAAGAAAAATTAAATACAATATAATCTCTTTAGTCGATATTGCGGGTATTGTGGTTTATTACCTGATTGCCTTGTCGGCGGCGTTATTTCATTTTGGCGTTTGGAGCTTTATCATCGCGGCTGTAATTAAAGAGATCGCTGAAACAATTATATTATTTATTGTCCAACCGTTCATTCCTCAATTAATGTTTTCAATTAAAAGTCTTAAAAAGATGCTAAGGTTTGGGTTGTATATTCAAGGCAATAGTTTGGTAGGTTTTTTAGCAACGTCAATTAATCCGGTCATCGGAGGAAGGATGGTGGGGACCTATGGGGTCGGGCTGTTGGATTTCGCCTTTAACATTGGTTCTCTGCCGACAACCATCGGTATAAATTTTGGCCGGGTAGCCTTTGCCGGTTATTCGAGAATTCAAGAGCAAAAGAAATTATTGTCAAATTCAATGTCTCGTTCGATCAGCATGTTGGCAATTATGCTCTATATTTTTCCTGTTATCGTCTTTAGTTTTGCGGGACAATTAATTCCCTTTGTGTTTTCTGCCAAGTGGATTCCCGCTATCCCGGCGCTTTACTGGTATACAGCGGTAACCTTCTTCCTTCCCGTTATTGCGCCTCTAGGTCAGGGAATTCTGGCAATCGGTAAATCAAAAGAAATTTTCTGGAGCACTTTTATAACCGCCGTACTCGGTTGGATAGGTGCGTACTTACTCGTGCAGTCGTTTGGGATGCTGGGGATCGCGATTATTTATTTCCTTACTGTTCTATTTTTATTTATATTCTATATCCTGATTCTCAGAAAATACGGCTTTGAATTTCGAATCTTTTCAATCCTTGTCCCCAAACTTGCCGCGGTCATTCTTGTAATCGCTTTCTCAATTTTTCTCAACCGTGTTTTGCCGGGGAGTATTATTATGTTGTTTGTAAAACTATTTTTAAGTTGCGTTGCCTATCTCCTGCTGATGTTTCTGCTTGCTAAAAAAGATTTGGTTGATTTTATTGGACTAATTATGCATTGGCTAAAATTGAGCAACACGTAAAAAGAGTGGAAAATTTTCGCTGCCTGTGTCATGATTATAGATAGTATGAAAGCAATTGATACATCGCTTACCGGTTTAAAAATTATCGAGCCAGATAAATTCGACGATAATAGGGGTTATTTTTTAAAATCTTTTGAAAAAAAAGCTTTTAGTGAGCAAGGGATTGATTTTGAAGTCACTCAAGCAAACCATTCCTTCAATTTACTTAAGGGAACGCTTAGGGGAATGCATTTCCAAACAGAGCCGTTTGCGGAAGCAAAGCTAATATTTTGTGTAAAAGGAAGCATTTATGATGTCGCCATCGATTTGCGCGGTGATTCTCCGACTTATGGCAAGTGGTTTGGGTTAGAGCTTTCCGAAGAGAACAAGAAGATTTTATATATTCCGAAAGGCTTTGCGCATGGATATGAAACATTAGCGGATAATACGGAAGTCTTGTATTACATGTCGGGAGAATACTCAAAAGAGCATGAAGCGGGATTTAAGTGGAATGATACCGCTTTTGCAATAAATTGGCCCCTTGAGCCAACCGTTATTGCAGATAAAGATAATAAGTGGCCTGCCTTCGAAAGTAAAGCGTGATGGCTTAATAGATAACTGCGTTTTACTTCTGCAATAAGAGTAGAAAATACTTATGAAGATAGCATTTTTTCACGAACTAACCCCTCTTAGCGGCGCCAGAAAAGTTATTGATGAATACGCGAGAATTCTTGGTAAGAAACATGAGGTTGATTTGTATTATGTTGACGATACTCAAGATGAGTCGGTTCGGAAAATTTTTAGTAAGGTTTATTATTTTAAGCAAAAAAGCAGCCGGAATAGACTTTACCGGGACTCGCTTGAGCTTCTCAATTTATACATTTTGCATAAGAGAATTGCTAAGCTTATAAATGATAATAAGTATGACTTAGTCTTCGTCAGTCCTTCACGGTATACGCAGGCGCCTTTTATACTAAGGTTTATTATGGATTCCGTGTATTTTTGTCAGGAACCGTTAAGATTGGTTTACGATCCGATACTGGCAATTCCCTCCGACCTAAATTTGGTTAAAAAGACGTACGAAGTTCTTAACCGTAGAATACGGAAGTTGATTGATGCGGGAAATATTAGGTGCGCTAAGCTTGTGTTGGCCAACTCGGAATTTTCGCGGAAAACTATTTATAGGGCGTATAGTATAAACGCGAAAGTCTGCTATCTTGGTGTGGATACGCAGAAATTTTATCCAAAAGCCGTTAAAAAAATTTACGACTTATTGTTTATCGGCGATAAGACACCAATAGAGGGTTATGATTTACTTATTCAAACCTTAAAAACTTTTAAAAAACCACCCTCGATTAAATATATTTCCAGGAATGAAAGAGGAGAAGGCATAACCGAAGAAGCTTTAACAAATGAAATAAACAAGGCAAAAATCGTGTTGTCATTAAGTAAAGATGAACCGTTCGGATTGGCGCCTGTGGAAGCTATGTCCTGTGGCGTACCTGTAATCGCGGTTTCGGAAGGTGGTTTAAGAGAGTCTGTAACAGATGGCGTCACGGGATACCTAATTGATAGGAACGTAGCGGAATTAAAACGAAAGATAGAGCTTTTATTAGGCGACGAGGGCCTAAGAAAGAAATTGGGTAAAAATGCAAGAGTAAATGTTCTGACCAAATTTAGCTGGGAGGAGAGTGTCGAGAGGTTTAAAAAAATAATTAAGGAAGCTGGATATAAAATTACATAAAATATGGTTTCTATAATTGTCGTAACTTATAAGGTAAAAAAACAACTGCTTGAATGCTTGAATTCTATATACAAGTCGAAGCCAAAAACTGAGTTTGAAATCATTGTGGTTAATAATGGTGATGAGGATAGGCTTGAAGAAACACTCGGTAAGAATTTTCCTAAGGTAATTTATGTTAAAAGCGATAACAACCTGGGTTATGGGGGTGGCATTAATCTGGGAGCTAAATACGCAAGAGGAGAATATCTCTTTATTTTAAATCCCGATACTCTTGTTTTAAAAAACACCGTGGATGAATTGGTTAATTTTTTTACCAAAAATAAAAAGGTTGGTATCATCTCTCCATTACTACTGGATA
>Ga0182027_10009716_pt1 | contig 13769 bp, 11 predicted proteins | sample 712E1DmetaG_FD_121300 | JGI IMG/M metagenome (GOLD analysis project Ga0182027, IMG submission 121300) | Permafrost microbial communities from Stordalen Mire, Sweden - 712E1D metaG (Illumina Assembly) | ecosystem: Environmental > Terrestrial > Soil > Wetlands > Permafrost | place: Sweden...
AGCAGAATCTCGCCTGCGCCGCGATCTTCAGCCTCGCGCGCCCACTCGACGACACGGCGACCTGCGGGCTTGCGGCCGCCCTGGACAAACACTTGAGCATCACGCACCGGGTCGGCGGCTTCTGGGTCGCGGCGGGCATCAATGGCGACAACGACGGCCTGCGCGCCGAAACTGCGGCCGATGGCATCAATCAGCGTTGGGTCGGCGAGTGCTGCGGAGTTCACGCTGACTTTGTCCGCGCCAGCCTCGAAGACCTGCGCCGCATCGTCCGCAGTGCGAATACCGCCGCCTACGCAGAAGGGAACAAATAACTCACGCGCGGTACGACGGACGGTATCGAGGAGGGTCTGCCGGCCTTCGTGGGTCGCGGTAATATCGAGCAGCACGATTTCGTCAGCGCCTTCGCGCGCATGGCGCGCGGCCTGCGTGGCCGGATCGCCGGCATCGATGAGGTCGACGAACTGCACGCCTTTGACGACGCGGCCGTCATGTACATCGAGGCAGGCGATGATTCGCTTGGTAATCATTCAGTTCCCTTCCCAAGAGAGAAAATTGCGGAGGATTTTGAGCCCAGTGGCACCAGATTTTTCTGGATGAAACTGGACGCCCATCACGTTGGACCGCTCAACGGCGGATGCGAAGGGCTCAATGTAGTACGTGACGGCTGCGGTGTCCGCCGTGACTGGAGCTTTGTAGGAATGGGTAAAGTAAACAAATTCACCCGGTTCAACACCGGCCAGCAGGCGAGAGTCTTTGCGCACTTCGAGCGAGTTCCAGCCAACGTGCGGAACTTTTTCCTTGCTTTCGGAGAAGTGCGTACACGATTCGGCAAAATGCGCGAGACCCGGCTGCTCAGGCGCTTCGCTGGAACCCGCGTAGAGCCACTGCATACCGACGCAGATACCCAGGAAGGGAACGCCGCGCGCAATAGCCGCGCGGATGGCGGGGGTGAGGCCGGTCGAGTCGAGCCTCTCGGTGGCCGCGAAGTGGCCTACGCCCGGCAGCACCAGGCGCTCCGCTGCCTCGATGGGCGCAAGGTTGCCGTCCGTTACCACAGCCTCCGCGCCCAAATGGCGGAGGGCCTTGAGCACCGAAGTCAGGTTGCCGGCTTTGTAATCGATCACAGTTACGCGCATCAGAGCAGTCCCTTTGTCGAGGGCAACATTCCGGCCAATTGTTTGTCTGTGGAGCAGGCCACACGCAGAGCCCGCGCAAAGGCTTTGAAGATGGCCTCGATCTTGTGATGGTTGGAGCGGCCATACATTGTTTTGACGTGAACATTGGCACGTGCGCCGCGGGCAAATCCCTCGAAGAAGTCAGTAACCAACTCGGTTTGCAGATCGCCCACCAGGCGCGTACGAACCTTGGTCTCGACGGCGAAGGCGGCGCGTCCACTGAGATCCACGGCGGCGATGGCCAAGGTTTCGTCCATGGGCATGAGGAAGTATCCGGCACGGAGAATGCCGCGCTTGTCGCCGAGGGCGCGGTCAAAGGCTTCGCCTAGGGCAATGCCTACATCTTCGACGGTGTGGTGTTGGTCAACGTCCAGGTCGCCGTCGCACTTGAGCTCAAGATCGAAGGCACCGTGGCGCGTGAACAGCTCCAGCATGTGATCGAAGAAGCGAATGCCTGTAGAGATCTTGTATTGGCCGCGGCCTTCGATGGTGAGTTCGATGAAGATGCGCGTTTCCGCTGTGTTGCGTTCGACGACGGATGTACGGGCTTTCGATTTGATTACGGATTTTGATTTTTTGATGGCTGTCATTGCGCTTTTTCTCCAAGTTTCAAAGCTGTGACGGCTTGATTGAGGGCCTGAAGGGCTTGGCGCATCTGGTCGCGGGTTCCGATGGTGATGCGGACGCGGCCGTCACAACCGGGGTCGTTCGAACGGTCACGGACCAGCACACCGGCGGCGCGCATGAGGCGCACAAACTCCGCGTGCTGAGGGCCGATCTCGACCAGAATGAAGTTGGCGCGGCTGGACCAGCGGCGAATTGTAACTGCATCGAGAGCGGCTTCGAACTCACGGCGCGCTTCGAGCACTTCGCGCACGTACCAATCCAGATAGACCGAATCTTCGAGCGCGGGCGGCAGGCAGGCAAGGGCCAGCGAATTCACGCTGTAGGGCGAAAGCACGCGGCGGACCCAGCGCATCAACTCGACCGGACCAGCCAGCAGGCCGAGGCGGAGGCCGGCAAGCCCATAAGCTTTGGAGAAGGTACGCGCCACGATCAGATTGGGGATGGTTCCTACCAGATCGATCACTGTTTCGCCGTGGAAATGGAAGTATGCCTCGTCGACGAGAAGGACTGCGTGAGGTGCGCGGCGGGCAATTTCGACGAGTTGCGCGCGCGTGGCCACGGAGCCGGAAGGGCTGTTGGGATTGGCAATGGCGATGATTTTGGTTTGTGGAGTGATGGAGGCTAGAAGAGGTTCAAAGGGAAATTGGAGATCGCCGGCGGCCTGCACAGGGACTACGCGCGCGTCTGTTGCCGATGCGTAGACCTCGTACATCGTATAAGTGGGCACGGGCAGCAGCAGCTCGTCGCCTGTTTCGAGGAAGGTCTCGAAGAGGACGTGGATAGCTTCGTCGACACCATTGGTAAGAGCCAACTGCTCCGCTGCGAGACCGAGATGCGCGGCCACGATGGCCTCAACAGGCTGGCGTTCGGGATAACGGGTGAGGTCGCCGGCGGAGATGCGGGCGAGGGCTTCACGGACCTTTGGCGAACAGGCAAGCGTGTTCTCGTTGAAGTCCAGGCGGAGCGCATCGCGGCTGCCGAGTGGAGGGTGGTACTCCATCATGGCCTGCACGCGGGCGCGCGGGGCTGGAGTGGTTGCAATGGCGGATTTAGCCACGAGGTCTCCTTTTCTGCAATCGGGTGCGAATGGCTTCGGCGTGGCCGGTGAGCCCTTCGGCCTCGGCCAGCAAAACAGCTGATGGACCGAGAGAACGTATCGCTTTCGCAGAGTATTCCTGCACCGTAATCAGCTTGACGAAGTCGTTGACGCTGAGGCCGCCGCGAACTCGCGCCATGCCACCTGTTGGGAGCGTGTGATTGGGGCCGGAGATGTAGTCGCCCATGGGCTGCGCGGACCACCGGCCCACAAAGACTGAGCCCGCGTTTTGTACCCAATCGAGGTCGCTTGCCGCGTCGACGGTGAGGTGCTCGGCGGCAAGGCGATTGGTAATTTGTCGCGCTTCGTCGACCGTGGAGGCGATGATCACCAGGCCGTTGCGATCGAGAGCCTGAAGCGCGACGGGATTGCTGCGGCTGCGCAGCTTTACCTCGGCGATGACTTCCTTGGCCAGGTCGGGACGCGTGGTGATGAAGATGGCCAGCGCCTCAGGATCGTGCTCGGCTTGCGCTACAAGGTCACTGGCAATATTGGCCGCGTTGCCGCGCTCGCTGTTGACCACGATTTCAGTGGGGCCGGCGAGCATATCGATGGCGCAATCGAAGGCAACCAGGCGCTTGGCGGCGGTGACGTAGAGATTGCCGGGGCCGACAATTTTGTCTACGCGCGGGAGGCTTGCGGTTCCATAGGCCAGTGCGGCTACGGCGTGCGCTCCGCCCAGGCGATAGAACTCCGTGATGCCAAGCAGGTGCGCGGCGGCGAGAGTCTCCGGAGCGGGTTTGGGCGAGACCACCGCGATGCGGGCGACGCCCGCAACCTGCGCGGGAATGGCCGTCATGAGCAGCGTGGAGGGCAACGGATGACGGCCGCTGGGAACGTAGCAGCCCACCGAGCCGAGCGGGCGCACAAGCTGGCCGGTGGTGAGGCCGGGGATGGATTCGCCGCTGAAGGATGCGGGGAGCTGCGAAATGGCGAAGGCGCGAATCTGCTCAGCGGCGGTGGAGAGAGCCTGACGCAATGCAGGGTGAAGGGCCTCAAATGCCGCGGCCATTTCTTGCCGGGTGACGCGCCGAGTGGATGCGCCTTCGAGGCCATCGAATTGGGCCGCGTAACGCAGAAGGGCGCGGTCGCCCTGTTTGCGTACATCAGCCACGATGCGCCTGACGGCGGGCAGTACGGCGTCGAGGGCCGTGCCGCCGCGCTGTTCGAGGGCAGTGAGGATTTCTTCTGTTTGTCGTGCGCCTCGTCCTTTTGTCCGTATCAACTTCATCATTGCCTCTGGCGAAATGTGAATTCAAAACAGGTTGATCTTGTTTTGTGATCTCCCACCCTAGCGACAAAAACAAAAACGTCGCGAGGGTGGGGCACCCAACTTTGTTAAAACACGACCTTGTTGAGCGGATATTCGACGATACCTGTGGCTTTGGCAGCTTTCAGCTTGGGAATTACGTCGCGGGCTACGCCCTCATCGACGATCGTGTTGACCGCGACCCACTCGGAGTTGCTCAACTGGGAGACGGTGGGCGAGTTCAACGCGGGGAGCACAGACAAAACCGATTCGAGGTCGGTGCGCTTGACGTTGAGCATGAGCCCCACCTGCGATTGGGCGTCGATGGCGCCGCGCAGCATGAGGGCGATTTGATTGAGCTTTTCGCGTTTCCAGGGATCGGCGAGGGTCGCCTTGCCGGCGATGAGGTGGGTCTCGCTCTCCATGACCGTATCGATGATTTTGAGATGGTTGGCCTTGAGTGAACTGCCCGTCTCAGTAACTTCGACAATGGCGTCGGCCAGCGTGGGCGGCTTTACTTCCGTGGCGCCCCAACTGAATTCGACTTTCACGTTTACGCCTTTGGCGGCGAAGTAACGCTTGCTAACCTCGACGAGTTCGGTGGCGACGATCTTGCCTTCAAGATCTTCGGCTTTCTCAAAGCCGCTGCCCTCGGGCACGGCCAGCACCCAGCGCACCTTACGGCGGCTCTGCTTGGCATAGGTGAGGGTGGTGACGCTGGTTACGTCAAGACCGCTCTCGACGACCCAGTCGATGCCGGTGAGGCCGGCGTCGAGGACGCCGTGATCGACGTAGCGGGCCATCTCCTGGGCGCGAATCAACATGCACTCGATCTCGCTGTCGTCGATGGAGGGGAAGTAGGAGCGGCCGTCGGCGTAGATGTTCCATCCGGCGCGCTTGAAGAGAGCGATGGTTGCATCCTGCAGGCTGCCCTTGGGGATGCCGAGTCTGAGCTTGTTAGCCACGGGTTTCCTCTTTCTTATTGTCGGCTTCCCGGCCGGTTGCGCCCGCCGGGAGCGGTTTGGTGAAGCAACTGACGGTGCCCTCGTGGCAGACCAGTCCGTCGCCCTCGACCACGACGCGGAAGAGCAGCGTGTCGTTGTCGCAGTCAGTGGAGGCCGAGACGACGCGCAGGCGGTTGCCGCTGGTCTCGCCCTTCATCCACAGCTTTTGGCGTGTACGGCTCCAGAAGGTGACGAAGCCGGATTCCAGCGTTTTGGCGTAACTGACGGGATTGAGGAAGCCCAGCATCAGCACCTCGCCGGTGGCCGCATCCTGGACGATGCCGGGGACGAGGCCGTCCATTTTGTCGAAGTCGATTGTTGTGGTCATTGTTTTCCTTGTCCTGGTTGAGATTTGTGGCACGAAAAAACCCGCTGGCGTCAGTCGCCGGCGGGCTTGGGTATTTCTTAGATCTCTCTGGCCGTTTAGTTCAGGCCATGGCAGTCCGCCGGCATGGGGGATCCATGATGGTGGTGGTGACCGTGATGGCGGTTGCTCTGCATCTGTATAAAAAGTAAGGGCAAACCCCCTGCTGTGTCAAATGGAGGCGTTGCGGGGCTGCTCTCGCTGCGCTCAAGCCAACTGCGGTGCAATCACGTGAATCACGCACCGGTCAAGATGCGGTGCACGATCTCGACGTTCTCTTTGATTTCGTCCTTATGCCTGGGGTACATGCCAACATAAATGGAATCGATGGGCTTGATGCTTGAAAACGCGGTGCGGAAGGCCTGCTCGATGGCGTCGTCGGCAACGCGTCCAGCGGCCAGAATCTTGAAGGCGAAGCAGGGTTTTGCGGTTTGCCGGATGGCCTTGTACATGCGCGCCGGATCGCTCTGCACGTAGGTTTCGCCGGACATTTCCATTAGCTCGCCGTTGAGAACCTGCCTCCATTCGGCTTCAGTGCGCGTGATCTGGTAGACGCAGCCGGAGTAGAAATCGACGTCCCAGCCTTTTTCTTCCACGAATTCAATCACCTTGGGATTATGCGTGCCCACGCCAACCATTACGCCGAGATCGCGGGCGCGCTTGCACCACTCCCTGACGACGGAATCCATTTTGCCTTCGTGGAAGGCTTTGTCGACAAGCATGCCGTGCCTTTGCAACGCCAGCGGCTTGATGGTGTTGACCAGCGAGAGAGTGCCCGCGGCGTCGAGATTTGCATCCCCGGCAATCACGTACATCTTGCCGCCTTCGGCTACAAACCGCGCCCAATCCTCGGCGGCGCGCTGCGCACTGTCTGGCTCGGAGCCGTTCTGGCTGTAGTTGTAGGCATTGATGCCGAATGAGTTTGCACGGTGCATGACTGCGCAGACTTCATCCTGCGTGTACCAGGTGGTCATGTCTTTACTGAGATTGGTGCTGAAATGAGAAAATCCGCAGAACTGGTTGTGGCCTAGAACCATGCGGCTGATCTCGACGTTACCGAACTTGATCTTCGGAATCTGGATATGCGCAGGCAGAACGGCGCTCTGCGTTCCCTGGGTTCCCGTTGGCACGTTTTGGGCCTGGGAACCGGCGGCCGGCTCCGCTGCCAGCGCTGTTGAGGCACCACCCATCAAGCCTACCGCGAGGACCGCGCTGGACTGTAAAAACTCTCTACGCGTATTGGACATAAAGTTACCTTCTTCCCACAGCCAGCCGATGATTGATTCGGCCAGTCCGCCTCCGGCTCAAGCGCCGGCGAAAATGTTATGCACGATCTCGGCGTTCACTTTGACTTCATCCCTATTTCTGGGGTACATGCCTACGAAAACGCCATCGATGGGCTTGATGCTTGAAAACGCGGTGCGGAAAGCCTGCGCCACGTCGCCGTCCGCGATGCGTCCGGCGGCGAGAATCTTGAAGGCGAAGCAGGGCTTGGCAGTTTGCCGCATGACTTTGTACATGCGCGCCGGATCGCTTTGCAGGTAGATTTCGCGGGGCATTTCGAGCAATTGGCCGTTGAGGATCTGTTTCCATTCTTCTTCGGTTCGAGTGCGGTTGTAGACGCAGCCGGCGTAGAAGTCAACGTCCCAGCCCTGCTCCTCCACCAGCGCAATCACCTCCGGCTTGTGCGTGCCTACGCCGACAAGTACACCCAGGTCGCGGGTGCGTTTGCACCACTCGCGGACGGTATCCATCTTGCCTTCCCGGAAGGCTATGTCGACGACCTCGCCCTGCCTGTGCATGGCCAGCGGCTTGTGATCCTTATACAGCGCGGCTGCATCGTCGGGGGCCGTAACCTGAACGATCAGGTGCATCTTGCCACCCTCTGCCTGAAACCGCTCAAGGTCGGCGGGAGCGCGCTTGGCGTTGACGTAGTTGAGCGCATTGATGCCGAAGGCGTTGGCCCGGTGCACGACCTCGCAGACTTTCTCCTGCGTGTACCAATCCCTCATCGCGTTACTGAAGTTGTTGTTGTAATGGGCCCATCCGTAGAGCGGGTTGACGCCGAGAACCAGACGGCCGATTTCAGCGTTGCCGAACTTCATCTTCGGAACCTGGACCTCTGCACTGGGAGCCGACGAGGCGTTGCTCTGCGCTCCGGCGGGCAGGTTCTGGGCCTGGGAGCCTGTGGCCGGCTCCGCCGCCAGCGTAGTTGCCGTACCGCCTATCATGCCGATTGCGAGGGCCGCGCTGGATTGCAAGAATTCACGGCGCGAATTGGACATAAGAGATACCTTCCTTCCACAGCCAGCCGAGGCGCGCGACCCGTCGCACGGTTATCAAGACGGACCATTGTAGCGCTCATTCCAAAGGAGTCCATGTGACAAGGAACACATCGATCCGGACCTTACGCAGAACGAATCCAAACTCGATTTTGAGGGTGATTTTGAACCGGATCGACCCTGCTTGCCGACGGCCCCGGAGCAGGTGGACAATGGAGCCGTGCTAACTAGAATGCGATTCGCGTTTTTTGCGGTTTTGATGATTGGCGCAAGCCTGGCCGGGGCGGCACAGAACCAGGATCGAGATCCCTACCGACCGTCCGGCACATCTGCGACGGCCCCGCCGCCTGAGGCGCGCATCGATATCAATCACGCCACGGCTGATGAATTGCTGAAGGTCCCGGGCATGACGCAGAGTTGGGCCGGGCGCATTGTGCGCTTTCGGCCCTACCGCACCAAGGCAGACCTGGTGGAGAAGGGCGTGGTAAGTGGCGAGGTTTACGACCGCATCAAGGATTATGTGATCGCGCACAGGGACAAGCAATGATGGGGGGAGCCAATCCAGGTCTCGTCCGCCACGGAGGACGAGACCTGGGACACCCGCAATGAACGTCTGCTCTATGCCTCGGCCGATTCTCCGGTGCTCATGTCGCCGCGCCTCAGCAGCCCGCTCAAGATCACGTAGAGTACGGGGATGAAGAAGAGGTTGAGCACCGTGGAGAGCAACATTCCGCCCACGATGGTGGTTCCCACGGAACGGCGCCCCAAGGCGCCCGCACCTGTGGCGAAGACCAGCGGAAGAACGCCGAGGATGAATGCGAACGAGGTCATCAGAATGGGGCGTAGGCGCAGCTCAGCGCCCTCGATGGCAGCCTCCGCGATAGAGCGGCCCTTGCGGCGCAGTTGCTCTGCAAACTCGACAATCAGAATCGAGTTCTTTGCCGAAAGGCCGATCAGCATCACCAGGCCGATCTGGCAGTAGACGTCGTTGGACTGTCCGCGCGCAGCCACCAGGCCCAGCGCTCCCAACACCGCCATGGGCACGGCCAGAAGAATGATGAAGGGCAGCGCGAAGCTCTCGTATTGCGCCGAGAGGGTGAGATAGACGACCAGAATTCCCAGGCCAAAGATGATGAGGGCCTTGCCGCTGGATTCAATTTCGTCCAGGGTCAAGCCGGTCCACTGGTAGGCCATGCCGGGCATCATTTGCTGTTTGGCCAGATCTTGCATCGCTACGAGTCCCTGGCTTGAGCTGTAGCCAGGAGCGGGAGAGCCGTCGATCTCCACCGCGCGGAACAGGTTATATCGGGTAATGACCGGCGGCCCGGAGCTTTCGACCACGGTGGTCAGGTTATCCAGGGGCACCATCTGGCCGGAATCCGACCGCACGTAAAAGTTGTGCAGGTCTTTGGCTATCATGCGGAAGGGCTGATCGGCCTGCACGAAAACGCGATAGGTGCGGTTGTTGTAGTCGAAGTCGTTGATATATTCCGAGCCCATGAAGACGTTGAGCGCGGTAGTGATCTGCGAGAGCGGAATGTTCAAGGCCTTGGCCTTCTCGCGATCGATGGTGACCAGCACCTGTGGGTCGTTGGCAGAGAAGGTAGTAATCACTCCGGTCAAATCTTTGCGCTGGCGGCTGGCGCCCACTAACTGGTGGGCCACGCGGTCCAGATCGCTGAGGGTGTTGCTTCCCTGGTCCTGGAGCATGAACTGGAAGCCGCCGAAGCTGCCCACGCCCTGCACCGCCGGGGGTTCGAAGATGGCAACCAGTCCTCCATTGGGGGCAAACATCAGGCTCTGCAGCTTGGGAGTCAGATCCGCCACAATGTCCGCGGTGGAGTGTCCTTTGCCGCGGCGCTGATCCGAGGGTGTGGTCGAAATGAACATCATGCCGGAGTTGGACGAGCCGCCGGTGAAGCTGAAGCCCATCACCGAGAATGCACCGCCAATATCGGGATTATGGGCGATGATGGCCTCCGCTCTATTCGCCAATGCGCCGGTATAGGCCAGCGACGAGCCGGGGGGCGCCTGCACGATTACCATCAGAAAGCTCTGGTCCTCCTGGGGAATGAACCCGGTGGGAACGTGCTGATAGACCCATACGGTGGCGCCCAACCCGGCAAAAAAGACCAGGAGCAACAGATATCTCAGCCGCAGCCCAACATGGATGGCTTTGCCATAGGTGCGGGCCAGCCAACTGACCGCGGCATCGGCGCCGTGAATGAATGCGGCGAAGGCTCGCGACACCGGCGCGATATGCAGAAAGTCCAATTGCTTGGGACGATCCTCTTCGCCGCGCAGAAAGATGGCCGAAAGCGCCGGCGAAAGCGTGAGCGCATTGAAGGCCGAGATGGCGATGGCAAACGCGATGGTCAGCGAGAACTGGCGGTAGAGGATGCCGGTGGTGCCGGGGAAGAACGAGACCGGCACAAAAACCGCGATGAGCACCAGCGATGTGGCGATGACAGCGCTGGTTACCTCGCCCATGGCCCGCGAAGTGGCCTCGTGCGGATCGGAGTGCTCCATGGCGATGTGGCGCTGCACGTTCTCAATGACCACAATGGCGTCGTCAACCACCAGTCCCGTGGCCAGCGTAATGCCGAACAGCGTGAGCGAGTTGATGGAGAAGCCAAAAATCTTGATGAAGGCAAAGGTGCCGATGAGCGAGACCGGAATGGTGACGGCGGGAATGATGGTGGCGCGCCAGTCCAAGAGGAACAGGAAGATAACCCCGATGACGATCAGGATGGCCTCAACCAAGGTGACCAGCACTTCGCGGATAGATTCGCCGACGACGGTGGTGGAATCGAATGCGATGGCGTATTCCAGTCCCGGCGGGAAACTCTTGGAGAGTTCCTTCAACGCGGCTTTGCACTTTGCGTCGACATCGAGCGCGTTGGCGTTGGAAAGCTGCATTACGCCGATGCCATTGGCTTCGCGCCCCATGTATTTGAGTGTGGTGCTATAGTCCTCGGCGCCAACCACCGAGTGCCCGACATCCTTCAGCAGCACCAGGCCGTTGGAAGAGCTCTTGACGATGATGTTGTCGAACTCGGCGGGGCTTGTGAGCCGGCCGACCACGCGCACCGGAATCTGGAAAGCCTGATTGGAGTCAGCGGGCGGTTGGCCGAGCTGGCCGGCGGGAATCTCGACATTCTGCTCGACCAGCGCATTGACGACATCGGTGGCCGTAAGGCCGCGGGCAGCCAGACGGACCGGATCGAGCCAGATGCGCATGGCGTACTTGCGCTCGGCGAATATCATGACATCGCCCACGCCGGGCACGCGCTTGATGGCGTCCTTGACGTAAACGTCGAGGTAGTTGGAGATAAACTCGGGCGAGTAACGACCATCGCGGGTGAAGAAGCCAGCTCCGAGGACGAAGTTGCTGTTGGCCTTGGTAATGGTGATACCGGTAGCGTTGACGGCTGCGGGCAGCCGGCCCTGAACGCTGGCCACGCGATTCTGCACGTCAACGGCGGCGATGTCGAGGTCATATCCGGTCTTGAAGGTCGTGGTGATGGTGCTGGTTCCGCTGTTTGTGCTGGAGGAGCTGATGTAGCGCATTCCCTCGACACCGTTGATCGACTCTTCCAGAGGAATGGTGACAGCCTTTTCGACGGTATCGGCATTGGCGCCCACGTAGTTACTGGTGACCATCACCTGCGGAGGCGCCAGCTCAGGGTACATGGCGATGGGAAGGTTGGGGATGCACACCGCGCCGGCGAGAATAATCAGCAGCGCGCACACAGTGGCAAAAACAGGCCGATGGATGAAGAAATCGACAAACAAGGGATGCCTTCCTTTGGGCTTGCAATGGGCGCGCAACGGTCAAGGACCGGCGCGCGTGTCAGGCTGTGCTACGGCGAGTTGCGCTTAGCCGCCCAGCGGAATAACCGGCATGTCATTGACCAGAAACTGGGTGCTGGAAACGATCACCCGATCGCCCGCGTTCAGTCCTGAAGAGATGGAGTAGGAGTTGCCCACTGTGTCGCCCAGCGTAACCGGCGTCTGGTGCGCCACAAGATGCCCATTCTGCTGGCGCGCCACAAAGACGAAGGTCTGGCCGCCCTGGCGTGTGACCGCCAGCACTGGAATCACTGCCATCTGCGTTGTGCTCCAGACGACGCGAGCCTTGATCATCTGGGCGTTACGCAGAATCTCCGGCGTGGCATGCACCGGAGCCTTCACCAGAATCCCCTGCAGCGTGCTATCCACCTGTGGCGAAAGGAAATCGATTTTGGTCTTCTCCAGCAATTTGCCGGCGTTGTCCATCAGTTCCACATCCAGCCCTAGCCTGACCTGGCCGGATCGCTCCGTGGGGACATAGATATAGGCTTCGAGATCCTTGTTCTCATCCACGGTGGTCAACACACTGGGAGGGGAACTGCTCGGTGAAACGAAGTCGCCCACATGCACTGGAACGTCGCCCACCACGCCGTCAAACGGCGCGCGGATGGTGTAGTAGGCCAACTGCTCTTCCTGCGTCTTGCGAGTTTGCACCGCTGCTTCGTAGTCCGCCTTGGCGTTGTCGTGAGCCTGTTGCGCCTGGTCATAGGCGTCGCGGCTGGTCACGCCTGCCTCAAACAGCTTTCGCTGCCGCTCGATTTCAATCTTGTTGTAATCGTAGACGGCTTTTTTCTGCCGCTCGGTGGCGCGCGCCGACTCGACGGCGGCATTCTGAAGCCGCGGATCGATCGTCATCATCACTTGGCCCGCCTTCACGTGGTTGCCTGAACTGACGCGAATCTGGGTCAGCATTCCCTGCACCTGCGGCTCGACCGTGGCCGAGCGGCGCGACTTGATGGTAGCCACATACTCGCTGGTCTGCGGTACCGGCGCCAACGACACGGCCTCCGTCTGCACCGGCATGCCCTGCATCCCTGCCCCTGCCGGCGCCGCCGGCTTCTTCTGGCAGCCCGTGGCCGCAAGCCCCATCAGAACAAGACAACCTATCCCAACCATGCGTTTCAGCGCGTTCTTCCTCACTCGATCTTTCCTCTATTCAGCTTTGCTCAGCGTGGAGCTCTGGACCCGTATCTCCGGTTTGCGCCGGACAGATTCGGTTACGGGTTGCGTGACTGTTCCGTTTACCGCATCTTCAGATTCTTGCGGATGACCCCAACTGGAGAGTACGCCGCCAGAAAGGGAAAAGTTCGTCTCATCAGTGTCTTCTCTATTCTGACTCCTGAAACTGGTCCATCGATCTAAAAAATCCGCGAGTCGGGCAAAGCGCCGAGGCCAGATGCCGGTCCGAGTGGCGGGTGGATGCGAAGGCCAGGCGTTTGCCTGGGGCGGAATCTTTGACACTGCCCTCCCAAGTTGGTAGCCTTCAAAAGGGCGCACTCGGCCATTTCCCGCCGCAATTTGCCCTTCAGAGCGTCCCCGTCGTCTAGCCCGGCCTAGGACACCGCCCTTTCACGGCGATAACACGGGTTCAAATCCCGTCGGGGACGCCAATAAAACAAACAACTTATGAGATTTTCTGCGTGGGCAGCCGGGGGTATTGCGATCCCGCCGGGGAATGATAGATTGAAGCCCTGTATCCCATAGGCTTGATAGCAGGAGGGCGGAATGCGAGCCAAGATCACGATGAACAGGGCGGGGCTGGCAGCGCTCGCCGGATTATGCGCACTTGGTCTCTGCAACTCCGTTTCCGGCCAGGATGAGACGAAAACCGCCGCCAACTGGTCCATGGTCGGCGGCACTCCGGGAAATTCACATTACTCCAGCCTGAAGCAGATCAACCGCTCCAACGTTGCAAAGCTCCAAATGGCATGGAAGTTTGAGACTCATCAATCGGGGGGCCTGGAGACTACGCCGATTGTGGTGGACGGCGCCCTTTACGGCCTCACTCCCACGGAGCAGGTGTTTGCGCTCGACGCGGCTACGGGGAAGCTGCTGTGGATGTTCGACTCCACAATCAAGGGGACGATGCCCGACCGCGGGCTCACGTATTGGACCGACGG
>Ga0182027_10009718_pt1 | contig 13769 bp, 11 predicted proteins | sample 712E1DmetaG_FD_121300 | JGI IMG/M metagenome (GOLD analysis project Ga0182027, IMG submission 121300) | Permafrost microbial communities from Stordalen Mire, Sweden - 712E1D metaG (Illumina Assembly) | ecosystem: Environmental > Terrestrial > Soil > Wetlands > Permafrost | place: Sweden...
AAATGCTTTCCAAGCAGGTTGTCACGGGTTCGAATCCCGTATCCCGCTCCAATAATCTGAATCTAAAACAACACTTTTTACTACATGACATAATTCTTAGCAACCTCATTTTCTAATGAATTTCTAATGAATTAGTCTGTGAAACTTTATTATTTACAGCATCTTCAAAAGCAAGGGCGGCGCTCTTACCCATTCCTGGACTAACAATCCTTTTTGTTTCAGGTAGTCAGCCACGCCTTGGGCGCAGAAACGGACGTTGGCAAATGTGAAATCATCGGCAATAACCCCTCGCCAACCGTCAGTGCCGAATTTGATAGGTTTATTCATTATGCCCTTCCTTGGATGCTTATTTTTAAAAGCCCGCTAATTTGACTGTTTTTGTTATCTCGAATTCTAAGCCGATTTCTTCCCGGCCCTCTGCAAAGTGGCACTTCCATTTATGTCGATATTATAAAAGGCTTTTAACCCGGGGTAGCTGGCGCTCGTACCCAATTCCTGTTCGATTGTCAGAAGTCGATTGTATTTAGCAGTGCGTTCCGAGCGGCAGGGGGCGCCCGTCTTTATCAAACCGCTGTTAAGCCCGACTGCGAGATCAGCAATTGTGGTATCTTCTGTTTCGCCGGACCGGTGGCTGATTATGGCGGTCCAACCGGCCTTTTGCGCCATTTGAGTAGCGGCAATGGTCTCGGTCAAAGTACCGATTTGATTTACTTTTATCAGGATAGAATTGGAGGCTGCCATTTTAATACCTTTGCGGAGACGTTCGATATTAGTGACGTATAAATCGTCGCCAACCAATTGTATTTTCGCGCCCAACTTCTCATTCATTATTTGCCAGCCGTTCCAGTCATCCTCGTCCAGAGCGTCTTCAAGACTGATTATCGGATATTTAGAAACTAAATCGGCACAATAAGTAATCATTTCATCTGTACTTAAAGAAATCCCTTCCCGACTAAGGACATATTTTCCCTTGCTATATAATTCACTGGCTGCAAGGTCCAGGGCGATAAAACAGTCCTTGCCCGGCCGGTAACCTGCTTTCTCAATAGCGGATAGTACTACTTCAACCCCGTCTCTATTGGTTTTCAAACTGGGCGCGAATCCACCCTCGTCGCCGACATTGGTATTTAATCCTTTATCCTTAAGTATCGTCTTCAAATTGTGATAGATTTCGCTTCCCATTTGTATGGCTTTGCTAAAGGTGCTCGTGCCAACCGGAACGATCATAAATTCCTGAAAATCAGTGGAATCATCGGCGTGTTTACCGCCATTTAAGATATTCATCATAGGTACCGGCAGCGCATGCGGCGTTACCCCGCCAAGATACCGGTAAAGCGGAAGTTCCAGATAATCCGCTGCGGCATGGGCGGCAGCCAAAGAAACCCCCAGGATGGCATTAGCACCAAGCTTGGATTTATTGGCGGTGCCGTCGAGTTCAATCATCTTCTGGTCAATTGCGACCTGGTCCAATGCAGACATGCCGATTAAAGCCGGCCCAATTTTGTCGTTTACGTTAGCTACCGCATTAAGAACACCCATTCCTTCAAATCTGGAACGGTCTCCATCCCGCAGTTCCACTGCCTCGTATTTGCCTGTGCTTGCTCCGGAAGGCACGGCGGCCATACCGAAACAACCGCCTTCAAGTACAACTCTTACCTGAAGGGTGGGGTTGCCTCTGGAGTCCAGGATTTCCAGGGCGCTAATGCGCTTAATCGTTCCCATATAATATCCTCCCGATGCCGGCGTCTTCATAGCCGAATTTAGGTAATTCGATATTGGTCAAGCACTGCAGTCAATTACTTCCAAATGCTTTACTTATCGGAATAGACCGGGAAATACGCTGTTGACAGTTCCTGGCGTCCTGAAAGGTTGTCCCGAGGTGGGCGCCCAATTGCTCTTCCCGCAATTAGGACATTTCTTCGGTTGTTCTTTCCTTGGCACCCAGGAATGATTACAATGCTTGCAGGTATTTATGTTTTTTTTCATGTTATTACTCTCCTATAGGCCTGAATTATAATATGTCATCGTTTAATTTAGCTTACAGTTTCCACTTTCAGCAGATTTGTGGTGCCCTTTATCCCAAATGGCGTACCGCCGGTGATTATTATCAAATCTCCCGAATGAGCCAGACCAAGACGCTTTGAGAGCGCTGATGCCGCATCAAACAGTTCCGATATGGAAGCAGGAATATCGACCAAAACAGATTGTACGCCCCAATACAGAACCAGCCGCCGGCAAACGACTTCACTGGTGGTCATCGCCAGGATACTCATGCGCGGCCGGTATTTTGATACCCGGGTTGCCGTGCTCCCGGACTCGGTAAAGAGAATGATGGCGCGGGCATTCAGACTATGAGCACTGACACAAGCAGCATAACTTATCAATTCTTCGGTCCTTTGCTGGAACCATGTTCTTTTTTCCGATAAGGCCAGTTCATACGGCAGTTTCTTTTCGGTTTGGCGCGCAATCCGGTTCATCATCTTTACGGCCTCCAGCGGATGTTCCCCAACTGAAGTTTCTTCAGAAAGCATCGTTGCATCCGTGCCATCGAAGATGGCGTTGGAAACGTCTGTGGTCTCCGCTCGAGTCGGCCTTACTGATTTCACCATTGATTCCAGCATTTCTGTAGCGGTAATTACCGGTTTCCCTGCGCGGTTACATTTCTTGATGATCTCTTTTTGCACCAGCGGGACTTTCTCCAGGGGAATTTCCACGCCCAGGTCTCCACGAGCTACCATTACTCCATCACTGGTCGTTAAAATACTATCGAAGTTCTTGACCGCTTCGCCGCGTTCGATTTTCGAAATAATGGGTATATCCGTATTGTTTTCCTGCAGAATTACCCTCACATCGGCGATATCCTGCGCACTGGTGACAAACGAAAGCGCCAGATAATCAGGACTTTGCCCAATGGCAAAAAGAATCTTCTCCCGTAAATCATCGGTAACAAATGGCCCGTAAGTGGGCATCCCCGGGATGACAAGTCCCCGCTCTTCAGTGAGAATACCACCAACTAAAATGCGGCATTTCACGTCGCTGCCGTTTATTTGTATCACCTTTGCCTGCATCTCGCCATCAGCCAGAAGCACGGTATCCCCGACTTTTGCGCCTTTAGCAAGATTGGGCAAGTTTACCGACACTCTGGTTGCATCACCTTCGATCTGCTCTGTGGTAAATATTATTTGAGCGCCTTTTTTCAAAAGGGCCTGGTTACCCTTCAGTTTACCTGTGCGATATTTGGGACCGGGTAAATCTATCAGAATGGCAATTTGTATTCCCAGGCGGCGGCTCAAGTTTCTTATCGTCTTCACAAAATGAGCATGTTCATCCAAAGTACCATGAGAGAGATTAAGTCGGGCAACGTTCATCCCCGCCATAATTAATTTTTCAATCATTGCCGTCGAGCCGGTGGCCGGGCCAAGCGTACACACTATCTTGGTGCGTTTGTTCTGCAGTCTTGATCGTCTCATTATTTATCACTGCCCTTAAAATATTGCTGTTTCAATAACTCTTATACCAGCTTTCCGATAAATCGGGGAACCGGCCGTCTTTAAAACCCATCCTGACATACCATGGGGTTCCCCATTCTTCAGCGATTAAAGTAAGTTCTTTTAACCTCGAAACGGTTTGTTTTTTAAAGAAATTTAATCTTTCCACTCTGGAACTTATCCCGGCGGCTTCTTGCCAGAGGGCACGCCCGGCCATAAAACCGGAAGCCCCTGCCTTCGAGGCAATCTCCACTTCTTTCCGGAAACGCTCAAAATCAATGCCGGCGCTGAGGAGAACCCACGGCAGACGGGAAACCCGGCTCAATTCCTGGCAATAAGACAACAGTTTAGCTTCGTCTTTCTCGTAATTTATATCAGCCGGGAACTCGGACTTTAAGATATCTATCGGCAGTGAGGTGAGTTTTCCGGCAGCTTCGATAACCAGTGCCGGTTTATGTTTCGAGAACAAATCCGGATTATTCTTTTCTTCAGTCGTAGGATAAGCCACCGATTCGACCAGTAAGGGGATATCCTCTGCGATACATTTTTCAGCCAATTTACTTACCAGTTCCAGCTGTTTTGAAGCCACATCCTTAACATCGACCCGGAAATAAAGCAGCAATTTAATGGCGGACGCACCCATCTTTTTGGTTTTCTTTACGTCCCAATCCGGTAGAAGTTCGGTAATTCTTGCCGCAGAATTGCCGGAATAACCGGTCTTTTCCGCACTAACGAGTAATCCGGTTTGTCCGGGCAATAGACCTGACGTGATAGCTTGACCGGCGCCGTAGATTGGGTCTAATAAAACAGCGCTGGCAAATGGTGCGATGACACTTACCAGATCCAGTTTGAAATCAACCATCTGCTGGTAACTGACCGCTTCAGGGTTTTTCTCATTGAGCGCCTGACGCAGCGATTCCCGATGGTCTATTGCGCATACTGTAAGAATGCCTTTATTATTAGCCACCTGCTGCAAACCCCTGAGTTTCCCAACCGTCAATTTTGGCATCGATTCCTCCATCGGAATAAAAACCTTTCTTGATTTTACGCAGATAAAATACCGGCTAATTCTACAAGCCGGGGGTAAAGTTCCTTTTTCTTTCCCCATGTATCTGCCAACTCTGTGTAGACTATTTCACGCTTAACCTCACCAACCATGCAACCTTTTTTCCCATCCATCAGAGCCTGAATCGCGGCAGAACCGAGATTACTGGCCAGTATTCTATCGCGCGCTGTCGGCGAACCGCCGCGCTGGACATGGCCCAGAATACAGACCCTGGATTCAATTTTCAGTTTATCTTTTGCTTCCAGTGCAATCGCGAAGGTGTGGCCGGGTCGGTCGCCTTCGGCAACTACCACGATGGCACTTTTTTTCCCGTTATCAAAACTCGTCTGTAATCTTGACCAGAGCACGTCATTGCTCGTCGTCACTTCCGGAATAATCATTTCTTCAGCGCCGCCGGCAACATCACTTTCCAGGGCAATGAACCCAGTATGGTGTCCCATCACTTCAACAAAAAACAGTCGCTCGTGCGACATGGCAGTATCGCGAATGCGATCGATAGCTTCAATAGCCGTATTTACCGCCGTGTCAAAACCGACGGTATAATCGGTACCGTAGACATCATTATCGATCGTCGTCGGTACGCCGATAATACTGACGTCACTCTCGTTTGCTAAAAGAGTGCCGCCGTGGAAAGTACCGTCCCCGCCCAATAAAACCAAACCGGTAATGCCTGCACCCTCCAGCACTTTTATCGCCTTTGCCCTGCCTTCAACCGTGGTGAATTCAGGGCAGCGCGTTGTCTCCAATATGGTGCCGCCCCTGGGTAAAATATTGGTCAGAGATTGTCTGTCGAGTACTGCCATGTCGCCATTAATCAATCCGAAATAGCCGCGCCTTATGCCTAGAGTCTCGATGCCGTAGGTCATCGCAGTTCGAACCACTGCCCTGATGCAGGCATTCATACCGGGAGCGTCCCCGCCGCTGGTGAGTATGCCAATCCTTTTCATATTATTCCCTACTTAGTGTTATTGCCTTAAACAGAACACATTTCCCCTGGCTGATTATTTATCCGGTAATACGGCAACCCCGGGCAGCACCTTTCCCTCTAATAGTTCAAGGGAGGCTCCTCCGCCGGTGGACACATATGACATCTTATCTGTCAGTCCCATTTCTACCACTGCCTCGGCAGTGGAGCCGCCGCCGATTACGGTGGTAGCTTTAAGGTTGGCAAGGACTTTAGCTAAGCTGCGCGTGCCTTCCGCAAACTGGGGAATCTCGAATACGCCCAGAGGCCCGTTCCAGAAAACAGTCTTGCAACCGTTAATTGTCTTCGTGAACGCTTCGACGGTTTTTGGCCCGATGTCAGCGATTATCCAACCTTCGGGAACCTGATTTATCGGAACTGTTTTGGTAGCCGAGCCTGCCTCCAGCTTTTGAGCGACAATAAGGTCCAACGGCAGCATCAGTCCAACCCCAAGCGATTTAGCTTGTTCCTTGAGTTTAAGTATATGGTCAACTTGGTCGTTCTCTACCGCAGAAGCGCCTGCGCTATAACCCTGGCTCTTTATGAATGTGGCGATCATGCCGCCGCCAATGATAAGAAAATTTACCTTGGGCAAAACATTGTCGAGAAACCCCGTTTTAGTGGACACTTTAGCGCCACCGATCATCACGGCAAAGGGTCTATCGGGATTCCCCAAAAGTCCGTTTAACGTTGTAAGCTCTTTTTCCATTAACAGCCCCGCGACTGCCGGCATATCCCGTGCCACGCCCACTATCGAGGCATGGGCGCGGTGGCAAGAGCCAAATGCATCGTCAACATAGACATCTGCCAGACGCGATAATTTTAGAGCGAAGTCCGGGTCGTTAGCTTCTTCCTGGGGATAAAACCGTAAATTTTCAAGCAGTACGATGTCGCCATCCCTCATTTTCGACACCGCATCTTCAACTTGCGGGCCAATGCAGTCGTTCAGCGCGGCCACTGGTTTTTTCAGGAGTTCGGACAACCGCTTTGCCTCAGGCGCTAACCTCAATACCTCCACCACCTTGCCACCGGGTCTGCCCAGATGGGAGCAAAGGATAATTCGGGCTTGCTGACCAAACAGATAATTAATTGTCGGTAAACTGGCACGGATACGGGTATCATCGGTGATGGTGCCGTCCGGCTTCGTTGGGACGTTGAAATCTACGCGTACCAGCACCTTCTTTTGTTTAACGTTTATATCTTTTACCGTCTTCTTTGCCATTTTGGTTCCTCCACGGTGGTCTATTTACTTTTTACCTTTGCTTGATTCTTTTATAACCTTTTCGGGGCTCAGGGTATTTTCATTTTTACGGCCGGCAGCGAAATCAGTAATGTTTTGGATGGTGGTGTTGGCTATAATGGTCATCGCTTCCTCGGTAAAGAAAGCCTGGTGACCGGTAACCAGTACGTTCGGGAAAGTCAGGAGCTGGGTAATCACAGCATCAGGAATAATTTCGTCAGAAAGGTCCTGGTAGAAAATCTGAGCCTCCTCTTCATACACATCGAGCCCGACCGACCCCAGGTGTCCTTTTTTCAAAGCGCGGAGAAGCGCATGCGTATCCACCAGCGCCCCCCGGCTGGTATTTATCAGCATCGCATCTTTCTTCATGTGCGCGAGGCTCTCATCATTTATCAAATGATGGGTCTCCGGGGTTAACGGAAGATGCAAGCTGACAATGTCGGACTTAGTTAATAATTCTTTAAGCGTGACATAGCGGACTCCCATTTTGACGCATTCCGGATTTTTGGTCATGTCAAAAGCCAAAACAGTGCAACCGAAACCCTTTAAAATGCCGGCAAGGATACTGCCGATTTTCCCGGTGCCAACAACACCGACTGTTTTGCTGTGCAGTTCAAAACCCATTAACCCATGGAGTAAGAAATTACCTTCCCTGACCCTTGTATATGCCCGGTGTATCTTCCGGTCTAAGTCCAGCATCATGCCGGCAGCGAATTCAGCGACGGCATAAGGAGAATACGTGGCAACCCGCATGACTGTGATGCCTGCTTCTTTGGCTGCTTTCAAATCAACATTATTGAAACCCGTTGCCCGCAAAGCGATCAGTTTGGTGCCGCCGTCTGACAACTGCTTGATTATATCCTTGTTTAGAATATCGTCAACAAAGCAACACACTACCGGATATTGGCGGGCCAAAGCAGCCGTGCCTTCTTCAAGCCGGGTTCCAATAAAATGCAGATCGTGTTTACCATGGTTGGCGGTTTTAAGAAACGTCCGGTCGTAATCGCGTGAACTGTAAACGAGCACTTTCATAATTACTTCCTCACTTTATGCTTATCAGATGGACACAGGCTTATTTTCAGAGATCTAGTCTCTCAATCACATCCAGTAAACGTCTGGAATATCCGAACTCGTTGTCATACCAGACCTGGACCTTTATCATCGTCCCCTGAACGACCTGGGTGGAAAGGGCATGGACAATGCCGGAATGCGTATCGCCGACAATATCGGCCGAAACCAGTTCCTCTTCTGAATATGCGAGAATACCCTTCAGAAAACCATTTGATGCCTCTTTAAAAGCAGCATTAACCTGCTCCACAGTAACGGTCTTTTTAAGGTCAGCGACAATATCGGTAATCGCACCGTCGAGAATGGGTGCCCGAATGGCCAGAGCACGCAGCCTGTCTTTAAGTTCGGGTAATACTAATACTGTCGCAATATCCGAACCTGTGGAACTCGGGACCAAGGATACAGCCGCCGCACGTCCTCTGCTCCACTTCTTATCCGGTTTGTCCACCAGAGCTTGACTGGCCGTATAGGCGTGAACGGTGGTTGCCATCGCCCGCTCCACACCGAAATTGTCCATTAATACTTTAAGCGGCGGCGCTAATGAGTTCGTTGTGCACGAAGCCATGGATATCACACTGTGTTTTTTGGGATCGAATTTGTTATCATTTACCCCAACCACTATCGTAATATCAGCATCGGTAGCGGGGGCGCTGATGATGACCCTTCTTGCTCCCGCCTCAAGATGTTTGGCTGCGAGTTCCCTTTTCGTAAAGCGGCCGGTGGATTCAATAACGACATCAACACCCAGTTTTTTCCACGGTAACTGTGCAGGGTCTTTCTCAGCATAGACATTCAGCGTCGTGTTACCCATCTTGATGGTGTGTGCGTCTGACGAAATTGGGAATGTTGTCCTTCCGTGCGCTGAATCAAATTTTACAAGGTAAGCCAGGTCATCTGTCGGTACAAGATCATTCGCGGCCACAAGAGTGACATCCTTAAGATGAGCCTCCATATAATGGCGCAATACCATACGTCCTATCCGCCCCAGTCCGTTGATTGCTATTCTTTTCATTTTTCACTCCCTTGCGAAAATTTTGATTTTATTGGTCGTTGATAGAAGCCATGTTTGCAGGGGGTCTTATAAGCAAAAGAGGCTTGATGTTCGCCTGGATAACGTGGTCCGCCACGTGACCCCAGGGCCATACGCTCATTCTGGAATGACCATGTGTAGTCATGGCCACAAGGTCGAAAGGATGCTCCCGGATATACCGGGTAATCGCCGGGATGGCGTTCTCACCCAGTACTACTTCAATATTTACTTTTATTCCTTTAGCTTCCAGTTGTTTCTGTTTCTCCTCAAGGTAAACTAAACCGGCCTCTTTAGCTGCTGACTTTGCCTGTTTAACATGCTCGTCCCACGACAGTCGCATGATTGCCGCAGGATAATCCGCAATAAGATCCGGAGGTTCACACACCTTGACCAGTGTAACTTCTCCGCCGAATTGCCCTTGATTGAATAAGTCCTCCACGTGGCTCAACACTGTCTCAGACATTTTGGAGCCGTCCAGCGGAACCAGCACATTCCTGGGCCATCCGGATTGCACAATATTATCGGTATTCACGGGATGGATAATCAATACGGGTATAGGGGATACGGAAAACACTTTGTGCGCCACGCTGCCCATCAACCAGTGCCCGATTCCGGAATGCCCATGTTTTGACATGATTATCAGATCGATTTTATTTTCTTCGGCATATTTCAGAATTGAACTCGCCGCGTCGCCTGCGATCACTTCACTCTTGACCAGAACCGGGATATTGCCGGTCGAAAGCTTAGACTTTGGGTAGATTTCTTGAAGTTGCTCCCTGACCTTTTCGGCCGTGTGTTCGATATATGCTTTACGCATACCTGTTGATTCAGATTCCCCGGCCGCAGATATATGAAGCAATACAGTCTCTGCTTGAAACCTCGCCGTAAGTTGAATTACGTAGGGCAGTACTTTCTCTGCCAGTTCAGAACCGTCCAGTGGAACCAGGATTTTTTTATTCATCTAACCCTTCTTGTGTTTTTTGTTTTTAATCTGATTTTCTAAAAGTTTATCCTGATCAATATCCAACCTTGATTTGATGAGTCTGGACATCTTACTGCCGCACTTGGGACAAATCCCCTGAACCGCGTGCCTTCCATTTAGCATGATATGGCGCGGATCCTTAATTTGCCGTGTTCGGCGACATTTAAGACAAAATCCTTGAATAGCTTCCCCTATTTCATCTGTTTTTTCAATTTTAGCCGGTGATTGTGCCGGTATCCTTTCCGGTTTTGTTTCTTTATGGTAAGTAACAAGCTTCTCCATAAATGATTTTAGTTTTGCTGACGCGACACAAACAACCATATCCGCGCCGCCGTAATAAACAAAAAGACGGCCATCAATTACCACTGCTCCGCAAGGGTAGACTACTCCTGCTTTCAAACCGTCATTTTCATATGACATTACCGGTTCTAAAATCGGTTTTTTCGTCCGGGCTAAAACTTTTGTCGGATCTTTTAAGTCAAGCAGCATCGCTCCGATTTTATAGCGGGTTTCATCATGTTTCCCAACCGCCTGGTAAATGAGTAGCCAGCCATCTTTTGTTTTAATTGGCGGCGGGCCGCAACCTACTTTTAAGTTATCCCAATCAGAACTTAACGCACTAACGGGGATCTTGAATTGTCCCTCCAGCCACCTGGTTTTACCATCAAAATTAAGATCATCAACAAAGTCAATTAATATATTCGGGAAAACACGATGGAAAATCACATATTTCCCGTTTATTTTCTCCGGTAAAATACAGGCGTTCTTATCCACAATATTCGGCGGGGTAATCAATACCGGTTTCTTCCAGTTCCATTTCCTGTCGAGAAAGTCATCCAGTTGGATTGAGCTTAAGGCTACCCTGGGATGAGTATATCCGTCATAAGCCACATAGGTCATATATACTTGCTTGCCGATTCTGGTTAATCGCGGGTCTTCGCAACCTCCCATTTCCCCACCTCCGGAGACATAAATGCCTGTGGGTCGGGAAACGTACCGATATGATGGATTAACTCCTTCAAAAGGTTCTCGCGGCACATAGACCGGTTTATCAAACCGTTCGTGGATGTGCAGCCCATCTAAACTGGAAGCATATCCCAGTGTCGAGACATCGGTCTCCCCAAGTGCACGGTAAAGAATATGCACCTTGCCGCCTTCATAAACAGCAGCCGGATTAAAGACGGCTTTTGTCTCCCATGGGTGTTTAGTGTCCGGTTTCAGAATGGGGTTCCCCTCAAACCGCTCCAGTGTCAAATCAATGTTTTCTACTTTTATTCCCTGGTTTATTTGTTCCGTATCCATTTTATTTCCTCACAGTCAGTGCGATGGGTTGCACACGCTGATAAATTAACTATTTTAATCACTTCTAGTATTATTGCCCTATGCTTAAGCAGTTATTTTTGTCTGGTTGTAATTTTGAAGCTGTGGTCGAACTGCTTCTAAACCGTGGAAGGCATTGACAAACACTTTCGTGCCGGATTCAGTTGGGTTAGAATACGGCATAACCTTACAACCGCGAGCGATGGCAGTATGGGATGTAATAGACGCGCCTTTACCCAATAAAGTATATTCCGGCGTGTGTCCATCGTCGCTCCCAAATCCGACGTAACAGAATTCGCCCACATGCACTTCTTCATCCGCAATACAAGAGTCAACCACACTCCGCGTACCAATGCGGACGTTAGACATCAATATTGAATTTTTCACCACTGCATGCTCATCAACCTGGACGCCGGGCGAAAGGATCGAATTCTCTACCCGACCCCTAATAACACATCCCGGACTGATGATGCTGTTCTCAATACTACTGTTGGCGAATTTCTTTACCGGTTCATTATTTTCACAGGTGAGAATCGGCCATGTGCCATTCAGACTAAATTGCGGAGCAGAACCGAGTAACTCCATGCTGGTATCATAATAAGCATCGATAGTGCCAATATCGCGCCAGAAGTCATCGTATTTATACCCGTAAACTCTATCTCGTCCCACCATCCCGGGGATGATCGAGTAACCGAAATCGTGCACTGAGGCAGGCTGCGCTGCGTCTTCAATAATCCGCTGAATTAGAACGTCTTTATTAAAGATATAAATACCCATGGAGACCATATTACTTTTAGGAATATCGGGTTTTTCGACATATTCTGTCACATATCCGTTTTCGCCCAGGGTAAGCGTGCCGAAGCGGTGCGCTTCTTCGATCAGCACCGGCACGACCCCAACGGTAACATCTGCCTTTGATTTGTCGTGAAATTCCAGCATCTTGCGGTAGTCCATCTTGTAAGCATGGTCGCTTGGCATTATCAATACTCGACTAGCGGGTTGTTTTCTTAGATATTCCAGGTTCTGATAAATAGCGTTGGTACTGCCGGCATAAAAATTGTTACCGCTGGGCTCCAATATATCAAAAGCGTTTTTCGTCGCATTATCGTTTTGCCAGCGTTCCAGGTATTTCGTCAGATGTGCCCGCTGATAATCAACGAGTATAGCGATATCACTGATTTGAGAATGTACACAATTACTCAAACAGAAATCAATAAAGCTATATTTCCCGGCAAACGGTAATGCCGGTTTCGACCGCACCTGACAAAAAACATCCATTCTGGTACCTTTGCCTCCAGCTAGAATAGCAGCTAACATCCTCTCCATCTCAATCCTCCTGATATAAATATTTAACTAACTGACCCGGTATTTTGTCTATGTCGCCGATGCCTTTGGTGATATCGGGGCATTCTTTGTAAGGCCTACAGTCGCCGCTGGCGGGGTAGTTTTCGCCATGGGGAATATTTTGTAAGCCAGCAGTTTAACCCTGTCCTGTACCATAAACATTACCAGTGCATAGCCCCAAACCAGTCCGGCAAGTGCCCAGCCTAACGGGGTCATCACCAGACCGTAAACCGCAATGAAAGTGGCTAACACCTGTGTGCCGCCGACTGCGAGTAACAATATCCTTGCGGGCTTTTCGGACCAGAAAGGCCCTCTTGTACGGGCCACAAAGACAGTTAAGTGGCCTGCAACGGAAAACTTCAGATACATCAAGGTCATGACTACATCCTTACTCAAATGAAGGATGTTTAAACCGATGTAGAAGAGACCAAAAGAGGAAAATACTCCGAATATACCCAGAAGCGAAGAGATACCCAGCACCTGCCGCATGTTCCAGGTTTCCGGCCGGATGGAATAGTGAACATTGTCGTACGCGATAGCGAGCATTGCGCCGTCGTTCATTATCGCCAGTAAAACTATCATAATTGCAGTCACCGGATAAAAATTGAAAATCATGATAGCCAGAGTTAGAAATAGCAGGACCCTAATTGTCTCGGCGATTCGATAGATAGCGTAGTTCGTCATGCGGCGAAAGATCTTACGGCTTTCCTTAATGGCATCGATAATCACAGAGAGGCCGGGAAGCAGTAAAACGATGTCAGCAGCAGCCCGCGCCGCATCCATTGCACCGTCCACAGCAATGCCTGCATCGGCTTTCTTCAAAGCCGGAGCGTCGTTAACACCATCACCGGTCATACCGACAATATGTCCATGCTTCTGGAGCACTTCAACGATGTGATACTTATTCTCCGGAAAAACCTGGGCGAAGCCGTCAGCCTGTTCGATAGCATCGTCCAGTTCCCCGGATTTTTGATTTTTATCATCATTAAAAAGACTGGCGTCGATTATGTCTGTTCCAAGATCCAACTGGCGTCCGATTTCCTTGGCAATGGCCAATTGATCTCCGGTTACCATTTTTACGCGCAATCCCATTTTCTCTGCGGTTTCGACAGTGGCTTTAGAATCCTCACGTAAGGGATCAGAAAGAGGGATTATGCCAACAAATTGCCACTGGCCTTGACTATTGGTATGGGCGACACCTAAAGAGCGAAAACCACGTGCGGCAAAATCATTAACCGCTTGATCAAACTTGGATTTGATACTGGCT
>Ga0182027_10009720_pt1 | contig 13768 bp, 12 predicted proteins | sample 712E1DmetaG_FD_121300 | JGI IMG/M metagenome (GOLD analysis project Ga0182027, IMG submission 121300) | Permafrost microbial communities from Stordalen Mire, Sweden - 712E1D metaG (Illumina Assembly) | ecosystem: Environmental > Terrestrial > Soil > Wetlands > Permafrost | place: Sweden...
GAATTGCGCCAGGCCACGCGCGGGGGCAAGGACTGGATCGCCAAATTGCAGCAGGACGAAATCGGGCGCACCGGCATCGCCTCCCTCAAAGTGCGGTTCAATTCGGTTTTCGGCTATTACATCGAGGTGACCAAGTCCAACCTGGACAAAGTTCCGCCCCAATACATCCGCAAGCAAACCGTGGCCGGGGGCGAGCGGTTCATCACGCCGGAGTTGAAGGAAATGGAGGGAAAAATCCTCGGCGCGGAGGAGCGCGCGGTGAAGTTGGAATACGAATTGTTCCAGCGGGTGCGCGAACAGGTGCTGGAACAATTGCCCGCCTTGCAGCTCGCCGCCGCGGCGCTGGCGCAATTGGACGCCTTGGCCGCGTTCGCCCAGACGGCGCGCCTTTACAACTATTGCCGCCCGGAAATCGGCGGGGAGGGCATCCTGCAAATCCGCCAGGGCCGCCATCCGGTGCTGGAGCAAAGCCAGTCGGGGGAACGCTTCGTGCCCAACGACATTATGCTGGACCGAACCACGCAGCAGTTGATGCTCATCACGGGGCCGAACATGGCGGGCAAAAGCACTTTCATCCGCCAGGCCGCGCTGATGGTGCTGCTGGCCCATACCGGCTCGTTTGTCCCGGCGGCGTCGGCGCGGATTGACCTGGTGGACCGCATCTTCACCCGCATCGGCGCGAGCGACGACCTGGCGCGCGGGCAATCCACCTTCATGGTGGAAATGAGCGAGACGGCGAACATCTTGAACAACGCCACGCCGCGCAGCCTGATTATTCTTGACGAAGTGGGCCGCGGCACCAGCACGTTTGACGGACTGAGCCTGGCCTGGTCCATCGTCGAGCACCTGCACAACGTCGTCGGGGCCAGGACGCTCTTCGCCACGCACTACCACGAATTGACCGAGCTGGCCGCGCGCCTCCCGCGGGTCAAGAATTTCAACGTCGCCGTGCGCGAATGGAACGACCAGATTGTGTTCTTGCGCAAGATCGTGGAGGGCGCGACCGACAAGAGCTATGGCATCCAGGTGGCGCGCCTGGCCGGCGTGCCCAAAGCCGTCCTGGAGCGCGCCAAGGAAATCCTGGCCAACCTGGAGCAATCCGAGTTGACCCCCGAGGGCAAAGTCCGCCAGCACACCCGCCGTCCTGAGTTGGAAAAGCTGAAAAAACTCGGCCCGCCGCCGCAGATGGATTTGTTTGGATGAGGGCAAGAAACCTCCGCCTCTTTGTGCGAGTTTCCTTCTTTGGATTTACTTCGGCGAATTATTTGCTAGTTTGTATTTATGCAAGTGACTTTGGACATTCCCGATCCGCTGGCGAAAAAGTTTTTTTCAACGACTCCGGCGCGACGGCGTTCCAGCATGGTAGCGCGGCTCTTGCGCGCCGAATTGCGCCGCCGGGAATTGACCGGAGCGTGCCTTGCGGCCAACCGTGATGCCAAACTCAATTGTGAAATCGCCGATTGGCAATCCTCCAGTTTTCGCATCACGCCTTAAATGGAGGCGGCTTCGACGCGATGGATGTATTCCGTGACCTGGGCTTGCAACTGGCGCAATTGTTCCAACGGGCCTTCGGCCAGTACCGCAAAGTTGCGCGGGTTCTTGGTCAAGATCTCATTGCGTGACGATTCCAAAATCCGCTGCATCCGGCCCATCTGTTCAATGGCCTGATAAAGTTGTTCGGTCGTTTCGATCATAAGATTATTTCCAACAAGCCTTTTTTCACACCGGGCCGTTGCCTGACCTGTTGAAAGAAGGCGACAGCGTGTTCCAGGCTGTCGCTGCCATTCTTCACCACCAAAATATCAAATCCAAACCGTTTTCGCACGCGTTTTTGCGCAAGAACGTCGTATTGCGCCGCCGGGAGGTCCGCTGAAAAATCGTGGCTTGCCGGCAAAACAATGACCAAGTCAATGTCATTCGGATCAGGCTTTGCCGTAACGAAGCTTCCGTCCACCAAGACCATTTCAACCGCCCCACTCATGGCTGCTTCCCGCACGTACTCCACCAAGCGCGCCCACAAGCGCGGTCGCTGGTCGCTGCCTTGGAAGGCGCCAAAACGCCCGCGCGCCTCGGCGAGCGAACCCCGGTAAATGCCTGGAGGAAGCAAACCGTCTTGATTAAAAGGGGGAATGACCATTGTTCAGCAAAGCCGGTTCTCGCGACCTTTCAAGGCGCATTCAAGGTCAGCACCACATAGTTGCGCTTGCCTTTGCGCAATAACAGGTGCTTTCCAAATTGCAGGTCCTTCATCGTGACGTTTCGCTGCGGGGCGGCTTCGCGGATGTTGTTGACATAGACGCCGCCGCCCTCGATGTCCTTGCGCGCCTGGCCCTTTGACGGGCAAAGGCCGCCCAGGACAAGGAGTTCCACCAGCGGCATGCCTTCGCCGCCAAGCTGGGCTTTTTCAATTTCCCGGCCCGGAATTTCGCCGACGATTTCGTGGAAGGTTTTTTCGGAAATGCCTTCCAGGCCGCCGCCAAAGAGAATTTCGCTGGCGCGCACGGCCTCGGCGGTGGCGGAGGGGCCGTGGATCAGATCGGTCATGGCTTTGGCCAGCGCCTTGTGCGCGGCGCGGGCTTCGGGCCGGGCGGCATGCTCCGCGGCCAGCGCGGCAATTTCGTCCTGACTGAGAAAAGTGAAGAGTTTCAAGTAGCGCACCGCGTCGCGGTCGTCGGCGCGGACCCAGAACTGGTAGAAGCGATAGACGCTGGTCTTGGCGGCGTCCAGCCAGATGGCCCCGGCGGCGGTCTTGCCGAATTTGGTGCCGTCGGCGTTGGTGATGAGGGGGGTGGTGAGGCCCCAGGCGCCCGCGCCGAGTTTCTTGCGGATAAGATCAATGCCGGCGGTGATGTTGCCCCATTGATCGGAGCCGCCGATTTGCAGTTCGCAACTCAGCTCCTTGCGCAGGTGATAAAAATCGAAGGCTTGCAGGAGCATGTAGCTGAACTCGGTGTAGCTGATGCCGGCCTCGCGGTCCTCCATGCGGGCGCGGACGCTCTCCTTGGCCACCATTTGATTGACAGTGAAATGCTTGCCGATGTCGCGCAGGAAATCCAGGCAACTGACCGGGCGGGTCCAGTCCGCGTTGTCCAGCAGGCGGGCGGGGTTGGCGGCGGCGTTGTAATCGAGCAGGCGGCGCATCTGGCTGTTGATGCGGGCGATGTTGGCCTCAATCGTTTCCCCGCTCAGGAGCTGGCGCTCGGCGGTCTTCCCGCTGGGATCACCGATGGAACCGGTCGCGCCGCCCGCCACGGCGATGGGATGATGCCCCAGCAATTGGAAGCGGCGCAGGGCCAGCAACGGCACCAGGTTGCCGACATGCAAACTGTCCGCCGTCGGGTCAAAGCCGCAGTAGAGGGTGATGGGCGTCTCGAGCCGTTTTTGCAATTCCGCGCGGTCGGTGCAATCGGCCGTCAAACCGCGCCATTCCAGTTCGTCAAATATATTCATACGCCGGTCATTTCTTCAGAGGATGCGGGCCATGCCCGTGCCCGGAACCACGCCGCCAATCAGCCAGGCCTTTTGATGTTGGGCGCGGATAAACCGCAGCGCCGCGTCGGCCTTGTCCCTGGCGACAAAGAGGGCCATGCCGATGCCCATATTGAAGACCTGATAAAGCTCCGCGTCGTCCACCCCGCCTTTGGCCTGGAGGAACTGGAAAATCGGCGGCATCTCCCACGAGCCTCTGCGCACCAGGGCGTCGCATCCGGCGGGGAGGACGCGGGGAATGTTGTCAATAAAACCGCCGCCGGTGATGTGGGCCAGGCCCTTGATGGCCGGCTGGGCGCCCGGCGCGGGCGGATTGAATTTTTGCAGGAGCTGGCGCACGAGGGGGCCGTAGCTCCGATGCACCTTGAGCAACTCGCCGCCCACAGTGTTGTCCAGTTCGCGGACGAAGCTGGCCGGCTTGAGTTTCAGCCGGCCGAAAAGAATCTTGCGCGCCAGCGAAAAGCCGTTGGTGTGCAGGCCGCTGGACGCCAGGCCAATGAGCGCGTCGCCGGGCCGGATGCTTTTGCCGTCGAGGATGCGCGCCTTTTCCACCACCCCGACAATGGTGCCGCAGACATCGTATTCGCCCTGGTGGTAGAAGCCGGGCATTTGGGCGGTTTCGCCGCCGATGAGGGCGCAATGATTGGCGGCGCAGGCGCAGGCGAAGCCGGTGATCAACTGGGTGAAGACCCGGGGCCGCAGCGTCCCCGTGCCGATGTAATCCAGGAAGAAAAGCGGTTCCGCGCCCAGCACGGCGATGTCGTTGACACAATGATTGACCAAGTCCTGGCCGACGGTGTCGTGGCGGTCCATGGCGAAGGCGATTTTGAGCTTGGTGCCCACGCCGTCGGTGCTGGAGACCAGGACCGGCTGGCGGAACTTCCTGGTGTCGAGGGCAAACAGGCCGCCGAAGCCGCCCACCTGGCCGAGCACCTCGCGGCGGCGCGTGGAGGCCAGCAACCGGGGCAGGGTGGCTTTGACCTGGTTGCCGAGGTCAATGTCCACGCCGGCGGCGGCATAAGCTTTCTGCTTCATCTGAGCGGGATGTTAAATGCAAAATGACAAATGCAAAATGATAAATGGGATGAATCGGCGGATTGTCGCGGAAACTCGGGGCGAAAACGATCCAGGGTTGCGGTACGAGACCCAGAAAGAATTAGCTTGATCCGGCTGGAAACAGCACCATTCTTGAGGCGCGACAGAAGCGCAACACCCCATTCCAAATGAACACAAAAATGACACTGGCCGTGGGCGGTGACCACGCCGGATTTGCGCTAAAGGGGCCGCTGCTGGACTTCCTGCGGGGACTGGGCCACACGGTCGAGGACTGCGGCTCGTATGATCCGGCACCGGTGGATTTCCCCGACGTGACCAGCGCGGTCTGCGAGCGCGTGCGTGACGGGCGGGCGCAGCGGGGCCTATTGATTTGCGGTTCCGGGGTGGGGGCCTGCATTGTCGCCAACAAGATCCCCGGCATCCGCGCGTCGCTGATTCACGACATCTATTCGGCGCATCAATGCGTGGAACACGACGATGTGAACGTCGCCTGCCTCGGCGCGCTGGTGGTGGGGAGGAAAGTGGCCGAGGAATGCCTGGTCTCCTTTCTCAACGCCGAGTTCAGCACGGACGCGGACATCCGGCGGCGGATTGCCAAGCTGGGCGAAGTGGAGCGACGGGCCGCAGCGGAGCTGGCCGGCGATGAGCCACGCCACTAAGAACCCCTGGGGTCTGGTCACCATGCTGGTGATGGTGATGCTGATCAGTTTCTTTGACCGGGGCAATTTGTCCGTCGCGGCGCCGGTGCTGGGGCCGGAGCTGGGGTTGACTCCCGAGAAACTGGGCCGGCTGTTTTCCGCGTTTTTCCTGACCTACGCGGTTTGCCAGGCGGGAGTGGGCTGGTTGTGCGATCGGGTGGAGGTGAAATGGGTGTATGCCGGCGGTTTTCTGCTGTGGTCCTGCGCCACCCTCGGCACGGCGGCCATGACCGGTTTTGCCGGGTTGCTGGTGATGAGACTGCTGCTCGGGGTGGGTGAATCGGTCACCTACCCTGCGACGGCGCGCATCTTTGCGGAAGTGATACCGGAACGGCGGCGGGGGCTGGCCAATTCATTGGTGGATGCGTTCGGCGCGCGAATCGGCCCGGCGGCTGGGATCGTTTGCGGGGCGTGGCTGGTGGCGGATCATGGCTGGCGCGCCTTATTTGTCCTGATGGGGATCGCCGGCCTGTTGTGGCTGATCCCCTGGATTGCTTTGGCGCCGCGCTTCGGTGTGGATGGCCGGAAGGCAACGGAGGTGGCGGCAGCCCCGAAGGTTGGGTGGAGGGAATTGCTCAAGCGCCGCGCGTTTTGGGGCACCTGCGGGGGTCTGATGGGCGCGAATTATGCCTGGTATTTCCTGCTCACCTGGCTGCCGTCCTATTTTGTGAACGAGCGGAGCTTCCCGCTCAAATCCATGGGGGTGATTGGCTCGTTCCCGTTCCTGATCATGGTCATTCCCTCGCTGGGCGGCGGGGTGCTGGCGGACTGGCTGATCGCGCGCGGGGGATCGCCGGTGAAAGTGCGGAAGCGATTTCTGACCGTCGGATTGTTGTTGACGGCAGTCCTGCTGCCATGGACCGTCGTGCCGCGCCTTGCATACGCCCTGGCGGCGCTCTTCACCGCCTGCTTCACCCTGGGTGTGTACGCCTCGAACCTGCATGCGCTCACCCAATCCCTGGCCGGCCCCGAGGCGTCCGGCCGGTGGACGGGTTTGCAGAACGCGTGCGGGAACATCCCGGGAATGGTCGCGCCGTGGGTGACCGGCTGGATCGTGCAGGCCACCGGCCAGTATCTGGCGGCTTTCATCGCGGCCGGGATTTCCTGTCTCATCGGCTCCGCGTGCTTCGGTCTGCTGGTGCGGGAATCCGACCGCCCGTTGAGCGCGGCGGCGACGGATTACTAATTCAATTGTTAAATGTTAAGATCTGACACCGATGCGCCCCGCATGACACCGATGCGCCCCACATCGCCGGCGTTGTTAATTGTAGAAGGTTGCCAAGACAGGCCAAACCATGTAAGTTACGACCATGAGAAATCGCTACACGGCGGTGGTTCAGCGGGATGGAAAATGGTTCATTGCCTTCTGTCCGGAAGTGCCGGAAGCCAATGGACAAGGAAAAACCCGCCAGGAGTCCCTCGAAAGTCTGGCTGCGGCGATTGAACTCGTGCTGGATTACAAGCGCGAGCAGGGACTCGAAAATGCACCCAGGGGAGCCGAACAAACCTCCATTTTGGTCTGATGAAACGCCGCGATTTGCTGCGGCACCTGCAAGCTCACGGCTGCCGCCCGGAGCGCGAAGGCGGCAAACACTCGCTGTGGATAAACCCTGCAACGGGCGCGGTTGAGCCGATTCCACGCCACATCGAAATTGGAAAGCACCTTTCTCGCAAGATTTGCCGGCAACTTTCGGTTCCCGAACCGCCTGGCGCTTGATCGCTCTCCGCGCGGAGCAAGCCGGTAAGCCGGAGTAAGCCGAAAGGGTCACAGATGTGACCCCGATGTGACCGTTTGCCCAAAGGAGGGGGTTGCCTGTTCCGCTGAACCGCGATAGATTCTTGGCATGAGCGCCATCGAAGTCATTGCTGAAATCAAGGCTCTGCCGGACAACGAGCGCGATCGTGTGTTGGGTTTTCTGATTACCGACGCCGAATTGCGCGAAGACTTGCAGGATAGCATTGTAATAGAGGCCCGACGCCACGAGGCGAGCCGGCCGCTGGCGGACGTATTGAACGATCTTGGCAAGCTGGAAGCTGACATCGTGACCATGAAACTTCCAATCACCGTAATGCGTTAGTCAAGGGTGGTAGGGCGCGCACTCCGTGCGCGCCGCGGCGGGCAGAGGACTGCCCGCCCTACCTTCTTCCCCTCCGTCACTGACACCGTTCCGATCATCGCGGGGCGGTTTGGGCGGCGGCGGGTTCGACTTCGTCCAGGCCGGCGGCGGTGCGCCAGCGTTTGGCCCAACGGCTGAGTCTTCCCATGTAAAGGTAAATGACCGGGGTGGTGTAAAGGGTCAGGCATTGGGAAACGAGCAGTCCGCCAACGATGGCCACGCCCAGGGGACGGCGCAGTTCGGAGCCGTTGCCATTTTGCAGGGCCAGGGGAAGGGCGCCCAAAAGGGCGGACATGGTGGTCATCATAATGGGGCGGAAACGCAGTTTGCAGGCTTTGTAAATGGATTGTTCCGGGGGCAGATGCTCCTCGCGCTCGGCGTCCAGGGCGAAGTCAATCATCATGATGGCGTTTTTCTGGACAATGCCGATGAGGAGGATGATGCCGATGAGGGAGACCAGGGAAAGTTCGACATGGAAAAGCATCAAGGCCAGCAAAGCGCCCACGCCGGCCGAGGGAAGGCTGGAAAGAATGGTGACGGGATGGATGTAGCTCTCGTAGAGGACGCCCAAAATAATATAGATGACAATGACGGCGGCCAGAATGAGCAGCGGCTCGGTCTTGAGGGAGGAGCGGAATTCGGCAGCGCTGCCGGAGAAGCTGGTGGCGATGGTGGCGGGCAGGTTGATCTCCTTTTCGGCGGCGGCAATGGCATTGACCGCGGCATCCAGCGAACTGTCCGCGCCGAGGTTGAAGGAGAGGGTGACGGCCGGGAACTGGCCCTCGTGCAGGATGACCAGGGGAATGGTCCCGGCGGTAACGGAAGCAAACGCGCTGAGGGGAACCATCTGGCCGGTGGTGGATTTGACGAAGATTTTGTCCAGGGCGGCCGGGTTGAGTTGGAAACTGGGTTCGGTTTCCAGGATGACCCGGTATTGGTTGAGCTGGGTGAAGATGATCGAAACCTGGCGCTGGCCAAAGGCGTCGTAGAGCGTGTCGTCAATGGCCTGGGGAAGGATGTTCAACTGGGAGGCCCGGTCGCGGTTGACTTCGACGTTGAGGCCGAAGCCTTTGGATTGCTGGTCGCTGGCCACGTCGGCCAATTCGGGTTTGGCGGACAAGGCGGCGACGAGCTTGGGCGCCCAGGACGCCAATTCTTCCTCGTCGGCGTCCTGGAGCGTGTATTGGTATTGGGTGCGGCTGACGCGGCTGTCAATCTGGACATCCTGCACGGCCTGCATGAAGAGGGAGATTCCCTGGAGGGAGCGGGTGGCCTGGCGCAGGCGGTCAATGACGTCGGCGACCTCGGATTTGCGCTGGTCGCGGGGTTTGAGGCTGATGTAGAGGCGGCCGGAGTTGGCGGTGGGATTGACGGTTCCGGCGCCGACAAAGGAAGCGACGCTGGCGACGTCCGGGTCTTGAGCGGTCACCTCGGCCACGCGGCGCTGGCGCTCGACCATCGCCTGGAAGGAAATGGACTGGGAGGCGTCGGTGACGCCGATAATCATGCCGGTGTCCTGCAAGGGGAGAAGGCCCTTGGGAATGATGACATAGAGCCAAATCGTGGCAATGAGGGTGGCGATGGCGACCAGGAAGGTGAGCGGCTGGTGGGCGAGAACCCATTTCAGGCCGCGGTCGTACAGGCCGAGAAATCCCTGGAAAAACCTTTCCGACGCATGCCAGAGGCGGCCGTGGTGGCTTTCATTTTCCGGGCGAAGCAGGCGGGAGCACATCATCGGGGTAAGCGTCAGGGAGACAATCATGGAAACCACCACGGCGGCGCTCATGGTGATGGCGAATTCCCGAAAGAGGCGCCCCACAATGCCCGACATGAAGATCAGCGGAATGAAGACGCCGATGAGGGAAAGGCTCAGGGAAACCACGGTGAAGCCGATTTGCTTGGCCCCTTTGAGGGCGGCGACCATCGGCGGGTCGCCCGACTCGATGAAGCGGACGATGTTTTCGATCATGACAATGGCGTCATCCACGACGAAGCCGGTGGAGATGGTCAGGGCCATGAGGGAAAGATTGTCCAGGCTAAAGCCGAGGAGGTACATGAGTCCGAAGGTGCCGACGATGGCCAAAGGCAGGGCGACGCTGGTAATGACGGTGGCCCAGAGGGTGCGCAAGAATAGGAAGATGACCAGGACCACCAGGGCGATGGTCAGGAGGAGGGTGAATTGAACGTCGTGGATGGAGGCGCGGATCATCTCCGTGCGATCGCTGAAGACTTTGATGTTGATGGAAGGGGGGATGGAGCTGCGCAGCCGGGGCAGCAAGGCCTTGACGCGGTCGGCGGTCTGGATGATGTTCGCCCCGGGCTGGCGCTGGATGTCCACGATCACGGCGGGGCTATTGTTGACCCATCCGGCCAGGCGGACGTTTTCCACGTCGTCCACGACCTCGCCGATGTCCTTGAGGCGGACAGGCGAACCATTGACCACCTTGACGATAATGTTGCCGAACTGGGCGGCGGAAAAGACTTGGTCGTTGGCGCCGATGGCATAGGCCTGCTGGCGGCCGTCGAAACTGCCTTTAGGAAGATTGACATTGTTGAGCATGAGGGCGCTGCGGACGTCTTCCAGACCCAGGCCCAGACTGGCCAGGGCGGCGGGATTGATGCGCACGCGGACGGCCGGTTTCTGGTTGCCTTCAATGGTGACCAGCCCCACGCCGGTGACCTCGCTCAGTTTTTGGGCCAGGACGGTGTCGGCCAGGTCGTTGACCTTGGCCAGGGGCAGTTCCTTGGAAGTGAGTTGGAGGGTGAGGATGGGGGTGTCGGCCGGGTTGACTTTGTTAAAGATGGGCGGGTTGGGCATGCCGTTGGGGAGCACGCCGCTGGCCGCGTTGACGGCTGCCTGCACGTCTTGGGCGGCGGAATCTATGTTCCGCTCCAGGGTGAACTGGAGGGTGATGGTGGTGGTGCCAAACGCGCTGATGGAGGTCATCTGGGAAAGGCCGCTGATCTGGCCGAATTGCCGCTCCAACGGCGTGGTGACGGAGGAGGCCATCACGTCCGGGCTGGCGCCGGGATATTGAGCGACGACCTGGATGGTGGGGAAATCCACCGGCGGCAGGGCCGAGATCGGCAACAACTCATAGCCCAGGAATCCCATGAGAAGAACGCCCGCCATCAGAAGCGAGGTGGCGATGGGACGGCGAATGAATGGCTCGGAGATGCTCACGCTGGGAAGAATTGCGGATTGCGGATGGCGGATTGCGGATTGCGGATTGCACAGAAAGGCATCCCGTCCCGGGCCGGCCTGTTTGACTTTTTCCTGCCTTTCATTATGCGCCGGCTGGTTGAGGGGATGGATTGCTGGACGGGCGGTTGGTTGCGCCGCCGGTCCCGCGCTGATTGCCGCGACCGGGAGCGGCCGGAGAACCGGCAGGTTGATCCCCATCCGCAACCCTGACTTTTGTGCCGTCTTCCAAACGGTATTGGCCGTCCACCACGACGGTTTCTCCGACGCTCAATCCCTTGGAAACCAAGGCCCAATCCTCTTGCATCTGCCCCACGGTGACCGGCGTCAATTTCGCCGTCATGTTCGAGCCTTCCCCGTTGACGGTGAAGACGTACGGGCCGTCGGGGCCGCGCTGGATGACGTTTTCCGGAACCACCAGGCCGTTGATCTTGTCCACCAAGACGCGGGGGTTGACGAACTGGCCGGGCCAGAGGCTCAGATTGGTGTTGGGAAAGGTGGCTTTGCACCGGATGGTGCCGGTGGTGGTGTCAATTTGATTGTCAATGACGGTGAGGGTTCCCGTGTCGAGCACGGTTTTGTTGTCGCTATCCAGGGCGAGCACCGAGACCGGGCCGCGGGCCAATTTGGCGGAGATCGCGCCGACCTGCACCTCCGGCAGGGTGAACATGACGGAGATGGGACGCAACTGGGTGATGACGACGATGCCGCCGGTGTCGTTGGCGTGAACGATGTTGCCCTGGTCCACCAGGCGAATGCCGCACCGGCCCGACAGCGGGGCGAGAATCGTCGTGTAATCCAACTGCACCTGGCAACTGTCAATGCCCGCCTGGTCATTTTTTGCCATGGCCTCCAGTTGGCGCACCAGGTTGCTTTGCGTGTCCAGGGTTTGAAGGGTGACGATGTTGGTCAAGTCCAGATCGCGCTGCAAATCCAGTTTGGCGTTGTCCAGCAGCGCCTGGTCCTGCGACTTCCTGGCCTTCGCCTGGTCCAATGCCGCCTGGAACGGGCCGGGGTCAATCAGCGCCAGCAAGTCGTTGGTGTGGACGTCCTGGCCTTCGGTGAAGGCGACCTTGATCAACTGGCCGTCCACGCGCGGCTTGACCGTGACGGTGTTGAAGGCTTGGACGGTGCCCAAACCGTCGAAATAAACGGAAACCTCTTTTTGGATGACCTTCCCCGGAACGATGGGAACGGAGAAGTCTCCGCGTTTGGCGGTGGCGGTGGCGGCGGCCTTGATGCTCTTGGCCCTCACGACGATGAAGCCGATGGCCCCGGCAACGACCAGAAGGATTACTATCCACAGAAGGCTCCCCGATTGGCTGGAAGCCGGCTGGCGGAGCGCGGCGGCGCCGGCGGGTTTGCCGTAATCATAATCAGCAACGCCGGACTCTGCCGGGCCGGGTTGGCGGGGCGGGTTGGCGCCCGGTGGTTTGGCGGGAGGCGGAGTTGCCGGTTTTTGGGTTCCAGGCGGTGTGTCAATTTGCTGCATAGTAGAGAGAATTCCTATTTCAGGGTTTGGCTGCCGGTCATTGCGCGCGGTTCGCACCGGATTGAGATCCGCCGGGTGGCTGGCCTGGCGGGGGGGCTTCGCCCAACGGCCCCTTCTTCAGCGACGATTCCCGGATCATCAACTCATTGATCAAAGCGGCGGCGCTGGCATATCGGGTAAAAGTGCCGGGAGGCGCAAACAGCTCCGGGGGAGGAATTTCAAGGCGGATGTCGGAAAAATCCACGGTGATCTGGCGGCCCTGGCGCTCCGTGCGGACGCGCACCGGAAACCGGTTCAAATCGTCGGCGCGCCATTCTGTCAACTTGGCGGTGGAATCGTCGCTCAGGGCCGCCATTTTTTCGATTCGATGGCAGGCATGGCCGTTGGCCTGCTCGGCAACCGGCGCCTGGTTCGCCGGCGTCAGGGCGGTGACCCGCGAAGAGGCGGAAATGGGGGCGAACCCCTGGAGCGCCTCGCTCACCACATAGCCGCGCTGTCCGGCGCTGTCCCAAATGAAATACATGCCGCCCCGGACGATTTTCCCCTTCTTGATCTTCGCGGTGGTGAGGGGTTGGAAGATGAGCTGGCCCCGGCGTTCGATCAGTTGACCGGAAACCGGGAGGGCCTCGGGGCCGGCGGAGGTGGTGGCGACGACGTTGGCGCTGAAGCCGTCGAAATTGGTCAGAGCCGCCGCCGCCGGGCCGAGGAGGAAGTCCGGCGGCGATTCGTCGCCCATGCGGGCCAGGGCGGCTTCCTGTCGTTTTTCGCTGGCGCATCCGGCGAGGAAGGCGGCGGCCAAAGTCATGGCCAAAGCGGCTGTGCGATGCAAGTTTCTCATTGTCAGGGCCTATTTTGGCTGGAAACCACGAATGTCGCAAGGGCAATGCGTCGGTCTCGGGTCAAAACGGGCGTACTTCACTGTTTTGGGCATCCTCTCCTAATTCGATTCTTAATCTTAATCCTAATCTTAATCCTAATCCTAATCTAAATTTGGTGTGGCGTCGAGCCTGGGGGGCCGGTGACAAAGTCACCCCGCGCTGAAAGGAACGCCGCGAGACGCGGCTTGAACCCGCAGGCGAGGACGCCTGCGCTACGTAGCGCAGCCAGCCCGCTCAGCGGGCCAGCTTGCTGTTGTTCTGACTTCCTCGGCTGCGGGTTCGCCGGGCGTCCCGCCCGGAGTTCCCAAAACACGGAATTACCAATGACAGATCATCAATGGCAAATTCTCAATTTCCGGGCGCGCGTCACACCTCATGGGTTGTCAGGATTGAAAACTGGTCATTGAAAATTGGTCATTGGAAATCCGACAAAGGTCAGATGCGCCCGAATGCACGACCGCCCCGTCTGGCGGCTTGTGGAAAGGACGGCGCGATGCCATGATGGAAGGGCTTGAAAATCCTCGTCGCCATGACCGGGGCCAGTGGAGCCATTTACGCGCAGCGGCTGCTCGATAATCTCGATCCGCGGCGGCACGAAATCCATGTGGTGTTGAGCCATTACGCGCAGGTGGTGCTGGCGGAGGAATTGCCGGGCGGGTTGCGCCTTCCGGCCGGAGCCAAGACGCACGGGCTGAAAAGCATGAACGCGCCCTTTGCCAGCGGCTCCAATCCGGTGGACGCGATGGTGGTGATCCCTTGCACGATGGGCACGCTGGGACGGATCGCCCACGGGTTCAGCGAGGATGTCTTGCTGCGGGCGGCAGACGTGACGCTGA
>Ga0182027_10009721_pt1 | contig 13768 bp, 11 predicted proteins | sample 712E1DmetaG_FD_121300 | JGI IMG/M metagenome (GOLD analysis project Ga0182027, IMG submission 121300) | Permafrost microbial communities from Stordalen Mire, Sweden - 712E1D metaG (Illumina Assembly) | ecosystem: Environmental > Terrestrial > Soil > Wetlands > Permafrost | place: Sweden...
GGCCAGTTGCAGCCGTTGCGCGACCAGGAGCGCGAAGTCTACATGGCCATGCGCTCCATGGAAAAGAGCAGCTACGCGCAGTTCAACTATTTCCAGGACAACATCGCGCACGGCAAAGAGAACCAGTGGCGCTGCCGCGCCGGCGCGCGCTATCTCTACATTTGCGAAGACGGCCTGGTGCATTACTGCTCGCAGCAGCGCGGCTACCCCGCCAAGCCGCTGCTCGAGTACACCGTCGAGGACATCCGCCGCGAGTACCGCACCGCCAAGAGCTGCGCGCCGCGTTGCACCGTAGCCTGTGTGCACCAGGTGGCCTATATCGATTTCTGGCGCGGCGCTCAGGACCTGGCGCCGTCGCCGCGCGAGGACCGCCGCGTGCAAGGACTGGTGCAGCTTCAGTGAGATGCTATCAATATGTCCCTTCGACCCATTAAACGGCTCAGCCAGGCCAAACCAACCATCGAAGGCGCGGGCGTGCACCTGCGCCGGGCATTCGGCTTCGGCAACACCACGGAGTTCGACCCATTCCTCCTGCTGGACGACTTCCGCAATGACGTCCCCGAGGATTATCTGGCCGGTTTCCCGTGGCACCCCCACCGCGGGATCGAGACCGTCACTTACGTCCTCGCCGGGACCGTCGAGCACGGCGACAGCATGGGGAACCACGGCGCCATCGCCGCCGGCGACGTGCAGTGGATGACAGCGGGGAAAGGGATCATTCACCAGGAGATGCCCAACGGCGATCCCGAGGGCCGCATGCATGGTTTTCAGCTCTGGGCGAATCTGCCGTCGGCGTTGAAGATGACCGCGCCCCGTTACCAGGAGGTCAAGGCAGCCGATATCCCCCTTGTGCAAGATGACGATGGCACCGCGGTCCGCATCGTCTGTGGAAGTTTCTGGGGAAAGACAGGGCCGGTGCAGGGCATTGCGGCCGACCCCACATACCTCGATGTGTCGGTGCCTCCAGGCCGCAGGAGGACACTGCCGGTCGAGACCACGCGCCACGCCTTCGCGTACGTTTTCTTTGGGGATGGGAAGTTCTGCAACGCCTCGGGCCCCCTGGCGGTGCCGACCGAAGCCGTGGGATGGGCGGACACCAAGCCTCCCGCGGAGGCGAACAATCGTTCGCTGGTGCTCTTCGACCGTGGCGACGAGATCGAGGTACACGCCGGAGAGGACGGCGTTCGCTTCCTGCTGGTCTCGGGAAAGCCGCTCGTCGAGCCGGTGTCGTGGTACGGCCCCATCGTGATGAACACGCAGGAAGAGTTGCGGCAGGCGTTCGAGGAACTGGAGCGCGGGACGTTCCTCAAATGAGACTTTCTTTCGATCGTGCCACGCTGGGGCGCACCGGTCTGGAGGTGGGGCGTCTGGGGATCAGTGCCAGTTACGGCGTGCCCACGGCCGCGGTCGAGCGCGCCTTCGAGCAGGGAGTGAATTACCTGTACTGGGGCAGCATGCGCACCAAGCCCTTCGCGCAAGCGCTCCGCAACCTGGCCGGCCAGCGCGACCGCATGGTGCTGCTGATCCAGTCGTATTCGCGGATGGCGGCCCTGGTGGCAGGGAGCCTGGAGCGCGCGTTACGCGCCATCGGCTACGACCACGCCGATCTGCTGCTGCTCGGCATGTGGCAGAAGCCGGTCCCGCCGCGGATTCTGGATGCGGCCCGCGAGGCGCAACACCGCGGCCTGGTGCGCCACCTGGCGGTATCGACGCACAAGCGGACGCTGGTCCCGGAAATCGCGCGCGGCTCCGACTACGACGTGGTGCACTTCCGTTACAACGCCGCGCACCCTGGCGCGGAGCATGACATCTTCCCCAACCTCCCGGCCGGCGGCCGCCCCGGTCTTGTTTCCTTCACGGCGACGAGTTGGGGCCAGTTGACGCGGAGGAGGCGGTGGTTCGCCCGGGGCATCCCGCAAGGCGAGCGTACGCCGACAGGCAGCGACTGCTACCGCTTTGTCCTGGCCCAGCCGGACGTGGACGTCTGTCTAACGGGCCCCGCCACCGCGCAGCACGTCGACGAGGCGCTCGAAGCGCTCCGCCGCGGCCCGATGACGCCCGAGGAATTGGAGTGGATGCGGCGGGTGGGGAGGGCGGTGTACGGGAAATAGCGGGAGTTATATGAAGCCAACTTGTGAAAGCAAGAAGGCCCCTTCGCCCGAATCCATCGCCCGAATGGCCGACCGAGGCGAAGACGTGTCGCGTTTCTTCACGAACCTTGGCAGGATGATGCGTCCAATTCAGGGGGTGAACGTGGATTCACCGGCTACAGGCTCTAGAAACTCGACCAAGCGGCGGAGTTGAATGTGAGCCGCCAGGAGCCGCTATTTGGCCTGCCATTCGCGCGAGCGCGGCAGTCCGCTCAGGAGTCCAAAATCGAATCGGGAGAGCGGATTCAGCGAAGCCCGCAATCGCCGCAGGACGGGGGGCTTCTTCCCTAGCTGTTCACCAACGGCGCCGAGCAGCGCGCGCGCCCGTGGAGGCTCGGAGTCCGCGACTTTGAGAAGGCGTTCAAACCGGCCTCTCTCGGACAGTATGGCCACGGTTCTGCGGACGGTTTCTTCCGGTGACAACTCGCTGGTCTTGCCCCCGCGCCTCAGGAAGTCGAGCAGCGCCGCGTCGGTTTGGGAAAGACCGGCCCACGCCTCCGGCCGCCTCGTGTGAATCACCGTGTCGCTGCCGATGAGCTTCCTGGGAAGGCTGAGAGCGCTAGTGGCAACCTCACCGCGTTTTGCGCTCTGCGTTGTGAAAGCCAGAAGATTGGCCGCCGCGATTCCAGACGGAAAAACCGTCCGGCGTTGAGACGCGAGCTTCTGGAGTGCGGCGGGGCTTGGCAGACTCTTCCCGAACGCCGTCTGCCTGGCGCGGTAGTAGACCCCTTTGCTCAGGCGTTCGATGATCCCTTGACGGGTCAGGCGCGACAGCGCTTGCGCCACGGCCATAAACGGGACGTCGCGAAAGTCTTCGAACCGCCACAGCCGTTCACCGCCGCCTTCAATCCGCTGGCGGACCAAAGCCGCAATGCGGGCACGCTTTCCCATGTGCCAAGTATCGGCTTTAAGGGTATAACTCGTCAAGTTTTTCTGCAATAAAACTTGACAAATATGTCGGAGTTGTCCCCCTATTCAGCGGGTGAACGTGGATTTCACCGCCTCCATGCTCGCGGAACTCGACCAGGCGGCGAAGTTGAACGTGAGCCGCCAGGCGGTGATCAAGGCGTTCGTCCGCCAGGCGCTGAACCAGCACCACCTGGCGCAGGGCGCACCGATTAGCGCGCGATGACTGCCACGGTCTGCAACCCTTGACGGGTCTTTCCGAAGGTTCCTGCCGATGGCGCCGGCGGCTGCAGAACATCCGCCTCCAGTGAAAGCTATCAGGACACGCCTACGCCCGCGACAGCCTTCGGCGCAAAGCATCGAGAAACCCAGTCGGGAATTTCAATCGACTGGACTCCGCGCGTGAAATGAATCCTTTCAGCGCTCTTGCGGAAAGTGGTTTCCACGGTCGAAGCGCGAACGAGCTCAGGCTTGAAATGACGCCGAGTGGATCTTGGGTAGCCGCAGATCGGAACCTGCCGATGCCGTCGCCCCATGCAGCGGGAGGCCAAGGTTCACCAGGTCGGAGTTGCTTATCAGCAGAACTGTCATATGTTCGCGGATGTGCCAGTTTACGCCCTATCCACTCCGCAACCGGCACTGAGACGGCGTTACCCAACAACCGCCACCGCAGCCGGCCATTCATACCCTCTGCCGGAGCGGTCCAATCCGCCGGAAAACCTTGGAGCCGCTCCGCCTCCTGGATTGTAGGCGTGTCCACCGAGCCATCCGGAAACAGTACGGCGGGGGCGGACGGAATCCCGAGGCCTGACCCGCTCTTGAGCGGTGGAATACCGTCAACTGTCAGCCCAACACCCGAGCGGCCCTCAGTCCAATAGAACCCAATCGGGAGCTCCAAGCTGATGGCTGTCGGCTCCTTGCAGACAAAGCTATCATCCGAAAGAATCACGTCGCGCGGATCTAGGTCTCGGCTGGCAATCAGAAACACACGGCGCCGGCGCTGCGGCACGCCAAACCCGCGGGTATTCAATACCCGGTAGGCCCACCTCATTCCCCTTCGCTCCAGATTTCCAATGATGTGCTCCATAGCCTTGCCCCCGTCCAGATGCAGCATGAAATACACATTCTCGAAGAGCACCCACGGGACCGGTTGCGCATCGAGCAGCCGAAATACGTGATCAACCAGGCTAGATTTCGGTCCGGCTATGCCTCTCTTGTCGCCCGCCATGCTTAGGTTCTGGCACGGGAAGCCCGCGCACACCAAGTCCGTTTGGGACGGAAGCGAGGCGAGCTCCGAGACATCCGAAATCAGTTGTGTTCCCGGGAATCGCTGTTTCAGTACGGATTTGGCGACAGGATCCAGTTCGCAGAAAAGATGGGTCTTGTGTCCTCCCTTCTCCAAGCCCAATTCAAAACCGCCCACTCCAGAGAACAGGCTTACTATGGTCAACCCGGCTCCGCGAGCTATCCCGCTCGCCGCACCCTCAAGCGGTGTTGGCCTAATCATCGCCGAGTGTCAACCTTGGTTTTGTAAAATTCCACCTTTTGAGGGTCACCCACGGGGTGACGCCGCTTGATTGTTCCGCGCATTCCGCCTTCTTGCGGAGCAGATGGCAGACTCGCTTGCGGACGTCTTGAGTCCAGCCGGCCGTTTGCGTCTGGCGGTCATACTGATGCTTTGTCCATTTCTCTTGAAACAACTCACCAAGAAGGAAATCCAGACAATCTACGGGAGTCAGCAGGATCGAGGGGAAACGAGGAATCTCCGCAGACTTCTCGTTGGATCTAAACTGGATGTGGAGCCGATATCCAGGATGACCGGAGCCGCCGATGTCCGTATTCCAGGAGAGTGGTGGGGCATCGGACTCAAGGTTATGGATTTCGATCGTGGTAGAAGCGTTTCCTGCAACACCGAACGTCTTTTGGTTAACTGCTTTAACTTCCCACCTGAATGAAAGTCTGCCAAACAAGATACCGGCTTTATGCTCAGCCGTTGTAGTTTCGAGTGGATGCCCCTGAGGTATCTGCCAAATCCCGTTGGTGCTTAGAGCTTTTGCCAGGCCATAAGCCGCTCCCCTGAGTTGCTGACTGTGCGCCCGCCCCAGAAATTCCTCGGCAAGGTCTGCCATCCCGTTCATCTCTCTTTGGATTTGATCGGTACTGAAGTGGAGTTCGGCCACTTAGGATTTCTCCATCAGAACATGTTGATCATCCGGCAGAACGATAGCGCGCATGATCGGATCCCTAAGGATGGTCACAATGCGTGCCCACGGCCATGGCGCTGAGGCGGGCCACTCGTCTGGCTGAATGCGAACCGCCTGAGATGCATCTGCTACCAAGTCATCCTCCATCAGCCGGCCGCGCTCGTCTCTCAAAAGCACAGGGTCACGCTCCTCAAGAAACGCAACCCGGCCGTCGGTCATCGGCATCACTTTCTCGCGCACACGTTCAGGATCATACGCATTGCCATCTGTTGCGCGCCAAATCCAGTCACTGATACCGGCACGCCACCAGCGTTCTCCGGTGAATCCAGCGAGTATGCCTTTGTACTGAACGGGCACCAGAGCACGACTCAGTCCGCTGGCTTCGTCCGACAATAAACGCGACGCTTCCCTTGGGTCCAACCTCAGGCGAATCGCAACCTCATAGGAATCCAGAAGGAATGTGGGGTACGGAGAGACCAAGCGGGTCATCCACCTGAGGAAGATGCGTTCATCTCTCCCATCCCCATATAAATGCTGGACTGGCGGTTGAAACCTGTCGACGTCGCTAATTGCTTCCTCGGACCACTCAAGATCGGTGCCTATTCCGAATAGCAGTCGCCAGTAGTCCGCTGTCTGCTCCGGTGGTGCTGGGTTCTCGCGCAGTTGCCTGCGAGCACGACACAGGAGAAGCAACTGATGCCTGAATTCAAGCCCTTTGTCCTTGCTGCCGACCCAATCCGCATCGAGGTCTTGAGCCAGGATATGGGGACGATTTAAGTGGTGCTCTAGGTCTGGTACATCGCTGAGCCTGCCGGAAAAGATTGTATAGAGAGGATTCTCGGGGTTCCTGCGGCTTTTTGCGCGAAGAACCTCATTCAGCGCCTTGCCATCTTCCGGAAGAAAAGGCTCCCTGTTCATGCCATCGAGATTCCAGTCGGTGATTATCAGCTCGGCGCCCTCGAATGCTTTCTCAAGGTGCTTCGCCCATTCAGGCTCGCGAAGGTCTATCGCGGTGAAATTTGTGAATGCGTCCTCGAACAAGCCTGCGGCCTCGATATTATCGTCGATGTACACGACCTTGGTCTTGTCGTCAACGTCTTCCATACCGGCGCTCATTTTCTGGGAAACCTCACTTCCACAGCGGTGGCGAATTGTCTGGACGGCGCCACGAACTTGATTTCGGCGCCATATTCGTCCAAGATGCTTCGGGTGATCGTCAGGCCCAGCCCCATACCTTGGCCGAGCGTGGCGTCGACATTGGCAGTTGTAGTCCGAAATGGGTCGAACCATCGCTCTGACGCCGCCAGCTTCACAGCCTGTCCGGTATTCTCCATTCTGAAGACGAGAGCATCGTCCTTTTCTTCGCCCACGATCCTGACGCGTCCCTTATGTCCGGCGAATTTCACAGCATTGGAGAGCAAATTGGTCAGCACCATCGTGATTTCGGCGGGAAACATCGCTGGAGTCTTCCAGTCCTCGGGCACCTCGTTTTCAATCGAGACCTGTCTTTTTTCGATGGAACTGCCCAGCAGCCGGCAAGCCGCCGAGAAACGCTCCGACAACGACTGCCGCGACCTGCGGCGGCGAGCATCAATGCTCGTGACGTCGATGAGGTAGACGGCCTGCCGATCAATCCCGCGCCGCAGGCCCTCCGCGGACTCGATGGCCTTCGCGAGGAGCCGCTCTTGTTTCTGCGTCAATCCCCCTGAAAGCCTGAGTGCGTCCAGTCTTTCGACGAGCGCTTCCGCTGTTGTTACGAGCGAGGCAATCTCGTGGTGGAAGGCGGCCAGTTGCGTGCCCAATGACGCCAGGACTCGCAGCATGGCGGCCTCGTGGCTCTGTTCGGTTGGGAACTCCCTTGCCAGCTCCACGCGCCGTTCCGCCTGCGTCATGAGAGAGGCTGCTTGTTGGTATTGATTTCCTGCGATTGCCTCACGAGCCGAATGGACTGTCCCTGCGATCTCGTCCAATCTACTGCCTAAGACATGCCAGGAAGGCATCTGCCGTGGATTGCCGTCGGCAACCCCAGTCCGAATCTCCTCCGCAGCCTCTTTCCGTGCTCTCTGGACCGGTTCCGTAGAAGCGTATCGAAGGCGGGTCGCTATGTCCACCCCGACTCTCACAATGTGGCTCAGCGCGTCGAGAGATGGGCCAGGGAGAAAACCCTCGCGGTTCACCAGCATCTCAAGGCCGGGCGCGCTATCGTTGCGCAAAAATACAGCACCCGAATATGTCTGGGTAGGCCTGATGACCAAACCCTCCCGCGGATCTCCGGGTGGCAGATACTGCGCCAGCGTGTCAAGGCGCGACGCCGTGCGCTTACCCCGTATTGAATAGTCCGAATTGATCCCGAGCCAATCGTCGGTGGATTCTCCGTACGGGGGTACTCTGAAGCCTTCCATATAGACTCGGATGCCCTGCGCATATGGGGGCCAGCCGCCCAATGTCGGCGTTCTTTCAAAGATTCGCGCGTGGAACGATAGGGCGACTTCCGATGCATCGTCTGGGACCGCCTTTTGGTAGGGGACCTCGTAAGTCTCGCGTGATGCTCCGGGGAATTCCGAGGCAAATCGCTCCGACGGCGCGACTCCAAAACGAACCGTTCCACGGGCGGCGCTGCAGTCTACCTCGATCAAGAGAGCTGCGCTTTCCGGTATCCCCGCAAGCAACTCCTCGTCCGGCTTTAGAGATCCCTGCAACGAAAGCGAAAATGAACCCTCTTCAACGTCACGTATCTTCGGCGTTGTGAATAGGAGCTTTCCGCCGAAGGCACGCGATGTCGGCGCCGACAGAATATCAAGGGGCACAAGCGTGAGGGCTTCGGAGTGAAACTGTTTGAGCTGGACCTTGGTCCACCTCCGGCGCGGCCGGCGAAGGGTGATCTCGGTTCCGGCCACGCCGCTTCCCTTCACTTGGTCTACTCTCAACGCCGCAGTGCCGCCGATTTCATCCAAGGTCTCGAAGGACTCGACGAGATTCCAGTCGATCGTCGCGTCGATGCCTGGCTCGTCAGCGGAGAGTAATCCACTCTTCGAAACTCGGCCATTCCATTTCCATGACCGAATCTCGAGGAGCGTAGCCAATTTGTGTGCTGCAAGCCTGCCGACTCCCTTTGCACCCGTATAGCGCCGTTTGAAACGTCTAGATCGCAAGTCACCAGAGGTCCGGCTACGCCCGGCGATTCTGAGGAAGCCGTTCCGGAATTCCTCATCGCTCATACCGATGCCGTCGTCGCTGATCTGGATCAGGCCACGTTCGGGGTCGTCCAGTTCTTCGCCGTATACGCGCACTTCTGTCGCGTCGGCATCGTAGGCGTTCTTGATCAACTCCGCCAGGGCGATCGACTCTCGGCCAACAAGCAGTTCCCCGAGTTCCCGAAACAGTTTCGTATCGACACTGAATTGATAGGTGTCCATTTCCACGGAAGCCTGCGTCGATGGGCCAACGGCCCATCGACGCCGAATTGCGTACGATAATACTAGACTTGAGAGTACCAAAAAGAGCCGGCTGCGTCTGCCTCCCCACCTCGCCAGAGCGGAGCAGGCTGATGGCGCGCGTTCGCCAAAAGCGCACTGGCCCGGAACTCCTCGTTCGGAAGGCAACGCATCGAATGGGCCTCCGGTATCGCCTCAATCGAACAGATCTGCCAGGCAGCCCGGACCTGGTTTTTCCGAAGTATCGGATTGCGCTGTTTGTGCATGGTTGTTTTTGGCATCAGCACCGCGGCTGTTCTAGGTGTACGATGCCCAAGAGCAATGAGGCATACTGGAGGCAGAAGTTCGCGGAGAACAGGGCACGCGACACGCGTGCGATCAGGAAACTCCGGCGCCTCGGCTGGAAGTGCTGCGTTGTATGGGAATGCGAAGCTATGAATGCGACACTGCTGGCAGATCGTCTGAAACAGTTCTTTGGCGAGGCGCTGTGAGCACTCCAAGACGTTTAGCGGAGCACTCCTGCCGAATTGTTCCGTCGAGCGTCCTGAAGCTCCATGAGGCGTGCCGGGTCTATACCAGAACAGAGCTCGCTGCCGGCCTTCTGGACGCCGTCGGCTGGCGGGAAGATCGTGCGCTTGAAGGACAACGGCTGTTGGAGCCGGCGGCGGGCAACGGCGTGTTCCTTCGGTTGGCAGCAGAGCGGCTGATCGGATCCCTCCGCCGCCGTAATCGGCCCATCACGATGCGTGTTTTGGAGGGCGCAGTTACCGGGTATGAAATCTATTCCGAAGCTCGCCATGAGGCTCGCCTGGCGGTTTCTGAAGTGCTGCTTGCGGGGGGGCTGACGACCAGTAGCGCCTCCCAGTTGGCTGCCAGATGGGTTCGCGACGGGGACTTTCTTACAGCGACTGACCTCGGGACATTCACCCACGTGGTCGGAAATCCACCGTACGTGAGGTGGAGCAAGGTCCCAGAGGCTTTCCGCCAACTGTACTCCCGGTCCGTTCCAGAGGCCATGCAAAAGGGCGATCTTTGCGTGCCGTTCTTTTACAGGAGCGTGGGACATCTGGAGCCGGGTGGCACGTTGGCATTTGTATGCTCCGACCGCTGGCTTCGCGCTGAATACGGGATCGGTCTAAGGGCCTACCTCGGCTCAAATGTAAGAACTGTAGCGCACATAGAAATCCATGACCTGCCTGCCTTCGACCGCGACGTCCATGCCTACGCGGCTGTGACAATTCTCGAACGGCGAGACGATTCGGCTCGCGGTAGTACTCGAACCTTGTTCGCGCAGCCTACTAGCGTGGCAGAACTCGACAGATGTTTTCGCCGACTCGCATATGGATCCGACAAATCGGCAATGCTGACCGTCGAAGAACCTCTGGGCGGCCGTCCGGCGATCATGCTGCGCAATCGGACCAAGGTCCAGGCGCTTCGCAAGGTTGAGGCCGAAATGCCCACCATTGAGGAAAGTGGTTGTTCTATTCGAGTTGGTGCGGCCCTGGGATATACACCTGCATTTGTAGTCGAGCAATGCAACTCCACAATCGAGCGTGCGCTCCTACTCCCTTATGCGACCAGTCGTGACGTGCGGAATGGTCATGTCTGCAGTACTCGTTGCCTGATCGACGTGTTCGACGAACGAGGAGAGCTAATTGACCTGGGCCGATATCCGGGAGCTCGCGAATATCTTCTGCAGTTCAAAGCTAGACTGTTGCGGAGAAGTTGCGTTCGACGGCCCGAACAATGGTACAGGACAATCGACAAAATTAGTCACAAGTTAGCCGCCTCGCCAAAGATACTGATCTGTGGGATCGCCAAAGCTCCGCGCATAGCGCTTGTGACGCGGGTCGTTCAGCCCGGCAATAGCCTGTACTCAATTACTTCGTTAGATTGGCCGCTCGCGGCAGTCTTCAACGTACTCTCTTCAGGTGTTCTGGGCCTATTTGCGGACGCATATTCATGCAGGGTCAACGGCGCCTTTCTGCGATTCCACGGAGTTGTTCTTAAGAAGCTGCGGCTTCCCATGTGGATGTCCGTGCCTGGAGAGATACAACAGTGTTTGACAGTGCCTGATTCACGCTCTGCACTGCTTGAAGCCGTCGCCCAACTGTACGGGACTTCAAAGGCACTCTTCGATGAATACTCCGCGCCCGAAATCTCCGCGGGTTGACAGTGTCGTTCCTAAACACCCGGTCAGCAGTTCCGCTCACTCGCATCGTGTGCTCGGGTGATGAAGATTACTCGATTCTGACGTAATGAGCACGTGCAATTAAGTTTTCGTTTTGGTTTTCTTGGCAGTTCGGAGCTTCTCGGCTACGTCAGCGAGGCGCTGAAGGTTCTCCCGTCGAACGGCGTAGGGTGTGCCGAGGGCGTCGCGCACATTCCGCTCGCTGTATTCCAGAGACTCTAGCAGTACTTCTAAATCAGACGGAGTCAAGTCAATCTGCATCGGCGTCTTCCTCTCGTTGCCCGGTATTGGCGCAACGCTTTGCACTAGCGGGAGCCGATTCCATTTTGCCACAACTGGGGTGGCGCCGACACCGTGCCGAATTACCGAATCCCACGTCCAGGACATCGGCCAGCGTTTGCGGCGGTGGTGAGTCTGCGGTCGGAAGAGAGATGCTAAATCCGGGAAATCGCGGATGCCGCGGTTCCGCTTCCGCCTCAGCGCGTCCCCGCCCTCGCCCTCTTCCCCAGCCTCACCGCGTTCTCGATGAGCTGCAGCCCGTAGTTGGCCCCGGGCGTCAGGGTCAAAATAGACTCCGGGTGAAACTGGACGGCTTCAATCGGCAGTTCCCTGTGCCGCACTCCCATGATGATGCCGCCCTCGGTTTCCGCGGTCACTTCGAGACAGGCGGGTAGCGTCTCCCGGCGCGCGTAGAGGGAGTGGTAGCGGCCTACCTGAAATTCCTCGGGGAGTCCTTCGAAGACGCCGACTCCGCGGTGGCGCACCATGGAACGCTTGCCGTGCATGGGGTAATCCAGCACGTCCAGGTCGCCGCCGAATGCCTCCACAATGCCCTGCAAACCCAGGCACACGCCGAATACCGGGATGCCCAGGCGCACCGCGGCCCTCACCAGATCGGGCACACCGAAATCCGCGGGGCGGCCCGGTCCCGGTGAGATCAGAATCAGGGTGGGCGCCAGTTGGGTAATCAGATCCGGGGAAAAACCGGCGCGGTAGGTGACCACCTCGGCGCCGGTCTGGCGAGCGTAGTTGGCTATGGTCTGGATGAAGCAATCGTCGTTATCCACCAGCAGGAGCCGCGAACCTTTGCCGGCCGCGCTGCGCTTCACCATGATCGGCAGCGGGACCGGGTCGGGTGCTCCCAGGATGCGGAAAAACCCGGTCGCCTTCAGACGCGTTTCGCGCTCTTCCATGGCCGGCACGGAATCGTACAGCAGCGTCGCGCCCGCCGGATAGGAAGCCATTCCGTCGCGCAAATAGGTGGTGCGAATGAGAATTCCGGTGTTGATGTTGCCGTTCAGCAGAAGCATCCCGACGGCGCCGCCGTACCAGCCGCGCGCGTCCTTTTCGAGCGCCTCGATGGCCTGCGCCGCGGCCTTCTTGGGCGCGCCGATCAACGTCACCGCCCACATGTGGCTGAGGAAGGCGTCGAGCGAATCGAAGCCGTCCTGGAGAATACCCTCGACATGATCCACCGTGTGAAAGACGCCGGCGTACTTCTCGATGAGCCGGCGCTCGATCACCTTGACGGTTCCCGGCTTGCACACGCGCGACTTGTCGTTGCGGTCCACGTCCGTGCACATGGTCAGTTCGGATTCTTCTTTCAACGATCCGATCAGCTCGGCTATGTTCTCGGCATCGCGCAACGGATCGCCGGTGCGCTGGGCCGTTCCCGCGATGGGGCAGGTCTCGACGCGCGACTCCTCGACCCTGATGAACATCTCCGGCGACGCCCCGACCAACTGCTCGTCGCCGAATTGCAGGAAGAACTCGTAGGGGCTGGGACTGGCGTCCTGGACGCGCTCGAATAGCTCGGAGGCCTTGCCCGAGTAAGGCGCGCGGAACGTCTGGCGCAGCACCACCTCATAGTAATCGCCGCGGGCCATCCCTTCCCGCACCGTCTCGACACCGGCCATGTATTCTTCCGGCGTGTGGTCGGAAACGATGGGGCCGGGGGCGCGCTCGGGCGGCGGAGCAACCTCTTCGGCATCGCGCGCGAGGCCGCGCGTGGAAACGCCCTCCCGTTCGAAATCGTACTGGTAGTGGTCGATCTGCTCCTTCTTGCGATCGGAGAAAAAGATGTCGTCGCAGAGATACAGGTGCAGGTCTTTGTGCCCGGTGCGGGGCAACCGCTTGACGATGGGCTCGAACTGAAACAGCAGGTCGTAGCCGAATGCGCCCACCAGGCCGAGGTGCGAGTCCTTCTCCTCGCGGAACTCCTCGATCAGCGCCCGCAGGACGGAGAACACCGAAGGCTGCCGGCTGCGCTCCTCTTCGGGGAACAGCGTGGGCATCGGTTTCAGCCGGCCGGCGAGTATGCCCGATTCGAAGCCGAACTCTTCCCAGTGGGGGTGGCCGGCCAGCACCGGATGGAGCATCTCCAGGATCTTGCGGCCGCGCTCATTGAGCGGGCGGAACTCGACGCGGCGGTCGTAGGAGACGATCTCGAGCGGCGGACAAGCGGAGCCGATGTCCCAGCGCGAATATCTTCCGGGATACTCGTATCCCGAGGAGAGATAGATCCCACGGTGGCGGTCCAACTCGCGCGCCAGGTGCGCCAACCCTCTTCGGTGGACCACCTGCGAGACGTTGCGAGTGACTTCGATCCCGTGGGGAGTCGTATAGCGGTATTCGCGCATAGGCTTGTCCCTTGGGGGAATTGTTTTCAGAATAGCAGAGGAGCGCGGCTGGGCCGCGTGTACCCGGGCCGGGCATGCCCGGCCCCTACTCTTTTTTCTTGAGCAGGTGCGTATTGTCCTCGATGAACTGGCGGATCTGGTCCGCCATGGCCAGCAGCTTCTCCCATTGCTCGCGGTAGAGTGTCACGGGAAATCGCCCCAGCCCGTAGACGGAGAGCGCGCCTTTCTCGCTCACCTTCAGGGA
>Ga0182027_10009722_pt1 | contig 13768 bp, 12 predicted proteins | sample 712E1DmetaG_FD_121300 | JGI IMG/M metagenome (GOLD analysis project Ga0182027, IMG submission 121300) | Permafrost microbial communities from Stordalen Mire, Sweden - 712E1D metaG (Illumina Assembly) | ecosystem: Environmental > Terrestrial > Soil > Wetlands > Permafrost | place: Sweden...
CATGTTGCCAAGCAAGCCGGGATTCAAAAACGCAAACTGCGACCACAACTCAAACGTATTATTCTCCACGGGTGTGCCTGTCATCACGATGCGATGTTCGCCATTCAACAACCGTGCCGCCTTCGCGCTCTTCGCCAGCGGATTTTTAATGGCTTGCGATTCATCGAGAATGATATGCTTGAATGTATATCCGCGCAGAATTTCAATATCACGCAGCATCGTGCCATACGTAGTCAGCACCACATCATATTCATTGAAGATGGCGATATCCTTGTTGCGGAAGTTGCCCATGTATTCAAGAAAGCGCAAAGTGGGTGTGAACTTTTTGGACTCTCTCTGCCAGTTGGTGATTAGACTTTTTGGGACGACGAGCAGGTTCGCTGCATTGTTTTGATCATGCTCACCATTTGCGCTTCGGCTGTGCTCCCTTGGCGGGTCGCTCCGCTCGGTGCGAATTCCTTGTTGCTCCTGGTTCGATTGGAGATACGCCAGCACCTGGACGGTTTTCCCCAGGCCCATGTCGTCGGCGAGGATGCCGCCGAAGTTATATTCCTTGAGGAAGTGTAACCAGTCGAAGCCGTGCTTTTGGTAGGGACGAAGTTCGCCGGTGAAACCTTTCGGGAGCGGTTGCGGCGCAATCCGCTCGAAATGGCGAAAACGCTCGCGGCGTTGAATCAGTTCTGAGGGCGGATGAAGCGTTTCGTCATCTTCCAGCAGTTTATCCAGCAAAGGCAGGTGAAAGTCGCTGACGCGGAATCCGTCTTCAGTCTCTTCCGCCATATTCCAAAGATGTTTGTATTTCTCCAGCCATTCTTCAGGGATTTGACCGACGGAACCGTCGGCAAGTTTGATGTAATGCTCGCCGCGTTTGAGGGCTTTGCGAATATCGTGAAATGCAATTTGCTGATCGCCAAATTCGACAAAGGTTTTGAGATCGAACCAGTCAATGCCCGATGTAATGCTGACGCGCAGTGTGGCGGTGTTGCGGTTGATGCGGCCAAGTTTGAGATTGTCTTCGCCGTATATTTCAAAGCCCGCCTGCGTGAGCTGCGGAATGGAATGCAAAAGAAAATCGAAGGGATGCGCGCGGGCGCGCAGTTCGAGTGTGCCATACGGATGCGGCATGCCTGCGCGCTTGAGGCGATACGCCGGATCGGTGAGCAGTTGATAAAAATATTGTTCGCGTTGGTTTTGGCGATGAATGCGGATCAAGTCCCATGATTCGGGGACGGTTTCGACGGTATACAATTCTTCTTTTACAAGCGGCAGTTCATATTCGCCGTAGCCAAAGCGCAGGTCGGCGCGCAGGATCTTATCTTGATCATCGTGAAGATAGAGGCGCGGCGTAGGTTCGGCATTTACATTCTGCCAATGGACGATGTCGCTTTTGATGGGGAGCAGTTGTGCGATTTGTGCGAAATATTGTTCGCGGAAAACATCCACATGTTGCGCCGGGATTTGGATTGGGAACGAGTCCAGGATGGATAACGCTTGCGCATTGCGAAGTTGCGCCACGGTGTCATCCATCAAGACCCAGGCGGGGTTGACGGAAATTGTATCCACTCGATTTTGGAGGAGAGTGAATTGTCCGCCCTGTTCGTAACCTGCCTGCAAGGTGAGTTTGCTTTCATTGCTCTGCATATCAATTTTTATATCCACAGGTTCGGGTAGGACATGGATACGCCGCTCTATTTTTTCGGGGTAAACACTGCCGAGGAAAACGGGGATTTCGAATTTGGGAAGCATGGACAGGAACATATACATGCTGCTCGAGCCGATGCCATAGCGCATTGCATTTGATAGAATGTTCAGGAAGGAAACTGCGTCGGGGTTTAAGTTGAGACAGCCCGCGGGGTTTGCCTGTTGGAATAAGCGCTCACCCTTCTTGATCCATGCCTTGTTTGTTTCCAGAAATTCATTGATTTCCTGAGGGGATTTTTTCTCGCCGCCTGCGAGACTGTACCATTCATTCGACTTGATGATGAATGGTGTGAGGGAATAGGAATAGTTTGAGCGGTAGTCGCTTCCATAACCGTACATGCCCATGCGCGCGCGTTCCATGAGGAGGACGGCCACATAACGGGTCAGATTTGGCGGGTTGGATTTACGCGGCGCCAGAGCGAGTGTTTCCTTGAGTTTATTTTGCCAGTTGCCGCTGGGAGCAGATGGAGATGGGGAAACAATATTATCTTCTTCTTCATCTTCATCGTACTCATCATCCTCTTTTAAGTATTCGCTCAGTTCCAGCCCGGCGGCGACCATGTGTTTGCAGAAGTTGCCTTCGTCGGCATATGGGCAGTCGCAGTCAAAAGTCAGGCTGCCTGACTCTTGATCTACTTCGATTTTAACAGTGTATTCGTTCGAATTCCCTTCGATCAGGCAAATGGCTTCATTATCGGTCACCAACTCCACGCTCCAGACGCGGCCATCTTTGTAATAGGCGCGTCCGCGTTGGATGGAGCCTGGGTCGGCGTATTGGGAGTAGGGAAAGGTTTCGAGAAGTTGAGGAGTGAGACTGTGCATGGACGATAGTATAAAACAAAAATTGTTATGCGGCTGCCGGCCGAAATTATACCCGCATGTTAATTTGACTGCGCCTGTATGTTTGACGGTCACCCTATCAACCCACTATTCGAACTCCATGGATAACAGGTTCGCTCCTGCTCATTGAACAGGAGCGAACCTGAAATTGAGTTTGAGAGCAAACTTAGGGCGTGAAGAAGTAATAGACGGTGGACCAGGCAGAAATGCCGGTAGTGCCCTGCGCCTGAACGCGCCAATAGAATTTGGTCTTGGAGGGGAGAGTCCCAGCGCCTGGGAGGCTGCCATGGGCCGGTCTGTGCTGGAACTCAGAAAACTCGCTTTACCGGTGCGGGAATTGTAGCCCCGTTTTATTCCATCGTTTTGAAGAGCGGAACTGGCGCGGACTGTACCGGCTCCCACCGAAGAAAGCTCATGGACAGAATCATGACGACGGATAGGTAAAGATGAACGGGCTTTCGATTCCCTGACATACATCCTCCTCACTTGCGCGGCTTGACCGGGCACATTGGATCAGGCTCGCGTCAAACAGGCCAGTTGTCAGGAATAGATTAAATCTTCGTATGCGGACACTGCGTTGCTTAGTTCAGCGCCGCACCCTCGTAAACCGGATTCCCACAACTGTTTTCACAACACAATGTTAAAAAATTGTACATTAGGATACGTTTTTGCCTACAACAAATGTTATATTTTCCCAGTGTCGGTTGTCATGGAGAAGCTAATCTGATCTTCTATCGTTATGTGATCATCGTGAACTTTTGCCGTTTGCCCGGTTTGCCATATCCGTAAAATATATCCGACGAATTATCAGAACATCATCATTTGTCCCTTGATCTGTTCAATGGGATCGCCGGCAATTTGTTCCTCGAACGTTTCGCGCGTCAGGATCGGAACCTCCGAGAGAGAGCGCAATAAACGATATTTCACCAGGCGATAGTTTTTCAACCGTTCCGCCAGAACGGCGTCGCGCTGGGCTTTATAGGCAACGAGCGCGGCGCGTCCGCCGGGGATGACAAGCAAAGTTTGTTCAGGCGGATGGGAGCTTTCCGCCATGGCGCGCCCGACCATTGCAGAAGCCAGCACGGAAAAAATGCGGATTGTCCTGCCGGCTTCCTCCCATATCAACAAATTCGCCTGCCGCCGCGTTTTATATTTCAAGCGTTTTCCCATCGAATCGATCAAGGCGCTCATCCTGCTTAATTCTGCGCGGCGCGCGGAGGCGGCATCTTCGGAGCGCAGCTTCCAGCTGGCTCCTTTTTTTTCCGCGTAAGATTTCAATACCGCATAAATCATGCCCTTGGATGGCGTCAGCAAGCCGGGGAAGCGCGGATAGAGATCATCCTCGATTTCAAGAAAGATGCTTTCCGGATTTTTTTGCAGGAACGTGACCACCGCCACTTCGACGCGGTCCATCAACGACTCGCGGTACGGACTTGGATCCGTACTATGTTCATTGATTCCCCAGAAGCCGGTCTCGATGTTTTCGCCGCCGGAATAATGTACGAAACTGGAATCGTCTTTCACTGCGGCTTCCATGGCGGCTTGCGTTTTCCGTAAAGCTTCATCGAAGCCCTGATCGCTTTTTTTGAGCGCGTGAGATTCTGCCAGCGCAGCCAAACCGGCGGCATGAACATGCAGATAACCGGCAGGTTCACCGCGTGCGGATAGATGGCTGCGAATCGAATCTCGAATTAAACCAATCTGCGGTTCGGCATATTCGCGATGCAAATGTTCGCCGCGTTCCCAAACCATTTGGATCGGATCATGCTCCGTGCGCAAGGCGAGACTCTTCAAAGCAAAACCTGCCGCGTCTGCGGCAGTCAATGCGGAAGATAGAAAAGAAGGTTCGGCTTCCGGCAATAACCCGAAGAACGGTGTGCCAAGCGGAAGGAATTCAAAGAGGTGTGTATATGCAGCATGGAGCGCAGTCGCATTCCAGGCCCAATCGTAACGCCGGCGGCGCAGCGCAACTTTATATGGCTCAACCGCCTGGCTTCCCCACAGCCAGCCGGCCCACAAGGCAGACAAAGTCCAGAATGCCTGGTTTGGACGCTGCAGGGCAGTAATGACAGCTCCAATCGGAATTTCTCTTTTGACTTCCTGTGCCAGTTCTTTGAAGCGTCCCTCATAAATACAGATACCGCCGCTTTCCGGAATCTTCCCGGGCCAGGGTTCACACACCACACTCGAAGCCGTTTCAGTCCATAAAGCGATCCCGTCCTCCATCATCATCCAAACATTATGTTCGCGGAATTGACTTGGGATCGTGAGTTGTTTGGGACGCGGCCGCTCCGATGGATAGCCCCACACCGTATTGCCTGCATCGCAAGCGGCGAGGATCAGCGCAATCAATGCGCGGCGGCGTTCCGGGGTGAGATTCAAGCTCTCCAGGCGGTTGATGACGGTGGTCAACACATACAAGGGGCGCGGAAGATAATACTGAAGGGCTTCCTCCGCATAGGTGCGGTCATCATCATCCAATGAAGCCACGCGTTCGAGCGCGCGTGAACGGTGCAATGAGTCGGTGGAGGCGATCCTCTTCGCGCGTTCGATATCTTCCAGCGTGACAGCCCGTTCCCCCGCCTCGCCGCACTCCCCGCATTCGTAGATGCGCGCATAAGGCTCACTTTCACCCTTTCGCCATATAAAGGATTGTGCCAGGACTTCGTGTCCGCATTTTTCACACGCCGTAACATAAAGCGATTGCAAATGAGTCTCCAGCCGCTCTTCGCCTTTTTTCGAGACGCCGAGTTCCGCAAGCGCAGCCTTGAAATCCGATTCCCCCGGAGGGTTCGCCGCCATCTCCAGCAGGAAGCGCGTGACGGGGTTATTCACCGTCACCAGCACACGGTATCCCGCACGCGCAGCTTCCATTGCGACCCGCGGCGCGAATCCAAACGGATCAATCAGCCAGCTCCCGGGCGGGACATGGTGGGATAACCACGTTGAAATCGTACCTTCTTCAAGCGGGGGAATAAATCTTGAAAGCGGCCCCGGATCAGCGGCCTTCAATCCGGGAATATAGGGCTGGGCTTCCATCTCTTAAAAATCATCAGTCGTGGATCGAAAACTGTTCATAAAGGCTCGCACAACGGTTCCTTTGGCACGGCACGCAGGTCGCTCTCCACAGCGGAAAGCATAAACTGAATTCCAAGCAAAACCGTGAGAGTGGGAAGCATTACGGTACCGGTCGGAGCAGGCAGATCAAGGCGGGCATAGTGAATCCATTTGGCAATCCCGAAAATCAAACCGAACAACAGGAGCGGAATGCCTGCGGTTAAATAGATGGTGCCCATCGAGAAATCATAAATGAAATTTTTCAACGCCACACGGCGCAGAAAAGTAAATAATAATTTAAACGGGAACTCAAATAAGACCCGCCGGATCACAAGATTGGAAGCCTCTCCCTGATACCGTGCAGGCATCGGCACATCGCGCACCACGGCGCCCAGCAAATATAGGTTTGCCAGCATGGAGGTTTCAAAATAATAGGAACGATCGATCCGCTCCAGCGGAAGCTGGGCAAGAGTCTCGGCGCGGATGGCAAGAAAACCATTCGTAGGATCGAATAGGTTCCAGTAGCCGGTGGCGGATTTAGTAAGGAAACCGAGTCCCATGTTGCCGAGTCGGCGGATGAGCGGCATTTTCTGCAAGGCGGGAAAATCACGAAAGCGGTTTCCCTTGGTGTAGTCCGCCTTGCCTTCGATCAAAGGCAGGAGCAATTCGGGCAAATGACCGGCATCCATCTGCCCGTCGCCATCAACCTTGACAACGATCTGCACCCCCAATTCAAGCGCTTTGCGGAAGCCCGTCACCATCGCCCCACCCACGCCCTGATTGTGATCATGTCTGATCAAAACGATCCGCCGGTCACGTTTCGCCAGACCCGTCACAATGTCTGAAGTGGAATCAGGCGAAGCATCATCCACCACAATGATATGGCGAATGTAGGCAGGAAGTCCGCGTAAAACATTTGCGATCTCTCCTGCCACATGGTAGGAGGGCACGACTGCCGCAATCCTATATTTCTGAAAACTGGCCTGTTCCTTCATCGCGAACAATTGTAATCGAACCTTGGCCAGGCGGCGCGGTTTTGCGTTAGAATATCCATTCAGGAACATACCTTCTCATTCTAAGGAAACCATGACATCCACTGGGGAACAAATTCTCATTGTCGAAAGCGATCCAGATATCAGCGATTTGGTGGGGCGACAGGCGCTTCAACCGTTGGGCTATAAAGTAACCGTGACGGGAGACGCCGGGGCAGCCATCAAACTGGCAATTGAAAATCATCCGGATTTGATCCTTGTCAATCTCAATCTACATGGTTTGAGCGGCAAGGATTTGATCGCTGCTCTGACCTCACAGGGAATCACTGCGCCGCTGGTGGTTATTGCCGAAAAGGGACAGGAACAAAGCGTCATCCAAAGTTTCCGTCTCGGTGCGGTGGATGCCATTTTATGGCCCGCGCGCGATGCCGAGGTGGTGCGCGTCGTAGAACGCGCTCTTCAGCAGACCCGTGAAACGCGCACCCGTCTCAAACTCGACCGTCAACTGGAAGCCGCCAACCAGGAACTCCAGCGCAAAGTCCACGAACTGACCGCCCTTCTGTCCATTGGAAAAGCGGTAATATCCACCACCGATCCGCGCCGGTTGTTCGACCAAATCGTTGATGGCGCCATGCAAGTTGCTGAAGCAGAAACCGGCTGGTTGATGATCCGCGACGAAAACACGCGCGCCTTCCTATTGACGGCGCACCGAAACTTGCCGGAAAGCTGGGCAAAAAAGGTTAATCAGCCGTTGGATGACGGGATTAGTTCCTTGGTGGCTGTTTCAGCAGAAACACTTGCGGTTCACGGGGTGCCGCTCGAAAAATTTAAGGTGGCGGTGCTGGGAAAATCCGCTGCAGTCGTGCCCATCAAAGTACAAAGCGAAGTGATCGGATTGCTGATCGTCGTTCGCAAAACGGAACGCGAAATCGAAAAAGTCACGCAGTCCCTGCTCGAAGCGATTGCCGATTATGCATCCATCTCACTCATCAATGCGCGGCTATTTCGCGTCGTCGAGCAAAATGCCGAAGCGGCTCGAATGAACGAAAAGTACCGTGTGGCAATGCTTGAATCGTTACGGGAATCCATCCGCGAGGAAATACAGGGTTCCATGTATCCGCTGGAGTCCCTTCTCTCCGGCAACTCAGGCGCACTGACGGAAGGACAGGAACAAGCACTGAAGACCATTCAAGGTTCCCTGCAGTGCGTCGCGCGTTCCGATGAAAAAACGGTTGCGCCGGATTCTGCGAAAAAGGGAAACGGATGAGCGAACGCGATCTAATTCTACTGGCTCTGGATAACATCCAGGTTCTACATTTGATGGAACGCGCCCTGCAGGCAGTAAATTATGAAGTCGCGATTGCTCACAACCTCGAGGAATTGGGAAAAATCCTTGATGAAGCTTCACCGGCTTTACTGCTCATCGCGGAACATTTCTCCGGCAGGAATGGCATCGAGATTGCCGAAGCGGAACTTCAACGTTTTCCCACGCTTCCAATTTTATTATTCGTCGAACAGGACACAACCGGCGTCGTGAAGGCGGTTCTGAAGGCCGGTTTGAGCGGATACCTTTATCCACCCCTTCATACGGATGATATTGTGGAGGCAGTTAACCGAAGTTTGGCACGCGCCCGGCATCTGGGCGATTGGATTCGCCGGGAAGTCAGGCGCACCACTTCGTCTCTCGAAAAGAGGGCCCAGATTTCTGAAACGGAGCGCGATAAATTTGAAGCCATTATTGCCCACATCGAAGATGGTGTGATCGTTCTTGACGAGGAACACAATATCATTTTCGCGAATCACATCGCGCGCGAGACCTGGGGTTTGCCTCCCGACTCAATTGGCAAACCCATCCTGCAGGTAGTCCAAAGCCCGGATATCCAGACATTCCTGCTGCGTCCAGCAGAAAGTTCCATTAAATATCAGGAACTGAATTTCGATGATGGGCGGGTCTTCAGCGCACACCAGACTTTCATCCCAAAAATCGGCATTGCCATTACATCCCACGAGATCACCTTTCTAAAGAAACTGGACCAGATCAAAAACGAATTCGTTCACACCGTTTCGCATGACCTGCGTTCTCCCCTAACCGCCGTAATGGGTTACGCCGAACTGGTCACACGGGCCGGCACGCTCAACGAGCAACAACAGGAATTCCTGAAACGCATCCAAACGAGCGTACAGAATATCACGACGCTCATCAACGACCTGCTCGATCTGGGCCGCATCGAGGCGGGCTTCGATACCCGCCGCGAGGCCGTCCAACTTGAAAGCATCCTTCAGAACTCGCTGGATATGTTCGAGCCGCTCATTACGCAAAAAAATCTTCACCTTGAAAAAAATATTTTGCCCAATTCACCGGCCGTGCGCGCCGACCCCATCCGGATGCGGCAAATGCTGGACAATCTGATCGGGAACGCGGTCAAATATACATCCAAAGATGGGACAATTCAAATCCGCATTCATACCGAAGAACACCAGCTCATTTTTGAAATCAAAGACACAGGCCCCGGCATTCCATTGGATGAGCAATCCCATATTTTTGAAAAGTTCTACCGGGGTAGTAATGTGCTCGTAGAACCCAAAGGCAGCGGTTTGGGACTCGCCATTGTCAAGTCCATTGTGGAAAGCCATCAGGGGCGCGTGTGGGTTGAGTCGGTCCTGGGAAAGGAATCTACGTTCATTGTTGTATTACCCGCATATGAACAAGCGAAACCATCTGCGTAGCCGGCAAGGTGGTCCACAAATTAAAATGCCGGTGCCGGATGATATCATCCGGCACCGGCTTTCGCCAAAGGAGGAGACAGTGAGGAGCATCTTGGAGGTGTCTTTGTTCCGTCTCCACAATTATCATACCGCAGGGGTGGAAATCGCGGGATTATCAAATGTCACAAATTAATAGTGATAATATTCACAATAAGTTTTCCCTACTTTAATCGGGCAAGAAATTTCCTCATTAATTCAATCGCGTGGGGGGCATCTCGATAGGCCTGCACTTGCAATTGCGGGTGCGGATTGCCGCCGATCATTTTAGAAATCTTGCGCCCTTCCTGGAATAAACACAGCACTGGCCGGCCCGCATTCAATGCAAAGCCGATTTCGTATCCAACGCCATGCGAAGGCACACTGACTTCCGCAACCACCGCCTGCGCCGCACGAATCCAAGCCACATCGCGTTCATATACTTCACGGGGCGATACAACTGCTTCCAACGCGACAACGTTTGATTCGGCCAGATGCGCCGTTGGCACCTCGTGGCCGTCCGTAAGGAGCGCCGAAGTTAATTCCTGATAGACGCGTTCGAATTCGCGTCCGCCGGTAATGGAGCAGGCAAAATAAACGTTCATTTCTTCGGCAATCGCGAAAGAATCGATTGATCTGAAACTTTTTGCGGAGGGATCTTGCTGCCGCCTGTCCGCATACTATCCAATTCGGTGACGAGCCCCATCCAATCTTTTACCAAAATGATGAAATGCGGCGTTTTGTCTTTAAAGAAAAACGGCGAGAGAAAAAAACGCAATGCGGAAAGCGGCACCGGAAATGCGTTCAATTCGATCCTTATCGCTGTCATGCCCGCCATCGGCTCCAGGATGCCGCGCCGCCAACCTGAAATACTTTTCGGCGGGAAGGTTGCGGCCATGCTGACGGAAGTCGTGCGAAGAATGCGGCGATACGAAATATTCATCCGCAAAAACGGTGTAACCAGTCGTAAATGATCGCTGAACGGCTGCACATACCCGGCCTTGCGAAAGGCGGCCATGACCAGTGAGAACAATGTCACTGCGCCGCCCAGCCACGCCATTGCGTACCATCGCCACGGTTCAGCAAGCCGTGTGAACGGGTCTTGATACAGAGGCCACGCAAGTGATCCCAGAGCCAGGCCTAAAAGCAGGATGGCGGGCCACCAGCGGTCAATCATGCGCGTATACAGAAGGAGCGGATAACGTCTTCCGGCTTTTGCCATGGATCAATCTTCATCCGCAGGCGAAATCAAACGCTCGCCTCTATTTCCGACCGGCGGCTTTCCACCGTTTAATTGAGCGCTCAGGTTCCCGATGGCCTGCTCCAGATGTTCGCCGCGTAAACTGAATGTGATGTCGCCCCGCGTCTTCTCGATGATGCCGCGTGCCAAATCCGTCTGACGCCGCAGGCCGTTGGTGATCGCATCCGGGTAATCCATCGTGACCAGCACGGAATAAATTTCATCCATGATCCCGAGCAGGCGTTCCGCCTCCTGCGAATAACCGTGACGCAAAATATCAAGAGTCCGCCGCCGCAGTTCGCCGACCACCTCGGCCAAGCCGTTCAAATAAGTGAAACCGGCAACGCCTAAATCCTCCGGCGTCAGCAAAGGCTGGTTTTGAATCAGTGCGCAAGTAACATTGGCTTCGACGAACTCCTTCAGCGCATCCTGGGTATAACCCGAATAGAAGAGATCGGGGTACTGTGCAAGATCGTTTTTCAACCGGTCAGCCAGTTGGCGCGCCTCGGATAAATGGCCGTCCATCACATCCGTTTCATCGCGATGGACGGCGCGAATCGCAAGCGAACAGGCGCGCGTCAACTGGCGGGCCTGGGACAGTGCCTGATCGCGGGAGACAGTGCGCGCCTCGAAAGTTTCTCGGATCTGCTCGGCAATACTCTCAAGTTTTTTCATAATGACTTTCGATGCCTAGGCCTTGTCTTCCCCGGGGTGTTCGGGCGGTGGATGTGGGCGAAACAGATTCTCGGCCAGGGACGAATTGGTCGGTATGTTAATTTCACCAAAGACGGATTCATAGCGCGCCAGATTTTCCACCAAAGCACGCATCAGTAATTTCGCGGAAAGAGGCGACATCAATACCCGCGCTTTGACGGTTGCTTTGTTTTCGCCGGGCAGAATCTGTGCAAAGTCAATCACAATATCGGCAGGAGAATGCGAGATGCGTGCCAGGTTGGCGTATACCACATCCAGCCCGGATGGAACTTCAAGGGAAGGGGAAGCTGGCGGAGTGGGAAGAGACATGTGAGTCTCCAATCATCATGAGCGACCCGCTGAGTCGCTCATTCATAGAAGTGCTAGAAGGGAATATCGTCTTCTGCAGGAGCCACAGCCATATCGCCTGCATCGGTCACGGAAGCGGCGCCCGTATCGCCTTCACCGCGCGGCGTCAGGAAACGTACAGTTTGAGCCGTGATTTCATAGGAAGCTCGCGGCTGTCCATCCTGCCCGGACCACACTCTAGGGCCTCCCGTGTTTGGGTCCGCGGTTACCCGACCCTCCACCAAAACCATACGGCCTTTCTTTAGATACTGATTGCAAATCTCCGCCTGTTTGCCCCACGCAGAGACGCGGAACCAAATCGTTCTTTTGATTCGCTCGCCATTGCTGTTCGTAAAACTTTCATTGACAGCGACAGAAAAGGATGTAACAGCTTGGCCTGAAGGCGTATAACGCATTTCAGGATCTTTGCCAAGATTTCCGACTATAACGACAGTGTGAAAACTCATAGTGCCTCCAAAAGATTGTTATTCTCTTCTTTTCCTAGGTTGACTTTTATCCAAACAGCTTCTTCCTCATCCAATCGACTCATTTCAAGAATCAACTGGTCTAATAATTGTATTGCATTCTTGGCCGTTTGAATCCTTTGTTTGCCTTTTTGTTGAAGTCCTGCAATATGTTCCTGCGCTTTTCCAAGGCTGGATGGCATCTCTGACGACCTGCTCTGCACAATGGTATCTCTTTCCTTCTAACCAGTTACCTGGCTCCTCAATCTGTGGCTCCAGGAGGGCTAATTCTTTGAAATTTTCCCAAGCTGTTTTTGAAAAGGTTGAAGTTTCAGAAAATCTTACGGTCATTCGATCAAACATGGTGTATAGGGAACGCCGCAGTCGCGGCGCTGACGATTGATGCTTCAATTGTACACTTGTTACCAATAGTTGCGAGGGGATTTCAAGAAAAAAGCCGCCATCCTTTGGGATGGCGGCTTCCTGAACAAATCTGGATTGCGATCAATCGGCGGCGGCTGTGACCGGTTGAACCACTTCATCCGGTTGAGGTCGTGCTGCGAACCGGAAACCGGTGAACATCAGGATGGCGCATAGTAGTTCGCCGATGTACAAAAATTGGCCATAGCCAAGCCGGGTCAGTATACTGGCAGATCCGATCAGGAGCGCCCCTGCCGCGATCAACACGTTGCCGATTACACGGTTAGGCAAGACACGTTTGCGCCAAAACAAATAGGCAGACCAGATTGCTCCTCCAACCAAAGTAAGCAGGCCATAAATATTAAAGAACGGCGTGGTCAAACGCACGGGGGAACCAAGAGGCAATAAACCTTTTATAACAGTAACCTGCCTGCCGTTATCGGTAATAACAGCCGTCTGCGCACCTGCCGGGGCCGTCTCTCCCGCCGCAAGGGCCTTTGTTCCATATTGTTCGCTAACCGGCTTGGAAGTTGTGAACACCGTTTCGTCAAGTTTCGGCATAACCTGCAACATCAAATAACCGGCGAAGAGACTACCCACAACGAGGATAACCGTTACAACATACACCCACGTTTTACGGACAAGCAGGTATAGAGTTCCATGTCCGATCCAGGCAGCATTGAGAGCAGCGCCGAACAGATACCATACAAAGAACACCCAGCGATTCCATGAAAGCGAAAGATAGGCTTCCGCGAAACTGCCCGCGCCGAACATAGCCAGTCCAATTCCCCAAAACAGAAAATGCGGAGCGCGGCGTACCATATAACGCTGTAGAACATAGACAGTGAATCCAAGCATGATCGCGGTCGAGATAAAAGGGAGGATTTGATTAATGGACATGTCTTCTCCAGTTAAAAATGAACAATGCCCAACAGTACACCCGCGGCAAACAAAATCAGGGCAATTGTAAGAATCCCCATCAGAATCAAAAGAGCAGGAATAACTTTTTCAAACATCAAGGAATTCCCTGGCAAGTGCGATTTTTTGTTTGTTTGCGAACCGCCCGGCATTTTTACCTTATCCTATCAAATTTAGAGAATATATTCTACAATCGGCATATCAACAGGTCAATATCATTATATGCAAAGTCTGATTACCTTACACATTGGGTTTTTGAGAAACAGGGATAACGACGGGGGGCAACTTGAGGTTGGATAAGACGGCTTTGAAATCTGGCAAGAATAAGAGACCCGTAGCAAGAACACGTTTTA
>Ga0182027_10009724_pt1 | contig 13766 bp, 15 predicted proteins | sample 712E1DmetaG_FD_121300 | JGI IMG/M metagenome (GOLD analysis project Ga0182027, IMG submission 121300) | Permafrost microbial communities from Stordalen Mire, Sweden - 712E1D metaG (Illumina Assembly) | ecosystem: Environmental > Terrestrial > Soil > Wetlands > Permafrost | place: Sweden...
CGGTACGCCGGCAGTGAAGCCTGGAAGCAGAGGGCTGGCATGAGCGAACTGCGTCTCGGTGTGAACATCGATCATGTGGCGACGGTGCGCGAGGCGCGCGGCGGGGCGTTTCCCGATCCGGTGCGCGCCGGACTGCTCGCGGAGAAGGCCGGCGCGGACGGCATCACGGCGCATCTGCGCGAGGACCGCCGCCACATCTCCGACCGCGACATCGAGCGGCTGCGCGCGGAGCTTCACGTTCCGCTCAATCTCGAAATGGCGCCGACCGAGGAAATGGCGGCGATCGCGCTGAAGCATATTCCGCACGCTTGCTGTATCGTTCCCGAGAACCGCCTGGAGCGCACCACCGAAGGCGGCATCGACGCGGCGGGGCAAGAGGTGCGCCTCAAGCCCATCGTCAACGCGCTTGTGGAAGCGGGCATCCGCGTTTCGATGTTTGTCGAGCCGGACAGGAGACAACTCGATGCCTCCAAGGCGCTAGGTGCGCCGGTGGTGGAGCTGCACACTGGGGCTTATAGCGAGGCGCGCGGGGCCGATCAGCAGCGCCAGCTCGAAAGAATAATCGAGGCGGCGGCTTACGGCGCCTCCATTGGCCTCGAAATCCATGCCGGCCACGGACTGACTTATGAGAACGTAAAGCCCGTCGCCGCCATCGCCGAAATCCGCGAGCTCAACATCGGCCATTACCTGATCGGCGAGGCGATCTTCGTCGGCCTCGACGCCTCGATCCGCCGGATGCGCGCGCTGATGGACGAGGCACGGAAATGATTCTTGGACTCGGTTCCGACCTGATCGACATCCGCCGCGTCGAGAAAAGCATCGAGCGCTTCGGCGACCGTTTCCTCGAGCGCATTTTCACCGAGACCGAACGCGCCAAGTCCGCCCGCCGTGCCAACCGCGCCGCCAGCTACGCCAAGCGCTTCGCCGCCAAGGAAGCCTGCTCCAAGGCGCTGGGCACGGGGCTCAGGCGCGGTGTGTTCTGGCGCGATATGGGCGTCGTCAATCTGCCAAGCGGCAAGCCGACGCTGCGGCTGACGGGCGGCGCTCTGGCGCGGCTCGCCGAGATCACGCCCAAAGGCCACACCGCCGTCATCGATCTGACAATCACCGACGATTTTCCGCTGGCCCATGCCATCGTCATCATTTCCGCTGTGCCGATTGCGTCGCAGGAGCGGGGTTTTGCGTAGTTAAATTGCTCTGCACCTTGACGCGCACCCCTCCATCCGGTTCCCTCAGGGCGAGATGACCGCGATGTCCGATACGCCCGAACGGGCGGAGCCGCTCGATGCCGCGGCGCTTGCTCTCGCACAGAGAAGCAGCGACGGCGAGGCTGACATAGTCCTTTCCGGACTGTCCGAGCCGGCCGACGTTCAGGAACCTGCTCCGTCTGAACAGCCCGCCGAGGAGATTGCGGCGGACGGCACGCCCTCGCGTTCCGATTCCTGGTGGGAACTCGCCAAGACGCTCATTTACGCGCTGCTCATCGCGCTGGTGGTGCGGACGTTTCTCTTCCAGCCCTACAACATCCCCTCCGGTTCGATGGAAGGCACGCTGCTGGTGGGCGACTATCTCTTCGTCGAGAAGTTCTCGTACGGGTTCAGCAGATTCTCTTTGCCCTGGGGCCGGTTGCTGCCGCCGTTTGGCCGGGCACTGGAGAAGCAGCCTCGCCGGGGCGATGTGGCGGTATTCGCGCTGCCCTCCGAGCCTTCCACCGTCTTCATCAAGCGGCTGATCGGCCTTCCCGGCGACCGCGTCCAGATGCTGGGCGGCGTCCTCTACCTGAACGACAAGCCGGTGCCCAAGGTGCGCGTGAACGACTTCGTGGAAATCAACGTGGACGGCTACGAACACCACATCGCCCAGTACCGCGAGACGCTGCCCAGCGGAAAATCCTATCTGGTGCTGGACAGCATCCCGGACGGGCCGATGGACAACACGGCGGTGTACACCGTGCCGGCTGGGCATTATTTCATGATGGGCGACAACCGCGACGATTCGGACGACAGTCGGGGCGTCGTCGGCTATCTTCCGGTCGAATACCTGGTGGGCAAGGCGGAATTCAAATTCTTCTCGATCGATGGCGACAAAACGAACTGGTGGAGTTTCTGGACGTGGCCGTGGGCGATCCGCTACGACCGCATGTTCACGCTCATCGACTGATCTGGAGTCGCGGCTGGGCCACACCTTCGCGGACAAGGCTCTGCTCCAGCGCGCCCTGACCCACGCCAGCGCCGATGCCCGTGCCTCCAACGAGCGGCTGGAGTTCCTTGGCGACCGCGTGCTCGGGCTGATCGTCGCCGAGGCATTGCATGCGCTCTACCCGGACGACGCCGAAGGGGCGCTGGCGCTCAAGTTCAACGCCTTGGCGCGGCGCGAAGCCTGCGCGACGGCGGCCGAGGCGGCGGGCTTGGCCCCGCACATTATCTTGGCGAATTCGGAAGCGTCGAGCGGCGGGCGGCACAAGCAGGCGATCCTGGCCGGCGCCTGCGAGGCGGTGATCGCGGCACTCTATCTCGACGGCGGCATGGCGGCGGCGCGGCGCTTCGTGGATTGTTACTGGACGGAGGCTTTCGCGGCGCTCGGCTCGGACATGCGCGATCCCAAGACCGTGCTGCAGGAATGGGCGCAGTCGCGGGCGGGCAAGGAGGCGCCGGCCTACAAGCTCGTCGGGCGCGAAGGCCCCGACCATGCGCCGCGCTTCGAAGTCGAGGTCAGCGTCGCGGGCGAAGCGCCGCAGAGCGGGCTCGGCGGCTCCAAGCGCGAAGCCGAACAGGATGCGGCGCGGCGGATGCTGGAAAAGCTGGGTCTGCCGCGATGACAACGCGCTGCGGGTTCGCCGCGATCATCGGGGCGCCGAACGCGGGCAAGTCCACGCTGGTCAACGCGCTGGTGGGATCGAAGGTCGCCATCGTCAGTCCCAAGGTGCAGACCACGCGCATGAACCTGCGCGGCGTGGCGCTGCGCGGCGAAACCCAGATCGTGCTGGTGGATACGCCGGGCATCTTCAAGCCGCGCCGCCGGCTCGACCGCGCCATGGTCGCCGCCGCCTGGTCGGGGGCAGGCGACGCCGACGCCGTTGTGCTGCTGGTCGACGCGGCTGACCTCGCCGCCAATCCGCAAGGCCACGGCGCACGCGACACCGGCGCGATCGTCGAAGGCCTGAAGGCCGCAAACCGCAAAGCCGCGCTGGCGCTCAACAAGATCGACGCCATGAAGCACGAAGCGCTGCTGCCCCTGGCCGAACGGTTGAATGCGGCAGGCCTTTTCGAGCGGGTATTCATGATTTCCGCACTCAAGGGCGACGGGCTGGCCGATCTCGCCGATTGGTGCGCGTCGAAGATGCCCGAAGGCCCCTGGCTTTATCCCGCCGACCAGGCCGCCGATATTCCTTCGCGTCTCTTGGCCGCCGAAATTACGCGCGAAAAAATCTATCTGCGCCTGCACGACGAACTGCCTTACGCCTCGGCGGTCGAGACCGAGAAGTGGGAGGAGCGCAAGGACGGTTCGGTGAAGATCGACCAGGTCATCTATGTCCAGCGCGACGGCCAGAAGGCGATCGTGCTAGGCAAGGGCGGGGCCACGATCAAGACCATCGGCGAACTGGCGCGCAAAGAGATGGAGGAGATTTTCGCCCGCCGCGTGCACCTCTTCCTGTTCGTCAAGGTGCGCGAGGACTGGGCCGACAAGCGCGAGCATTATCGCGAAATGGGGCTGGAGTTTCCGGAGGAGTAGGCGGTGGAATGGTCCGACGACGCCATCGTCCTTTCCGTCCGCGCGCACGGCGAGAGCGGTGCGATCCTGGAAGCGCTGACCCGCGCCCATGGCCGCCATCTGGGATTGGTGCGCGGCGGCGCCTCGCGGCGTGCCAAGCCGGTGCTGCAGCCGGGTAACTCGGTGCGCGTGCAATGGCGGGCACGGCTGTCGGAGCATCTGGGGAATTTCACGGCGGAGCCCGAGAGGTCCCGCGCCGGCGATCTGATGGAGAACCGCGCCGCGCTGATCGGCCTCAATGCATTCACTGCGGTCGCGAGCGCCGCCTTGCCGGAACGCGAAGCGCACACCGCCGTGTTCGAGGCGGCCAACATTTTGCTCGATGCCATGGCCGAGGATGGTTTGGCGCATTGGGGCGCTCTCTATATCCGCTGGGAGGCGGGGCTGCTCGAGGCGCTGGGCTTCGGCCTCGATCTCACCCATTGCGCCGCGACGGGAACGGCCGAGGATTTGCGCTACGTCTCGCCGCGTTCGGGCCGCGCCGTTTCGGGCGAGGCGGGGGCGCCCTATGCCGGGCGGCTGTTTGCGCTGCCGGCTTTCCTGCTCGCTTCGCAGAACGCCGATGTGGACGCCGCCGACATCGCGGCCGGTCTGGCGCTGACCGGGCACTTTCTTTTGGAGCGCGTGATTCGCCCGCAAGGAAAAGACATGCTGGGGGCGAGGTTACGTCTCGATGCTCTGGCGGCACATGAAGTGGGCGAATCGCGGTAAAGCTGGAGCGGCATGAATCCGGTCAAAGACGACATCCGCCCCGAACCGCTGAAGGATGCGCTGAGCGAGCGCTACCTCGCCTACGCGCTGTCGACCATCACCCAGCGCGCGCTGCCCGACGCCCGCGACGGGCTGAAGCCGGTCCATCGCCGGCTGCTGCACGCCATGCGCCTGCTCGGCCTCAATCCGGCGGCGGGATTCAAGAAGTGCGCCCGCGTGGTGGGCGACGTGATCGGCAAATATCACCCCCACGGCGATCAGGCGGTCTACGACGCGCTGGTGCGCTTGGCCCAGGATTTCGCGGTGCGTTATCCGCTGGTGGAGGGCCAGGGCAATTTCGGCAATGTCGACGGCGATAACCCCGCCGCGATGCGCTACACCGAAGCAAGGCTCACCGACGCGGCCCAGACGCTGCTGGAAGGGCTGGACGAAGACGCAGTCGATTTCCGCGCGACGTATGACGGCGTTGAGGAAGAGCCTATTGTTCTCCCGGCGGCGTATCCCAATCTGCTGGCGAACGGCTCGAACGGCATCGCAGTCGGCATGGCGACCTCGATCCCGCCGCACAATCTGGGCGAGCTGTGCGCCGCGACCATCGCGCTGATCGAAAATCCAAACACCCGCGACGCCACGCTGCTGAAATATGTGAAAGGCCCCGATTTCCCCACCGGCGGCATTATTGTCGACGACTCCGCGTCGATCGCCGAAGCCTACCGCACCGGCCACGGCTCGTTCCGCGTCCGCGCCCGCTGGCACAAGGAGGACGGCCAGCGCGGCATGTACCAGCTCGTCGTCGATCAGGTTCCCTATCAGATCCAGAAGGCCAAGCTAATCGAGCGCATCGCCGAACTGATCGAGCAGAAGAAGGTTCCGCTGCTCGACGACGTGCACGATGAGAGCGCCGAAGACATCCGCATCGTGCTGATGCCGAAGAGCCGCGTGGTCGAACCGGAACTCTTGATGGAGCAATTGTTCCGCCAGACCGACCTGGAATCGCGCATCCCGCTCAACATGAACGTGCTCGACAAGGGGCTAGTGCCGCGCGTGATGAGCCTGAAGGAGGCGCTTTGCGCCTTCGTTGCGCATCGCCGCGAAGTGCTGGAGCGGCGCACCAAGCATCGCCTGGAGAAGATCGCGGCCCGGCTGGAGGTGCTGGAAGGCTATCTCGCCGTCTATCTGAACCTCGACAAGGTCATCAAGATCATCCGCGGCGAGGACGAGCCAAAGCCCGTCCTGATGAAGGCGTTCAAGCTGACGGAGAACCAGGCCGAAGCGATCCTCAACATGCGGCTGCGTTCCTTGCGCAAGCTGGAGGAAATGGAAATCCGCGCCGAGCACGACGCGCTCTCCAAGGAAGAGAAAGAGCTGAAGAAGCTGCTCGGCTCCGACACGCTGAAGTCCGGGCGCATGATCGCCGAGCTGAAGGGGATCGACGCCAAGTTCGGCCTCAAGACCGCGCTCGGCAAACGCCGCACGCAGATCGCCGAGGCCAAGCTGGTCGAGAAGATCGAGGCGATCGCCGAAGAAGCCGTTGCCATTGCCTCGGCGGTCGAGCGCGAGCCCATCACCATCGCCTGTTCGGAGAAGGGCTGGCTGCGCGCCTTCAAGGGCCATCAGGAACCTTCCGACGCCATCAAATACCGCGAGGGCGACCGCTCGCGCTTCTGGGTCAACGCCGAGACGACCGACAAATTGATGATGTTCGCGACCGACGGGCGCTTTTTCACGCTGGATTGCTCCAAGCTGCCGGGCGGGCGCGGCAACGGCGAGGCGATCCGCAGCTTCATCGATCTGCCGCCCGAGGCCGATCTGGTGGCGATGTTCGCGCACAAGGAAGGCCGCAAGCTGCTGCTGGCGGCGACCTCGGGCCACGGCTTCGTCACCGGCGAAGACGAGGCGGTGGCCATGACCAAAGTCGGCAAGCGGGTGATGAATGTGAAGACGCCCGGCGAGGCGGCGGTGTGCGCTTTCGTCGGGGGAGACAGCGTCGCGGTGATCGGCGAGAACCGCAAGCTGCTGATCTTCCCGCTGTCTGAAGTGCCGGAGATGGCGCGCGGGCAGGGGGTTTATCTGCAGCGCTACAAGGGTGGCGGGCTGCTCGACGCAGCGGCCTTCACCTGGAAAGACGGCCTCAACGACGAGAACAACCGCAACTTCCCGCCCGCCGAACTGAAGGAATGGAAAGGCGCCCGCGCCCAGGCCGGTCGCCTGCCTCCCCGCGGCTGGGCCAAAAGTGGTAGGTTCGCCCGCTGAACGTTTGGGGGATGCCATGAATCGCCATTTGTACAGGACGCTTGCCTGGTCGTTTGCGCTGCTGCTTCCGGTTTGCGCCGCAAACGCAGCGGAGGTCTTCGACAAGCCGCTCGACAAACAGGTCGTCAAGCTGCCCGCCGATCTCGACAATCCGCAGAATAAACCGAAGCGCTCCTGCTTTTATTATACCGGCTTCATGGTGAAAGAGGTCGATCTCGGAGAAGTGGGCGCCGAAACTCTCTCCATGACGCCGATCGCGAAGGGGGGGCTAAAGCCGTCCTGCGTGGCGAAGAACGTCGGCGAGATGGTCGTCAACCCTGACGACTGGTCGGGCTATTTCGAAGGCGTCAAAGGCGGCTTCGTCTTCTTCACCTCGGGCGACGGCGTCAACGGCGGCATGCCCTACGCCGTGTTCAGCGCCAAGAGCGGCAAGAAACTTTTCGAGGAGTCCTCAGGGACCCAGAACTTTCACTCCATCGCGCTTTCGGGCGACGGCATGACGATGCGCTACCGGCGGGTCTATGAGGCGCCATGTTCGCTTTATGCCGATCCCAAAGGGTGCTGGAACAAGGTCAAGGCCGCCACGATGCTCGCCGATGCGGCCAAGCCGGAATGCTCCGCCGCCTACGAAAAGGAAATGAAACGCACACCGAAATTCGCCGAGGATGTTCGCAAGAGCGGGACCGTCGTCGGCTACGAGGTGGAGGCGCGCTACGCGGGCGGGAAATTGTCGTTTGCGCCGCTGCCGAGCCGCGCCGCGTGCTGGCTGCAAGACTAGAAATATTCTAATTCCCATGGCAGGGTTGGCGTCCCGTTGGATGGAGGCCACTTTGCTCGCGACCCCGCGCACCTGCATGGCGTTTCTTGCCGCGTTGTTTCTGCTGTCGGCGGCTCCGGCGGCGGCGCAGGACTGCTCCGCAGCCGCCGCGCACGACCGCTGCCTCATCGGCAAATGGAAGATGACGATCAACGGCGCCGAACAATGGATGCGCCAGAACATCCACATGACTCACACGACCTCCGTGGCGGCCACCAACAACACGATCACGCTCAAATCCGACGGCACGTTTTCAACCGGCGCCTCGCAGGCCACGGCGCATGTCGTCGCCAACGAAGGCCATACGGACGCGAGCGGCACGATGAACGCATAGGCGAGCGGCCAATGGTCGACGCGCGATGGTTCGCTGTACCTCTGCTCGGCGGTCGTCAGGTCGAACGGCACGGTTCATGTGCACGACAGCAATGGAGCCGACATCAACGTCCCCATGCCGCAGCTTGCGCCGCAGGTGAGCCATCAGGCCTACCATTGCTCCGGCGACACCTTCACGACCATACAGCCCATGCCGCACGGCACGACGATGTCGAGCACTTACGTCAAAATCCACTGAGTCGCCCTCGCCCGGCCGGGAGAGTTTAGAGAGCTCATCCACACCAATAGTTGCCGTCCGCGGCCGTTCCCGCATTGAGGGAACTCCCGGCAAAGCCTAGCTTCACCCGACAGGCCGAGCCCGGGAGGCGATCATGCCCGATTACACAGCCGCCGAAAAAGCACGCAGCGACTATCTCGCAAACACGCAGCAGCAGGCGGCCATCGTCGCCGCTCATGCCAAAGCGCTCAAGCAAGCTGCGCCGGCGCGCATCGGCAAGGCCAATCAACTGGCAAAGGCCGCCAAGGTCGAGACGGTCGCGACCAAGAACGACCTTACGAAGCACACCCATGCGGTGGAGCGCATGCTGCACGAAGTCGCCTTCTATCCGCCGCACGACGTGCGCAAGGAGTCGCCGCTCTACGCGAAGTCGCATGACGACCTTGTCCGCAAGCAGGATCTGCCGTGCCTCGCTTGCGGGGTGAAGCAGTCGACGCTGAAGGACCCCAAGCAGAATCCGTTCGGCGCGGTGCAGATGGAAACGCACCACCATGTGATCGAGTGGGCGCTGGCCAATGCGATCGACCCCGCCAAATTCAACCAACACGTTTTGCCCGGCCTGCTGCGGCGCAACCCCGAAAAATACGGCCCGATGAAAAAGGGAATGACGCAAAAGCAGATTCTCGATTGGGTGGATCACGACGAGGACAATCTGTGGGTGTTGTGCGACGTCCATCACCGCCACGTGTTCGTTGGAATTCACGCGATCACGTTCCCGATCTGGGGGCCGCAGGACCTCGTCAACGAGGAATTGCTGCAAAACATCATGGAACAGGCCGCCGGCGGCAAGACGGCAAAACCTGCGGCCAAGACGCCCGCCAAGAAGAAGGCGAAGAAGAAATAGTTCGGAGGATCGGCGGCTCGACCGTTACGCTGCGTCAAGCAGTCCTGCGCTGCATTGATCGATCGCTGCGCCTCCCATAGATTTCACAAGCGCCTTGGGGAATTTCCAAGCATAGTTTGGATCGCCCGCAACGAAATTGATTGCGTCGGCGATTGAACGGAAGGACTACGCCATGTCGAAGAATTCGTTTTTGCTTGTTGCCGCCGGTGCGGCTGCCTTTACGCTGGGTTCCAACGCCGCGACCGCCCCCCTGAACGCCAGTCCCGGCCTCTGGCAGATCACCACGCAGACAAAGATGAGCGGCCAGCTCCCGATCGACGAGAGCGAACTGAATAGCCTTCCCCCGGCGCAGCGCGCCAAGTTTCAGGCTGCGATGCAGACCGTCATGGCGAGGTCGGCGGAGCCGCACATCTTCAAGGAATGCCTCACACGCGAAAAACTGGCCAGAGGTTTCGACGTGGACAAGCCCGACGCCTCCTGCCATCGGACGATCGTCACCAGTTCGCCGACCGCATTGGAAGTCCGGGAAAATTGCTCCTCGGACGCGGAAACGCGCAACGGCGATTTCAAGTTTGCCGTAGTCAACGGGACGAGCGTGACGGGCAACATCTATATGCAGGTCAGAAAAGCCGGCAAAACCATGACCATCAACGGAACGATGCAAGGGCGATGGCTGGGTTCCAATTGCCAAGGCATAAAAGATATCCAGCTGGTCAAGGCTCCTGCTTCGCATGTGAACCACTGATCCGCGAACGGCCGGCTGGCTCGGCGGCACCGTTTGCGGCGGGCGGAGGAGGGAAGTCTCCCGCCACAAGCGAGTCGCCGGGGCAGGCGAAAACGCAACACGGCCAGGCGATTCGGCCCGGCATTCACAATTTTTTCGCAGAATGCCGCCATTTTTCTGTCAACCATTAACTGCACGCTGTTCTGAAACGAGACAAACCGCCGCGTCTTTGGTTATCGTGAGGTTATGCGAGTGGGAACGGCAACCTCGACCTTAAGGGCCCTCAGCCTCGTCTATCTGGCGAGCGCGTCGGCCTTTGGCCTGGCGATCGCCATTCATTCCGACGCCCAATGGGCCGTCGGCGTGCGCGCCGCCGTGCGGGTTGCGACGCCGGTCGTCCAACAAGCGGCGGTCGCGGTGAACGAGAAGGCCATCAAGCCCTCGGTTGCCTGGGTTGTCGAGCAGGACAAGAATCTCGTCGCTTATCTCGAACGGCCCAAGCCGCAGATCGCCCGACTGACGCTGCCGGCGAAAAAGCCAGTGCCCGTTGCTCAGGCCAAGCGCATCACTCCGCCTGCAGCGGTTCTGCGTCCGGCTGTCGTCGAGCAGCCGAACCAGAAGGCCGCGGTTGCCGCCGCTGCGCCGCCACCGCTGGAACTCGCGCCGCAGCCGGACGAACCCGCGCTGACGCCGGCGCCCGACGCCAATCCGCCCAGCGCCGCCGAGCTGGCGCGCGTCCTCGCCCATATGAAGGTCAGCCTGACCAAGGAGCTGTACGCGAATTTCGAACTCTTCCTCTATGTCAGCAAAGCCGATCACGGTCCCTGGCAGCAGCGCATGTACGTCTTCCAGAAAGAGGCGAACGGCGACCTCGACGTGCTCTACAATTTTCCGGTCTCGACGGGGCAGGAATCGCCGATGCCGGGACCGTCGGGACACTTGCTGAATACCAATACCCCGCAGGGCTATTACGAGTTAGACCCCGATCGCATGTACCGGCGCTATCACTCGGGGCAATGGGATCAGTCGATGCCTTACGCCATGTTCTTCACCTGGGAGCATGACGGGCTGCAGACCGGGCTGGCGATCCATAGCGCCACGGGCGGCGACATCGCGCTGCTGGGCAAGCGGGCGAGCGCGGGATGCGTTCGCCTGGCGCCGCAAAATGCGCAACTGCTGTTCCATCTGATCCGCAAGGATTACGGCGGGCTGGCGCCGCGTTTCGCCTATGACCGGCGCACCGCCACCATGAGCAACGACGGACTGCTGATGCACGACGCTGAGGGCAATCTGCAATACGCCGGGGGCTACAAGGTGCTCGTCGTCATCGAGAACAACGGCGGCGACAACGTCGTGGCGGCGTTGTTCTAGTGGTCAGAATCTGACCCTTAATACCCACGCTTTTGAGCCGCTATGGGTGGTATCTGCCCTTCACTCGAAATCAGGTAAAGGGGCGCCAACAGCGGTCGCGGGCGGCGCGCCGACTGGCGGACATCCACCCCCGGCGAGCAAGGTTGTCTCTGCCCTCAGAGGGCGGAGAGGCCCGCCTGCAGGTCGGCCACGTTCATGGCCGGGGTCAATTCCATAGTCGCGCCCAGGCCCATGAAGAATGGCTCGGCCAGTCGCGGTATCTGGGCGGTCGAGGCAAGGTCGAAGACCGCGACCATGCAGCGCTTGCCGTCAAGGGCGGTGAACCACAACCCTTCGGGCTTGGCCGCCGCAGTGAAGCGCTCGACGATCTTCGGCAGGCTGCCGTCCTTGATCGCTCGGTTGGCGGCCTCTACATCCATCGAAACCTTCAGAAACATGCGCATCGGTCTTCTCCCAAATATGGCTCGTTTGATCGAGGCATTAGATGAACCCTCCCATCGCGGCGTCAAGGGATGTGCAGGTGCGTTGATGGTGTATCAAGCGTCAGATTTTGACCACTAGCCGCGCCTGAGTTCGTAGAGCGCGACGGCGGCGGCGTTGGAGACGTTCAAGCTTTCCATCGCGGAATCGATCGGCACGAAGGCCGCCGCATCGCAGCGCTCGCGCACCAGCCGGCGGATGCCCGATCCTTCCGAGCCGAGCACCAGTGCGATGTCGCCCGTCCCCGCCACGTCCTTCAACGGCGCTTCGCCGTCGCCGGCCAGTGCGACGCGCCAGAAGCCGAGCTTGCCGAGTTCTTCCAGCGAGCGCGCGATGTTGACCACTGTCACCACCGGCACGACGTCGAGCGCGCCCGACGCCGCCTTGGCCAGCGCGCCATTTTCGGGCGGGGCGTGACGGTCCTGCACGACCACGGCGGAGACGCCGAACGCCGCCGCCGAGCGCAAGATCGCCCCCGCATTGTGCGGGTCGGAAATCTGATCCAGCACCAGGACGATGCGGCGGCGCGCGGAGGGTGTCAGCGCATCTTCCAGGTCGAGGCGGGGGAGAGGCTCGCACGACAGCGCCACGCCCTGGTGGACCGCGCCTGCCGGAACCAGGCGGGCGACCGCGTCGCCGTCGGCAATCTCGTGGCGCACCCGGCCGAGCAGCTTGGCGCCGATCTCCTCGGCGGCGCGGGCCGTCAAAATGGCGCGCTTCAGCTTTCGCCTTGGATTGGCCAGAGCCGCGCGCACGGCATGCAGGCCGTAAAGCCACAATCCGTCCGCGGCCTTGGCGTCCGGGCGGCGGTAGAAGTGGCGGCGGTCTTTCTTGGGCATGGCGCGCTTATAGAGCGGCGCCGGGCATACTCAAGTCCGCCGCCAGGCGTATCGCTGTCCCGTGCCGCCTAGTGCCGCTGTTGCATGCCGTTCGGATTGGCGACGTTGCAATAACCCGCGGGTTGCGGGAACGGCGCGACGTTGGGGTTATAGGATCGGTAATTGTTGGTCTCGACGACCTCGTGGATTTTGTTGCTGGGATCCACCTCGGCATAGATGTAGGCGTTCACCGGCAGATGTTGGCTGGAAACATCCAGATTGAGTTCGCCGGCGCCGCCTTTGACCAGGAAGGTGTTGCCGATACCCAGGAGTTGCTTGCCGCCTTGGGCCGTATAGATCGTCGCCTGCGCGAACGGCACATAGCTCGCCGGACGATGGCAATTATCCGCCACATCGATCGTTATTTTCCCGATTTGACCGGGATCGCCTGCGAGGGGGCTGACCGCCAGCCTGGAGATGACCAAGTCGGGCGGTAGGACTAAGAAGGGTGCGGCATTGGCCGGCGCCAGACCGCTGCTTGCGGCCAGCGCCAAGATGCCTGTCGCGCCCATCAGAAACTTTCGCATTTGTTGCTCCGGGCTGTAGGTCGAGGATGCCCTCCGAGGGTAGGTTGCCCTGTTTCAGGCAGGCCGCCAAGCTGGGGCCCCGACCGGCTTGCCTTTTCAGGGGCACCCGGGGTAATTTTGGTTCAGCCACTGCCGTGGGGGCAGTTTTCCGCCTTTCCCGCGTTAGTGGTCTATTGACACACTTAAGCAATTGACGAATAACCCCCGATCCGCAGCCCAACCTCGGAAAGGCGCTAATACCGTTCGTGTGACTCACGGACGTTACTCGTGCGCCGACGGTGGCTGGCGCGTAAGTGCTTGTGCCAGTTCGATTTTACCGGAGGGGTGCCCGAGTGGCTAAAGGGGACGGACTGTAAATCCGTTGGCAACGCCTACGTTGGTTCAAATCCAACCCCCTCCACCAGTCTCCGCCTGCTTCGCAGGCTACGCCTGGCAAGTCAGCGGAGTGAGTTGGACGGAAGTAAAGGAGTCGAATAAGGCGGGTGTAGCTCAATGGTAGAGCAACAGCCTTCCAAGCTGATGACGAGGGTTCGATTCCCTTCACCCGCTCCAATTTCCGCTTCGCGGAAATTGCCCGGCGTAGCCGAAGGCGAAGACGGGCCGCCAGAGGAACCGAATACCGCGCAAGCGGACTGAGAAGAGACGAAGGATACGATCATGGCGAAGGCCAAATTTGAGCGGACGAAGCCGCACTGCAACATCGGGACGATTGGGCACGTCGATCACGGCAAGACGACGCTGACGGCTGCGATTACGAAGGTTTTGGCGGAGACCGGCAAG
>Ga0182027_10009725_pt1 | contig 13766 bp, 8 predicted proteins | sample 712E1DmetaG_FD_121300 | JGI IMG/M metagenome (GOLD analysis project Ga0182027, IMG submission 121300) | Permafrost microbial communities from Stordalen Mire, Sweden - 712E1D metaG (Illumina Assembly) | ecosystem: Environmental > Terrestrial > Soil > Wetlands > Permafrost | place: Sweden...
ATGAAACCGGTCGAATAAACGCCGCGCCGGAAATTCGGGTCCTGCATGATGGCCTGTTGGAAGGAGACCGTGGTCTTGATGCCGGTGATCATGTATTCGGCGAGCGCACGGTTCATGAGGTCCATCGCCTCCCGCCGGTCTTTGCCCGAGGTAATGAGCTTGCCAATCATCGAGTCATAAGTCGGCGGGATGGTGTAACCCGCGTAAGCGTTGGTGTCCACGCGCACGCCCCGTCCGCCGGGTTGAAAATACATTTCGATGCGGCCGGGGCTGGGACGAAACTCATCAAACGGGTCCTCCGCATTGATACGGCATTCGATGGCATGGCCTTTGATTTGAATGTCGCTTTGCGAATGTTGCAGCGGCTCGCCCATGGCCAGCAGGATTTGATAGCGCACCAGGTCAATGCCCGTGACCTCCTCGGTGACGGGATGTTCGACCTGGATCCGCTTGTTGACCTCGAGGAAATAATAGTTGCCGTGATTGTCCACGATGAATTCGACCGTGCCGGCGTTGGTGTAGCGCGCGGCCTCGGCGATTTTCACGGCAGCCTTGCCGATTTTGTCGCGCAATTTGCGGAACCGATTCTCGAGCAGTGGCGAAGGCGCTTCTTCCACGAGCTTCTGATTGCGGCGCTGAACGGAACAATCGCGTTCACCCAGGTGAATGATGCGCCCTTTATTGTCGCCGAGAATCTGAATCTCGATGTGATGCGGATTCTCGATGTATTTTTCAATGTAAACCCCGGAGTTGCCAAACGCCTTTTCCGCCTCGGTGCGCGCGGTGTGATAGCCTTTTACGAGCGAAATGTCGTTGTGCGCCACGCGCATTCCGCGTCCGCCGCCGCCGGCCACCGCCTTGATCATCACCGGATAGCCGATTTGCTTGGCGATGGCCAGGGCATCCTGTTCCTTTTCCACGGTGCCATCCGAACCGGGCGGCGTGGGCACGCCGGCCTTTTTGGCCAGCATCCGGCTGACCGCCTTGTCGCCCAGCGCCTGCATGGCCCGCGGACTGGGTCCGATGAAACGGATGTTGCAACTCTCGCAGACCTCGACGAAATGGGCGTTTTCCGAAAGGAACCCGTAGCCGGGATGGATGGCATCCACGTCGGCGACCTCGGCGGCGCTGATGATGCGGTCAATACGCAGATAACTGTCCGCCGCCGGGGCCTTGCCGATGCAAATGGCCTCGTCGGCCAGTTGCACGTGTATGGAATTGGCATCCACCTCGGAATAAACGGCCACCGTGCGGATGTTCAGTTCTTTGCAAGCGCGGATGATCCGGACAGCGATCTCGCCGCGATTGGCGACCAGGATTTTTTCAAACATGGGCTTTCAGTGAAAGCAAACAGGATTAAACGAATGTTTCGGTCGCTGAAGTCAGGCCGGCCGGGCCTTGAACAAGGGCTGGCCGAATTCCACCGGCTTGGCGTTTTCCACCAGAACCTGCGTGATCACGCCTTTGACTTCAGCTTTGATTTCATTCATCACTTTCATCGCTTCGATGATGCATACGACGGATTCGGGACTTATTTCGGTTCCAATCTCAACGTAGCTCGCGGCTTCAGGGGATGGCGCGCGATAAAAAGTGCCGATCATTGGCGATTTGACCTCAACTTCGTTCGTGGCGGGAATCGGTGGTGTGCCAACCGATGCCGATGAGACAGCGACAGGCAGTAAAACTGGAGCGCCACCACCAGCTACTGGTTCATCATACTGAACAATAGGCACGCCGCCGTTGGGACCGCGTTTAAGCCTGATTTTTGAATCCTGACGTTCCAACTCGAACTCCGTAATGGAATTCTTCTTCATCAGGTCAATGATTGCTTTAATATCTTTTATATCCACAGCGCGTTTTCGTTAAAGTAAACTCGAATTCTCGTTTTTTTATCCCAAATTACCAAAAAAGCAGTAGCCAAAGTTCGACTTTGCCTGAATCATTGTTAAGTTGAAAGCCATACTATCCATTTAAAAACTATCGTCAAGTCACAAAATTAAAAAGTTATAAACACAAAAAAACATCAAAAAACCTGATATTAATGCTTATTTTTTGTAACTTTAACGTCAACGGATGCTTCCAAAGCCAAAATATAGGATTTTTGGCCAAAGCCACTGATCTGCCCGCAACAAACCGGTGCAATCAGCGACTTATGCCTGAATTCCTCGCGTGCGTGAATATTTGAAAGATGGATCTCAATGGTCGGCACGCCCGCGGCCGCAATCGCGTCGCGCAGGGCGATACTGGTATGAGTGTAGGCAGCGGCATTGATGACAATTACATCAAACTGTCCCTTTGCCTGCTGGATCCAATCCACCAGTTCGCCTTCCAGATTCGATTGCCGGAAATCAATCCCCACCTTCAACTGCGCGGCCCGTTCGCGCACTTTTGCTTCAATATCAGCCAAAGTGGCGCGGCCATAGACTTTGGGCTCGCGCTTTCCCAACAGATTCAGGTTCGGCCCGTTCAGGAAGAGAATTTTCATGTGCAGCGGGCAGAATAACCGGTCATCGGCGGCTTGTCGATTTGATTTCCGGCCGGCGATCTCCCTTTACTTTACAGTTTGATGTTGCTTCGACTTCGCCCGCTTGTAGGCTGGCATCAAGCACGACGCAGAGAAAAAAAGGACCGATGAGCGAATTCAAATTCCTTTGCCCGGAGTGCGGCCAGAAAATTCTGGGTGACACTGCTTACAGCGGCATTCAAATTGCCTGTCCTACCTGCCAAAAATCCATAACTATTCCCGCTGTTGCTTCGGCTGCTCCGGCACCGGTTGTGAAACCAGCCCTGGCCGATGTTGCAGCGGGCGGCACGCCGCCTCCGCGCGCTCCAATCCCACAAACAGCATCGCGGCCCGCATCATCGTTACCCACCCCAGCTGGTCACCCACAGCAAACTCCGGATCATTTTTCCACGCTGGCGGTTGCGTCCCTGATTTGCTCGGTGTTCGTGCCGCTCGGTTTGGTTCCAGGAATTATTTGCGGACACCTGGCCAAAGCGCGGATGCGGCGCGACATTTTTTTGGTGGGAGAAAAAATGGCCGGCGCCGGGTTGCTCATCAGTTACTGCGTGCTGATGGCAATGCTGGCGGTAACCGGGATCTTCCTTTTGAAACACTGGCAGTCCAGCCCGGTGAAGGTGATGCGCGAGTCACCGGAAGCCGTCGCGGCCATGCAGCCGTGGGTTGTGGATGAAGTGATCATGGGCGAGAACGAGGACGACCATGACGTGGACGGGCAGATGCACTTCACGACGGCGAACAAGGGGAAACCCTGCCACAGCGCGACCCGCGGCGGGTCGTTCAGTTACAGGATGAAAATCCTGCCGCAGCAGGCAATGACGTTGAACTGTCGTTACTCGGGAAGCGAGAAGAAGGACCATGTGTTTGACATCGCCGTGGACAACCAGATCATTGCGACCCAGAACCTCACTGCCATCGCGCCGGGGCATTTTGTGGACATGGAATACAAAATCCCGACGAGCCTGACGCGCGGGAAAACCGAGGTGAAGGTGGAATTTCAGGCGCACGCGGGCATGACGGCGGGCGGACTTTACGGCTGCCAAATATTAAGACGTTAAATCGTGAAGGGATTTGAACTATGAAAACATTTCAGAAATTCTCCCTGTTGCTGGCGTTGGCACTGACGTTCAACTTGCGCGCCGCAGCCGGCGACGTCGCAAAATTCTCCGGCATGGTTGTGGACGCGCAGGGCAATCCCGTGGCGGGCGCAACCGTGGATTTATACCAATACCCGTTGCGCATGGGTTTCGGGCCGTTTGATATGGAGGCGAAGCAGCATGCCATGACTGATGGCCAGGGCGCGTTTGAATTTCCGACGTTTGACGGAATGGGTCTCGTGCTGGTGGCGAAAACCGGGTTCGCGCCGGTTTGGCGGACGTGGTATGCCGCTCCGCCGGAACTCCAGAAAATCGCCCTTAACGCACCATCCACGCTCGCGGGTGTGGTGGTGGATGACGCGGGCCGGCCGGTGGCTGATGCGGAAGTCTGGGTGTCGGCCGCGTTAAACAAGGCCACGACCGACATCGGCCAGCCAAACTTTGTGTTTGGCAAAATCGCCCGCGAACTTTTTTCCGGGCGGACTTCGGCGGAGGGAAAATTTCGCATCGAAAACTTTCCCGCCGATGCGCAAGCCAGTCTCTTGGTGAAAAAAACCGGCCAAGCGCTGCGTCAAACCGCAAACTCGTTCCGATACGATGAACTGCCAATTCACGCCGGACAAGAAGACATCACCCTCACCCTCGACCCGGCTGGAAGCGTCACTGGAAAAGTAGTCGCGCGCGGGACCGGCCAGCCGCTCGCGAACGCGTTGGTCGGCCTTCAACCGTCGGTGCCGGGGATGGGATCTTTTTTATTCGATCCGGGAACAATTGTGTCCGCTGCGGATGGATCATTTCAGATTCCTGATGTTCCCGCCGGTTCTTATCAAGTCATGGCAAATTTTACCAATGAACCCGTCGCCGATTGGGTCGCGGATCGGGTTCCGGTCAAGGTTGCCGCCGGCGAAACCGCCCCCGAGGTGCAGATACAAGCTTATAAAGGTGGCGTCTTGGAAGTGACCGTCCGCGGAAAAGACAATCACGAACTCCTCGCGGACGCGGGCGTGTCGGTGGCGAACGAGGACTACAATCGCGGCGGTTCAACGGGAACAAACGGCGTGGCCTGTTTTCGATTGCCGCCGGGGCAGTTCAACGCGTTTGCAAACAAGGAAAATTGGGCGCAGGCGCAACTGCAGACCACCGTGACGGAGGGGCAAACGACCCGCGTCACAGTTGAGCTGGGGGCATCGTTCAAAGTCACCGGCGTGGTGCGCGACGCTTCGGGCGCGCCGGTTGCGGGCGCGAGTGTCGGAGTGGTTCCGGATTACAGAAATGGCGGCTCGGGCGCAAAAACGGACGCGAACGGACATTACGGGTTGAGCTGGCAAAAGCCGTCGTGGGTTGGATCGTCGAACCAAAGATTTTATCTGATCGCGCGCCATTCGGAGCGAAAGCTCGCGGCCATGCAGGAAATGGAAGAGACAATGACAAATCTGGATGTGACTTTGAAACCGGCGATGAAGGTGACTGGTCGCGTGCAGGACACCATGGGAAAAGCAGTCACGAACGTGATGGCTTATGTTTCAATTCACCAGGAAAATTCGAGTTTTACAATCAGCCGTCAGCCCGTTCATTCCGATGAACAGGGCCGCATCCAGGCGGAAGCGTTGCCGTTGGGAGAGCGTTACGGCTGGTATGTTTCCGCCCATGGTTATGGCAGCGCGCATGAGGAGATGGATGCGGCCGACCCGAAGGCGGACCACTATGATTTTCCTCCGCTCATCGTCAAGCTTGCCGACCGCAAGCTCACGGGCCGGGTGTTGGGCACAAACGGCGCGCCTGTCGCCGGCGTTCAAATCTGGATGCAAAGTGAGGGCCAGCCCAATGGCAACGCGACCACCGATGCCGACGGGCGGTTTGTTTTTGACGCGGTCTGTGAAGGCGCGGTGTCGGTGTCCGCCAATCTGAAAGGCGCTTACGGTTCAGCCCAAGCCATGGGCGGCGATACGAATGTGGTCATTCGTTTCGATGCCAGAAACGTTTCTTACATGGCGGCATCGCAGCAAACATTGACCGGCGTCGTTTACGATCCTTCCGGCAATCCCGCCGTCGGCGTGCGCGTGGTCGTGACGCCGGCCTGGGGGACAGTGGATACCGCCAAGACCGATGCCAACGGGGAGTATTCCGTCAATTGGCAGTCGCAGCCTGGAATGCGCGATGCGAAATATTCCGTCGTCGCGCGGGATGTTGAACGGAACCTTGCCGCGATTGAAGCCATTGGCACCAATAAAACACGCGTGGTCCTGCGGCTGCAGCCGGGCCTTTCCATTTCCGGGACCGTGCAGGACGCGAAAGGCGCCCCGCTGGCTCGCGCGAACATCAATTTAAACATGATGGCCGGGAACATGGGCGGCATGGTGGAATACGAGCCAATCAAAATGAATTCCGACGGGACGTTCACCATTCCGGCGCTGCCGATGGGACAGCAATACCACGTGTATGTTTCTGCCAGCAGCTATGGCTCCGCGCAGAAAAGCGTCGGGAAAACTCAAAGCCAGACCAACAGCATTCAATTATCGCCGTTCAAACTGAAGACCGCCGACCGCCAGCTGGCCGGCCAGGTATTGGGCGCCGATCAAAAACCGTTGTCCGGCGTGCAGGTCAATATCAACGGCAACGGCCAGCCGAACGGCAGCACGAGCACGGACGCGACCGGACATTTCAAGTTCAAGGTTTGCGACGGACCGATAAGCATTTACGTGTGGTCGCCTTCGGATTCGGGTCGGAATAATTCCGGCAATTCGCAGGCGCGCGGTGGAGACACAAACGTGGTTGTGAGAATGGGCGTGCAACAGCAGCAACGCCAGGCCGTCGAGAGAGAAATTCCGCTCAAGCCTCAACCCTGGACATTGAACGCGCTCGTGGCCTGGCCGGCCAATCACAAGACCGGCACGATCATTCTGCTCTCGCTGCAAGCCACGTTGCTTTTGGGGACTGCCGGTGGGGTTTTCTGGTTCACGCGCAAGCGTGGGCACCGCGAAAGCTGATGGCGCAACCCGAAGAGACGCCCGCCTTTTGGCACGTGGAGAACAAAAGCATGGCTATGCGCCATTCGACGAATTGCTGCCAGGTTTGTTTTGCAGCACTCCCAACAAAGTAAAAGCTGTCCAGGCCAGTGCCGGAACATAGAGGCTGAACTCACCCAGTCCTTGGATAAACCAGGCGGATACTCCCAGAAACATGCCGAAGCTTGCCAAGTCGGCAGAACGCCAAATTCGCCGTCCGATTGCAACCAGCGACAGCACAATCCATGCGCCGTAGAGCGTTCCGCCGACAATGCCCGAATCCGAAAATTGTTCGAGGTAATCATTGTGGACGAGGCGGGCCATTTCGGCTTCCGGCGGCTTGATCTGTTCATACGGCCGCTGAAAGGTGCCCGGACCCGTTCCCAGCAGCGGATTTTTGCCGGTAATTTCCACCGCCGCACGCCAGTAATCAAACCGCGCGCCGACGCTGGTAGCGCCGGCGGCAAAGTAACCGTGGAATCGCACGGCAAAAATTCCCAGCCCGATCGCCATGACCGCGGTCAAGGCCGCCCATTTCAACCGGACCGGCCACGGCAAACGAAACAAGCAGACGCCGCCGATGGCCATGGCAATCAGCCAGCCCAGCTTCGAGCCGGTCCAAAAAAATGCCGCGCCACTCAGAAAAATGGTCAGAGCGATTACCACCGCACGAATGGGTGGTCGCAGTCGTTTTGTGCTTTGGAACGCCAAAACGAACGACACCGGCAGCAACAGCAGAATCAAGCCCGCCAGGGCGTTGGGATAGACCAGCGTGCCCATGACGCGTCCTTTGGCAAATTTGGCGAGGATGGCCGGGTTGGGCACGTCCACGCCGTTGGTATTGATGACCGCCTTGTCACGCTTCATTTCCACAAGCAGTTCCGGCGGAATGTTCGTCCAGCCGGTCCGCGTTCCTTCCAACAACATTTGCCGGCTTTGCGGGAATTCGAACAGCCGCTGGTTGATTCCCCGAACGAGGCAAAGCGCAAATGCCGCCAGCACCCCGATGAGCAGCCATCGCAGTGCGTGTTCGCGTCCAATAATAAATGCGCCGATGAAAAAGCAAGCCAGGCATCCGGCAAACTGGCAAAGCGTTGTCGCGGTGAGATTTCCATCCACCGTTTGCGTGGCGGAAAGAAGCTCCCAGCCGAACCAGAGCAACGGCAGCAGCCAGAGCCAGTGCGTTCCCGGCCAGCGCGGTTTGCTTGTGAATACCAGCGCTGCACCTGCCAGCGCGAGCGGCAACAGAATCCAGTTGCCCCAATGCGTCGGCCAGGCGTCCACCCAAAATTCGGAAGGTGAAACCGGCGGCGTGATTTTTTGGTCGAGGATGACCGGATTGCCGAATTTCAGAATCGCCAGGCCGAGAAACAATCCGAATCCCAGCGCGTAAAGCCCGGTTCCGGTCATTTTTTTTTCGGACTTCATTCCGAGGTTATGTTCGCAACCGGCTAAAAATGCAGTTTGAGCAGGCTGACTTCCAGCGCCAGCGCTTCCTGCACGTTGGTGTGCAGCAACCGCTGGGTTTGCTCCAGGGTTTGCAGATTTTCCAATGCCTGGCGCGGGGTGATGCGCCGGGCGACAGCGGCCGCGCCGGGCACTTCGGGAAACTTCAGCAAATTTTTGCCCGCCGCCAGGGTGTGCAGCCACACGTCGCGCAGCCACCATTGCACGAGCAGGAGCGCCTCCGCCCGCTGGCGGCGATATTCCGCTTCGATGGCCGCGGTGAGTTCGTCCTCCCACTTTTCGCGCAGGTCTTTTTCGACTTCGTCGTACTGTTGCAACGGCGAACGGGCGGTGAGGGCCTCCTCCACGCACGACCGGGTTTCGCCGAGCTTTTGCAACAGCGTGTCCAGCAACCGGTAACGGCTGAGCAGGCTTTTTTGCCCGTTGGCCGCCAGTGCGTCAAACCGGGCGAGCCATTCCATTTGCGCCGGGTCGGGCGGGCGGACGCCGTCGCTGAAAAAATTCAGGCGCAGACAGCGCGACAAAATCGTTTCCAAAATCCGCTGCGGCTCAATCGTCAGTAAAATCAACACCGATTTGGCCGGCGGTTCCTCGAGGGTCTTCAAAAAGGCGTTGGCCGCCTGGACATTCAACCGGTCCGCCGCCGCAATGACCGCGATTTTGTATCCGGCTTCCGTCGGCTTGAGCTGGATTTCGCGCATCAGCTCGCGCATTTGCTCGACCGTGATGATGCGCGATTTGGATTCCGGTCGCGCCCAATGAATGTCGGCGTGGGTGTCGTGATCAATTTTCCGGCAGTTGGGGCAGGCGTCACAGCAATCGGTCGCCACGCCGCCAGTTTTGACGGGTTGCTGGCAGTTCAGTGTTTTGGCCAGCGTGCGGGCGAGCACTTCCAATTCTTCGAGTTGATCGCCGGCGAACAGGTAGGCGTGGCCCAGCCGTCCGCGGGCGAGCGAACGCTGGAGCAGCTCGACGCCTTGCGTTTGTTTTGAAAAAAGCTTGAAGGCCATGCGCGTTTGAACGGGATTGTGCGCGCCCCCGGCCGATGGGCAAACAAAAATTTATTTGGCGGGGCGTTTTTTTCAGGCTTCATCCCGGTGCGGTTTTTGCCGCCACGCGACAGGTTGGCGCGCTCAACTTGAAGTTGTTTTTCACCGGGCTGGTGTCCTGAACGGGAGGCAAAAATTTCATGAGGTAATGATTGCCAATTGTTTCTTGCGCTCGGCGGAAGAATCAACGCTCCTGGTTCTCCGGCTTGCCGGGTTCGTCGAGAAGCTGGATGCTGGTGGCCGGGCCAAGGTCGGGATCTTTCCACGAAGACAAAGCCCAGACGACTTTCTTGTCCGGCGTCACTTCGATGGCCTGCACCGGCGCATTGGCCGGATCCACCTTGCCCGACCACTCGTTGTGCCAGTTATTGATGATCGTGTTCCCATTCGGCAGGCGCACGGCGAGTTGCAGGCTGGACAGCTTGTAATCCGGCGCGTCGGCGGGCGTCCATTCCCAGACCGTTTCGCCGGCGTGGTTGACCTCATGCACAAATCCGCGATTGCTGACCACGAGAACGTTCCCGTTCTTGAGCGGCGTGGCCGACCAGATGCCCGGCACGTCCAGCGACCAAAGCTCCTTGCCATTCAAGTCATACTCGGCGGCCCGGCCCAAATCCATGTGCGCGACCAGCAACGTGCCGGCATCCGTCATCCGCGCATGGCGGAAATGGCCGTGGGTGCCTTTGGGATTTTTCACGGGCAAAACAAATTCACGCTCGGTTGCGCCCGTGGTTTTGTTGACGATGACGAACTTCGCCGGATCGCCGTTCTGCACAAACCACACGCTGTTCGTGCCGTAAGGTTGCGCGGTGTGGATTTCGGTGTTCGGTGGCGCATCGAAATTCCAGACGACTTGTTTATCCGCGTTGATTTCGGTGACGCCAAACTGATGCGCGAAAAGAATGTTGCCGTTCGGTTGCAGCACGGCGTCGCTGATCTCGCCTTTGCCCGGATGAACATAAGACCAGGCCACCTTGCCGTCGCGCACAATGAACATCCGCTCCGTCTTCCCCTCGCCCGCGTAAAAGAAATCGTGTTCGGCCAGACCTTTGCCGGGCAAAACCGCCGGGATTTGCGGTGTTACCGGGTTGCCGGGCGCCGTGCCCAGCGGCAGGTAAATCAACTCGATACCCTTGCCTTTGGTCGGATCGAGATTGCGGGAGTATTGTTTGGTTGCGTCACTATCCCAGCGTTCATGAACACCGAGGCTCGGGACGACTTTCCCATCCTGTTTGTAAACCGTGCCCGACGGCGCATGATCCGGTTGCGCCATTTCAAAGAGATAATCGTCCGCGTTGGCGCGGAGCAGAATGCGCGGATGGCCGTTCGTATCGTTGTTGTTCCTGGTCTGAGCGAACAGAATATCCAGCCCAACGGAATCCAGCGCCACGCCGTCCATTGAGGCCAGGATACTCGCCGGCCAGTCCGGATTTTCGTAAGGCTCGACGCGGTTGTTGAATGGCGGATTTGGGAAATGCACCGGGTAAGTGCGCCATTTGCGCCCGCTGTAAAGTCCGTCGAGCACAAACAGGATCGTCTTCGCACCGAGGTGGGGCGAGGCTGCCATGTCCACGAGGGGAGAATAGGCGTTTTTGACCGCCTCCTGATCCGGATTGATCATGGAGTGCAACTCCCACGGCCCTTTGATCGAACCGAAATGATTCTTTCCACACATGGAGATGGCGGTTTGACCCGAATCTCCATCCTCCATGTTGTTATAAGGATAGGAATGCGCCTTGAGCAGCGCCAGATTGACGAGGTAAGTGGCGTCGGAAACCTGTTTGGGAATCAGCTTGGCTTCCTTGTATTTGCCGTTGGAGTAAACCACCCCTTCCACCCAATCCGGCGTCTCCAGCCCATGATAATCACCGTAGCCTGGATTTTTTGGCTGGCTCGCCTTCGACGGCGATGCCTGGATGAAACGGACGTCCTTAAACTCGCTCCACACCTTCGTGAGGATATACGGCGGGATGAAGCGGCGAACGTCATACACGATGATGTCCTGCGGCCGCACACGTGCCTGATTGACGAGCTGGCGGACCATGGCCAGAACCACCTGCGGCGAGGCATCGCTGTAATTGTCGGCCTTCACGCCATCCTCGCTATTGTTCAAATTGATTTTGACGGCCACGACTTCACCCGGCTGACAGCCGCGCTGGGCCATGCCGCGGGAATTCTTGTTGTAATACTCGAAAATCGCCTGCCAGGCCCGCTCGCCGTTGGTGGCGCTGGTGAGCTTGAGCAGCGTGGCGGACAGCATGGCATCCACGTGCGCCTGATCGGTGTTGGCGTCCAGCCACCATTGATCGCTCTTTTGTTTCCAATTGCCCGCCCACCGGGTGGCCTGCGGGTCGCGCGCCCACACCACGCGGCCGGGATTGATGCCCCGCGCGATGCCGACCGGCTCGTTCGGTTTGGCCGGAATGAAATTCCAGTCCGTCGGCGGTTTGCCGGCGTTCTGCGCCGCGCTGTTGCCGGTGAACGAAATCAGCGTCCACGCCACCACTGCCAGCACTGTCAGCAGACCACAACAGGTCGCGAACCGGACGCGGGCGAGGCGGGAAAAACCGGAATTGATGGCCACCACGCCGCACAGCCAGAGGACAAAGCCGGAGGCGATGGGAAATGCCGCACGCTGGCACGGATAGCTCGCGCGGCTCGGCTTGGGGATGACCCGCACCAGGAACCAAACCAGCGCCGCCGCGCCGGAAAAGATCGCAGCCAGTCGCAGAAGGGAACCGCTGGTGCGTTGGCTCAGAGTTTTTGCCAAAATCAACAAAGTGGATTTCATATTTTTCATTTTAAGTTGCCGGCTGACGAGGGTTTATTTTCTCTATTTCCGCCTCCATCAGCAACAAAGAACGGGTGCCACCCGGTGGAACGCCGATCTCCGAATCGGCATCACAGGTTTTCCTGCGCGGTTGCCGTTCGTGCCGGTGGAGCTTCCGTGATGGTGGCAAAACCGGCGGCGGTTGGATGGCAGTGGCAGTTGCACGTGTGGGCATTGGCATCACGGCAACGGAATTGCGACGAGAGCAGCGTTGGGTTCACGGCGCATTTGGCGGAAAACACAACGCCGTTTCGGTCACGACAGCGTCCGCACATAAAAAGCAAGCCCCAGCCGGGTAGGTTGATCCGCCGGTCGGGACTGGAATAATGAAGCTGCGGCAGGTTACTGGCAGGTTAATTGGAAATTAATTTGACTGGCGGTGATGCCGCCATATGCGCTTCCCGCATTCATATCGCCAATGCGCACCCGGCTTCTTTGACATCCGAGATTAAAACTTTGCCGTCACCAATTTTGCCCGTCCCCGCTGACTTGATGATGGCGTTCACCGCTCGTTCCGCGTTTTGGTCTCCCACCACCAGATCAATTCTGAACTTCGGCAGAAAATCCAGGGTGTATTCGCCGCTGCGGTAGGTTTCCGTATGCCGGTTCTGGCGGCCAAATCCTTTCACTTCACAAACGGTCATCCCATCAATGCCGATCTCCTCCAAGGCATCCTGAACTTCATCCAATTTGGAACGTTGGATAATCGCTTCAATTTTTTTCATATTTTTTCAGTGTCATTCAATCCTTCAACTGCATTTGTCTTTGGCTGCTCCACCTCCTTTAGCAACGGCGATGCCAGCCGGGGTCATCACCAGGCAGATACCCGCAAAATGCCCGTTTTATATAGTTTTTTGGGGTGTTAACAATTTGGTGCCGTTCAAAAATCTCCGTCATTACTGTTTCCTTTTGCCCAGCCGACAAGATTCTCGCCAGCGCACCAGCAAGGTGTTGTCCTGTCAGATTGTTGTTCACGGGATTCCGCCGCTTCCGAGAGGGGGGCGCGGTGAATAACATGAAGTGAAGGGGTCAGGCCTAGAATTATGACATATTGGAGCGATTGCCCAAGGGTGCGCCGGAGAAGGTGGTGCTGGCGTGGTGGCTTCGGCGGCGGACGACGGTGTCGCTGCGATGGGTGAGTGAGCGATTGGGGATGGGCCACTACACCCGGGTGACCCAGGCAATCAACCGGGCCGGCCGGCAACCGGGTTGGAAGCTGAACCGAATCAAACGCAAGCTGGCGCGGCTGGAAACCATGAACCAGGTATGAACAGACTGAAATGTCATAATCTAGGACCCTTTCACTTTCATTGGTCTTCGTGAGAACCAGCTTTTGAATCATACGGATTAAAATAGTTTAGTCGGTTCATAAATGGGTTGGCCCTTAATTAGCATGACCTTGACGTGGTGGCTGGCGTACCAGTCGCAGACGCACTGCTGCGCGTCCTGGCTGACCGGCAGGTCAGCCCTACCGTTTTGAGCGGCAGCCTTTTTTGCCATGAGCGGAGCATAATAGTTTTCAACCGGCTTGCAAGTTCGTGCCGCTGTCCGGCGCGGCGGATGATACGCTGTATTTCCAATAAACCGGCATTCCCATAAGTTTTTTGTCGGATTTGACGCCGGGTGGCGCTTTACTGGTGATAAATGACGGATCACCGAACATTGCTCGCGGATTATGCCGCCAACGGCTCGGAGGAGGCGTTTCGCGAATTGGTGGCGCGTTACATTGACCTCGTTTATTCGACGGCCGTGCGGCTGGTCAACGGCGACACTCACCGGGCCGAAGATGTCGCGCAA
>Ga0182027_10009727_pt1 | contig 13764 bp, 16 predicted proteins | sample 712E1DmetaG_FD_121300 | JGI IMG/M metagenome (GOLD analysis project Ga0182027, IMG submission 121300) | Permafrost microbial communities from Stordalen Mire, Sweden - 712E1D metaG (Illumina Assembly) | ecosystem: Environmental > Terrestrial > Soil > Wetlands > Permafrost | place: Sweden...
AATTGATTGAACCCTTTGGGTTCGGGTTGGGCCGGGCTTGAACGCATTCGACCCTTGTCGGTGGCCCATAATTCATCCCGGACGATGTCCCATTGCCAATGGTGGAGTCCCGCTGCGTTCGCCGCCAGACTCATCCGCGCTTCGCTCTCCCGCAACTCCCGCCCCAGTTGCGCGGCGCGGAGCGCGTCCCGGCTCAACTCGCAGCTCATGGCCAGCAACACGGCGAGGAAGGGAAAACTCACGATGATGGGCATCCGCAGCACGCCCGCCGCCACCAATCCAGCCTGAGCCGACGCGAAGAGGATGAAGAAGCCCAACGTTCCGCCCACCATTAGTGCGCGTCTTCGCGATTCACGCGCTCCGGTGCGCCACAACCGGAGAGAGGCATCCACCACATAAACAAACTGCACGAGCGCCGCGAACTGACCGAGCCGCACCCACGGATTGGGCGTCCACGCGCCGAGCATGGACACCGGCTCACCGAGGAAGTTCACCGATTGCAGGCTTTGGATGGCGCGGATATGCAGGTTGAGTCCTGTGCTGAAGTTCATCACCACCGCCAGCAGCCGCAAACCCAGCGCCGCCCCGAGCAGCCATACTTTTCCGGTGCCAAAGTAGAAATGCACAAACCCCAGGCTGCCCACGGCAATAAACCCGTACGCAAAATGCCCCCACCGGATCGCTGCTCCGTATTCTGCCGGCGACTTTGCATACATGGCGCCGAACTCACCCGCCGACATCCCGATCACGCCAGCCGCCAGGACGAAGAAACACAGATAAGCCCACGAACGTCGCTCCCGAAACCAGATCAGCAAATAGATCGTCGCCAATGTGAAACTCACAGAGGCAATCATGGACCAGATGATGGTGACCCAGCTCATTGCAGGTGGTAATCAGTGATCGGTAATCAGTAATCAGTTACGGACAACGACAATAACAAGTGCTGCGCGCCGCGCCAAGTCGAGGTTGAGGGCGCCGATCACTGATTATGGCAGTTTCAATCAACATTGGCACAAATGCCAATCCGGTAGGGCTGACCTGCTGGTCAGCCAAAAGGCGGCGCAGCAGCGCCGCCCTACCATGTCAATGCGCCAATGTTGTTTTGATTTGCCATACTCTTCGCTTCGCGCTCAGAAACCGAAGAACTCCATGACTCGTCACCTCGTCTCCTACAAAGGCATCATTGGTGGGTATGCCACCACCAGGCGCCCGCCAACAACCCCACGGCGATGAGGAAGAGCAGGAAGCGGAAGAAAAACTTGCCCGCTTTGAACACCAGCACGAGCAAAATAATACCGCCCAACACGGCGGCTCCGGTCGGCAGATCGTGGGCGCTGAGGTTGCTGAAGAATTCTTTGATTTTGTCGAGGTTCATAATTTTTGGGGGTAATGGCGCAGTTGGCCGGTTTGGTTCATGGGTTCATGTTCTGGCGGACGTCCACCAGCACTTGATCGAAGGCGTGGAGCCGGATGAGGCTCAGGCGCGGGAACTCGAAATCGAGGATAACATAAACAGCCAACGTCATGATCAACGCGAAGGCCGAAGCGTGAAACCAATTGCGCTATGCCGGCGCCCAGGTCGAAACCCGCCAGCAGCGAACCGGCCAGCACCAGCAGCAACAACATCCCCAGAAACATTCCGAGGACGACCAGAAGTCCAAGTAACGTGATATTCATATTCGTGATGTTTTCATGGTGTAACAGTCACATCCGTTTCCGGGGTTGAATGGGTTGCTTCCGCAGGTCCGCGACGACCCGTTCCACCTCGGGAATGGCGTGCGCGAAGTATTGCTTGAATCCGCGGCAGAGATAGTTCAGGCCCGGCTCGCCGTCGGCGGTGCGGATGATCCGGTTCTTCGGACATTCGCCCCAGCAATCGCTGAGATATGGACATTGCCGGCAGTAGTTCGGCAGGGTCTCGTTCTTGGCGTAACCGAATTTCACCTGCGTCCGGGAAAAAACCTGGTTGTCGAGCGCCTGGTCCTGGATGTTGCCCAGGCGGTATTCCGGATAGACATAATGGTCGCACGAGTAAACGCCGCCGTCGTGTTCCACCGCCACACCCTTGCCGCAAAATTCGCCGTAAATGCAAACCTGCGAGCCCAGGCCCATGTGCTGCGACACCAGCGTCTCGAAGTGGTTCACCAAAACCTTGCCCAGATCCCGGCTCCGCCATTCGTCAAAGGTTTTGCACAGGAAATATCCCCAGTCGTCGGGATCCACCGACCAGTCGGTCACGATGGAGTTCGGGTGGCCGGGCCGCGCCTCGGGGTCGCCGTCTCTGGGCAGGGCGGCGTTATTCCACTTGTGCGGCGCCGTTTTCTCGAAGCCCTTGTACTCGACGATGGGAATGAACTGCAGGTAGGTGGAATCCAGTTCGCGCCGGAGAAAGCGATAAACGTCCAGCGGTTTTCGGGCATTGAACCGGTTGACGCACGTCAGCGTGTTGAATGGAACTCCATAATGCTGGAAAAGCTTCGCGGCGTGGAAAACTTTTTCGAATGTGGGTTTGCCGCCCTTCGTGACCCGGTATTTGTCGTGGATTTCCCGGGGACCATCAATGCTCAGCCCCACCAGGAACCGGTTCGCTTTGAGAAACTCGCACCATTCCTCGGTGATCAGCGTCCCGTTGGTCTGTAGATCGTTCTGAATCTGCTGCCCCGGCTTCGCGTATTTCTTTTCCAGCGCGACGACCTTGCGGAAGAAATCCAGCCCCATCAACGTCGGCTCGCCGCCCTGCCAGGAAAACACCACCTCCGGCCCAGTCACCCCCGCGATGTATTGCTGGATGAACCGTTCGAGCAGTTCGTCGGACATCCGGCCGGTGCCCGGGCCGCCGGACAGGGTTTCCTTGCTCAGGTAGAAGCAATAGGTGCAGTCGAGATTGCAGGTGGACCCGCCGGGCTTGACCATGACGTGAAACCGCCGCCGCGACCGGTTCCCGAGCAGTGACGGCGCGTCATATTGGTCAACCGGTCGTGGCGGCACTCCCACCTCGGCGACCTTGAAGCCGGCGGGCTGGGATGCGGGCTGGGTTTCGTCAGGATTCATCATGGCATTTTTAACAGGAGGGAGCGGAGAAAGCAGAGATTGTTTGGGCCGGCTCTGCTGCCTCTGCCCGCTCCTGTAAAATTCTTGAGTTCATCGGTTCAAGTCCTGGCTTCATCGGCCGGCTCCCGGCAGGATCAGGCGGTGAACCTCATCGGTCAACTTCATCTCGTGGAAATTAATGAGCAGGCCGATCGGGACGTTCAGCAATTTCATGTAGCTCAGGGGTTGGGCTTTGTGGATGGGTAGAATTTAATCCACGGCTTTTGCTTCCATCAGAACGCAACCTTTCACCAGCAGATCGAAGCGCAGCGGTTCTTCGCGCGTGAATCCCTTGCAAGAAATCGCCACGAACTTCTGGCTCAGGCACGACAACCCGCGCAACTCGATTTCCTTCGTCAGACACCATTCGTAGATGGATTCAATCAGGCCCGGCCCCTTGTCACGATGGACCTCGATGGCCGCACCAATGATGCTTTCAGTCAACCCGGATGCCTTTTCAAACAAGGGATGCAGGGTGAACGGTTTAACAGGAGAACACAGAGGAAACAGAGTGTTTCTTTTTCGTCTCCGTTCCCTCCGTTTGCTCCTGTTCAAAAGATTTTTTATGTTCGGTTCATCTTCGATTCAATTGATCCAGCCCTGTTCCTGAAATCGCTGCTTGAGCACTTTGGCGATTTCCTTGGCAGTGGCGTCGGCCCGGCCCTCAACTTTGCTGCGGCCGCTGGCCTCCCCATAGGCTTTCACCCCGCTGCTGATGATGAGTCCCGCCGGGTTGGCGGTGAGAATGAAGCTGGCAGCTCCCAATCCCAATGCCACTCCCGGGATTTTGTTGCCACCGGCGTCCAGGGTGTCGGAGTTGAGTTTGCGCAGCCCTTGGGCCGTCATCTGCCAGCCTTCCACCGCCGTTCGCAACTCGGACGCCCCGTAACCAAACCCGATGACGACGCGCTTGGTGGCACTGCCCTCGTTTATCGAAAGGAGATAGCCCCGGATCACAAGGTCATTGATCTGCGGTTTGGTTTCCGTCGAAGCCCGCTGTGCCGGCATTCCCAAGTCGTGTATCCGCCCGACCAGCTCCGCCGCAATTTCAACGCCCAACTGCCGTCCCGCCGCGATCTGTCCGGGAGTTTGGGGCGTGGCATCCACGGAATACTGGCTGGCCAGCGCGGAGTCGGCCGGAACACCGGCGGCGGTGGCGGCGAAGTCGTACACCAGGATGTTGCCGGGTCGCGGGAGCGGCCCGGTGACAAGTATTTCCTGGCTGGTCACCTTGGTCGAAGCACACCCGGTGGCCAGAACCATGGCGAACAGGCACGGGATGAAGATCGCCAGTTTTCTCCGAAGTGCCGGGGAACCTTCGGATGATTCGCGGGAAAAGGTCAACGCGCCGACGAGAATGGATTTGGTTTTCAATACTTTAACAGGAGGTGACGGAGGAAATAGAGATTTCCGTTTGGGGCTTTGTTATCTCTGTTTGCTCCTGTTCGATTGATTTGCTTTTCATTTTTTCACTGTCCCGGCGTCTTTGACACAGCGGAAGCCGAGGTGATTGCTGCCGGTGTCAACGTCCCCTTTGCCGCGCGTGCCCAGCATGTAACGGGTGCAATACTGGTCCGTACACAGAAACGAGCCGCCGCGCTGCGCCCGCTGGGGCTGGTCGTCGCCGGGACTGTAGCTGGCGGCCGGGCCTTGCGGATTGCGCGCCACGACGATGCCCGCCAGCTTGAGCCGCGCATAGGTGTCGGGCCGATACCAGTCGCTGCACCACTGCCAGACGTTGCCGGCCATGTCGAAAAGTCCGTAGCCGTTCGGCGGAAATTGCCCGACCGGCGCGAGGCCAGCGAAGCCATCCTCGCCGGTGTCCTTCACCGGAAACTGGCCCGTGTAGATATTCGCCATCCATTTGCCGCCGGGCCTGAATTCATCACCCCACGCATACGTTTTGCCGCTCAAGCCGCCGCGCGCGGCAAATTCCCATTCCGCCTCCGTCGGCAGCCGCTTGCCCGCCCACGTCGCGTAAGCCACCGCGTCGGCGTAGGCGATTTGCACCACCGGATAATTTTCCCGGCCCTTCAAGTCGCTGTCCGGCCCGGTGGGATGACGCCAGTTCGCGCCATGCACATAACGCCACCATTGAAAATAATCATCCAGCGGCACGGCGTTCGTCGTGGGCGTGAAGACCGTGGAACCGGCCACCAGATTTTCCGGCGGCGCGGTGGGAAACTGCTCCTTCGTCGGCGCGATCTCCGCCACGGTCACATAGCCGGTGGCTTTGACGAATTTTTCGAACTTCGCGTTGGTCACATCGTTCGTGTCCATCCAGAAGCCGTCCACATAAACCCGGTGGATGGGCTGTGCGTCATGCACGGAGTTCATCGTGGCCATGGTACAGACGCCTTCGGACGGCACCTCGCAACCCATCGAGAATTCACCGCCGGGAATCCACACCATGCCCTCGGGCGCGGGCCCGGGCGCGGGAGATTTATTGGAAACCGTCGGGCCGAAGGGGAACGCCGCCGCGTTGGTCGCGACTGCCGCGTTTGTCATCGGCTGCGCTTCCGCAGTCGGCCGGGCCAGCGCCGACATCAACGCGATGGCCACCGCGGCCAGGGTGGCGCGGGCGGACGCTGTTGATTTTTTGCCGGCCCTGGAGCCGGGGTTTGATGTTATCTGGATGGATGGCTGGGAAGCTGGTTTTGACCAGGGCTTAACCTGCTTGAGATTGCGCACGGGCACTTTTTTCGCCCGGGGTGTGATTTCGGCTTCCGCCGGGGAGGGTTCAGATTCGGCGCCGGAAAGCCAGGTGACGGCTTCCTCGAAATCATTGAAGGCCTGAACACTCCAGCCGCGCAGTTTGGCGATGGATGCGAACATGTCGGCGCGCCGATGCGGATCGGAACGGTAAAGCACGGCCAGCCGCTGCCGGTGTGTGAACCCGATTTCGTGGAACGTTTTTACCAGCGTCACCAGATCGTCCGGCGAGAACACCGGCTTCGGACCCGGATGCAGCGCCCGCAGATCCAGCAGGGCCTGGTTGATGCCCCGTTTCCAGCAGGCGCCAGCCAGGACCGCCAGCAACGCCTTGCTGGCTTTCAGGTCAAGGCGGCCCTGCGCTCCCAGGCGGATGAATTCCTGAGCCCGAATGATTTGAAGTTCCGTTGGCATATTTAAGAGCAACCAAATTGCCCCGCCACCGGTGCGAATGCAAACGCAGAAGCAAACGCCTGATTAGGGGGCCAGTGTTAAACCAGTTGGTTCGGAAATATGAACCGGCATATACACCGCGTATTTCCTGGTTGGCCCGACATTCCGGCCGCCAATTCTGTCAAAGGTGCATATGGCGGCGCCTTCATGGCCCTTGAGCATGTCGCTTGCCATGACAATAAGCGAAGGGGATTCCTTTATGGTTTCAAACACGGATTTCCCGGTGAACCCTGTTATCGGAGTATAAAGAATCGTCCCGTCAGGGCTGACCACCCAGGCATATCCGGTTTCGCCGATCTTGATTACATCCAGATAGCGATTCGCGAGGCTCTCGAAGTTTACCAGTATGGCAATTGCCCCTTTGAATTCAGATTCCCGGAAAACCGGCCCATAGATGGCAATCGAGTTATATCCCTCAATTGCCATGAAGACATCGCTAATCGCCGGCTTGTGATCGCGCAGCAGTTCACGCACATGCTGCTGATTTGAAATATCAACTCCCACCGAGCTGCTTTGGGGAAAGTTATAGATTATTACGCCTCTTTCATCCACGCGGGTGATGGACATGATCTGCTCCTGATTGGCCTCATCGAATAGTTTCATATAGCGTTGACCGACGGCGTCGTTATCCACGATCTCATCCATCCTTGACAAGGAGCTTAAGTTTCGAGTCCCGTTGCGAAGAAATCTTCAATTCCCCGGGCCGCCTGTCTGGCATGGATCTTCTGCTCTTCATGCAGCTTCTGGATGGCGGTGTTCCTGGCCTCCTGGTAAAAGAGGCTAAAGAGAAAAACGCAAGCACCAGCAAATGCAATCGCCAGGGCTATGAACGTTCTTTTGTAATGGGTATTCAACCATTACAGCTACGTTTTAACTCCACCTTCCATGCGTAGAGTTGCGGGCCGCTCCTCGAGGAAGCGGCCCGCGCATTTCAAAACCAATCCGGTTGATTTGCCCTGCCGATTTTAACTGGAACTGACAGGTGGCGCCACCAGCTTCACCGGTGGAATCGTCCACGTGCCGTCAATGATTGAGGGCGGCGTTCCCCGCGGCCAATAAAGCCGGAGCATCAGGATGAATTTGCCCTCCGGCGCCGGCAGCCAGTTGGATTCCTTGTCCGTGCCCGGCGACTCGTGCTGGAGATAAAGGTCCACCGCACCGTCCGCGTTGGTGGTGAACTGACTCCGGCTGCTCAGCGTGTAGCGAGTCAGCGGGTTGGCCGCGAAGAAGAATCCGGCATCGTACATCGTCAACGACCAGAATGCTTCGGCGGGTGGCAACTGGCCGGCGTCGAAATGCAGGACGTACTGGTTGGTGCCTTGGTAGGGCTTGCCTTCGGCATCCACCAGGGAGGTTGGATACACGGCATCCTGCGGCCGGTTGCAGCCCAGGCCAACGGCGGTAATGGTCGCCCGCTGGAGATAATCCGTGCCATAAACACCAGCCTTGGTCGTGAAGATCCAGCCGTTGGTGAGGGTGCCCGCATCATGGTAATGGCCCATGATTTTATCAAAGGCGGCCTTCGGCACACTGTGCAGAGCCTTGGCCACATCCGGGCCGAACTTGTTGATGTCGAAATCCTGGCCCGGGACGATGCCGAGCTTCGCCAATTTTTCGATCACGGGTGCATCCGCTGCGGCGGGCGGATTGTCTTTCATCAATTTGGCCAGCAGGTTGAAATAATCCTCCGCGTTCAGAGCGTTCACCTGATTGCGCACCGGCGTCTTCAGGTCAATGTTCGTGTCCACGGTGCCCGGCGGCGGCGTGTAGGGCTGGCCATACGAACTGAGCGGAACCACCGAGATGTCGTCCTGCATCTTGTGCACCGCGTCATAATCTTCCGGCGTGCCGGCGCAGTAGATGCGACCAAGGATCCAGACTATGCTGGTCGGCGATTTATATTCGGTCACGCCGTCGGGCAGCGTGCCGCTCCAGCCGGGGCCGGTGATGGCGTATTTCTGTGGGCCGGTGCCGGTGGTGCGTTTGCCGGGGTCCTGGAACACGTCGGTCCAGCCATCGAGCATGGGAAACAGGCAGTAGCGGTCGTTCGCATCGGGCAGGCTCAGAATCCACGGTTCCTTGCTCACGTCCAGCCAGGCCATGGTGTAGAGCGTGTCGGCGTTGGGAGCCGTTACCTGTTTGTCGTCGGGGGTCGGATAAGCCCGCAACCGGAGGAACTGTCCCATCGGCGCGGCCTTGCCTTCGGGTTTCTCCACGTTGGTCAGCACGCGCCGGGTGTATTCCATCGTGACCAGCGGGTAGCCGAAAATATAGGCCTCGGTGCCAATCGCGGCAGCCTCATCCGGTGTCAGCGAGGGTGCGGCGGGCGCGGCTGCGACTGGTGCAACGGCGGCTGGCGGGGGTGCAACCGGAGCATGCTCCGGCGTCGTTACCGCAATCATGAAGGCCCGGATGAGCCGCACCCCCACGTCGTTGCCCGGTTTTATTTTGGACAGTTTGATGTCCGGACCGGCTTTCACCATCTGGGTCGAACCACCCACCATTTGCAAAGTCACCTCGCGATTCAGCTTGTCCACACTCATGACTTTGGCGGTGAATCCGATGGTATCAACCATTTTGCCAGCCGGTTTCTCTCCCAACGCCGCCCGGACGATGACGGAGGCGGCACCGGCGCTGGGCGGCACACCACCCTTTACCAGCACAATGGCGATGGCCTCGGCCACCTGAGCCGTGACCTGGTCGCCCACCTGGATCTGGTCGAAGTTGAGCACCTCCGGTCCGCACTCGTAGTTGATCAGACTGCCATCCGGGCGTTGAAGCACCACGGTGCGGTTGCTGGCATTGACGGATTGCACGGTGGCGACCGCCGAAGCAGCATCAATGACGATCCCACCCCGCATGGCCTGCGGGGCGGCAGCTTGCGATTTGGGCGTTGACGAGCAGCCGTTGAATGCCAGCAAGGCTGCCGGCAGCAACAGCATCGCGGTTAACTTCAGAACTTGTTTTTTCATAAGCTCCTTTCTCTCTTTTGGGGTTGGTATGAGATTTGGGTCCGGGAAATTGAAGTTCTACGGTTTCTCCAGCACGAGTACGGCGGCCTCCGTGGCCCGCACCGAGACGTTATCCCCCACATTGACATCCGCCAGATTGACGGCTTCGCTCACGTGGATCGTCCTGGTCCGGCCATCGGCCAATAGGAGGGTCACGGTGTAATTCCAGGCATTGATGGCCTTGACCTTGGCGGTAAACACCAGTGTCGCCACTTCGGTGGCGACGGCTTGCGCGCCGCCCGGCAGGCGGACGCGCAGCCTGGCGGATTTTGAACCGGCACCGGCCGGCACACTGTTCATTCCGAGGAACACGGCGAGTTCCTCCGCCACCGAGACTTTGACCACGTCGCCGGCTTTGATGTCATCAAAACCGGGCGCACCCGGAGCGGCTTTGTAGGTGGCCTGGCTGCCGTCCGCACGTTTCAGCACGACCAGACGTTTGGCGTGATCGACGGAAACCACTGTTGCAGTGGTCGTGGCGGCGTCGGTTGCGATTTCACCGCCAAAATCCGTGGCGTTGGCATAGGCGGCGGGATTGGCTGGCTCATTCACCTTTCCCGTGGCGGGTGTTGACGAGCAGGAGGTGAATGCCAGCAGAGCCACCGGCATCAGCGCCGTTACCGCGAACTTCAACGTCCGGTGAGCCGTTGGATTTTTAAATGTCATGATAAAGCAATATGTCCGCGCCGATGCCGCTGTCCAGCATCACTTCATCCGGCGACACGGCAAAATTATAAACGAGCACCTGCCTGGGCTTGGGGAGAAATCCCTGATACTCGCTTTGCGAGGTCACGTCCGTGCTGGCGCAGCCGGTGAAGAGGCTGATGACGCATCCCGCGATGCTTAAATTCAAGATCGTTTGCCTTTTCATAAGTGATTCCTTTCCTCCAGTTTGGATTGTTTGCACAAAACCTTCTCTGGTTTCAGGTCCTCCGTACGGCAAGCCCGGCTGAAGAAACCAGCCGCATCATTTCGTCATCCGCCGCGAAGCTTACCCGGTTCCCCCACAACCGCAACCAAACATCGGCTGTAATCTTAAAAACCTGCGGAGGCAACCGGGCCGAAGGGAGGAACGTCTTCGACTCGGTTGTTCAAACCAACCCGTTCCATTTTCGGTTCTTGCCTGCTCTTTCGTGAAATCGCCGGTTGGGTCTCGAAGTCAGCTTCCCGTTTCCGCCCCCGTATATTTAATCGCCACGCCGACAACCACGCGTCCCACAATCTGTTGAACGGAACGTCCATACCAGGGCCCGGTGACCATCGCGCCCGTGACTTCCGTCCGGTCAAACACAATCACAATGGCGTCGGCGCCCATTTTGGCCGCCGCGTTGCGCAAGGACTCTTCAATTTTCTGCACACTGATGTTCTCGCTGGAGGGTTCCGCCCGGATCTCGCCCAACTGCACGTGCGGACGGTCCGGTTCCTTGCGCAGAATCTGGATCTGTGCCGGGTTCGACGGCGGATAGGGCTGTACCCCGATATACTGGTTGGAATTGATGGAAACGATGTTGCAGCCGGTCACCGCGAACAGGATGACGACGGCCCCGAACAGGGCGAGGCAACGGAATGCGATATTCATGTTCGGTTTTGGTTTCATGGTGTTTCGTTCCGGTTCTTTGATTCTATTCGCAGTGTCTCTCATTGCAAATCCCATTTGACTCGAAACACGTCCACAGCCCGCCTGCGCGAGACACGCGGACACGATCCTGGACCACCCCGGGTCAATCCACATCCGCGGCCTATCCACAGCCGGTCTGCGGACACGAAGTGAATTCGGGAGTCTTCATGAGAAGACCCGTCTCGCCGCCGGTATTTTACTTATTTTGGCGACGCGCCGGCGATGCTCAGGGTGAGTTCAATGGTGTCGGAAACCTTGTCCTCAAACTGGCCGGGCATGATGTTGAAATCGCCGCGCTTGATGGTGAAGCTGGAGCGGATGACCAGCAAATCGCCTTTCTGGTCCGGCACGCGCTGGCCAAGCTTGTCTTTCATGTAAGTCAGTTTCACGGGCACGGTGATTTCCCGGGACACTCCTTTGAGCGTGAACGTGCCAGTCACGTCCGCCGTTGTTGTGTCATCGGCAATCTTGACGTTCTTGATTTCCTTCGATTCAAAACTGATTTCAGCAAACTTCGCCGCGTCGAGCCATTTATCGCTCAACATATGTTGTTTTTGCATCGGGTTCGGCAGCATGAGCGACGTGGTGGCCACGATGATTTTCCCTTTCGTCGCAGCGGGATTCGCCGGGTCGAACGTGACTGTGCCGGAAATGCCGCTGGCGCTGCCGTTGATGGCCTCCAGCGGCGCATCGAGCTTGAATCCGGCGTTGTTGATGCCCTTGGGATCTTTGAAGTCAAACGTCTGTGGCGCGGCGAGAGTAGCGCCGGTCAAGGCGATGAATGCCAGCATGGTGAGTTTTGTTTTCATTGTTTGGTTTCGATTGTTGAATTACTTTGGTTTTGCCGGGACAAAAAAGGAAAGGCCCGCCAGGACCCCGGCGCCCAGAAAAGCCGCGCCCAGAAAATCAACGCCGGGAACAAATCCTCCCTGCCATTGAATTCCTTCCAGACCCGTCGCCTCGTCCATGATTTTCTTCGGAATGTGTGTCTTCGTCCAGCCGCGATTTGCCCCGGCTGCCGCCCAAAAAGCGATCGCGCCAACGATGAGAACGCCGGCAACGATACGAAGAGTCCTTTTCATGGGATCCTCCCGTGTTTTAGTTCAAGTCAAACAAAATGATCTGCGCCGGCCCGGCTGATTCGATAATCAGCCGGTTCTCGTCTGAAATCGCCGCACCGTCGCCGGCTTTCAGAGGCAGACCGTTCAATTTTACCTCACCTTCAGCCACGTGCAGCCAGGCATGACGGCCGGGTTTGAGTGGGTGGCTGATTTTGTCGCCGGTTTTTAATTTGCCGATCAATACGTCCGCGTCCTGATTGATGCGAATGGAACCGTCGCGCCCCGATTTCGATGCGGTCAGATAAAGTTTTCCCGGCGCGGCTTGGGCGAAGGATTTTTCCGCGTAAGTAGGTTTCGCACCTTTATGGTCGGGCAGAATCCAGATTTGCAGCAGATGCACCGGCTCGGTCGGCGACGGATTGAATTCGCTGTGCGCCACGCCGGTCCCGGCGGCCATGTATTGGACTTCGCCGGGGCGGATGATGCGGCCGTTGCCCATCGAATCCCTGTGTTCCAGCGCGCCGCTCAAAACGCAGGTGATGATTTCCATGTCCCGATGCGGGTGCGTGCCAAAGCCGCCGCCGCCCGCGATGGTGTCGTCGTTAATCACCCGTAACGCACGGAAGCCCATGTGACGGTCGTCATGGTAATCGGCAAACGAAAACGTGTGCCAGGTGTTGAGCCAGTCGAAACCGGCGTGCCCGCGTTCCCCAGCTTTCCGGAGGGTGATCATTTTCGCTCAGATTTGCTCCACGAGTTCCCGGGTGTCGTAGCGAACCTTGGTCAGGCTCGCGTATTTGTCGCTGGCAGCGCGATACCCCAGCGCACAAGCCACCACCGTCGCGTAGCCGCTGTAGTTCAAACCCAGCACGCGGTCATATTCGACCGGGTTAAGGCCTTCCATCGGACAGGCGTCCACGCCCAGCACGGCGGCGCAGGTCATCAAATTGCCCAGCGCAATGTAGGCCTGCCGTGCCGCCCATTCGTGGGCGATTTTGCCGCGCGGCCCGTTGACGATGTCGCCCAGCATCAGGTCGCGGTAAAAATTCAGCGATTCGGCGGGGACTTTGCGAATATCGCTGGTGACCTTGATAAGTTTGTTCACGTCGGCGTCGGTCACTTTGGTGCGCGCGGTGAACACGACAAAATGCGAGGCATCCACGACCTGCTTTTGGTTCCACGAATGCGGCAGCAACCCGGCGCGTTTGTCGGGATCGTTGATGACCAGGAATTTATAGGGCTGCAAACCGTAGGAGGTCGGCGTGAGCACGAGCGCGCGCTCCAGGGTTTGCCAGACATCAGCCGGTATCTTTTTGGCCACGTCAAAAACTTTCGTGGCGTAACGCCATTGCAATGCATCCAACAACCGCTGACCAGTTCCATTATTCATAGCTAAAATTAGTTTTTGTCTTTGTTCAGGGTGGCACAAGTCCACTGAAAAGCAACTGGCGTCGCCCCTGGAAGCATTATTAAGAATCTGCATGATTACTTTGACATTTTGTTATGTCCAGCCATATTGGATTGGCATGAAGAGGCTGCTTTGGAGGATTTTGGGCGGTGGCATGGTTGGGGGTCTGCTGTTTTCAACCCGGCCGGCTCATGCTCAAACGACATGGAGTTATGTCCCCACGAATGCCTTTCCCAGCCTGGTGTTTTCCAATCCGATGTGCATCACGGCGCCGCCCGGCGAGACGAACCGGTTGTTCATCGTCGAAAAACACGGACGGGTCATCGTCATCACCAATCTGGCCAATCCCACACGGACAATTTTCCTGGACCTTTCGAGCCGGGTCAGCGTCGTCAGCAGCAGCGAATCGGG
>Ga0182027_10009728_pt1 | contig 13764 bp, 9 predicted proteins | sample 712E1DmetaG_FD_121300 | JGI IMG/M metagenome (GOLD analysis project Ga0182027, IMG submission 121300) | Permafrost microbial communities from Stordalen Mire, Sweden - 712E1D metaG (Illumina Assembly) | ecosystem: Environmental > Terrestrial > Soil > Wetlands > Permafrost | place: Sweden...
GGCGGCGGAACGGAGCGGCGGCCGCTGGGAGCGCCCCAGTTCGACCGTTGGCTTCAATGCCGCCGAATACCTCGCTGATTTCGAGCTGGTGGCGCGCCGGACGCTCCGCGATCAGCCACTGGAATGCGCGGTCTTTTGGTATAGCTGCCTCCACCGCCTTCCGTGGCGGCTGTGTGTGCAGTTGATCTCGCGAAACTTGGGGCAGCCGTTGAGCCGAGGCAGTTTCTTCCACGTCCTGTACTACATCGAGGAGCGGCTCGGCCAGGCCTTTCTGGAGTTGCGACCGTACAGCGTGCTGCCCTCAGATTACTTCTCGGGCGGGCGGTCCCGAGGCGCACCGGCTTCGCCGCACGCAGCCAGCAGGGTCGGCGCCGTTCAGCCGAGCGATGGCATCGGCGGCAGAAGCACACCGTCCGCGGTTTCATGAGCGTTGTCCCCAAGAAGGCCGGCCTGACGGTCACCACCAGCCGTCGCGAGTCCGACAGAGCGCGCGTCTACGAGCCGCAGTTGTAGGTCCGAAGGGAAGAGCAGTGCGTACGTCGGCGCACCTTCGAACATCAGGAAGCTGGCCAATTGGCGAGCGCCGGCGTCGCTGGCCAAGGCGAGTGGGAGGCAAACCGAAGAAGATCGGCGGCTGCCGAGTTCGATTCCCGTTAGCGCTACCAAGTTTTCAAAGAGTTGCGGCCGCCGAGTGACAACAAGTGACAACGCGCGGCGCGCCAGCGGAAATTCCTCCCCAAAAGCACTGAAGTCGGCTGCCGGCAGTGGCCGCGCCAGGTCCAAGCAGGGCGCGCCCGTTGCGCCGTGGCCCAGCACTGGCAGGACAACGCCGTGCCGACGCGCGGGGGCGCAACGTGGGCCACGTGTGCGCGAATGGCGGCGAAAGGAACGCGCGCACTGGAAAGGCGGACGTCACTTCAGCCGATATGAATGAATGTGGCAACTGGGCGGCGCGGACTCCCCCCATTCTCCGGCCGTTCGCCGCATGATATGATCGCAGCACTGGTTCCCGCAAAAGAGCGATGTTGGTTCATCGCCGGCGGTTCCTCGTGCGTCTATAGAGTTGGAAGACGATGGAACAAACGGCCGCAGACAACCTGATCCCGGCAATCGTCACTTGGATCGCGGATCACGACAGCTACGCCACCAAGACCAAGCTTTTGAAATTGCTGTATTTATTCGACGTCGAGTACTACCGCCAGCACCGATGTACGTTCACCGGATTCGGGTGGAAGTTCTTCCACCTTGGGCCTTGGGCTGCGGAATACGATCCGGCCTTGAGCGGACTGGTGGCTCACGGGATTCTTTCCGAACAACGCTCCAACTCGTCGGAGTACGACACTGCGTTCTACAAGCCTGGCGAGCGCGTGGAAACGCGCTGCCCGTTCGTCAACGTGAAGGATGAGTACATCCTGCTTGAGGTTTTGAAGCGGTGGGGCGCGCGTCCAACCGGCGAGATCCTGAATTTCGTTTACTTCCAAACCGAACCGATGGAGGCAGCAATTCGAAACCAGCCACTTGATTTCTCCTTGATCGACACAGAGCGCCCCGCCGTGTACTCGCGCTCTTCCTCCGGCAAATCGCCAGCCGACATCCGCAAACTGCGTGCGAATTTCGAGCGCCAGCAGGCGGAGAGAAAGGCAACAGAGCAGCGCCCCTTCACGTTCACGCCTCCCAGGTACGATGAGGAGTACTTCGAGGCCATGGGCAAGCTCCAGACCGCCTGACCGGAATGTTCATCGACGAGTGGTTCGGCGACAGCTTCTACAAGAAGCTCCGGCTCGGGTATCACAATCCCGCTAGTTTCTGCTTCGGCCAGGTGTTCTGGACCCACGCCTACTACCCCCACGAGAACCTGGAACTCTGGCGCCCGGTGCCGGACCCCGCTGAGCCCACCAAGACCATAGCATCGCAGTTCCGAATCACGGCGGCGGGGAAGGACGCGTTCAGTCGGAGTTTGCCGCTGCACCTCCCTCGGCTCGAAACCAATGAAGAGTTCATCGTTGTGCGGGCAAAGGTGCGTCCGGTCATCCTGATCCAGACTGAACTCCCGCTCGCGGGCGTGGACAACAAGGGCTATCGGGGCAAGATTCAACGGCGCCGGACGCTGATCGCGCAGGTGTTCGGGCTTGCAGATTCTGCGACAAAAGAACCACAGTTCAACCAGACGTTCATTGATCGCGTGCGGAAAATGGAGTTCCCTCAACTTATGTTCCTGCCCGAAAAGCCGGGTGTATTTGAAGTGGACAGCATGCTCCGGCTCGACGAGGCGCAGTCAGTTTTCGTGCCACATCTGGACCCGAGACAATTCTGCCTGGGGGACGAGGTAGTCGCTGCGCTCAAGCACCAACTGACATTCCTCCAGACCGGTATCGGGCCGAACGAATACACGGACCTGCGCGAGTGTCTGATGAACGAATAGGCGCGTCGGGAGTCAGCCCCGGTCTTTCTCCAAAGCGAAGCCGGTCGGTCGTTGGAGGCGTCCGCCAACGGAGAATCGCCGCTTCAATACGCATCCGGGGACCAGTTGCGCTGAACCGCCTGGAGATCTTCTGGATCGATTTCGATTCTTCCCAAGTCCAACGGATAGAGCGGGAACAGCCAGTCGTCCGCGACGCGCCTATATACGGAGTCGGGGCGGACGCGCAGGAGTTTCGATTCTTCGAGGATGTTCAGTGTCCGCACGTTGAGCTGGCGAAGCACCGGCCATTTGATGGAGTCGTCCATTGACGATGCACGCCATACCTCCGCGATCTTTGCCAGGGCGGCCGCTGTCGTCATCCCGGCGCCATGGATGGCCAGCGCCACGTCGAGCACGCGTGGACGATTGCGGTACAACCAAAGTCTCATCAGCCTTGGGTCGGGCGAATGCCAATGGTGTTCGTTCCTGAAGTTGTCCGCATAGGCCACGTAGTCGACATAGATCGACTCCTCCCGCTGACGAAGGATATCATTCTGGAACACCCAGTCAACGTCGTTGAGGCCGTCCAGGTAGAGCGTCTGTCGTTCCCGATCCATATGGAGGCGGATCTCGGCCAAGTCACTTGGGCTGAAGAGGTTGTAGTACTTGGCATAAAGGCCCTTTGCCAAGTGCTGGTTGAAATAGCCGAGCTGCCGCCCAAAACGGTCGGCTGGTTGCCGAGGGCAGCGAACCGCATCCAGCAAAATGTGGAACTTGGCAGCTTCCTCTTCTACGAACAGCCGCAATATCGCGGATCCTTGAGGCCGGCGGGATGCGAGCAGCTCTCGGGCATCGCGCCACAATCTCAGCGAGTTCACCACGCACAGGCGCAGGCCTTTGGACACTTCCGAAAACAACTCCGCGTCGTCGAGTTGGGACAGGTCCTTGATCGCACGGGGCTTCACGCTTGGCTCTCTTACCCTCTAGCTTTCCTCGAACCCCGAGTTCTCGAACTTCAGCGTCCGGCAATTCTCTGTGACCGTGCGGACCACGTTGTCAGGCGCGCCGGATGGGATCTCGGCGTCGATCTCCACCGTTATGGTCACCTTGGCGTCCAGCAGGCCGGCGAGGTGCTGCACCACCGAACTGGCGATCACGTCCACGTCGCGCGAGAGGCGAGTGGCGTCGATCTTGGCGGAACCGTGGAAGCGGCGTAGCGCCGGCTTCGGAGGCGGTGGCGGAGGAAGAGGTTGCGGCTGTGGCCGCTTCCCGTCCGCGCCCACGGGCGGAGGTGGTGGAGGCGCCGCAGGGGTCGCGGCGGCCTCGATCTGCCGTGTGGCAACCTCCGGCTTTACCACCACGCTGTTTGCGGTCATCTGAACAGTCGGACGGCGGCCAGCCTCGAGGCCGCGGTACCGGTCGGCTGCGGCATCGTAGAAATCCGCATAGGCAAAGGCCTCTTGCGCCCAAGTGAACCGGCCCACTCCATCTTGGATCGCGTCCAGAATCACTTGGGCGCTCTTGACGCGCGGCAGGTAGAGGTACTTGGCGAAGTCATCGGCCAACTGCTTCACGCCGACGTGGTTGCCGCGCCACAGCGGCACCCGGTCAATCTCAAATCGCAGGACCGTGCCGGCCATACTGGTGATCAGCAGGCCGTCGTTCTTCATCTTTTTCGACGCTCGCTCCGCCAACCACTCCTGCCCCTGAAGCCTGAACTCCTGCCACTCGACCGCCGGGAATGCCTGGCCAGGGTCCGGCCGCTTCTGACCGGGTACCAGGAGCCAGACGTACGTCTCCGGAATTCTGGCTTTCACCGCCTGATCGGATTTCGATAGCCGGTCCTTCACCTGATTGGTCTGAAACGTGTCGAGGTTCAGCGGCTCCTTGTCATCCTCAATCGACTTCCACGCCAGGTACGAGCGGACCGCCTTGTCGAGGTCCACGAACCGTGTCTTGTCGGCCGCCAGGAATACCAGCATGTTGCCGCAACTCCGGCCAGCCGAACCTCTATTCAGGATCTCCGCGGCCTGCTGCCGACTTGGGCTCGTATCGGTCTTTGCGCTGTGCGCGTAGTCCGGGCTCAGAATCACGAGTTTTGCCTCGGGCTCGTCCACCACATCACTGGAACCAGCGGGGCACACCTGAACCTTCGCGAAGTCGCCGCGATGCCTCGCCTCTTCCGTGAGCCGCTTCCGAATTTCCTCGATCACGTCTTCCGGGTGATACCGCTCGGCCCGCTCCTCGGCCAGCCGGTTCACACTGGGCTGCGTCGAATACCAATAGCGGCTCCCGTCTACGTAGAGGTACGTCGCCTGGTCGGCTAGCTTCCGCAACGCATCGCCAAACGTCCCCGATGTTTCGCCTGGCTGGACACAGCCCAGCTTGATCTGGCGGTCTTCCAGCCCCTTCTTCGCGGCGTCCTGAGTAGGCGCGGAGCCGAGGTAGAGCGTGCGGGCCACCCGGCGTGCCGCGGAGTACCGCCCCAGCATCGGGTTCTCGCGGTCGATCTTCAGCGGCAGCGAATTCGGCCCGTCGATGTCCTTCTCGATGATCGGGTCCCAGACCGGCGGCAGGTAGCGCGTGAGTTCGCTCTGCACAGCGGGCGCATCCACCGGTACATTCGCCGGAAGGATCATGAGTCCCTTGTCCTCGCGCTCCCACAGTGCGTGAATCACCGCTGACATCAGGCGCAGGACGCCGCGGGTCCGCTGGAATTTATCCAGAGTGGACCAGTCGTTGTACAGCCGGTCGAACAGTTCCGGGTGGATGGGATAGGCCGCTTTCATCCGGCGTTCGTACTCGGATTTGCCCGCTTCGGAGGGGAATTCCTGCGCGAACTTGCGATACTCGTCCGCGAACGCCTTCACCACCGCATCCCGCGCCGTGAACAGCTCCGGATCGGTGATCGGCTGGAACAACCGCCGCCGGACGATCTCGAAGCCTTCCTCGGCGCTCGCCGGGCGCCATGAGGTCTCCACGCGCTCGATGACGTTCTTCAAGCGCTCCAGCGCCGCGAGTCCGCCCTCGCCCCCAATTTCGTTCTGCGATGAGGGAATGCTGACCACCAGCAGCGTCTTGTCCGCCAGCTTCGCCGACTCGCTCAGCGTCTGCGCGAAAGTGAAGTGCGCGTCGAAATCGCCAGCGGGCAGGTCCGATTTGTTGTAGAGCTGCCGCGCATACGCCACCCATTCATCGATCAGAATCAGGCACGGCGAGAACTTATTGAAGAGCAGCCGCAGAGAATCGCCGGGGCTGACGGCCTTCTCGTCGGCGCTACGCACCATCGCGTAGCCTTCTTTGCCGCCCAGTTGCCACGCCAACTCGCCCCACATTGTCCGCACGACTGTCCCGTCCGGCTTCCTGTGGAGATCGGCCGGGGACATCCGGTTACCCACCAGCACGGCCCGCCGAATCTTGGGCGGCTGGGAGACACCCGCCATCTTGGTGACCGTTTCCAGTCCCGGCAGTAGTCCTGCAGGTACTCCGGCGAACAGATGCCACAGGGCGAGCATCGAGTGCGTCTTGCCGCCGCCGAAGTTGGTCTGCAACTCCACAACTGGATCGCCGCCGTGCCCGGCCAGCCGCTGCATCGCGTTGGCGAGCAGCTTCTGCAAGCCTTCCGTGATGAACGTCCGGCGATAAAACTCGATGGGGTCTTTGTACTCGTCCGAGCCCTCGCCCAAGTAAACCTGCCAAAGATCCGCTGCGAATTCGGCTTGCTGATAGCGGCCGGAAGCCACGTCCGGGTGTGGCGTAACGATCTCCCGCCACGGGCGCAGACCCACGGCCGGCTTACCTTCCACGGCGATGCTCGACTCCTTACGCTTCTGAGTCCTGAGTTGCTCATCGAACTTGACGCGCAGAATCTCGGCCTTCATCAGTTCGACCGCTCCGACCTCCGGCGCCGAAACCGCTCCCAGCAGGCGCGAAACGCTGTCGATGGCCCGGTAGGCGTCGTCGGTCGAAAAGGCCTTCTGGTGCGCCCATTTGTTCCGCACGTCGCGCAGTTCGAAGGCCAGGTTCCTCTCCGATGGGCCGAGTATCCTCTTGAAGCAGTCGTTCCACAGGTCGCACATCACCTGGAGGATGGCCTGGCTGTCCCAGTTCAGGCCCTCGCCGTCCTTGCCTGGCTGCTGCCAGTCCGGGAAGCTAGGCTTTGCGGTCTCCAGCCAGCGATTCTTGTACGTCGCCTTCAGTTCGCGCTCAACGAAGGGGCGCAATCCGTCCTTCAAGACATCCAACGCCTTGCCGATTCGTTCGCTATTGGTGATTGCCATCTAGTCCTCCGAGTCGCTTTCTTCCCCGTCGGCGTTATAGCGGCGCCCAAGATCGGGATAGTATTCGTACAGGTAGCGCGCGGCCTTGCTCCTGGGGTTGAGCCATCCGGTGTACAAGGCCCGCTCGACGGCGGCCCGCCGGCTGGCGCACGCCCATAGGAGTTTGTCTCCGCGCTCGAACGCCCACTGGCCCAGACTCACCTCAACGCCGCGCGCAAACGCCTCGGCTTCATCGCGTGCCTCCAGAAACTGCACCCAGACCAGTGGAACGTGGAGGCGCTTGGCGAGTTGCAAGCGCCGGTGACCGTCGATTACGTACCACTTTTCGTCGTCCGGATCCTGCCAGACTGAAATGAGGCTGGCACAATCCTCGTTAAACACCGTCACGCCGCTCAAATCTTCGTCCATCCAATCGCGCGGAAACTCGGCCCTCGACTGAAACCGGCCCGGATCTTCGAAGATCATCTCCGGCGGAACTTCCATGACGGCTCGACGTGGCTTCACGGGCATTGGTTGCTCTGTAAGTAACGATTGTCGCGCCTTCGCATTGGCTAGGCGGATCAGCTCAGTTCAAATGCCTCCGATGCCATGGATGGCCACGCCACCACGAGGCTGTTGTAGTAGCCCGCCTCCTCCGCCCAGCCCTTGCGCTCACAGAGCGTGTAGAGCCGGTACGCGAGCTCGCGAGCGATCTCGGCCATGCCGCCGATCTTCGACTTCAGGTTCGCGGTTTCCTTTTCGCCTTTCTGGTCGAGGCACCGGATCAGGTGCTGGGTGACTTCCCAGACAGTTAGCCGGCTGACGGTAGCTGGGTTCCAGTCTTCGGGAAGCTCTTCGCGGCGAAGCAGCCGGACCTTGCCGGCGCGGGAGCGGAGGAGGCCGGCCTCCGCGAGATGCGCGATGCTGAGCGCCTTCGCCGTGGCCAGCACTTCGGCTTCGCCGTAGGAGCCTTCGTCGAACTGGTGCTGCTCGAACCACGCGAGCGCCCATCGTGTGTCCGGATCGAACTCGCTCTCTTGTTCGGAGAGAACTTCATCTAGGCTTTGATTGATCAGCGCCAGGGCCGTGCGGACCCGCATCGGCGAACCATCGGTTTCGAGGACCCTCTTGTAGCGAGAGAAGACCGCCATGCCGGGGCCGATAGCAGCTTGCGCGAGATCCACGGGCGCGATGTTACCTTTTTGCAGATTGCGCAGTGCCTGCGGCAACTCCCGCTTAAGCGAGGCAAGGAAATCCTTTCGGGTGGTGATGGGTGCGGATTCGAGACGAGGCCGACAGGCCAGCACTATCGATGAGGCGAGGGCATTGCTTCCCTGGCCGCGCATTCGGTTGCCTAGCTCGCTGCGAGCCGGCCATGTCGCTGTAATCTGAAAGCCCGCATTCAAAAGACCTTCGAGCATAGTCTCCCATCCGGTCGAAGCTGTCGCGGACAAGCCGTCGGAGTCCTCATCGTCGTTCGTTTCAGCTTGCTTGAATGCGTAGTAAACCGTCAGCGGATAGTCCTTATGTTGGGCCTTCCGCATTGAGCCGAATGCGCGGGCTGAGCCATCTTCGAAGAACTGCTGAGCCGCTTCGCGGTCGCCCCCGAATCGTTCGGGTGCGGCTACAAGCTCTTGTTTCTTCGGAACGAGAATAGTGCTGAACAATTGCGGGTAAATCGACAACATGCTTCTTCTCAGCCAGACATAAAAGAAGTCCGACAGGTCGGCGTACCCGATGTTGTCGTAGTAGGGAGGGTCGGTAGAAAAGACCGCGCCCGGTAACGGGGCTGCGACGGCGTCGACCTGTGTTGCACTGGCTGCCATCACCGGCGTGAGTAGATCAACCACTTTTGCCGTCCATTCGACGTTGTTCATCCAGTTGCCCGATGACTCACTGAACGGGTTGCCCTCCGCGAAGTCCCAAGTCATGGAAATGGTCTGTCTGGCGAACGTATTTCGAAGCGCTTCCATTTTGGGACTGCTGTCCCACGTGCATATGGTTGAACCGCGGTCAACTGTGCGGTCCACGGAGAAAGCCAGGTAAGTCGCCAAAGAATCAGCGTACTGGGGACTAGCACCGTCGGTCCGGGCTTGCTCTCGCACTTCACCGATTAGATCGCTGAGGGTGAGAAGAGCGACCAACTGTCGCCTCGTAAAGAGGTCACGATGTCGGGTCATTCCGTATGCCTGAATCCGGAAGCCCAGGGCCTTTTCAGGGAGTGCCGTCTCTGGTCCGTCCCGAGGATCGGCGGCGAGGGCAATCGATTGATGTTCTCCGTCTGGTTTCAAGTACACGCGTGCGCGCTGACCCTCTCCAGCAATCGCCATCATTTGCTCGCTCATTCGACCGGCGCGGCCTTCGAATCGAATGTGGTCTAACGGGACGGCGGTGCCACACACGAGGCATCTCGCACCATGTCGATTGACCGTGCCCTCGGGCGCCCCATCGCCAGTCCGCACTTCAAAGCGGATCGCTTTCGCTACGTGATCCACGATCGGCTCTGCCCATGCCTTCTTACCGGGTTTCGTCGAGAGTGCAAAGGAACGCACTAATGGCATTCGCGCGCCGCAAGCGGGATTCGGGCAAATGACTGTCCGCGCCCAGATCCAAGCGATGACCGTTGTTTCGCCGCCATCCACTGGAAGTTTGGCCTTCGGATACAGATGGCCAATCCGCTCCAGGGCTCGGTCGCGCATCCATTGACCGTAGTAGCGAACGTCATCCGCTAATCCGTGGGCGCCAGTCCACATCCCTTTCCCGCTCATCTTTTTCTTCGCGACCGGATTCACAGGAGGCAGTCCTGCGAACTGATGCGGAATCTCAATGAGCGCCTTCGTGATGAGAACTGCGACTGGGTTCAAGTCACTGCCGCGCGCCTCCAGCCCAAGTCGCTGCGCTTCGAGCGGAATCGACCCGCCGCCGCAGAAGGGATCGTAGATCGGAGGCGGGTTCCCGTCGGTTGACTTCAGGATCTCGGCATGGGCAGCTTTCAGAATCGCGGGGTTGTTTGAGTTGTCCCACTTCACCAGCTCTTCGATTAACCGGAAGAGCCGCTGCCGTTCCTTGTCTTGGTCGGCTTCGGTTGGAAATTGCTCGGGAAGGCTCGAGGGGTCATCTACCAGCGACGCGAACAAAACCGCACGGCATGTCGCCAGAGGCCGACGCGCCCACCAGAGATGCAGCGTCGACGGGTGCCCGTGCCGGATCGACTTCTCTCGCGCCGACTCCTTGTTAATCGCCTCCAGCGGCAACGCAACCTCGATGAGTTTCTTTTTCATTTCGCTTGATTCGTTTTCCACGCATCGTGGAGAGCCTGATCCACCAGCCGGCGAATGTCGGGCATGCCGACGCCGAATGGCGCAAGCCTCATCCACGCATGCTCGATGATCGCTCCCATTTTTTTCTCTTCCTCGGACCAGGCTACAACGCCTCTGGACCACGACGAAGTCCCGCGCGCCAGCGCTTCAGCGACCAGACTCTCCACGGCTGCTCTCTCGACGCGCAGAGGTTCCAGGATCGAGGCGGCCACCGAAATCAAGGTGCCTTCGCTGATTGGGGATCGGTCCGGGGGCGCGGGTTGCTCGCTTGGAGTTTCCGAGCACGGTTCCGAGTACCGGTTCGCGTAGAGCCTTCCCGCATCGACGCGGAGACGGATCGGGTCACCGGCGGGCATTCGCCGCGCCACCCGGCGAACCCACCATGTGCTTACGAATATCGGGCGCGGCCACGTGCCGCGAGCAGGCGCATCCGCCGCTGTATTGCCGGCCTCGATAGAGAGACAGCCGTCCTCAAGACGGAAACAGGCATCGCCCGGATGCTTGGCGATGGCCCGCGCGACGGTTTTCAATGCCTGCGCCAGGTCGGCGCGGGAAACCTCAAGTTCGTAGGGCGGATCAGCGGGCGGCGTCATGTTGGCAAACTACCTCCGCACGCTTTTGAGGCGATGGCGCAATTTGTTCGTCCGCATTGCGGCGCATAACTCTGGCCCGCTTGGCACCATCCTCCTATGCACGCCGGGCATGGTTTCTTCGCCTGCGCGGTGCATAGAAACCACTGAAAAAGAAAGGGATACGGAATCCTATGCACCGTCTTCCCCCTTCCGGGCACACTCGCCCGTGATCGGCCAAAGAGCGTGCCGCCTTTTGCCCACAGCCTTACCTGTTTGAACCGATTGCCGGGATTGCCCACAATCAGCGGTGCATATAACTGATTGAAAACACGGAATATTTGCCGCAAGAGATGAACCGGTTTTGGACATGGCGTCGATCAAAAGGTTCATAACTTCTCCTCAGCTCCAGGTTTCCAGTGCGCCCCCCGCCGCTCACCTTCCGGGTGGATTCTGCCCTCAGCTCTCAACTGCTGAAGCAAACTCAGAATCTGACGCCGGGAGAGCGCCGGGAGAACCTCCTCGAATTCCTTCATGGCTGCTCCCTCTTCACGCCTTTCTTCCATATGCTTTAGGAGCAGAGCCTTATTCGTTTCTCTGTCGAGGCCCTTCCGCCGCGTGTAGGCGCCATGATGGCCGAGAAACGAGTGGAATTTCCGTGACAGAATCAGGTGCGACCCTCGCCCGCGGCCGATCCGCTCGATGATCCCCAAATCCAGGAGGTGCGGAAGCCGCTCTTTGAGGTCCTCCGGCAGCGGCTCTTCACGCTGGATGGCGTCAAGCACCAGGATGTCCCTGGTGCCAAAGGTGGCCAGGCGTTCGGCGCCAATCTTCTGGAGAAACCCGAGGAAGGCGGGATTCTGAATCTCCCCGCGCAGGATCAACTCAACCTGGTAGTCGTCCGTTCCCGTGAAGTCCGGCCTCGGCTTTCCTTCTTTGATGGACTCTTCAAACATACGGTTGGCGCCCTGGCCGGATCGCTCAACCAAGCCGCATTTCGCACAGGCGTCTGCGATTCGCCGATTTCGGGGCGACTGGCGCCAGAGCAGGTTCGCGGCGTTGATGCCGGGCGGGAAGCCACCGGGGCTGACGATCTCCAACCGCCTCGGAAACTGGCGAACGAAGATGGACCCGGGCAGCCGGTAGTCGCGATGGGCGAGGGCGTTGAGAACGGCTTCGCGCACCACCGCTTCGTTGAAAGCGGGGATGTCTCCCACGAAGAACCCTTCCCGGTAATGGAGCACCTCGTTGCGAAGATTGACGGTGTTCCACAACTCGTCCAGGTACCCCAGGAACCCGGAACGGAACTCGATTCGCTGTTGGAAGGGGACGGAAGCCTCGCTGCTCCGATACTCAAAGACTAACTCCGCCTGGGCGAGACACCTTCCCAGCGCGGGGCGGGTTCCAAGCAGAACCAGCGCCGCGTGCGTGATCTTTCGGCCAGCCATCAGTTCCGCGTCTTCCAACAACTGCCGGGTTGTGATACCGGCCAGGGCGGCATTGCCCGACTTGCGCATCCACATCTCACGGAAGCGGTCTACCAGAGCCGGATCCAAATCGTCGAGGTTGGCATCGGGGTGCAGTTCAGCGGAGAAGTCGGGGCCCGATTCCTGGAAGATTCTGCGCAGCCGATCCGGAGAGAGCGGCCGAAGTTCGTCACCCGCCCGTGACCAGAAAACGCCGTCATATTGGATGGGCACACCCACCGGCCGAGGTGGAACATGGAACACCAGCACCCGCCCGTTGGCGTGGAGAATCTCCTCGGACGAGATCTGGAGCCCAAGCCGGTTAATGAGGCCAGCGACCGTACGGCCCGGCTCCGCAAACGCTGTGGAGCCCACCACCCGCCGGGGGCGCCTGTCGGTCACGCCGAATATGATCGTGCCGCCGCCTTCATTGGCCAGCGCGGCGCAGTACTTTGCCAGCGTCTCGAAGTGAAAGTTCGCCTTGGCTTCTTTGAATTCAAGGCGCTCCGCTTCCGGTTCGGAGAGCCAGGCGTCGAGCTCATCAAGCGTCGCACTCATGCGGGCCGCTCTCCTCGCGCGAGCAATTCCTGGAGGTTGTAGTTGATGCTCTCCACCGCGAAATCCGGTTCCTGCTGGAAAGGCTTCCGGATGTAGACCAGCTTCTGCTGCCCACCCTCCACCTGGCCGACCGCCAGGATGAAGTCGTCCGGTTTGTTGAGCGCCGTCAGGATTTCATTTCGCGTGACCGTGACGGTGACGGCGCCGGCGACACGGCCCTTCACCTCGATGAACCGCAGTTTGCCATCCGCTCTAACCTTCGATTCAATGTCGTACCCGCACTTGTCGCCGCTCACGTCCCGCGGTTCGTTGCCAAGCTGCTTCTCGGCCTCCATCACCATCTGCATGGCGAGCAATTCCATCTTCTTGCGGGCTTCCGCCGATACAGCGTCGGCGGCGGCATCGCCGGGCTGGGTGGAGGACGGGAGCAACCGATTGAGAAGCCCGATGGGGACGACCAGCGATCCGCCGATGGCGACCGGCGGCAGAGGCGAGATCTGGCGCTCGAGTTCGAGTTCCACCATCCGCCGCTGCAGGCGGGCCTGCAACTCATCGGCGCGCTGGCGGGCCTTTCCCGAGTTGATCTTGGCGTTAGTCTTGCCGGCCAGTTCCTGGTCCTTGAGTTGGTTAGCGCGATGGTCCCAGTACGTGATTTCCTTGGTCAGCCGGTCCTTCACCGCGGCCATGGTCCTGGTCACCAAGTCCTCGCGGCGCTTTCGGACTTCGTCGAGGTGTACCGGAACGAGATTGGCGATGGCGTGGCCCACCACAACCGACTCCAGGTCGCCCTTCAGCCACGCTTGGGACGCGAGCGTCGCGGCCAGAATGGTGTGTTCCTCAGGCGTCACTGGCCGATAGTCCAGGTAGGGAGCGTATCCGGCGTTCCGGGTGGAGCCGGCGGAATCGGTCTCCACGAACTGAAGTTGCCGGGAGACCACGCGGCGGTTGCCGGCCTTGTCGGTGCGGCCGTCCTGGATGGTGTGCTCCAGGTAGAAGAGGGCGCGGACGGCATCGCCGGGGTCGTCGGGGTCTATGAGAACGGTTCCGCGCTTCAGGAGGTCCCGATTCCGTTCCAGGATGAGGTCGATGGTCGCGCCGAGGAGTGGCTGCCCCGGACAAACGAACGTGGCCAGCGGTTGGCCGGGAACCGCGCAGAGGGATTTCTCGAAGGTGATCCGTTCGTACTTGCCC